>ERZ773104.1090-NODE-1090-length-38412-cov-26.698960_pt1 | contig 38412 bp, 26 predicted proteins | sample MGYA00511920_ERZ773104 | MGnify/ENA primary metagenome ERZ773104 (study PRJEB29015, sample SAMEA2737857) | human gut metagenome | biome: human gut; feature: human-associated habitat; material: faeces | place: China | collected 2012 ... | reverse complement strand
GAGAACCGCGCCATGGACGGCGCGTTTCGACGGTTTCGTCAAGCATAGAAACCCTAAAAAACATAATTCATACAGTATCTTAACTGTGAAGCGTAGCCTGCAGGAGAGTACGTGTGCGACACCCAGTGCCCGTGGCGCGCGTACCGACCTCAGTCAAAAAAGTATATTATAATATTATATTACGTAAAACCAGCTCGAATCCGTCTCCATCTCGCTGGCCACAAGCTCCTTTCGCTCTCCTGTTCTGATGGAAAGCTCCTGGTTTTTGATGCTCACACGAGCCCCCGGCTCGATAGATGAGGTAATAAATGCATTACTTCCGATGACAGCACCTCTTCCGATGACAGTCTCACCACCAAGTATAGAAGCTCCGGCATAGATGATGACATTATCCTCAATAGTAGGATGTCTCTTCACGCCCTTTAGCTTCTGACCGCCTCTGGTAGAAAGTGCTCCGATAGTCACACCCTGATATACCTTGACATTGTCACCGATAATAGTAGTCTCACCGACCACGATGCCTGTTCCGTGGTCTATAAAGAAATTCTTGCCAATAGTGGCACCCGGATGAATATCAATACCGGTCTTGCTGTGTGCATGCTCTGTCATCATACGCGGGATGAGCGGTACTCCAAGCAGATGAAGCTCGTGGGCTATACGGTTTGTAGTGATTGCAAGCAGTCCCGGATAGCAAAGGATAATCTCATTGTAATTGTAGGCTGCAGGGTCTCCGTCAAAAAACGCAGCCACATCAGTCTCCACCAAAGCCCTGATTTTTGGAATCCTTTTAAAGAAATCATTGCTGATTTTCTCAGACATATTGACAAGCTCGTGATGTGATAAGCTCCTGTATTTAGGATTCTGCGGCAGGGCAAGCACTACCTGCTTGCGCAGATTGTACATGATATCCTCCAAAAGAACAGCGATCTGGCTGTCCAGGTTGTAATATCTGAAGCTCGTGCCCTTAAAATAGCCCGGATACATTATCTTAATAAGCTTTGAGAGCAGATCACAAACAGCCTCCTTGTCTGGCTGTGAAAATAGTGCCTGCTGATTTATGATTTTGTCATCATGATAATCGTCAAGTATCTGTGATACAAGCCCTTCTATCATTTCTTTATTATTATCCATATATTCGAAGCCTCCGAATTTACTATTTATAATATTTTTTTGCCTCCATACGCTCCTCCCATGTGCGGTTTATTATACCGCCTATGAAAAGCACATACATACAGCCATATAACCATACCATTATAAGCGCAATAGTGGTCATTGTGCCATAAAATGAAGAATAATTATTGTATTTATCCACGTACACAGAAAAGATTCCCGAAAAAATCATCCATGCAGCCGCCGCAAATACCGCTCCCGGCAGCTGGTACTTTGCCCTCTGCTTCTTGTTTGGCAGAAACACATAAATCACCCAGAAAAATAAAATAAGCACCGGCAGGCAGATTACCAGACGATAATCGACCACACTGCCTATTATACTTCCAATTATATGATGAACATTCGAAAAATACATCTTCCTGAGCATATTTCCAAACACCATGATACCCAGTAAAAAAATGAGCGCCAGTGCAAAAACGATACTGTAAAGCACCGAATATATGCGCCGCAAAATAAAATTTCTGTTTTCCTTCACATGGTACATATCATCAAGTCCAAGCTGAAACGAAATAAAAGCCTTTGAGCTTAAGTACACGGCTGTAATCATCGTGATAGAAAGCCTGCCTGTGCCGCTTGCATACACCTCACTGGCCAGATCCTTCATGATGTCACCAAACGACTCCGGAATAAACGAGCTCGCCCACATCAAAAAATCAGCCTCTGTAAGCGGTGTCCAGCTCAGCAGCGAAAAGAAAAACAATAAAAACGGGAAAAACGACAGCATCAAAAAGAAGGCTGCCTGCCCTGCGTATGCAGAAATAGAGCTCTCTGAAAAATTGGTCACAAAATCAAAGGCTGTCACAATGATATCCCATCTTCTGCTGTATTTCCTCGCACTTTTTCCTTCGATGTTAGATTCTTTACAATCACCACCTACGGCCTTACGTTTCTCCGTTTTGATTTCCGGTGTTTTACTACCTAAATCCGGTCTACTTTGCTTTGTCATCTGCCTTCTTCTGGAATTTCTCCTCAAATACTATAAAACGCTCATGAGTACCCTCGCCAATGAGTCCTGCCTCATCAAAAGCCTTTACAGAAAAAGTGAGCGCTCTACCATCCACCTTCACAAGCTCCGACTCACAAGTCACCTTCATGCCAACCGGTGTAGCCGAAACATGCTTAATATCAAGCGCAGTACCGACAGTACCACTTCCCTCCTCAAGCTCAGACGCAACACTCTCAAAAGCTGTATTCTCCATCAGCGCAATCATAGCCGGAGTAGCAAACACATCCATCGTGCCGCTTCCCATAGCCTTCGCTGTCTTATCCAAAGTCACTGTAATCTCTTTCTTACCTTTAATACCTGCTTGTAACATATCAGTCTCCTTATATCTATATTTTATAAAATAAATCCTAGCATTTTTACGCCACAATGTCCAGTGAAAAATAAGTTTATAAACTTTTCACAATTCCAAAAATGCCCAATCCATGCGGTTTTCTGTCATTTTGTTAGCACTCGCTATTTTTGAGTGCTAATTTTCTATTGACTTTTCCGATAATGCGAACTATTATTTTATTATGCTTATATAGCAAGCTGATTTATTACAAATAATAAATGACCTACACTCGCGGAAACAAACTAAATTGCGGGTAACAGACAGTTGTTCTGAAGATAAAATATGAACTGCCACAGGGTTCCATTACCGGACAAAGTGGCACAACCAAAAGTATGCCACAAACTATCCATACAAAATCCTGTGGCTGACTTCATATTTTCTCTGAGGAATTATTGGCTGATACATCGCAACCTCACAGCCCATAGCCGCGGCGTAAATGTAAATAAAAACAAGGAGTGTGTAAAAATGACAGAAAAACACGGCAATCTTTCAATTGACAGCGACAACCTGTTCCCTATTATAAAGAAATGGTTATATTCAGACCACGATATCTTCTATCGTGAGCTCATCTCAAACGGCTGCGATGCCATCACCAAGCTCAAAAAGCTTGACATGATGGGTGAGTATTCCCTTCCTGCAGACTACAAGGGCAAGATTCAGGTGCTTGTAAACCCTGACGAAAAGACAATAAAGATTATAGATAATGGTCTTGGTATGACAGCCGATGAGGTTGAGGAATACATAAGCCGTATCGCATTTTCAGGCGCTACAGACTTCATCGAGAAATATAAGGATAAGTCAAATGATGACCAGATTATCGGTCATTTCGGTCTCGGCTTCTACTCAGCATTCATGGTAGCTGACGAGGTAACAATCGATACTCTCTCTTATAAAGAGGGCTCTACACCTGTACACTGGTCATGTGACGGTGGCACAGAGTACAATATGGAGGATGGCGACATGGACGATGTCGGAACAGAGATTACTCTCTACTTAAACGACGACTGTCTTGAGTTCGCAAACGAGTACCGCGCACGTGAGGTTATCGAAAAGTACTGTTCTTTCATGCCTACAGAGATTTACCTTGCAAAGGAAAATGCTCCTGAGGAGTACGAGACAATAGACAAGGCTGACAAGCGTGACACTGACACTGTCATTGAGGAAATCCATGAGGACGCCAAGTACGAGGAAAAAGAAAATGATAAGGGCGAGAAGGAGCAGGTAGAGGTATCTCCTGCAAAGGATAAACTCAAAATCGTTAAGCGCCCTGTTCCGCTTAATGATACAACCCCACTCTGGACCAAGAGCCCGAATGAGTGTACCGATGAGGAATACAAGGAGTTTTACAGAAAGGTATTCTTAGACTACAAGGAGCCTCTTTTCTGGATTCACTTGAATATGGACTATCCTTTCAACTTAAAGGGTATCCTCTACTTCCCTAAGATCAACACAGAGTACGACTCAATTGAGGGAACTATTAAGCTTTACAACAACCAGGTATTTATCGCAGACAATATCAAGGAAGTCATTCCTGAGTTTTTGATGCTCCTTAAGGGTGTTATCGATTGTCCTGATTTACCTCTTAACGTATCACGTTCTGCTCTCCAGAATGATGGCTTCGTAAAGAAGATTTCTGAGTACATCACCAAGAAAGTGGCTGACAAGCTCATCGGTATGTGCAAGACAGATAAGGAAGCCTATGAGAAATACTGGGATGACATCAGCCCATTCATCAAGTTTGGCTGCTTAAAGGACGAGAAGTTCTGCGATAAGATAAACGATTATATTCTTTTCAAGGACATCAATGACAAGTATCAGACTCTTCCGGAGCTGCTCGCACCTGTTGCGGAGGATGAAAAAACAGATGCAGAAAGTGCCGATGCTTCTGATGATGCAAAGAAAGCTGACAATGCTGATACAAATGCCTCTGATGAAAACAAGGAGCCTGAGAAAAATACAGTTTACTATGTCACAGATGTAGTACAGCAGGGTCAGTACATCAAGCTGTTCAAGGAGCAGGGCATGAACGCTGTTATCCTTGACCACAATATCGATACCTCATTCATCACACAGCTTGAGCAGAGAAATGACCACTACAAGTTCATGAGAATAGATGCAGACCTCACAGAGTCTCTCAAGGATGAATCCGGTGCAGACCTCACAGAGGCAACCACTACTCTCTCAGAGGTATTCAAGAAGGCTTTGAACAACGACAAGCTCACTGTAAAGGTAGAAAACCTTAAGAATGCAGATGTAGCATCTGTGCTTACACTCTCAGAGCAGGGCAGACGTATGCAGGATATGATGAAAATGTACGCAGCCGGAGGCATGGGTGGAATGGATCCAAGCATGTTTGCCGCTGACCAGACACTCACATTGAATGCCAACAATGAGCTTGTGAAGTACATCTTAGATAATAAGGATTCTGAGCATGTTCCAATGTTTGCTGAGCAGCTTTACGACCTTGCAATGCTTTCTAACCAGCCGCTTTCAGTTGATCAGATGACCAAATTTGTAAAGAGAAGTAATGATATCATGCTTCTTCTCACAAAGTAATCTAACAAAGTACTTTTACTGTTATCATCTCATTATAACAAAAAGCTGTACACTATGCAGATTTCATGTATCTGCATGTGTACAGCTTTTTTATTGCTTATTACCGGCTCTCTTAAACAAAAAGTTCACAAACACTGCCGATACCACTCCAAGCACTGCTCCTGCCACGATATCCGTTGGAAAATGCATGAAGTTGTACATGCGCGAAAACGCTATAAGTACCGCAAGTACAATCGCCGGTATTCCCATTCTTTTGTCTATAAACATAAGTGTCACTGCCGCTGTTATGCCGTTTAACGTGTGTCCCGAAGGAAATGATGAGTCAAACGGTATCTTTACAATAAGACTGACTGTCTCATCTATCTGACATGGTCTCAATCTGTCGACCATATTTTTTATTATCAGATTGCCCACTATAAAGCTCAAAAGCTCTGCCGAAAGCATCTGCATGCCTCCACGGCGGTATTTTTTTGAAATACAAAGCACTACACCTATCACAATCCACAATGCGCCTGCATTTCCGAGGGTGGATAAAAACGCCATTAGCTTGTCTAAAAACGGTGTTCTGATGCTCTGAATTGCATACAGGATGTCAAATTCCCAGTCCATATTATATGCTCCTGTCTATTATTAATTATTATCTGCCTGTTCAATTGTCGGCTTGAAAGTATTTATTGTACACAGTAAAAAAGGAGCTTGTTTTCACATCCTTTTCACTCTTTATACTGATTGAATCCCACAGGTCATTGTTTAAACTAAAGCCTGCTTTTTTTACAAAGTGCTCATAGTCGTCATTAAACTGCTCCTGCTGCCGCTTTTGCAGTATAGTAACCTTGTTCTGCTCTGTTTTTTCCCGGTCCAGCTTAGATATACACTTGATGAAATAGTAGCCGTCATCTGTGCTTATCATATCAGATGTCTCTCCATCGCCAAGCTCAAATGCTACAGCCTCAACCTCCTGTGGCAGAGTGCCCTTTGCCGCATACAGCTCTGTCTGGCTGTCCTCACTGCTGCCTGATGCAACTGCTGCAAAATCTTCCTTTGACAAAAGCTTCTGGCTCACAGCATCTGCGCTCTCCTTGCTCTTTACAAAGATTTTCTGTATATGGATAACTCTTGCATCCTCATCACTCACCTCTGTATCAACGCCCTTCGATAGAGAATTGTACAGCTTTTGCGCAATCGCATAATGCTCGTATGCGCTCTCAATGTCTGATAAATCAGCCTTTGTAAATTTCTTTTCAGCTTCGTTTAATGAGTCATAGTATTCCTTTGCAGCCTTTGACACACTACTCTTTTCCTTGTCTGTAAGTGTAATCTTCTTCTGCTTTGCAATTGAAACCATGCAGTATATGCGCGTCAACTCATCAACAGTGACATCCCTTATATATTTTTCCACGTTCGATGCATCATCTGTCTCAAGCAGGTTTACATCATACATTGTGCCGTACAGATTTTTGTAATTGGCTAAATATATGAGTGCCTCCGTCTTATCGCACTTCATATTGTCCACGGAAAAAACCGTATGGTTATTCGTAGTATTTATATCAAGCACTATTTCCTTGCCGCCAATGCTGCAGCCGGTGAGCAGTGTCGCTGATGCAAGCAGCATACACATCGTTTTCTTAAAATACTTCATACCTGCTATCCTTCCACAACAAGGAATCTGCCGTCCGCAATAGCAAAGACCTCACTCTGGTCCATAAGCTCATCATCTGACATGCCCGAAATATCTGAGCCTGCCTCGTCAAAATAATCTCTTACTTCTTTTATATTCTTACATACCACAGCCATGCAGTCCTCTAAAAATTCCTCTGCAGCCTCCGGAGTATCTGCGACCTCCTCACTAAAAAGCTGTGTCTGTTTCTTTAAAAATGTGTCTAAAACCTCGTCATCGTATTCGTACATATGTATTCCTCCATGTAAATTATCTCTTTTCTTTGGCTTTATATACAGCTGTTCATACAGCAATTATGTCTGATATATTAATATATTGTATATTTTTGTACCGCCTGTTAGACATTATATAATAGATTGCTGTGACATGCCACTATTTTTTACATTCACGACAGGTAACAATTGTCTGCTGTAAACGGAATGAATATATGAGCCTCTCATCCGCCTGTATGCTTTTCCCATCTGTAGAAAAAATCCTTCCAAGTGCATCAGCATACAGTTTTAGCTGTGTGCTGTATCTGTCGATAAGCTCTTTAGCAGCATTTACCCTGTCTGTCTTATAATCAAGCAGCACTATTTTATCATTCTCCAGCCAGAATACATCAATAATTCCCTGAACCAATACTCCATCATAGTCCATCACAAAAGGCTTCTCTTTATACAAATCGCCTCTCTTATCCGCCTGTGCCATACGCGCTGCCACATCTGATGATATAAACTGCTCTATAAGCTTTGGTCTGGTCAGCCTGTACATGTCATCTGTGATAAGCCCCTTTTTTAGCATTTCATCCATGCTTTTCTTCACAAATGCACTGACTGCCACATGGTCTTTTGTATCTATATCACACAGGCTCTTGAAATCCAGACACTCCATGACACGGTGCACTGCAGTTCCGCGCAGCGCTCCCTGATTCACACCTGCTGCATTTTTAGGCTCTTTGCTATCATTAGAAGCACCGCCTGCTTCATCATTCCTCGCAAAGTCCGGCACATACGTCTCCTTCTCCTCCAATAGGAACTTAGGACGCTCTGCCTCCCGCTCTGTGCTGTCGTACTTTTCAACCATAGAGTCATGCTTCAGCTCAGATACCGAATATTTGCTTTTTTTAGTTATATCAGAAGCATATACATACTCAAAATCAAATTCCTCTGCGAGCTCTTTGGCTTTTGTTTCATCCGCTGCACTTATGTGCCCAATAAGCTGCGCTTTTGATATATCGTTTGCCGCCATATCCATCGCAGTCCGTGCAGCGAACTCTGTTGCATCGACTGTGGATACCGTATACTTATCCGGGTACGACAGCATGGCAGGTATAATCCAGTCCAGGTAACACCCTGCTCCCTCCCTTTGTCCAAAGCTTATTGGCTGGTTCGCATTTACATTGCCTCTATACTTATCAAAGGATTTTTGGGCATTTGAAAGTCCCCCTGTCATGATTATCTTTTCCTTTGCCCTGGTGAGCGCTACATAAAGCACACGCAGCTCCTCTCCCAGATTTTCCCTTTTAATGCGGCTCTCTATCTCATTTCTGATTAATGATGGTCTCTTTGTCCTTGGGCTTTTTGTTTTTTCCACCAGACCAAGCCCCAGTTTTTCATGTATCACCATGTCTGATTTTATGTCCTGTGTGTTGAAGTGTCTGCCAAGGCCCGAAGCAAACACTATAGGAAACTCAAGTCCCTTGCTCTTGTGTATTGTCATGATACGCACCACATCGTCATTCTCGCCTGCCGTATCTGCCTCTCCGTAATCTATCTCGTATTTCTGCTGTATATCTATGTACCTGACAAAGTGAAACAGTCCCTTGTAGCTGGTCTTTTCATAGGCTGTAGCCATCTCAATCAGCATATCTATATTCTGTCTGCGCCGCTTTCCTGCCGGCATGGCCGATGCATACCTGTAAAAGCCAGTCTCATCAAGCATCATGTACAAAAGCTCATGGATTGGCGTATCAGCAACAGCACCTCTTAGTCTCTCAAATACCAAAGCGAAGGCTTTAAGCTTCTCGTCCTCATAGCCATCCTCACCTGCCATGGCGCTAAGTGCAGCCTGTGCAAAGCTTACGCCCTTAAAGGCAGACCTGATCTGTGCCAGCTCCTCATCATCCATGCCCACGATAGGCGAAGCAAGCACTGCTGCCATCGGAATATCCTGCAGCGGATTATCGAGTATGCGAAGCATGGACAGAATCACCTGTATCTCATACGATGAAAAGTAGCCTGTATTCGACTCTACATGTGCCGGAATATCACAGTCCTTTAATACTGCTGCCACTGTATTGCCCCAGGTTGCAACACTTCTCGAAAGTATCACTATATCCCTGTACTGCACGGCTCTTAGCTGCCCTGTCTTTTTATCGGTCACCATGCCGTTTTCCATCAGACTCCTGATACGGTTTGCAATCAAAAGAGCCTCTATCTGCACCTTATCTCCATCCTCATCCTCTATAATTTCAGACAGCTCATCATCCTTGTAGTCAACAAGCAAAAGCTCAGGACGCATCGTCTCCTCAGGATAGCTTGCACCGGGATACAGTGCCGCATCGTCATCATACTGCACATTGCCCAAATCTGCTGCCATGATTTTGTAGAATATGTCGTTAGTAAAGTCTAACACCTCATTCCTGCTTCTGAAATTTTTATGCAGGTCTATTCTCTGGTGTGCACTGTCATCTGATGTATATGTGTTGTATTTTTCCATAAACAACTCAGGGCGAGCCATTCGAAACCTGTATATGCTCTGCTTTACATCGCCCACCATAAACATGTTGCCGACTCCCTGGTGCTCTCTTGAAATAGCGGTAAGTATATCCTCCTGCACCTGGTTTGAGTCCTGATACTCGTCAATCATGATTTCCTCAAAATGTTTTGAAAACTCACGCGCTGTCTCTGTTGGCTCAAGTGTCTGTTCATCCACCAGTATGCGAAGCGCAAAATGCTCAATATCAGAAAAATCAAACACTCTTTTTTTTGTTTTTACAGTCTCCATCGCATCATAAAACTCGAGTGAGAGTCTTATCAGCTCTTTAACAAATGGTCTTTGACGCTCCAGCTGCTCATACATGAGCTTGGTTGACATGCCAAAGTATTTCTGCTTTATTCCGTCTACCTTCTTCTTGGCAGCATCGCGCATACTTTTCACGCGCTCCTTTTTCTTCTCGTCTCCGTCAAATTTCCTGATGACAGCAATTCTGCCAAATGATATTTTGCTTAAGAACTCCTGCATTCCGCCATAGCCTGTTACATCCGCCATTCCATCAAACAGCGCTATATCCTCTGAAAGCGTAAGCGCATACTTTTCAAGCCCCGGTGTAGACAAAGCCAGTTCTTTAGCCTGTATAAGCTCCTGAACTGCCTCCTCCAAAAGCACCCTGCTGTAATCCACTATCTCATTAATGATTTCTGAGTCCTCAAGCTCTTCGGCTGACTTTATATCATAGAGCCTTAGGAGGCTGTTCATCCACTTTCTCGGCCATGATGAGCTCCCCGCCTTATAGTAGATATCCTCCACCATCTGCCTGACGGCAGAGTCATTTCTCCCCTTGCTGTAGGTATCTATAAGGTTGATAAATGCCTCGTTGTCTTCTCTTGCATAATTGTCCTCAAATACCTGTGCCAAAGCATCCTTTAGCATAAGCTTAAGCTCTGCCTGGTCACCGATCCTGAAATCGGGATCCAGATCAAGCTGTGCGAAATTGTTCTGCACCACAAACAGACAAAACGAATCGATTGTAGTGATTAGCGCATTGTGAACAAGTGTCGACTGCCTCTGCAGATTTTCATCGTCCGGTTTCTGCTCCTTCAAGCTGTCTATGGCACGGCTGACACGCTCCCTCATCTCAGCAGCTGCAGCCTTGGTAAACGTCACCACAAGCATCCTGTCGATATCCACAGGCGGATTATCTACACATATTCTGTTTACTATACGCTCAACGAGTACAGCTGTCTTTCCTGAGCCCGCTGCCGCCGATACAAGTATATCCCTGTCTCTTAAATCTATAACCTTTTTCTGTTCACTGGTCCATTTAACATCCATATTATGTCTCCCGATTATGGCTTTATATTATTATCTCCATAGCATGCTTTATGCTCTGCCGCTGCAATCTGTGTACGCATTTTATCAAGTACATCTTCCTTATTGTCACCGTTAAAGCTTCTTTCGCTAAAGCCCGGTATCCTTGAATCATACCTGCATATGGCCTGAAAAGCGCAATATGCGCAGCTGTCTATTTTCTTGTTCTTGATAGGATTGACGGCAACATTTCCATCGTATATTTCTCTTCCTATCTCGCGAAGCTTCTCTCGCGCAAACCTTGTTATCACATCAAACTCTTCGGCTTTTGCCACCTTTGAGCCTGCAGCCGGTGTCTGATCCTTTTTTAAGGTGACAGGGATTACGTCAGAGCTTTTCTCAAAGTCCCTGTCCATGCCTCTGTATGCCTTTTCGTCCGAGTTGATAAGCCCGTCAGGCTTGAGCTTCTTTAATATCATCTGATTGATTTCTTCCTCAGACAGCTCAGTGCCCGGTGTCACATCCTTTAAATCAATTACAGGATCGTCGATGTGATAGTACAGCATACCGCCCGGCTCCACACTTACCTGCTTTAGCGCCTCTTTCTTTTGTTCCATGACGGCGTCCATGTACACTGCAAGCTGAAGCTGCGTGCCATAGTACAGCTTCACTAGGTCAAAAACTGTATTTCCCGACTTGTAATCCAGTACCTTCACAAAAAGCCTGCCCTCATCCGTATATGTGTCAGTCCTGTCCACGCGTCCCTTTATATCAACCGTCACATCATTTGCCATATCAAGGCTCTCGTAAAAGGAAAACTCAAACCTCTCAGGCACAAAGCTGCCTCTTCGTATCTGGGTTGTGAGTGCCCATACTGTCTGCTTAAAGACCGTCTTCATATGTGATATCGAATGTTGACTTTCCGCTGTATCAAATATGCCAAAGCCTGCATACTCATCAATCACCTCACCTATTGACTCCATCGCAAGCTCATCTCTTTTTGCATCAGTCACGCTAAACCAGTCCGTACTCTCCCTATCAAGCTTCTTACTGTATCTTTCCAGTGCTTCATGGTATATATTACCCATATCAAGGGATGTAAAGCCGCTCTCCTCACGCTCTGTAAGCCTCAATCCATAATTTAAAAAATGCGCATATGCACACCTGGCAAACTGCTCAAAGCGTGTGATACTGCCCTCCATGTGTCTGCCGTATATGCTTCTTGCCACATTTCGGCTAATCGGATCCTTTGAATAATGCTCAAACCTTGCATTTATGAGCCTCTCCACGGAATTTTTTTGAGTAAATTCTTTATCGTCTACTTCATTACCGTCCCCTGCATCACTGACTGATGCGTCATAGAGCATCACCGCTGCTGCAATCTCGCACCATCTGTCATCCTCCTCATTTGACAGCAGATAATCCAGAGCACTCTGCCTGCTTGATATATCCAAAAGCTGTTCTACATCCTCTGTCTCAGTCACGACAAGCTCCGGAAACATCCCCCTTAATATGCCTATGAGGTATGAAGGCTGTGCTGCCTTTTTTTCACTGTCAAGCCTTGTATAGCTGATATAAAGTTCCCTGGATGGCTTTGTCATGTTCAGATACAGATAAAACCTCTGTATAAATGCCTGCTCCCTTGCCCCAGGCGCAAGCTCTATATCCAGCTCCTTAAGTGCCTCTCTCTCATACTGGGATATGATACCTCCTCTTCCTGCCGCCTTTGGCACAATCCCATCGTTTACGCCTGCAAAAAACATGACCTTTATGTTGGTCAGACGCGTTCTCTCAATATCTCCAATGGTCACAGTGTCGTATCCCGGCGGTATGACTGCTACATCTGCCGCATCCAGTCCTGCATCCAGTATCTGTGTAAATTCCTCTGCATCCATGCATTCATCACCCAGCACCGCCACATATTTTTCAAAGAGCTGCATGACTATTTTGTATATCTGTCCGTATTCCTTTGATGCGGTCTGATTTCCTGCCTCAAGCAGTGCCTGCTCCTTTTTTGCAAGCTTATCAGGTATATCAAGCAAAACTATCAGCTTATATATAGCGAGCACATAGTCCTTTACCGTTGATTTTTTATCGGAAAACACCTGATATACCGGCTTTAGCAGCCCTATTATATACTCCCTGCTTTGGTTTAAAAGCTCAATGTCATAGCCTGCCTTATGCTTTGGCAGCCTGACCCACTTTTTGTCCCACGCACTTTTTCCTCTAACACCACAGGCGAGCACGTAGTTTTCAAGTACATCTATTTCACTGGCCGAAAGCTCCGTAAAGCCGCACCGCAAAAATCTGAACACCGCATCTGCCGAGAAATTTTGTGCCGCAATATCGGGTATTGACCTGATAAACTCAATAAACGGATGGAAAAGTATCTCCTGTGTGGCATCGATAAAGTAAGGAATATTGTATTTGTCAAATATTTCACGCACATAACCTGCATATATATTCACATCTCCTGTGACTATAGCAATATCTCGGTAACGCAGGTTTTCGTTCCTTACAAGCTCATTAATTCTTCTGGCTATCTTTGTCAGCTCCTGCTTCGGGTCACGCAGACAGTCTATATGAATGTGCTTTGGTACTTTTTTAAAGGAGCATCTTCGTTTTCTGAAAAGCTGCTGTTCCATAAAGCTTAGCTCTTCGTTTTCTGCAAGCCGGTAGTTTTTATCAAGGATAATAGGTTCCTCGACTTCTATGCCATAAAACGCTGCCATTTCGGTGAGTGATTTCACTGTCCTTTTTGGCATGTCAAACAGCTCCTGCATGCCCCTGCTCTTAAAGATATCCTCACGACAGTCTATTGTGAGCGTTACATATATTTTCTTTGAAATGACAAAGAGCTTTTTGATGAGCTGGTTCTGTATAGGTGTAAATCCAGTAAATTCATCAAATGCAATGACTGAATTTCTAAGAATGGCAGACTCCTCCGCCACATTGCAAAGCACATTAAGTATTTCCTCTGCAGTGATATATTTGTCCTGCATAAACTTCTCAAATGCTTCGTAGAGCACGAGCACATCCTTGAGCTTATCTGAAAGTGTATCCGATAGCCTGCCTGAGGCAATATATCTTCCGAGCTCCTCAGGTGATATATTGTACTGCACAAGCTCCGAAAGCAGTGACTTTACCTCACTTATATAGCCGATGCGGTTTAAGTTTCTGCCTATTACGCCTAACTTATCAGCCTCCTGTGCCGCAAGCTTTCTGAGCACAAGGTTCTTACCCGTCTCCTCAAGCACCGTAAGATTTGTGATTCCTAGCTCATCAAACACTCTGTAGGCTAAGCGCTTAAAGCTTAGCACATCTATATTCATGATAGCTTTATTCTCCGACAAATCTACAAGCTGTCTCTGCGTCTGCATTGTAAATTGCTCAGGCACTATTACAAGATAATTGTCCCTTGGGTTTGCCTTTGCCTCTTTCACTATCCTGTTAAAGAGATATTTTGTTTTTCCGTTTCCTGAATTACCTGTGATAAACTGTAATGACATAAAAAGACTCCATGATTAACTACTGTGTAAAATGTATACAGTAATTATATCATGAAGTCCCCTATTATTGAATTACTTATTGTGCTTAAATTCAGCTTAAATTCAGCTTAATAGCCGCTATACCTTGTGATTAGTGATGGAAAAGTCTGATTCCTGTAAAGCTCATTACCATACCGTACTTATTACATGTCTCAATAACATGGTCATCTCTCACAGATCCACCCGGCTGGGCTACATACTTCACACCACTCTTGTGCGCACGCTCAATGTTGTCACCAAATGGGAAGAATGCATCAGAGCCAAGTGCTACATCTGTATTCTTGTCAAGCCAAGCTCTCTTCTCCTCTGCTGTAAATACGTCCGGCTTTACCTTGAAGAACTTCTGCCACTCGCCCTCTGCAAGCACATCCATATAATCCTCACCGATATAAAGGTCAATAGTATTGTCGCGGTCTGCACGTCTGATACCATCCACGAACTGAAGTCCAAGCACCTGTGGAGACTGACGAAGCCACCAGTTGTCTGCCTTTGAGCCTGCAAGTCTGGTACAGTGGATACGAGACTGCTGGCCTGCTCCGATACCGATTGCCTGGCCGCCCTTTACATAGCATACAGAGTTGGACTGTGTATACTTTAATGTAATCATAGAGATTGCCAGATCGATCTTAGCCTGCTCTGTGAGCTCCTTGTTTTCAGTCACAATATTTGAGAAGAAATCATCATCAATATGAAGCTCGTTTCTGCCCTGCTCAAATGTGATGCCAAATACATCCTTTCTCTCGATAGGTGCCGGCTCATATGACGGGTCAATCTCGATAACACAGTAATTGCCATTTTTCTTAGCCTTTAAAATCTCAAGAGCCTCATCTGTGTAGCCCGGAGCGATAACACCGTCTGATACCTCTCTCTTGATTACAAGTGCAGTGCTCTTGTCACATACATCTGAAAGTGAAATAAAATCACCAAATGATGACATTCTGTCAGCTCCTCTTGCTCTGATGTATGCATTTGCAAGTGGTGTAAACTCAATATCCATATCATCAACCCAGTAAATCTTTTTCTCCACATCTGAAAGTGGCTGTCCTACTGCTGCACCTGCAGGTGAAACATGCTTGAAGGATGTTGCGGCCGGAAGACCTGTTGCCTTCTTAAGCTCTCTTACAAGCTGCCATCCGTTAAAGGCATCAAGGAAGTTGATATATCCGGCTCTGCCGTTAAGCACCTTTATAGGAAGTTCTCCCTCCTTCATAAATATTCTGGCTGGTTTCTGATTTGGATTACATCCGTATTTTAATTCGTATTCCTGCATTTTTGTTCTCCTGTTTTATCTGCTTATCTTGTATATTTGACCGTTTATATAGTGTTTTATTTGTTTTTGTTTACGATTCTGCTCTCATACTCGCCTGTTGCGATATCAATATATCTTACAAAAAGTGATACCTTATTGTCCTCGTTAAGGTTCTCCCATACCATATTGGTAAACTCATCAATATCTCCGTCGATGTCTACCCATGTAGGCTCACCCTCAAAGCTTGGCAGCGGATTGCCATCCCCCATATATGTATGGATAAAATGTCCCTCTCCTGCAACCGGTGCTGAGTATGCAAATGTATATCTGTTGCATGCATCAGGATTGCCGTTGTTGCTCTTTAAGATTGACATAGCATAGTTGAACTCGCCATTGTCAATATGCATAATTCCTGAAATTCTTGGTGTATAGTTAGGAGCGTCAGGCTCAAACTCTCTTGTCCTTAAGGCCTGCTCAAATGTCTGCTGCTTGTCCATCAGCTCATAGATAGTATCTGTCTGGTCACCGTTTGTGACAATTGTCTTGTTGCCAAGCACTCTTACAGGTGCGTAAATGATAAGACTTGGATCCTCAAGCTTTGAAGGGTCAAATGCCTGTGTTCTGATGCCCTCGCCATCCTCTACAAATACTCTGTTGCGGCTGTTTTCGCTTCTGCCCATGATAAAGTATGCTGTTACAGCCTTCTTACCATCCTTTGTGCGGCCGATTACGATACCTCTGCCAGGGTATGTTGTGCTTGATAATTCCTTTGCTAATGATACTCTTTCCATGTCATCCTCCATGTTTTCTGATAATGTGGTCTGCATCCCCAAATTACTCGGGCCTGCCGGAATAAAAAAGACCGTCTGAACACACATAATAATATAAAGCTCTGCAGGAAACTTATATAAATGTGCGCCCAGACGGTCGGCAATCAACTGTTATACTCCATGTGGTTATCCACTTCCGTCAGTCATATAACTGTCTTTATTTAAGCATGTATTTTTGTCATTGTCAAGTACCACTTTAAAATAAGCATGTACTTATAAGTTATTCTTATAAGTACATGCTTGTAAACAATGCCATTATTTACTAATTTTTAAAGCTGTGAATAGGTGCCGGGATTCTTCCTCCACGGTTTACAAATGCATCACAAGAGAATCTGTTTACCGGCATAACCGGTGCACTTCCAAGGAGTCCTCCGATTTCTACCACATCACCGACATCCTTTCCGATTGCAGGAAGCAGTCTGCAGGCTGTTGTCTTCTGGTTTATCATACCGATAGCCATCTCGTCTGCGATAATACCTGAAATTGTGGTGGCCTTTGTATCGCCAGGGATTGCAATCATGTCAAGTCCCACTGAGCATACACAGGTCATAGCCTCAAGCTTTTCAAGGGTGAGCGCACCATCATTTACAGCATCTATCATTCCCTGATCCTCTGATACAGGAATAAAAGCACCTGAGAGTCCGCCTACATATGAGGATGCCATGATACCGCCCTTTTTCACCTGATCGTTTAAGAGTGCAAGTGCTGCTGTTGTTCCCGGAGCTCCGGCTCTCTCTAAGCCTATCTCGCAGAGAATATCTGCTACAGAGTCTCCGATAGCCGGTGTAGGTGCAAGTGAGAGGTCTATGATTCCAAATGGCACTCCAAGCTTCTTTGAAGCCTCCTTTGCCACAAGCTGTCCTACTCGTGTAACCTTGAAGGCTGTCTTCTTGATTGTCTCACAGAGCACCTCAAAGTTCTCGCCTCTTACCTTTTCAAGAGCAGTCTTTACTACTCCCGGTCCGCTGACACCTACATTGATGATGGCATCTGCCTCTGTCACACCATGGAAGGCTCCTGCCATAAACGGATTGTCATCAGGAGCGTTACAGAATACTACAAACTTGGCACAGCCTGATACAGGAAGGTGCTTTGTCACCTCTGCTGTCTCCTTTATCATCTCACCAATCAGCTTTACTGCATCCATGTTGATTCCGGTCTTTGTAGAGCCGACATTTACAGAGCTGCATACGAGATCTGTCTCAAGCATTGCCTGAGGAATTGATTTGATTAAAAGCTCATCCGCCTTTGTCATTCCCTTTGACACAAGTGCTGAGTATCCACCGATGAAGTTGACTCCCACCTCTTTTGCCGCCTTGTCGAGTGTCTTTGCTATGGTAACAAAATCCTCTGAGCTCTTGCAGGCCGCACCGCCGACAAGGGCGATAGGTGTAACTGAAATACGTTTGTTTACGATAGGGATACAGTAGTTGTTCTCTATCTCTTTTCCTGTTGATACAAGATCCTTTGCAAGTGTTGTAATCTTGTTGTAGATATTTTCATTTACCTTTGCAAGGTCTGAGTCTATACAGTCGAGCAGGCTGATACCGAGTGTGATTGTACGCACGTCAAGATTTTCCTTCTCCACCATGTCATTGGTCTCAATTACTTCACCAATATTAATCATTTTAATGTTCTCCTTTAACTGTGTATGACATTTTTATGCTAAACTAGATTCGATGCATCATCTCAAAGATTTCTTCCTTCTGACACTTTATTGTTACACCAATTTCTTCTCCAAGTGCATCAAGCTGATCAGAAATCTCTGCAAATGAAGCTGTAGCATTTGCCATATCAACAATCATCATCATGTTGAAATAACCTGAAACGATAGTCTGTGAAATATCAAGCACGTTTACACTGCCCTCTGACAGATATGTACATACCTTTGCGATGATTCCTACTGTGTCTTTTCCGACAACTGTGATGATTACTTTGTTCTTTGTGTTATCCATAACAACTTATTCTCCTGTTCTCTTATTCTACTGCTATGCGGTCTGATGCCCTGTCTCTCTTAGCCACATACATAGGGAAATCACTTGCCTTATATGGATTGTCTCCCATTGTGACCTCAAGCCTGACGGCTTCATACGCCAGCTTTTCGTAGTTGTTTTCTTTACTAAGGTGTCCCAGTATTACTGAGCCAAATTTATCATGAAGAAGCTCGCATAACAACTGCCCGCTTCTCTCATTCGACAAGTGCCCGCTGTCACCCATGATTCTGCGCTTGAGCGGATACGGATATGCCCCTGTCTGGAGCATATTTATATCATGATTGGCTTCAAGCAGCAGCCCATCCAGGTTCTGAAGCTTTGAAACCAGTGCATCATCATACGTGCCAAGGTCTGTCACGACCGCCATCGCATGATTTTCGTTTTTAAATCTGTACGCGACAGGATCAGCCGCATCGTGTGATATGTGAAGCGGCTCAAACTCTATATCGCCTATTGTAAAATCGACGCCCGCCTCAACAGGATGAAACAGCTCATCATCTATATTTCCAACGGATTTTATGCATTTTATGGCACCGATTGTGGCCCTTGTAGCATAAATCGGAATATGATAGCGTCTTGCCATGACACCAAGCCCTGCGATATGGTCTATATGCTCATGTGTCACGAGAATCCCCTGCATATCTGTGGCAGTCATATCAAATTCATTCAGTCCGTTTTCTATTTTCTTACCGCTGATGCCCGCGTCTATGAGCACATGACAATCATCCGTACCCACGCATATACAGTTTCCACTGCTGCCGCTGGCAATGCTGCATAATTCTAACATGTTAATTCTCTTTCCAGTATAATTCTATTTGGTCTCCCTCATGAAGCTCCTCGGAAAATTGGGCATCTCTGCCATTTATTACAGTGGCTATTGCCCTGCCCTTTCCTGCTTGTAAATCAAATGAGATATGGGTAAATATATCGACAAATATATATGTATCCTTGCCGGACAGCTCCACAGGCTCACCGTTTACAATTACTGTAATTGTATTTTCTGATGAGTCTTCTTCGTGTATTTCTTCCTGTATATCATTTTCCGGCAATTCATTTTCCGGCACAGCAGATGCTTCAGCTTCTTTAGCAAAATCATCATGCAGCTCATCAAGCACCTGATTCATCATCTGCTCTGAGGTTCTGGCTACTGTGTTGTCAGACTCTTGTGTGTCATTATAATTGTTATTGTCGATTCTTGCAACACCATATTCATCTGTTTTCCATTCAACAGAGAAATTTTCATATACAAGAGTGTCGAGATCAGCCTCTTCATTGTTTACAAATATCATCTGGTCTGTGTCAATAACGAGGTCCATAAACTGCGCAATCTGGCGCACTGTATAGTAATTTCTTGTCTCAATCACATCATTTTCCCTGATGCTGTAATCCTCCGGCTCAAGCTCTCCGTTTACCTGGACAAACCTAGGACATGAAACCCTTCTGCCGTTTATGATAAAAGTAATGACAGAATGATTGTACTCATCAAGCTGCGATATCTTATACACTGCTGCCTCTCCTGCTGTGGACGGCTCTATGATTATCTCACTGTTTGGCTCAAGTGGTGTATTGATGCTTGCAGGCTTTCCGTTCATGGTCACCACTGCGCCCTCTCCTGCTTCGCCTCTTACAAGTCTTGCCACACCATTTACCGTAAAGTTTATCGGGGTGCCGCGCTTTGGAAACAGCTCATCGTTTGGAAATCCCGCCTGAAGCGCCGCATCGACTATTGTAAGCCTGTTATTGTCATAGAGCTTTATTCTCTCACCGTTGAATCTGACCATGATAAAATTATTTCTCTGGTCATAATAATTCAGGCATATACCAATTGGAGTGACAAGAAGCGGATCCTTCTTAATATCCTCCTGCTCAAAGGTCACATCGCCAAGCACTTCCTCCCCTCTTAGAGCGACTCTTTCCTCCGGCAGGTCAAGATCTTCCGCAAGCTTTTCCGTGAAGCCGTGTATCTTGCCCCCGCCTCCGACTACAAAGCAGGCACTCACTGTCTTATCACCGTTTAGCTCTCTGATTTTAGTCGATACCTCTTGTGCAATATTATCAACAACAGGTGCTGCCACATCCCAGACATCCTTTGCAGGAATTGTGTGCTCGATGCTCATGATATCCTTGTATGTAACCGTATCACTTGTCGTAGACTGAAGCTTGATGCTCTCCGCCATATTGAAATCCACGAGGAAATGCTGCACAATAACTTCTGTCAGCTCATCGCCTGCATGCGGTATCATGCCATAGGCTATGATACTTCCGTCTCTTGTGATTGAGATATCACTCGTTCCGGCTCCCACATCGACAAGTGCGATATTAAGCATACGATAGTTCTCCGGAATTGCCACATTGATAGCGGCGATAGGCTCCAATGTCATATTGGCTACACTAAGCCCGGCCTGTCCCACTGCCGCATACAGTCCGTCTACCACATCCTCCGGCAGAAATGTAACTATGATATCCTCGCCTATTTTATTGGCCTTATGACCCTCAAGGCTGATAAACACCTCATCATTCAAAAAGAATTTGACTGTAGAATATCCCACGCAGTAAAACTTATAGCTTGTATCGTTAACCTCCTTGAGTGCCTCCTGTGCTTTTTCTATGCCAAGCAGGTCAAGCGTATGGACATCCTCGCCGGTCACCACAGACTCCTGCGCATACTCATACTCCACATGCGTCGTGACAGTCTTTAATACTCGTCCTGCGGCTGCTATACACACCTCTTCAAGTGGCTGTCCTGTCTGTTTTTCAAGCTCGTCCTTTACTTCCTTAATGGTTTTTGCCACCCTGCCTATATCATGTATCTGACCGTCAAGCATCGCTCTGGTCTCATGCTCCTTCACATACTGTGCTGTAACCACAAATTCCTTGTCATCAGTCTGATAGCCGACAGTTCCTACAACATTTCTTGTACCAATATCCAAACCGAATACATTGTTCATTTCCACTACTCCTTGTATTTGCTAAGCGCTTTATTTATCGAAGCTATCGTGTTTTCGATATCTCCGTTATTATCGATAACCTCCCTGCAGTGCCTTCTGTACTCATCTTCTTTGAGCTGACTTGCAAAGATGCTGTCTATCTTCTCATCTGAATAGCCTCGTGTTGACTTAAGTCTTTTCCTTCTGACCTCTTCACTTGCATAAATATACCACAGCTCGTCGCAAATTTCACCATATCCCTCCTCTATAAGGAGTGCCGCTTCAAGTACAAGCATGAAAAGACCGTCTTTTTTTGCCTCTTTAACCGCATTAAGCACATATTCCTTTACTGCAGGATGCACTACTTCGTTTAAGAGCTCCCTTTTTTCGTCATCCGAAAAAATCACTTTGGCAAGTGCCGGTCTGTCAAAATGCCCATCCTCAAGCCATATCGGTTCCTCCGCAAACAATTTCTTTAATCTGTTGTAGCAGTCGCTTCCCGGCTCCATCAGCTCATGGGCTATCTCATCGGAGAGCATGACCCTTACACCCTTAAGCTTTTTAAGATAGTCAAGCACTGCCGACTTTCCGGCACCTACACCACCTGTTATTCCTATAAAAATCATACTTTTTCCTTTTCTGTCATCAATGCGCGTCATACCAGTCATAGCCGCACTCGGTGCCCACCTCCATGGACACCTTCATATCTACCGCGCCACGCATCTCTTTCTCCAGAAGCTTAATCACTTTATCCTTCTCAGCTTCCTTTGTCTCAATTAAAAGCTCATCATGCACCTGAAGGATAAGTCTTGACCTTAAGCCCTCGTCAAGAAGCCTGTCATGCACACGTATCATGGCAATCTTTATGATATCGGCTGCTGTACCCTGAATAGGTGAGTTCATCGCAACTCTCTCTCCAAACTGTCTTTGCATGAAATTGCTCGAGTTCAGCTCGGGAATCGGTCTGATACGCCCAAACATAGTCTTTGTATAGCCGTTTTTCTTGGCATCCAAAACCGTCTGATCCAAAAACTCCTTAATCTTTGGATATTTGACAAAATAGCTGTCTATATAGCCCTGTGCCTCTTTCCTTGAAATCCCCAGGTCGTTAGACAGACCAAACGCGCTGATGCCATAAACGATACCAAAATTTACCGCCTTTGCATTTCGTCTTTGAAGGTCTGTGACCTCATCAAACGGTGTGTCAAACACAAGGGATGCTGTACTTCTGTGGATATCCTGACCATTCTTAAATGCCTCTATCATCCTTTCATCCCCGGAAAGCGCCGCAAGCACTCGAAGCTCAATCTGCGAGTAGTCTGAGTCAACAAACAAATCTCCATCCTCAGGCAGAAATACCTTTCTGATAAGCTTGCCCAGCTCAATCCTTATCGGGATATTCTGCAGATTAGGTTCTGTGCTTGAAAGACGGCCTGTCGCAGTGATTGTCTGATTTAAGGTAGTATGGATTTTGCCATCGGATGCAATATATCCCGAAAGTCCGTCAGCATATGTGCTCTTTAGCTTTGTTAGCTGTCTGTATTCCAGAATATCCGCGACAATCGGATACTCCGGTGCCAGCTTTTCAAGCACATCTGCCGCAGTAGAATAACCGGTCTTTGTCTTCTTTTCATTTGGCAGTCCAAGCTTTTCAAAGAGAATGACTCCAAGCTGCTTTGGCGAATTTATATTAAACTCTTCACCTGCTGCCTCGTATATTTTCTTTTCAAGCTCAGCTATCGAAACAGCAAGCTTGTCTCCATACTCCTTAAGCTTTATTCCATCAGCCCTTATACCCTCATTTTCCATATCATACAGCACGAAAACGAGTGGCAGCTCTATATCTTTATAAAGAGTGAGCATATCCATTTCCTTTAGCTTCTGCAAAAGAACCGGCTTTGATTTCCAGGCAGTATACACCTCGTAGCAGGCACAGTCCACTGCCTTTTTCTCATCCTCCTTCATCATCTGAGTAAAATCAAGCTTCCCCAGATAATCCTTTTTAGATGAGAGCATAAGCCCCAGATAGTCCTTTGCAACCGCATCATAGGGATACTCCCCGACAAGCGGATTGATAAGGTATGCAGCCACCATCATGTCAAAATATCTGTCTCTGTCATCTGCCTTTATCTCTTTGCTCTTAAATCTGTGCAGATTCGTCTTTAAATCCGGTGATATCCATGACTTTACTTCCAGGGTATTTAGTTTTTCATCGAGGAAGCTGCTTGAAATCTCATCACCTGTACAGATAAAATATATGTCCTCCTCTGAAAAACAAATCGAAACAGCAAGATAATCGTTAGAAACCGGCTCCGAAAACAGACTTAGCTGTCCATCACTTTTGCTGTTTCCAAAAGACTCTCCCGGTACTACCGCAAATGCGACATTCCTGCCCTTTGCCTTCTCAAACACACTCTCTGCAGTCTTTAAGTCCCTTACTACCACAAAATGCTCCTCGGCATTGTTTTTAGGAGCCTCCACGTTAAACCGCGACAGCATGTTTTTGAATTCGTATCTTTTGCACAGTAAAAAGGCTTCCTCAGTGTAGAGTGACTCTACTCCGCCACTAAGCTTTGCATCAGCAAATTCATAGTCAACAGGTGCATCAAGTATGATTGTCGCAAGCTCCTTGCTCATAACTGCCTGCTCCCAGTACTCCACTATATTCTTTGAAGCCCTTGGCGGCTTTACATTCTCAGCGTCCTCATGTACTGCCTCTATACAGTGATATTTTGCTATAAGTGCGCCTGCTGTCTTTTCGCCGATACCGGGTACCCCGGGAATATTATCAGACGTATCGCCCTGCAAAGCCTTCACATCGATAAACTCCTTTGGAGTGACGCCGTACTTTTCGATAACATCTGCTGTATTGTAGTTTTCTATCTCGGTTCCTGTTTTCTTTGTCTTTGGAATCCTTACCATGACATGGTCAGTCGCAAGCTGCAAAAGGTCTCTGTCTCCGGAAATGATGGCGACATCCATACCGGCCTTTTCTGCCCTGACAGATAGCGTTCCAAGTATATCGTCTGCCTCATAGCCTTCCTTTTCCAAGATTTTTACTCCCATGGCAGTAAGCATTTCCTTTATCATAGGCACCTGCTGCCTGAGTTCCTCGTCCATAGGCTTTCTCGTGCCCTTGTACGCATCAAACATCCTGTGACGAAACGTCGGCGCATGCACATCAAATGCCACCGTCAGATAGTCAGGCTTTTCCTCGTCAAGGATCTTGAACATGATATTCAAAAATCCATAGACTGCATTTGTGTGAAGCCCCTCTGAATTTGTCAGATCAGGCAGCCCGTGATATGCCCTGTTTAAAATACTGTGTCCGTCTATAAGTACAAGCTTTTCACTCATTTTGATACTTTCCTTACTGTCAATTATAATATTGTTGTAATCGCTGCCGGTCACACTACAGTGCAAACAGTAACGTTAAATAGCTCTTGTATATTTCTTGAGCCACCGGGCCTCCTCATCATTCAAATATGGTGAAACAAGCTCATAAACTCTCGCATGATAAGCATTCAGGTATCCTTTTTCCCTGTCTGTCATCTGATTTGGATCAATCGCATCGAGATCTATAGGCACATAGGTCAGATTCTCAAAATACATGAACTGGCCATACTCATTTTTCTCACCCTTTCGGCAGATAAGCTCATTCTCTGTACGAATACCGAATTTGCCCTCTAAATAGATGCCCGGCTCATCTGTAGTGACCATGCCCTCTTCTATCACACGCTCTGCAGTCCTGCCCGGATACTGCTTCCAGTGGAAGCTGTTTGGTCCCTCATGCACATTGAGCACATAGCCCACACCGTGTCCGGTACCGTGATTGTAGTCCATGCCGATCTCCCATAAAGGCTCTCTTGCCAGAATATCAAAGTTTAGTCCCGAGCAGCCCTCCTTAAACCTTGCATTTGCCAGGTTCATATTTGAGCGGCACACTCTCGTAAACATATCCTTCATCTCGTCAGTCACCGGTCCTAACGCAAAGGTTCTCGTGATATCTGTGGTTCCCTCCAGATAATGTCCGCCTGAATCAACCAGTAAAAAACTTTCCGGCTTAAGCGGCCTGTCAGACTCCTCTGTTGCAGAGTAATGCACAATAGCACCATGATCAGCATATCCACATATTGTGGCAAAGCTCAAATCAAGAAAGCCCTCCTGCTGCGCTCTAAGCGATGCAAGATAATCTGAAGCCGAAATCTCTGTCATAGGTATCTTACCTATATTTGTCTTAAGCCAGTACATGAACCTGCACATCGCAACTGCATCCTTCAAATGCGCCTTGCGCAGATTTTCAAGCTGTACTTTATTCTTTACGGCCTTCATGACAACTGTAGGATCCTCCGCATCAATCACCTTAACACCATCCGGCAGGCTGTTGCAGACGCGGCAATTTACAACCGATGTATTTAGAAGCACTGTTTCTTTTTCATCAATATGCTTAACATATTCATAAAAATCATCGTAAGGTCTTGTCTGTATACCATTCTTATCGAGGTATGCCTTAAGAGCCTCTGTCACAACCTCTTCCTGCAAAAACCATATGCAGCTGTCCTGTGACAATGCCAGGTATGAAAGAACTACAGGCACATAGCTTATGTCGCCTCCCCTGACATTTAAAAGCCATGCTATATCGTAAAGTGATGACATCAGATGAAGTGTTGCGCCCTTTTTTGCCATCTGCTCTCTGACTCTTTTAAGCTTTGAGCTTATATCCTCACCGGTGTATTTATTGTCAAAAATCATGACAGCTTCCTTTGACATAGGTGGTCTGTCAGTCCATATAAGGTCAATCAGATCCTCATTTACATACATGCTGCCGTGCTTTTCTTTTGCGATTTCAGAAAGCCTTTTGCCCCATGCGGCATTTACCACTCTGCCGTCAAAGCCTATTACACCGCCATCCGAAAGAGTATCCTTTATATACTCATCAACTGTCGGTACGCCCTCCTCGCCAATCTTAAACAGCTTTACAGTGGTATCCTTAAGCTGCGCAGCCGCCTGCACAAAATACCTGCCGTCTGTCCATAGACCTGCCTCATCCATAGTGATGACTGCGGTACCTGCTGATCCCGTGAAGCCTGTAATATATTTGCGTGCCTTAAAATGCTCTCCTACATACTCTGACTCATGAAAATCAGCAGTAGGTACCACATACAGCGAGATGCCCCTCTTTGCCATCTCGCTTCTCAATGCTTTTAATCTATCCTGTATCATCTTATTATGCCTCTTTAAATTCAAAAAATTTCGTATCTAATTCCGGATACATTCTCTTTAATGAGATTGGTTTGCCGGATTTGTTCAAAAAGCAATGGCTGCTTTTTGCAGTAGTTCGAAGCTCGCCTGTCTCTTTATCTTTCATGACATACTCAAGCTCCATCTTGATTCCGTTATACTTAAGCAGCTTTGTGTAGATAACGACCGTATCATCAAAATGTACCATACTGTGATACTCTACCGATATCGACAGCACCGGACTTATGATTTCCATATCCTCCATCTGCCTGTAGTTGAGTCCTATCTGATCCATCAAATCAAGTCTTGCTTCTTCCATCCACTTGACATAGTTTGAATGGTGGATTATACCCATCTGATCTGTTTCATAATACTTTGCGTGGTGCTCGTAAGGACGGATTCTAAGCTCGCCTTGTGAGCCGGCAATCTGTAACTCATTATTTGCCATAAAAAATTCCTCCATTCATATTTTGGTCTTATTTCTATTATGCCACATTGGACAGCTAAATTCAACGACTTGACCGTAAAATATAAACCGCCAAAAATATAAACCGGCTGCTACCTGCGTATCATGCTGTAGCAGTCTCTGCATATATTGCGCGAATTTCCAATCGGAAGTATTCTGCCGCAATAGCGGCATCTGATTATATACTCATCCTTACTCTTTGCAAGAAGCTGCATAATCTTGGCCTGTGTTTTGTCACGCTCGTTTTCAAGCCAGTCCTCATCCACAATTTTGCCCATGCGGACTGAAAACTGATAGTACAAATCAAGCTTTTTGTAATAGGATTCGTATTTCATGAGTCCCTGATACTTTGAATGCTTATCCGGCTTATCGAGAGAGATATCAGACGTATATGACATGCAGTAACGCAGCCATTGTCTGACAAGCTCCCTGTCCTTTATATCTATAGGACATGTAATCATCTTATAAAGCAGATATTTGTCATCAAAATCTGCGATAAAGTATCGCTCCTTATACGCATATCCATACAAAAACAATATCTCATCGACATTGATTTTCCTAAACGGTGCTGATGGCTCTGCCTCATGCCAGAGCTTAATTATCGCATCAAGCGGCGCATCCATTGTAAGGAGCACCTGCGGGAAGCCAAGACTTACTATATCAATATCCTGCTCCGGTATATTTAGCGTATTCTTCAGATAATTCAGATTCTTTTGTCCCAAAGCTGTCACATAGCCTGTATCATACAGACCAAATCTGCCTGCACGGCCCGCTATCTGTTTTATCTCAGAGATGACAAGCGGACGTCTTGATACTCCATCAAACTTTTCCACCTCCAGAAATACAATTCTTCTGACCGGCAGATTGAGTCCCATTCCTATAGCATCTGTTGACACGACAACCTGTGTCTTTTTCTCATTAAAAAGCGTCATCTGCCTTCGCCTTATTTCCGGCGGCAGACTTCCGTATATGACACTTGGCTTTATGCCGTTTTCCTCAAGACGCCCTGCTATATTGAGTACCGACTTCTTTGAAAATACGATAAAGGCATCGCCATCCCTCACATCCTGTGGAAATGAAAACGGCTTATCCTCCAGCTTTAGAGCTGTCTTTCTCTCATACTCTCTTATCTCATACTCGTCATGGCAAAGATTAATCAGATGAATGACAACATCCTTTGCCACCGGGCTCATGCATATATGAATCTCTCCTGCAAGTGTACCAAGAATTGCCCTGGTCCACGAATGTCCCCTGTCATCATCTGCTACCATCTGTGCCTCATCAATCACTGCGATATCATACTCCTTGTCACAGTCAAGCATCTCCACTGTCGATGCTGTAATTCTGCTGTCTGATACCTCAAGACACTCCTGGCCTGTAAGCATGGTGCATGGTATGCCTGCATCATTCATCTTCTCATATACCTCAAGTGCCAGAAGGCGAAGCGGTCCCAGATACACTCCATTTTGCGCCAGCTTAAGCCTCTCAAGTGCCTGATATGTCTTACCGCTGTTAGTCGGGCCTATATGGAGTATGAAGCGCCTTTTCATGCTCTGTGCTTTTGGAAACTCCAGCTCCGGCCGAGCCGGAACCAGCGTGACAATCTCTCTTCTAAGCTCCTTGCTGCGGTACTCATTGTAAAGCGCCTTCATGCTCCTTGTACATATCGCACCTATATACTCCTTGCGCAAAAGCTTTAAAAAATCTTCTGTGAGATACTCTGCTTCCTTCTCATCAAACTGCTCCATATCCACCCTGACGAGCTGCGGAATGATTTCTCTATTTAAAATATGCTTTGCATTCTTATTGTTTGAATAGTAGGTAATCAATGCAAGCCTTTTTATTTCCTGATGCAGCTTGTCGAGTGCCACAGTCTCATTTTTTGAAAATCGCGCATATTTAATTGATTTTGCCTTGCTATTGAGCCTGTGAATATAGTGTGCCAGCTTTACAGGTTTACCTGTACTTCTCTTCGCATTCTCCCTGTACTGGTCAATATAAAACTGTACCAGTACATCTTCAAACGATTTTTCCATATATGTGTATTATCCTCTTTATTTGTATACGCCGTTGAGTGTCACTTCAAAAGTAACATCCTTTCCGGCAAGCTCCGTATTTACCTTATAATCATCCGGAAATTTCAGGTTTAAATCAAAGGTTTCTCCCACCTTGTGACCTACCACTCCGTCCTCAAAGCCATCTATATAGCTGCCTGAGCCAAGCACCAGGTCCGCGCCCTGTCCATCAGTGCTTCCACCCTCGATTTTTTCTCCGTCCATATATCCGGTGTAATCAATATTTACCTTATCTCCTTTTTCTGCAACCGTGTCAGTCTCTGTATTCAGTGTTGCTGCCTTGGTCTGTGAATCACTGCTTTGTGTCTCTGATGCCTGAGATTCTGTGGTCTGTGATGCAGCTTCTGTACCGGCAGTGCCCTTTGACGATGAACCTCCCGATGTCGCAACTGCCCATATGAGCACTATGACTACCACGACAACTGCCACTACCGGCACCCAGAATTTCAGCAGATTCACAACCTTTGCCTTCTTCTGCGCTTTTTCTCTTTCGACTCTTCTTTTTTCCTGTGCGATTTTTTTGTTTTGTTTGTTCATTTTGTTAATCTCCTGTTTTATTTTTATTATCGAATTATACTATTACAATTTGAACATTCTGTGTTTCGCATAAATGAACAGTATGCGTTGTCTGTCAGTGCATTCGCTATCTGTCACTGTTCGCTTTAAACTTTAAACGGCTGCGTCTCTTAACTATTTGACGCAACAATAAAAGCAGCAGAAAGACACACACACAGCCTGCGCTTATAGCTGCACCTGCCTTAAGTCCCGGTGTCTCATAATTTAGCTCTATCTCGTGCTCTCCCTCATCCAGATGAATGCTCACAAAGGTATCTGAAAAATCCTCATACTCTGTCTCCTTCCCATCCACCTTCATAGTCCATCCCTTTTCACTCGGAATAGAAAGTACAAGTCTGCCTGCCTGCTTCACATCTATGTGTCCGCTTATGTGTGTATCTGAAAAATCATCCACCGAGAGTGTCTGCTCATTGAGTGTATTGTAAGCACTCTCAACTGCAGCAATGGAAAGCTCGTATACATTAAATCGTACAGCATCAGCATCAGTGTTTGTGACGGAAACTGTCTCCCCCGCCTTCACGTATCCCAGGTCAAACAGATACCTGTGAGTGGTCTTCGAGTATGTGGTCTCATACTCTCCGTGGCTGAAGGTCAGACTGTCTGTGCTGCACGAATCGTATGCCGCATAATAATATCCGTCATGGTCAAAGGTGAGAGTCGTAGTTCCCGGATTTTCATCCTGAGTGCACTCTGTCAGGGTCAGCGTATCATCTGCTGCACCAAGAAGCCTGCCAAGGGAATTAATCGAATAGATTTTCGATGACGATGATGGCTTCCACGCATCAATCACTCCCTCATCCATCATAAAACCAAGCGGAAGCGTGTAGTTGTTCCGATACAGATAGTGATTTCCGCATTTTCCCACAAGTGTAGTCAGCTCATTCTGTGGCTGTATGGATTTTGTAACCATATATCTGACAGAAAGCATGGCTGACGTGACAGGTGTGGCACCGTTATAACAGTAGAAATTTTTGCCTCCCTCCATATAAAGAGCCTGATAAAAATGGCTCACATTTATATTCATCAGAGAAGAAAACTGTGTTCCGGAGGCATAGCCGTATCGTGTGTCATCATTTTTAGTTAGTCGGCCTGTATCCTCAATCCTGTAAAATGGCACATCATTGTCAGCTGCATCCTCTTTTGCCAGCTTAAGAGCCTTTTGCATATCGTCCACATTGGCATTGTAGCTGCTTCTGCCGGTACATCCAAGTCCTGTCACAGCCATATTGACAGCCAGCTCCACAATCGCAATACCGCATGTTATGACCATCAAAAGCTCCCTGTTTTTCCTTGCTGCGAGCTTTAAAAGTACTGTCATAATGCCGTACAGCGCAACAAACAATATGCTTATGATAACTGCATAATACTCTGTCACAGCCTCATCGGCAAACATCGTGCTTACTGCCATAAGCGCCGATGCAAATACCACCGCCACGCCAATATGCCACAATCTTATGCCACGCCACTTTCTTACTGTAGCATAGCCTATGGTCAATACAAGAAATGCATACAGATACGACTGTCTGCCCGGCAGCGAATCCGGAAAATGCAGTCCGTGCCATATAAAGTCAAGCTGTTTATTGGCAAAGCTTGCCATGAAAAACAACACAAACAATACAGGAGCTATTTTTTTCTTCGGTTTAATCCTTTTGTTGAGCACAAACAGTATCAAAAGCATCACACTAAATGCTCCGGCATACAGATTCGGCCAGTTCTCTGCCCCCTCATAGACGCTTGCTGTCGTACACATCCTGCCGACCTCTGATAAGAGATTAAAATACCACTCTATCTGCTTTGGGAACTCAATCCCCGATGAACCGCTGTAGCTTAAAATGATAAGCTCCGGGATGATTAGCACCATCGCAGTGCCTCCAGCCAAAAGCGAGTAAACGGCAAATCTCACAATTGCAGCCATTTTACCGCCATTTTGCGTAAAGAAAAGCCATGCAAACCAGAATACCAAAAAGATGCAAAGCATGATGCTCAGATAATAGTTTGACAATATACAAAGTGCCAGTGATACATAGTAAAGCACCGGCTTTTTGTCCCGCACAAGCTTCTCAAGTCCTACTATCGCAAGCGGTGCAACCGCCACAACATCCATCCACATGACATCCCAGCTATACGCAGCTACAAAGCCGGAAAGCGCATATGCCGTAGAAAAAACAAATGCCGGCACAAATGTATTATTATGATACCTGTTATCCTTTCCAAGAAGTACAAAGTGTTCCTTCAGAAAATAAAAAAATGTTGCTCCGCTAAGCGAAATCTTAAAAATGATTAGCAGCTCGATAAACTCAATAATATGGCTCTTTGGAAAAAGCACCACAAGCCAGTTTAACGGACTCGCCAGATAATAGGCAAATACCGATACAAAATCACTGCCAAGCCCGATATTCCATGTATACATGAGGCTCGCACCATTTCTCAGCTTCTCCCACAGCTCATTAAAGAAAGGCAGATACTGGTGATACAAATCCATATGCAAAAGGCAGTAATCGCCAAATGGATATACACCATTTCCTATACAGATGATTATACATATGAAAAACGGAATTAAAAACGCTGTCAAAAGTGGATGCTTTTTAACAAAATTCATCACTTATCCTCCCAGTCAAACAGTCTGTAATATTGCAAAAGCTTATAATCGTTTAGCATATCCGAATCGGCCTGCTTATTTTTGCTGCCGGTTGCCTTGTCTGATTTATTTGATGCTTTATCTAATGTCTTATCTGCAGTTTTATCCGTGCGTACCGCTGATATAATTGGATACTCCTCCTGCAGCTTTAGCAGAAAGCTCTGATAGTCATTTGTCGGCACACCTGCCGCTTTAAGTACGTTTGCAGCCAGATAATTAACGCTCGTGTCTTTTCCTGTGGCCTCATCAATATCATAATTTGCCCAGATAACATACGGCACCTGATAGCGCAGCTTAAGCTCTTCATTTGATAAATTATTATAATCCATGCCGTTTGCTGCAAGAACAGAGCTTGCCACAGTATCATTTGGCTGATGATCACCGAAAAATACCACTATAGTTTTCTCATCCACATTTGAGAAATATTCAATGAGGTTCTTTAAATCCTCATCTGTCAGCTTAATCAAAGAAAGATACTGGTCAAGTGCAGAATTATTAAGCTTATCTGCTGTCACCGTATTATCAAAGCCGTAGTAAGTATTTGTGTATCCGCCATGGTTTTGCATAGTGACATTGAATATAAATGCCGGCTGGCCATCCGGTTTATTCTCATAGGTCTCAATAATCTTATCAAAGGATGTCTCATCACTTATATATTCGCGCACAAACCTCTGATTAGAATAATCCTGCATAAACGAAAGATTGTCAAATCCCAAAAGAGGATAGACCGTATCCCTGTTCCATCCACTGCTATAGTACGGATGCTGTGCATACGTTGCGTAACCTATACTCTTTAGATAGCTTGCAAGAGAAGGTGTCTTACTCTTTATATACTGCTGATACGGAATGCTTCCCACCGGAAGAAATGCCATCGTATTGCCTGTCAGAAACTCAAACTCGGTATCGGCTGTATTGCCACCGCATACAGACGTATTCAGATATCCTGTTATAGTGTTTTCATTGCCCTTTTCAAGACTGTGCACAAACGGCATATAGTCTGTATTTGTATCAAAATCACCGAGCACTGACAGGTCTGAAAATGCCTCATCCATCACAACTATAATATTCGGATAATCACTTTTATCTGTAATTGCAGTATTATCATCTGTACCGGCATAGCTGTCAAGCAGCTCCTTTGCCTTCTGTCTGCTATACCCGTCAGGCTTATCAACCGCCACAAACTTAAGATCCATGGCAAAGGTTACCGCCATTCCATTCACCTTTGTCATATATGCAGGTGTAAATAGAAACGGGTACAGATAATTGTCCGTCTGGAAATCCTCATCCTGCAGGGCATTCACAAACAGGCACAGCGCAAGTATTCCAAGCACAGTCGGAATTAGTCTGAACCTGAATTTCCACTTAATTCTGAAATCAACAAAATGCATCAGCATAATAAGAGCTATAAATATAACTGTAACAACAACTACTCCTGCAGTCGGTGCGAAATCATAATTAGATGCAACACTTGTCGCCGTACCAATTGAAAAAATATCCCATGGAACAAAAGGAGTCGAGCGGAAAAGCATAACATAATGATTAATCAGTCCAAAAACCATAGCCACTATAAAGACTGCACGAAGCGCCCACTTTGCCCTGCCCGTAATAAAATAAAGAATCCAGGCAATCAGCTCAAACAAAATAATATTAAAAAATCCCGCCATAAATCTGACTTCTTCAAAAGGATTATGTTCGTAGAACTCCATAAGATAAAAAGCCGCAATCGGAAAAATCGAGAATAATACAACATTGAATATAATTTCATATTTTTTATAAATCTTTTTTATCATCATAATGCTCCTGTTTACTATCTGGTATTACAGCCTATATGGCAGATTTTTGGGTACCTTTTTGGGTACAATTTTGGGGCAAATTTTTCTTAAAAGTACCCTAATTTCTTTAATTTTTTGAAAGATTGTAAGTAAAGAAAAACCCCGCAAACCCTTGATTTTACTGAAAATCTTGGATTTACGGGGTTTTGCAAATAGTGCCGGCAGTGGGACTTGAACCCACACGGGCTTGCGCCCAACAGATTTTGAGTCTGCATCGTCTGCCATTCCGACATGCCGGCGTCTTACGAACAGACAATATTTTATCACAGTTATTGACTTCATGCAACTAAAATTTTTAATTTCAATATAATTTCAATATAAATATCTCAGCATACAACCTTATTCTTACCTGTGCATTTTCCGACATAAAGCTGTTTGTCAACAAAATTAATCCATTCCTTGTAATCCTGCCCCACTTTATATTTCCCTGCACCTATGGTCACTGTCATCCTTCCGCTGCCCTTAGATGTCCAGAAGGATTTTGAATTAATCTCTACACGAAGCTCATCGAGAAAATTCTTAGGCACCTCTCCGTCGACACATTTACCAAGAAGTAAAAACTCTTCTCCTCCCCATCTGCAATAGCTAAGCTCAACACCTCGAGCCTTGTTTACGATAGTACGAGCGAGCATCTTAAGTGCATCATCTCCTACATTATGTCCGAATGAATCGTTAATTTTCTTAAAATCATCAATATCAATCATTGCAAGGAAATATTCCCCCTGCTTGTCAGCCTCAAAAAGATTCTTAAGCTTTGCCATCATATAGAAACGATTTGGAAGCTCCGTCAACGCATCAAACTGTGCCTGCTTTTCCATTGCCCCCTCCTCGGAAGACATAAAATGCAAAAGGCACATCATACATATTATTATCAAGAAAACTACACAAGAAATCATAGCAATAGAAATACTCTTAATAACAACAGAATCCAACTTATATAAAGGTGTGTAAAAGCCATCAAGCATATAAAGAATAATCAGAGCAATAGCATATACACAGCAAATCAGAATGGCGACATGATTCTTTTTTTTCTTCCTGAGGACCACATAATCCATGGCAAAAAGAAAAAACATTGCATCGATCAAAAAAAGCTGGAAATTACATTGAATTCCGAGACAAACCACCGCAAGTATCATATGAAGCAATATCTCAACAGCCACACTATAAACATATATGCTCAGTTTTTCAGATTTTGTCAGACTGAATGCAAGGAAATAAAAGCATATGCTGATCAGACTGACTCCTGCCATCAAGTCTACACCTAATGATGAAAACATAAATAGCATCAGCAGATGGATGACAAGAAATATTTTGTTTACATTAAATAGAAAGCTTTGCTCCTTAGCAGTACTATCATTGCTACTCATTGTCCAATACCTTCATAAAAAATATCTAATATATTACTATAGAATAATAACACATTTTAGCCAATATAACAATATATTATTGTGCAAAAGTACTAGACTATTTTGCTCTTTTTTTTCTGATTATATATCCAATAAGAATAATAACAGCACTTGTTATGACACTTCCATAAAATGTCATTCCCCTGCACAAAAGCTCCATATTTGCTGCATTACTACCAACAAGCTGTTTAAACCCATCAATCATAATATAATCAGCCACTCCCATAGCTCCGGGTATAGGCACACAATTGGAGCCCATCGCCACGAAGCACTGTATCACACTCACATCAACCGCCTTTTTTGCTCCTTCTCCCACTGCCATAAAAATCATAAACGATACCATAAGCTGTGATAATCGCTGCATAATATTCCAAAAGAAAATCTCAAGAAGAAACCTTGTCTGCCCTGTGATGCTGTTTGAACACTCCTGATATTCTTTCATAGTATGTTTAAGCTTCATTCGAAGCCTGTCACCATGTCGTATTATATGTATTTTCTCAAGAAAGCGGATAAGAGCATCACAAATTGAGTATAGTATGCCGCCCTTCCTTAACAGCATATAAAACACAAAAGCCAGAAAAATCAGTACTATAATCCCCAAATATATAAATATCCGGGAAATACCTGAGAAATTTTTCAGCAAAGGATACTTAAAAAACATGCATAATATACCAATTGTTAAAAGTGAAAGTGTATACATAACAAGATTTATCAGCAGTGCCACTGTAGCAGCATAGCCCGGAATGCCATCCCTTATCATGAAATACGCACTGGCAGGCTGTCCTCCCGATGCCGATGGTGTAATAGCCGAAAAATACACATCAGCTCCACCATACACAGCACCGTCAATCGCGCTGGTTTTGTATCCAAAGTGTCTTGCCATGCGTACCAGAGCAAAGCCTTCAAACCAAATAAACCCAAACGTACAAACAAAACTCATAAAAAGCCAGCCTTTATTTGCATTTATGATAAAACTCATAAGAATTTCAAACGAAAAATGTTTGCTCTGTGAGACAACAGTCCATATGCTTAAGATAGCTATAAAAACAGAAGCTATCGCCCAAAATATCTTTTTTCTGTCCATTAAATCTAATCCCCTTAAAAAAACTGGTAAAGTGAATTATGAAAATACACCATACCAGTTTATTGTAGAGAATATATATAACTTTATCAAGTAAAATATTATTAATATCTTTTTAATGTTTGTTAAATTATTTACTGTTACAATTAACAAATCAGTCTAAATACAAATTAACTTCTATGATCCCTCTTCCTCATCATTGTCAGTGTTCATCATATACACACCCCTGCTTGCATCTCCATCCGGATTCTTTCCAAACTCATAATCATTTCCAGGCAGAATAGCATTTAGGAAAATTCCTGCAATAGCTGCAATTGCAAGTGCTGTCAGTGTAATTGATGTTCCTGCTACAGTAAATGTCAGTCCATCTCCAAAGCCAAGACCACATACAAAAATAACACCTGCAATTATAAGATTTCTTGATTTAGTCAGATCTACCTTGTTTTCAACAACATTTCTAACTCCTATTGCTGAAATCATTCCATAAAGCATAAATGAAACTCCACCAATAATCGCTGATGGCATAGTAGATATTACAGCCGAAAACTTTGGAATAAACGAAAGTACAATAGCAAAAACCGCTGCAATACGGATAACTCTCGGATCATATACCTTAGACAGCTCAAGTACACCCGTATTCTCACCATATGTTGTATTAGCCGGTCCACCAACGGCTCCTGCGAATGCAGTCGCAATTCCATCACCTATAAGTGTCCTATGAAGCCCCGGATCAGCGATGAAGTTCTGCTCTACCGTGGCTGAAATAGCTGACATATCACCAATGTGCTCCATCATTGTCGCAATAGCAATAGGTGCCATAACAAGAATAGACGTAATATCAAACTTCATGAACTGGAATTTAGGTATTCCAACCCACGCAGATGATGCAATTGATGTAAAATCAAGAATTGACGAACCATCCGGATTAGTAATTCCTGCAGCATTCATAATGAGAGCTACTACATATGAAATAATTACTCCCATCAAAATAGGAATAATCTTAAATAAGCCCTTTCCCCAAATATTGAAAATGATTATAACCCCAAGTGCAATAATTGCAAGTACCCAGTTTGTTGAGGCATTATTGATAGCTGAACCAGCAAGCGAAAGACCAATGCATATGATAATAGGTCCTGTCACTACAGGTGGAAGAAAACGCATTACACGCTTAATTCCAACCAGCTTAATGATAAGTGCAAGTACGAAATAAAGCATACCCGCAACAAATATTCCACCACACGCATACGCGGCCTTATCATTGACAGCCATATCTGCATACATACCACTGTCAAGGTTTGCAACAGTATAAAAGCCTCCTAAAAAAGCAAATGACGAACCCAAAAAAGCCGGTACCTTAAACTTTGTACACAGATGAAATATAAGCGTGCCAAAGCCTGCACAAAATAGTGTAACCGATACAGAAAGACCTCTGGTAAGCGGCTCCCCACATGCCTTCTGAAAATATCCTGATACAAGAATAGGCACAAGAATTGTTGCGCCGAACATAGCAAACATATGCTGCAAACCAAGAATAAGCATCTTGGCCGTTCCAAGCTGTCTCGCATCACGAATTGGCTCCTGTTTCTTTTGTTCCATAACAACCTCCTTAATAAATTAATGTTTTCGATAAGTAACCGAAAACATTATAGCAGTTTTTAATTATTATTTCATTATTTTTTTTTTATTTTTACAAAAAAAAGACATCTCATTGGATGTCTTAAATGATTCATATTTAATAAGTATGTACCTTCAAAACTTCATACAAATCCGATTTGTTTTCTCCGTTATTAACCAGAT
>ERZ773104.1070-NODE-1070-length-39040-cov-6.668360_pt1 | contig 39040 bp, 58 predicted proteins | sample MGYA00511920_ERZ773104 | MGnify/ENA primary metagenome ERZ773104 (study PRJEB29015, sample SAMEA2737857) | human gut metagenome | biome: human gut; feature: human-associated habitat; material: faeces | place: China | collected 2012 ... | reverse complement strand
TTCTGAAGAAGGCTGGATTCCTTACCAGAGACCCTCGTATGAAGGAAAGAAAGAAGTACGGTCTGAAGGCTGCTCGTCGCGCACCTCAGTTCAGCAAGCGATAATTCAACCGAATATCGAAAAAGAGCAACAAACCCCGAAAATCCAGTATTTTCGGGGTTTTCTTTATATTCCGAAAAACTATCAGACACCCTCAAATCACACAAAAATGTTCCGGTAACTAACAGGTAACACACAGGTAACTAACACGAAAAAAGGTGTCCTCCGTAGGACTTTGCGTGTCCTCCGTAGGACAGAAAAAAAGACGGTATCAACCGCCTTTTTCAGTGCAATGGTCTATGATGCAAGACCGGACATCCTTTTTCGTGCGACAGTGGCAGGAATACCCGTCCTTGAATATGATGTCATATCCGTCGTGCATGTTTCCAGTGATTCCGGAAATCATTTCTCTGTTTTTCTCTGCAATCTGCATCGTGTCAAACATTCCGCACTGGTCTTTTCTGACGAGGTCTTGCAGATACGCATTGACAGACATTCCCTTGTCATTAGCAAGAGATTTGATAATGCTTTTCATTCCTTTAGGAACTTTCAACTCTATTCGTTCATAGCGTTCTCTGTCAAAAGCCTGTTTATATTCTTTTCTATCCATCGGTACACCTCCATCAAATCAAGTTGATCGCCTCAAGTTTAGTCGGGAGTTCAATGTGAGTGTAGACGTTTTCAGTCACACCCTGTCCTTTATGCCCGACAATTTTCTTGATGAATCTCTCGTCAACTTCCTTTTCGGTGAGGAGAGAGATGCAGGTGTGTCTTGTATCATGTGGGCGGTGTCCGTCATAGACAGGTTCTTTTTTTGTTTCATCAATGACGAATTTCCCGAAACCGAACTCAAGCATCAGAGGAATCCAGTAAGAATCATAATAATTCCGGTACTGAAAAGGTTCGTCGTCGGGTGTACAAATCAGATGGTCACATTTCCGGTTCATCCAGTATTCAAAGAACGGTACAATCTTTTCAGCGATGGGAACCTCTCTGATTCCCGCCTCTGTTTTGGATTCTTTCACATAGAACCATCGTTCATCAAGATGGATGTCCTTTTTCTCAAGGTCGAGGAGTTCACCGATACGGACACCGGAATAAATCATAATAAGGATGACGGTCACATATATGTTTGAATCCTTGCATTTCCACAGAATAGAAATCTCTTTCTTTGAAAAAGGTTTCCGGTTGTATGCGTTTGGATTTCCCGCCTTGCTTATATCAACGTATCTGACCATGTCTCTTTTATCTTGAGACACAATCTCGTGAATGACAGCATAGTCATACATGAGACCCCACAGGATTTTCAAGGTTTTAAGCGTGGGAGTATTTTTGCCGGAACTATCGACGACACCTTGCAGGTGATCCAGTTTGATGTCAACAAATCTCATTTTCCACAGGGGTTTCGATGTGTTAAAAGCAGCCTTATAACCATTCGTGTCCTTGATTTTTTCAAAATGGATTTCTGACCAATTCTCATATACTTCCTCGAAAGTAATAGTTGCATGGTGTAAATCAAAGGGGTCTTTGTTGTATTCCGCTAATGCAGTGAGAGCCTCTTTGCGTGTCGGGTAATATCCGACGGTTATATATAATTGTTTTGATTTTCCGGTTATAGGGTCAATTTCCCACCCTTTTGTCTTTTTTGCGACATAGGGATTTCGTCGGTTTCCGGATAATTTATAGACCGACCCGAACCCGTTCGGTAGTTTCATTCAATCACCATCCTAAAAAAGAGTATAAAAAATAAAACCAATGCAAAAAGCACGGTTTTATGATAGAATGGTGTTTGCAGGATTCATCTATCAAAATGCTTTTTGCAGGGCATGAGATAAGAGATTCCACAAAGGCGATTCGTGTTGCAGCACGGGTCGTCTTTTTATGTGTAAATCTATTTTTCAGAGCGTTCTTTCACAGTTTTCCTATACTTGCGACCGATGGCGAAACAGCCGACACCCAACAGGATGGCAGCGACACCACTAACAGGAACAGCAAGCAGCAGGAGCAATCCCAAAAGCACAAGCACAACAGCGAGAACCATGAGAATGATTCCACAGACATTGTATGTCCGGTCGGAGTATTCCTTTTTCACTGGAGCAGGTACGTCATAGGATGCGGATGCGTGTCCGTTTCCGGACGATGTACTTTTCAACACATCAGAGACACCGACGGTCGTTCGGCTATACACTGCATTATAAGCAGCCTTTTTCGGGTCATTCACAATCCCCATTCCCTTTTTACCATAAAGAGGATTCACAGCCTTTTTGACCTGCCTCTTTACTTTTCCAGTAGTCCTTGCCTTTATGCTCTTTTTGACATTCGGTTTTCTGACACCGTATTTCATGCAAAACACCTCCATTCTTTAGAACAAACCTATCACCTTGTACACTTTTCCTTGCGAAAGGAGGTGAGCAGGATGAAAGTTTTGTTATGGGAAACAAGAACCTCAAAAGGGTTCACGTTGATGGAGTTGGCGAAGAAATCCGGAATCGGAAAATCGACGCTCAACAACATCGAAAACGGTAAGGTGTCACCGACATTGTTTCAACTCGAAACGATAGCGATTGCACTGGGGGTCAAAATAACCGACCTGTTTGAATCCGAATACAAATAATTGTATCACATGACATGTTCCGTGAGTGGGAATGGGAGACGATTTCCACAATTATGGAAATGAACTCCGATATTTCCACAATCATGGAAATATGTGATATGATGTGTTTCGGAAAGGGGTGGTGTTCCCTTGCATTACAAAGAGACTATCATTGAGTTAGTCGGTAAGATACAAAGCGAAAAAATCCTCAAGAGGATATATAAATTCGTTTTATATCTGTACACCCACGAGACTGGCAGTTGAAAAAGACTGTCAGTCTTTTTTGTTATCCGCTCTCAAAGAAATGTAATAATCAACAAGTCTGTCAAATGCCTCAATATCAGCGTCAGAGGCATACAAGAGAGTTTTTATCATATTTTTGCGAGATTCATTCTCACCCGCCATGATGCGGTCGATTCTTTCAAAAAAGTCATCGTCGGTCTCGACGAACATTTCTCCCTCTCCAGTAGTCAGCCACATATAATCAACACCGAACTCTCGACAAATAGATTTGATATTTGCATCAGTCAGAGAGTTTTTTCCGCTTTCAATAAGACTGACAGCACTCTTTTTCAAACCAATTCTCTCACCGAATTTTTCCATTGTAAGATTGACTTTTTCAGACTTGCGAATTTCCTTGACACGTTCACCTTGCGTCATCAGTTTCACCTCCCTCCGATGTATCTGTGTAATAAGGATAGCACCGGAAGAACAGAAAATCAATAAAAAGTTTATTGAACAAACAAAAAGGTGTTGACAAAGTTTATTTAACAAAGTATGATGTTTACAGAACAAACAAAAAGGAGGCGAAACAAGATGGAACATATAAAAGTAAGTAGCGTATCAGAGGCATGGAGGGCAGCAGCAAGAATTTTCCCGACAGATTATGAAAAGAACGAGGAGAACAGCAAACGGGCGGGTTATCCAATATATGAGACAACATCGACAGACGAGCGTTTCTCCGGATTTCACATTTCAGATCTCAACACAAGGTTAGAGGTAAACATGGGAAACGAAACGGTGACGATTTGGATTGAGGAGGACGCATTTGAAATTGTAGTCAAAGGACTGACTGAGGAGGAAAAAGAAAGCCTCAAGGAAGTGGTTGACAAGGAAATCCGGAGAATCAAATACCGGAGACATAAGGCAGAAACCTCAAATCTCCGGTATGTGATAGACCTAAATTCATAACAGATTAGAACTCATGTGAACAGCGGTTGCAATTTGCTCATTGAGTTCGGATTCGTTTTCGGGTGCATAGATGTTATCAAATTCTATGCACTCCGAAGAATCAAAAGCACAAAGAGAGAGCTCTGCGGGAACGGGTTCTCCACCGTCAGAATCGTCAAGAGGCTCAAGAATGGAAAGTTGCACATATTGTTTTCCAGTACGACGAGCATCTTGAACGAGGGAGCGGAGTTCTGAAATGCTAACAATGATTGAATCTCTCATGAAATCACCTCCTTGCATTGATTATACAATGCAGGACAGAAAAATAAAAGCCGAAACGGGGGCAGCAGTCACCCCGTCAGCGTCCGGATGGCGACCGACGCTCTGACGATGGCAAGCCGAAAGACAGCGTCGGAATACCGTGAGAAACATGGCAGCGGGTGAACTTGCTAAAAGGTTCATAGTTGGATGACAGGTTTTCGGTGACTTTTTAAGGTGAAAAGACACAACACGGTAAATTCAGCCGGAACAGAGGCGAGGTCATGAACAGACCGAGAGAGCCTCCGCAGGAGGAAACAGGATGCAGGAAATGAAATATTTCAACGAGGGAAATGATTGCGACATCTGCAAAAACCAACTCATGACAGGACGAGACGGAACGGTCGAGGATTGCCGGAGGAGACAGAATGGGTTGTCGTGCAGATTCGAGGAGCGTGACATTCGGACATGTCCGGTGTGCGAACATGAGGTTGATCGTGAGGATATGTATTTCACAAAGGATTGTCATGGAATCCCGTTCAGACTGGTGTGTGACAGATGCTATCAGAGAATCATGTCAAAAGGATATGACGGGGAATATTACACAGAGGCAGACGAACAGATTGAGAATGACTATTGAGAGCCGAAACGGGCAGCAGTCGCCCGTCTGTGTGGGATGACCGCCCACGCATTGACAAGGCAGGTCAGAACAGGAGGTCAGACGGATGGAAGTCGGACGTATATTGCCAACCGAGGCAGCAGTCATATTGAATGTATCACCGCAATTCATCCGAATAGCGATGCAGCAAGGGAAACTCCCTATCGGAACAGCGGTGCAGATGTCATCAATATGGACTTATCACATTTCGGAGAAACTGCTTGCAGATTATTCCGGAAAAGACATACAGGCAGAACTTGAGAGAATCAGAGGAAAGAGAGGAGCGTGACATATATGTCAAAGGATGAAAGAAAAGAAATGATTGAGAATATCGCAGAGCGGTTCACACAGATGGATGACGTTGACAAGTCCTATATTGCCGGATATATGGCAGGAAAACAGGAGGAACGTCAGAAATGGGAGCAGCAGGGAAAGACAGCGGTTGCAACAGCATGAGAGTGGGATTGATAGACGTGGATGGTCACAATTTCCCGAACATCCCACTCATGAAATTGTCGGCATGGCACAAACAACAGGGAGACACGGTTGAGTGGTACGAGCCACTTTTCAGCGGTCACATGAACAGAGTGTACATGTCAAAGGTTTTCAGTTTTACACAAGATTATCCGTATTTTGTGGATGCAGATGAAGTTGTTCGAGGAGGGAGTGGATATTGCATCGAACTGACAGACGGTCGGGAACACTACCAAAAAGAACGAGACAAAGAACTCCCTCCGGAGGTTGAACACATATATCCGGACTATTCCATATATCCGGAATTGACGCAGGACAAAGCGTTCGGATTTTTAACAAGAGGATGTCCGAGAGGATGCGAGTTCTGTCATGTTGGATGTAAAGAGGGAAAGCGATCGCACAAGGTCGCTGATTTGTCAGAGTTTTGGAGAGGACAAAAAAATATTGTCCTATGCGACCCGAACACGTTGGCATGTCCGGAACACATGGAATTATTGCAGCAGTTGAAAGACAGCAAAGCAAGAGTGAATTTCAATCAAGGGTTAGACATCCGTCTCATGAATGAGAGAAACATTGAGTTGCTGAAACAGATAAAACTCGAAACGATACATGTGGCATACGACAGGTACACAGACAAGGACATCATTGAGGCAAAAATGAAGATGTTCAAGGAAATGACGGGGTACAACAAAGACAGAGGGAGGGTGATGGTTTATATCCTGTGCAATTTCGACACGACCATTGAGCAGGACATTGAACGAATACAATTTTGCAGATCACTGGAGTTTGTACCATATCCGATGATATACGACAAGGAACATGCAGACCCCATATATAAAAAACTTCAAAGATGGTGTAACAATTTTGTGTTTTGGAAAACACCGAGATTTGAGGACTACGATGCAAGCATAAGGAGGTGAGGAGTACAGTCAGAATCATTCAAAAATGAATATGCAGAGCATGAGAAAAAAGAGCAAAAAGAAAGGAGACCGTTGCAGCGGTCTCCCGTTTAGCAGTCTGTGTCAGACGCTTAAAACACTAAAAATATTATAGCAAATCTGACACCATATTGCAAGCATGAAAAAGCGGGGGAAACCCCGTGATTCAAAGGGTTTCAGACCCTTTTGACGACCTTGTGATGGATAGTAACAAGTCGTTGAAAAGTATATATAAGGGCAGCAGGAGGAACGGTGTCAGAATGGCAAAGAGAAAGAAAGGGATGACGTTCATCCCGTATGACTATGAGGCAGCATACAACAAGAGCCTTGAGGACATGAATGAGTTTTTTGTTGAGCAGATGTTCAAGCATGGGAAAAAGGTTGTATATGCACTCAAGGAGATACGAGCAGGAGACCAGTTCGAGGTTGAGATATATCCACAGTTCAAGAAAATGGATGAAGTACCTCCGGAGGGTCGGAGTATCAAAAAGGACAATGACAAGGCTCAAAGGAATCTGAATGACAAGAACGCAAGGAAATATGTGGAGCGTCTTATCAATGAGAATTTCACGGACAGGGATTTGTGGCTCACGTTTACATACGACAATGAGCATCTCCCTCCGGACGGAGACATCGACGTAGCAATCAAGAACGTGCAGAAATTCATCCGACGGGTGAATTATCAGAGAAAGAAAAGGGGTCTCCCGAACGCAAGATATGTCTATGTGACCGCCTACAATCCGACAGAGGAAATCCGGTGGCATCATCACATTGTCATGGATGGCGACATGGACATGGATGTGGTTGAGGGATGTTGGAAACAGAGCAGCAGGAACGAGGTTCGGAGGCTGCAAAAGGACGAGAACGGTTTGACAGGAATGGCAAAGTATATCGTCGAGGAAAAGAACAGGGTGAAATCGGAGAAACGGTGGAACTCCTCACAGGGATTGAGAGACCCCGACATCAAGGTGGTTCATTCCAAGAGACCGACAGCAAAAGCCGGAGGATATAAGAAAATCGGAACATACGTCGAGACCATGAGAAAAGGACATGAGCAGGTTCGTGAGCAGATGTTGAAATGGTATCCGGATTTTGATTTTACGGATGCGGGAATCTATTACAACGATTTCAACTCAATGTTCTACATACGGGCGAGAATGAGGAAACGGAGGCAGCAATGAAAGCAAAAAGAAAGAGAAGAATGAGCAGGAGGAGACGGGAACGGACATATATTGCGGTGATGGTATTACTGGCGATCGCTGTGAGCATAGGTCTGACACGCTCTGTCATGCGAGATGACAAGGAATTTGAGGAGTATGAGCAGCAGTCGCAGGAGTTCAATGCACGGATGCAGAGAATCGACGAGAAAAGAGAGGCATCCGGACAAAATGCAATGCTTGAGCAGGTGCGAACATGGCAGCAGGAGCAGGACACAGAACCGGACAAGTATGCAGTATTTGACACCATGTCGGCAGACTGGGGAGGCGAGGAGGACGGATTCGTGTTCTATGAGATACCGGAGGAATACAGTCGGACAGGTGGCTATTTTCCGGAAAAGATGCAGGTATATACATATTGCGTCTGCAAGCAGTACGGGGTCAGATATGACCTTGTGGTCGCTCTGATTGAGAAAGAATCCGGATATAAATTCGACAAGATTGGCGATGATGGTCATTCTATCGGGTACATGCAGATATATGAGGAGTGCCACAGAGACAGGATGGAGCGTCTGAACGTCACAGACCTCACGAACCCATATCAGAATGTACTTGTCGGGATTGATTACCTGTCAGAACTGATTGAGAGATACGGAACGATTCAAGATGCACTTGCAGCGTATAACTACGGGGAGCAGGGAGCAAAACAGCACCTATGGAAAAACGGAATCTATGTGTATGAGTACAATCAGACCATCATGAGCCGAATGAAAGAAATTGAGGAGGAACTGGAGCAGGATGCAGGTGATTAAGAGGATTCTGCACATGTTGAGGGTCAAGGATTGCAGACATGTGTGTTTGTTCTGCGAATATTATGACATGTGCAAGCAGGAGACAGGCAGCAGGAAAGAGGTGAAAGAGAATGAACATGAAATATGCAATGAGAAGTGAGGACACGGAGCAAATCAACGTCGTGTCGTGGGCAAACTGGAACATGAACCGCTATCCGGAATTGAAATGGTTGCATCATATACCAAACGGAGGCAGCAGGAACAAGCAGGAGGCAATCAAATTCAAACAGATGGGTGTCAAGGCGGGAGTGTCAGATTTACACATGCCGTACCCGAAAGGTCTGTACTGCGGATTGTACATCGAGATGAAATACGGTGATAACGGGCAGAAAAAAGCACAAAAAGAGTTCCTCGCAGATATGGCAGCAGCAGGACATTTCGTTGTGACATGCTATTCGGCAGAGGAGGCGGTCAAAATCCTTGAGGAATATCTGAATCTTTCAGACAGGGAACACATGGAGAGAAATCAGAGAATGAGCATCCCGAACAACAGCATCCTCAAGAATGGGGAAATCAAAGAGAGCAAACCGAGAAAGAAACGAGGAGGTGCAGCAGGATGACAGTCAAGGACATCATGACATTGCTTGAAAGCCCGGACAGGGTTCGGGTCATCAAGGACGGTGAGGAGATATACAACCAGTATTTCGCAAACATGGAGGTTGACAAGGACATCGTCGCACAGATAGGAGATGCAGAGGTCAAGAGATTCCGAGCAATTCCGGAGATCACTCACAGGAAATACAAGGAACGGGGTCTCATTGCACCGATGAAACCGGAGGAGACACCGGACTATTCTTTCAGAGATTTGCAGATGTGTTTGTATCTTACAATCACGATATAGCAGGGAGGTGAGGACATGAGGAAAATCATCATCGTGGCAGCAGTCGTCGTCATAGCACTGGGAGCAGGGTTCACATATACACTCTACAAGGTGGGCGAGGGGATGCACCTGCACCGCTGCGGATGGCGACAGCCGGATGACAGAGGTTTCATGTAACAGGTAACAAGAGGATAACAGGAGGAACAGAAAAAATGAGAATTATTGCAGTTATGTCACCGAAAGGTGGAATCGGAAAGACAACGACATCGGATGCAATCGCCTACATGTTGGGAGAGGAGCAGGAGAAACGTGTTCTCGTTCTCGACGGAGACCCGCAGGGCGATACATCAAAGACATTTGAGGCATACGAGCCGGAGGGAACAGGAATGAGTGAACTGCTTGAGCGTCATGTGAGTGTGGGCGGGTCATACCGGACAACGGACTTGATAAGACCAACACAGTATAGTCACATTGACATCATTCCTGCAAACGGGTATCTCATGCAGACAGACATGAAACTGCTGCTCAAGCAGGAGGCAAATCAAGTCACGAGGCTGCGGGATGCACTGGAGGAAATATCCGAGGCATACGACTATTGCATTTGTGATTGTGGTCGTCTGCTTGATATGGTGGTCATCAACATTCTACTGGCAGCAGAACTCGTCATTGCGCCCGTAAAGGTCGGAGGATATGAAAATGAGGCGATTCACAATTTGCAGGAGCAGGTTGACGACCTGCGGGAAATTAATCCGGAACTCCGAATCAAGGGTCTTGTGACCATGAGACAGAAAAACAAGACATCACTGGATTTCGAGGAGTGGATGAAAACCAGTTCCGGATTTGACATGTTCGCCACACCGATTCGTCGGTCGATTGTAGCGGAAAAGGCATCCATGAGAATGGCAGTCCTCCCGCAGTTTTCAAAGAACTGCATCGTGTCACAGGACTATCGCAATGTGGTTCATGAATTACTCAAGGAACTGGAGGGGTGAGCGTGGGAAAGAGAAAAATCACTTGCAACAACAATTCCTGCAAACACCACATACATGGAGCGTGTGACACCTGCATAACACTTGACGGTTCGGGAAAGTGCGAATCGTTTGAAAAAGGTTTTGCATATTATTTTCACATCGTATGGGATGCACTGGACAACAAAAATTTCATTGACATGGTTGAGATTCAGATGAATCCGGAACTGAAAACGGGATTGTATTATGTAATGGATTGCTACGGTTTAGGATTCAGTGAGATGGAATGGGGAATGTGCCGGATGGTCATGCTCAAGGACGGGAAAGAGGGAAAACCTCTGAAATACGAGGAAATCATTGAGCGTGAGATGAACATGGAAAAGTTTTCAAAGCATCTTGAAAATTTCAACAATGGAATAATGCCACAGATGCAGCAGGAGCAGGATGCAACAGGGCAGCAGGACACGGAGGAAAAAGAGTTCGGGTGGCTATCTCCGACGGGTGTATTCACTGAATCACCGTTCGGAACTCATGAGGAATCGGCAGAAAAAATATGCGAGGAAAAAGGGTTCACGGAGGAATATTGGAACTGGGTGAAAGAAAATAGAGACAATGAAATCAACCATCTCATGAGAGATTTTCTGTCAGAGGTAAAAGGATATTGTCTGATACACAATCCGTCGGGTTTCGGTGGCTACATAGTGACAAACATGAAAAATCTGACAAAGAAACAGAAAGAGTTTTTATACGGTTATTTCATGGATATGGGAGACCGATTCAAAGCGGAACAATTCGTTGATTTTGATTAGAGAGGAGATTTGAATATGAGCGGTTTTTGTAGATGGTACGGAAAAGACATGGAGGACGTAACGGAACACGAACAGGAGCAGTGTGAGGAGAACGGTCAGAACTGCACAGAGTGTCCGGATTTAGTGATAAAGGAACAGGAGGAATAATCATGGGAAACATCATCAACACAGCACCGTGTCGATTCTGCGGACAGATGGTGCAGATCGAGAGCGAGGAAAAACTGACAGAGCCACAGGCAGAGGAAAAGGCGACAATGTCCTGCACCTGCGAACAGGCGGTTGAGTATCAGAAAGAGAAACAGAGGAAAGAACGGGCGATGCAGAATGTCGCTGCATTATTCGGAGAGGCAGCAGCACCGGAAAAGAGATGCGGTGAGGGCATCGTGAAGATTCTCAAGGCAGCAGTAGAGGAGATATACACCGGAGGACTTGCAAAGGTCACTCTGAACCTCCGAGGGGGGGTCAAAGCATCCATTTCACAAAATGCAAAGGGTGAAATCAATGTCGAGCGTACAGAGACCAAGAAACAGAAATTGACGGAATAAGGGAGCAGATGCGTGTGACAGAAAGAGAAATATGCGGGTCATTCCGGAGAGCAGAGAATCAAAAGCAACAGATTCAGATTTTGACGGAACTGACCTGCAAGAGTAAATATCAGATAATCGGTATATTGCTGCGGAATGGAGAGAAAGTACCGAAAAGCATTGAAAACCAGTTATACAAGAGACTGGACGCACTCGACGCACAGATTTTCGAGTGTGAAATGGAATACAAAGAAATTGTGACCGCACTGACGGGAGAAAACAGGAGGAAAGAACATGGCAACAGGATTCAGCGTCATGGACGCACTGAACAAGAACAGCAAGGCAGGAGTTGACGAATCACCGAGAGCGAGATTCCGGACAAAAGACATTTCGATTTTCAAGATGTACCGGAACAAACTCAATTTCTACGATTTGGCAGATATTGAGGAACTGGCAGGAGACATCCTCATGTATGGTCTCAAACAGAATCTTGAGGTTGTATTTGAGCCGAATGAGCAGGGTGAATATAGAATCGTTGCAGGTGAGAGACGGTGGCTTGCACTCAAGTACCTTGTCAAGCAGGGATATAAAGATTTTGAGATTGCAACCTGCAAACTGACCACACCGCAGGACGAGGACGAGGAGCAGGTGGAAATCATCATCGCAAACGCATACCGGACAAAGTCTCTCAAGGATGTCATCGAGGAGGAACAGCGTCTCAAAGCGTGTCTTGAGCGTATGAAAACAGATGGAAAGAAAATCAAAGGATATGACCTCCAGTCCGGTCGCCTCCGTGATGTTATCGCATCAATGCTCAAGATGTCAAAGACCAAGATCGCACAGATTGAGAGCGTCAACAACAATCTGATTCCGGAGTTTCGGGAGGAACTCAACAACGAGCGTCTCACATTCTCCGCAGCATATGAGTTGAGCGGGATGTCTCCGGAGATGCAGCAGGAGGCACTTGCAAAATACAAGGAAAACGGAGAATTGTCCTATACGGAAATCAAGGACATGAAATCACCGCAAAAACCGGAACAGGAGCAGGATGCAGCAGGGCAGCAGGACACCGTGTCAGATTCAGACACAGCAGGGCAGCAGTCATCAGAAAACAGCATGAATCCTCCGGAAGAAAAGAAAGCGGGCGACGATTATGAGACACCGCATCCGGAGGGAATCACATCAATCTGCTATTCATGCACGGAATACGAGACATGCAATGTGAAATCCGGAACATGTACAAAGTGTGACCAGTACAAAAACAGAGCAGAGGCATACAAGACGGACGAGCAGAGATATTCAGAGGAACAGGACAGAATCGACAAAGAGACAGCAAAGAAACTCCGTGAGATGGAGGATGACAAGAAAATGCAGAATTTGCCGAGTGACGAATCTGACAAAAAGAAGTTCATCAGAATGTCAGTGGATGGATTCGAGAGAGTGGTAAACGGTGAGCAGCAGTACATCATAACAAAAAATGACGGTTTCAAAAAAGGACAGGAAATCACAATCGGAGAATTTGCAGAGGGAAAAGCAACAGGACGAACTCTTGAAATGTTTATTTCGTACATGGACGATGGCAAGTCGTCATCTGCACTTGAGGACGGATATTGCGTTTTGAGTGTACATGAGGCATATCGTTTCTGCGACCAGTGCGAATATTTCGACAGGGTGAATGTTTCACCGGATGGAATGTCTGCATGTTCTCATGACACATTGAACCACTATTGCGAGGAAAAGGCATGTCACAGATTCAAAAGAAAGAGACTACATGTGGACGGAGGAGAACAAGGAAATGAAAACGATATACATTAGGACAGGAACAAAAAGAGAGGCAATCGAAAGAGCAGCGTGTCTATATGAAATTTTGAGGGATAAAACTCCGGTAATTGCAGACCTGCACACGATAAAAGCAGAGGTGCAGACAGAAAATGTACTTGTCAAATATGTTCCGAAAAGTTTTGTGATGGATGGAATAAGATGCGACATTGCAGTGGGGTTCGGACAACAGTCAAGAATAGCGACAGGAAAAAAAGAGAGATACGATTTGTATGACGAAAAACAGATTGCAAAATACATTGTAGAGGAGGAAATAAGATGAATGAAATCAGACGAGGAGAAATATTCTACATCGCACGAGGGGGGGGGCATCTTGCGGAAGTGAGCAATATGCGGACAGACCTGCGGTTGTAGTGAGTAATGACGAGAACAACAAACACTCCGGAATCATCGAGGTGGCATATTTGACCACACAACCAAAAACAGAACTACCGACACATGTGACAATACGCAGCACCGGACGAGTTTCAACAGTCCTTTGTGAACAAGTCACATCAGTATCGGTCGAGCGTGTGAATAACTATATCGGACAGGTATCAGAGCAGGAAATGAAAAACATTGACATCGCCCTCATGATTTCTCTGCAATTAGACGGGGATTCAAAATCACATAAGCAGTACAACGAGACAATCAAAAAACAGCAGGAGGAAATCGACAGCCTAAAAAGGGAAATTGAGACGTTACAGCAGGAATGTGATGACAGAATCGCAGAAATTGAACAGGATGCAGCAGTGTATGTCGAGGAGAACAGGAAAGTTGATGCAAGCAGACAATCAGAGGACATCATCAAAGTTCAGACCGAGCGTGACACATTCAAGGCACTATATGAGCAGTTATTTGAGAGGCTGCTGACTATGGGAGGAACAGGAAATTGAAAAAAGGACAATTAAAAGCATTATTCATCGAGGCAAAGGGAACAGGTCAGAAATATATCGGTGTAATGATTCAGACAGAGGGCAGCAGTGAACCGGAGGTCATCATCAATCCGAAAGAGAATTTCAATGCAAAATTCGACTATTACATGGCAGCGTATGACGATGATTTGATTCTGATTGCAGCAAAAGGGAAAAAGGACATCAGAATCACGGGAGCAGCAGCGGGAGCATCGTTCGAGGACATCCAGTCACAACTCATTGATGAAAAAGCGTCATCCGGATGGAAAGAACAGATTGCGGATGCGGTGGATAGGGTTGTCGATAAGATGCTGAAAGAAACTCCTCCGGAAACGGAGGAGGAGAGACAGAACTGCGAGACCATGAGAGAGACAATCAAAGGAATGTTCCTCACGCAGAGACGCTCAAAGACAGAGGCAGCGTTCATCACCGAGAATATTGACAGATACGAGGAATTGTTTGAAATCTGCATGAATGGAGATGATGCACAGTTCAAAAAGGGCATCACGGAATTGCAGAAAGCACAGAATGAGTATATTTTGCAGAAAGAGAGGGAAAACGGATGAACAAGGTCATTTTGATGGGTCGTCTCACGAGAGACCCGAATGTCAGATATTCACCGAGGAATAATTCACAGGAGGAAATGGCGATCGCACGATACACACTTGCGGTTGACCGCAGAGGAGCAAAAGACGGGCAACAGTCAGCGGATTTCATTTCCTGCGTTGCGTTTGGACGAGATGGAGAGTTCGCAGAAAAATATCTCAAGCAGGGAACGAAAGTGGTTGTCACTGGACGGATTCAGACGGGGTCATATACGAACAGAGACGGTCAAAAGGTCTATACCACGGACGTGATTGTCGAGGAACAGGAATTTGCAGAGAGTAAGAAAGCAGCAGGGCAGCAGGACGGGAACAACGGAGGGTATTCGGATGCAGGTGACGGTTTTATGAATATTCCGGACGGAATCGACGAAGAACTCCCTTTCAATTAGGTGCGGAGGAGGATGGAGACATGGGATTCGTGGAAAAGGTGAAAAACGTCATTTCAAAACTGCGGGCAGCGGGAAAGACAGAGAAAGAGGTGTCTGAAATCATCGAACAGGCAGCAGAGGCAGCAACGGTCTTGAAAAAGACGGAATCTCCGGAGCATCCGGAGAAAATCAAGGCAGCAGGAGGAGAAAACCTGCAAGATGCTCTTTTGAAAGTGGGAATCAGTGCAAAAGAGGCATTGACTGCATTTGAGAGCATATACAGACCGAGGAGACAGGAAAAGTCGAATAATTGGAGGAAATATCATGGATTGCCTCTGAAAAGGTCAAAAGGAGGAAAACGACGTGGAGACAGAAAAAGAAATGACAGCAATTCAGAAAACACAGGTATATCTTGAGAATTATCGGGAAATAGAGCGATATATCAAGGATGCAATTTCGGAAGTATCACAGATTGACGATGTATCAAGATATAACATTTCGGCAGAGAAAGCGTTCCTCCAGTCCATCAGAGAGTGTAAGGCAGAGACGGTCATTCTGTTCGAGCACATGAAAAAGGCTCTTGCATCGCTGAAGGAGGATGCAGAGGCAGCAGGTGAGGGGTACAAGTACGACGCACTTGAGGCAGTATATATCAAAGGCAAGTCATACGAGGATATTGTGAGGGAGACAGGATGCGGAAAGAACTCACCGAAAAAGTGGTGCAGATCAATGACAGAACGTCTCTCAATCAAATTATTCGGTGCAAAAGCAATCGAAAATGACAAAATCGGAGTGAAATGAGAGTGAAAACGGGGTGAAATGAGGGTGATTTCGGGGGTAAAAAGTGGGTGAACAAAAGCAAATATAAACGTGCTAATATGATAACGTGAACAGTTGAGTGAGCGATTGCAGAGATGCAGTCGCTTTTTTCTTGCCTGTTTGCCCTCCTGTTATATGCGGGCAGCAGGACACTATCATGTGCGATGTATGCCCGCCTCTTGAAAGGCATGAGAGGCAGCAGGAGACCGATGGACAGAGAGGAGTGAGCAGTGTGTTATTGAAAGCATGTAAGGGATGCGGTCGCCTTATCCCACAGGCATTGACCATGTGCGAGCAGTGCGAGGCAAGGCAGCAGTCAAGGCATGTGACATATAACAATACACGCAGAGACCCACGAGCAGCAGAGTTCTATCTGTCAAAGGAATGGCGGGAGTTGAGACCTGTCATCATGAGTGTGTATGAGTATGTGGATATATATGCTCTGTATGTTGAACACCAGTTGATAACACTGAAAGATTCAGACCCTATCCACCACATCATAGAACTTGAGGAGGACTGGGAGCAGAGGTTGAACCCATTGAACTTGATACCCTTGAGCCATCGGACACACAACACAATCACAGCACTATATAAACAGAGCAATGCAAGCATGAAAGCAACACAGACACAGTTGAGGTCGCTGATTGATTACCATTTCAAAGAGGCAGGGGGATATGAAAAAGTTTTATGTGACCGTTTCTTAGTCGCACCCCCTCTTTTCTTTGGAGAAAACTCCCCACGAGAAAATCAAGACACAGGGGAGTGACGAAAAGGTGTCAGAATGTGACACGAAACTCGTGAACACTGGACGGAAAGGGGGTTGATGCTGCATGGCAGGACAGAGACAACCGACCGATTTGGTGGTCATGAAAGGAAAAAAACACCTCACAAAAGCAGAGATTGAGGCGAGAAAAAATGCGGAGGTGGTCGCCCCAAACGACAAAGTCAAGCCTCCGGCATATTTGACACCGGAACAAAAGAAGAAATTCCGGAAATTGTCAAAAGAACTGCTTGCAATCAAACTCATTGCGAACGTGGATTGTGATGCACTGGCGAGATTACTGATTGCACAAGACCAATACATCGAGATAACGGACAAAATCAGAGAAACTCCGTTGATGGTCGATGTTCCGGTCTATGAGATGCGAGAGAATCCGGACACAGGAGAACAGGAACGTGTACAGGTCGGAACACGGGAGGTTGTGAACGGTGAGAGGGAGCGTCTCATGATTATACAAGACCGCTGCATGAAACAATGTCGGCAGGGGGCATCGGATTTCGGAATGACGGTCAGCAGTCGGTGTCGGTTGGTAGTTCCGAAAGCAAAGGAAACAAAACCGGAGAACAAATTCGCCAAGTATGCGAGTTCATAAATGGCAGCAGGGGCAACAGTGACCGACCGTTGCACACAATACGCTCTTGATGTCGTTGCAGGTGTCATCATTGCAGGTGAATATGTCAGACTGGCATGTCAAAGGCATCTTGACGACCTCGAAAAAGCGAAAGCAGCACCATACAAATATTATTTCGACGTTGAAAAGTCCGAGGAAATCATCAATTTTGCGGAAGAATTGACAATCGCAGAGGGTGACGAACAGGAAAATGTGACAGCGTACCCGTTCCAGTGTTTCATTTTAGGGTCTCTGAATGGGTGGAGGACAAAAGAAAAGGGTCACAGACGGTTCAGAACGTCCTATGTACAGTTAGGCAGACAGAACGGAAAGTCGTTCATCAATGGTATTTTAGCGTGTTACTATGGCAATTTTGACGGGTACAAATACGGAAAAATCTTTTGTACTGCGACAAAACAAGACCAAGCGAACATTGTTTTTGATGAAATTGTAAAATTCATCAATTCCGACGAGGATTTGTCGGAGTGGTTCAAGGTGCATGAGCATAATCACACGATAGATTGTCTCTGTACACATTCGGAAATCAAGGCATTATCCGGAGATACCAAGTCACTGGACGGACACCGTGCATATTTGGGAATAGTTGACGAATACCACGCTCACAAGACAAATCAGATGTACAAACTGCTTGAGGGAGGTATCAAGAAATTAAAATCCGCACTGATCTCCGTCATAACGACAGCGGGGTTCGATTTGAAATCGCCTTGCTACAAGTTATATGAGTATTGCTGCAATCTGCTGAAAGGTGTGTTTGAGAACGACAGTCAGTTCGTGTATATAGCACAGTTGGACACAGCGGATGACCTATACAAAAAGGAGAACTGGATAAAAGCAAACCCGATTCTCGAATATGACGAGGATGCACTGGAGAATCTCGTTCCGGTTGCGAATACTGCCCGTGATATGGGCGGGGAAGATTTGCGAGATTTCCTCGTTAAGCAGTTAAACATGTGGATGCAGTGGTCAAACGCACTGTACATCAAGGACATTAAAGACTGGAAACGATGTGCAGCATTGCGAACGCTCAAGGATTTCAGAGGCTCAAAATGCTATGTCGGAGTTGACCTGTCGTCCGGAGGCGACTTGACATCCATCGCAATCGTCATCCCGTACATGGTTGACGGTGTGAAAAAGTATTTTGTGCATACTCACTCATTCATACCTGCGAGCAGAGTGGACGAGCATATCAAGACGGACAAAGTTCCGTATGATGTATGGATTTCAAAAGGTCTCGTGACAGTCACGGAGACACTGGGAGGAATAAAGACAGATTACAAGTACATCATCAAGTACCTTGAGGATTTAATCAAACAGAACGATTTGAAACCTCAACTTGTGTGTTATGACCCACACAACGCATCTGCGTTCCTGTCAGACCTTGAGGCACTGGGATTCGATTCTGTGGCAATTACACAGACAGCAAAGGAACTCAATGACGCAACAGTTGATTTCAGACTGGAGATAAAAGCAGGAAACGTCGTGATTGAGGGAACAGAAGTCGGAAAAGGCAAGGTTGTTCCGTTCGATGAACTGCTGACGTGGTCGATTGCAAACGCAAAGACTATCTCGAACAGTTACGGTGAAATCAAAATCGACAAGGCACTCGACGAGGACAGAATCGACCCGATTGACGCAATCATCGACGCATGGAAAGCAGCAATGAAAGAGGAGTACAAGCCGGACACAAATGAGGTTGTGAATGAATGGCTTGAAATGTATGAGAAATACATGGGGAAAGGCGGTGAGAAAGAATGAACCCATTTAGAAAAATAGCAAACAGTTTGATGAACTGGTGGAAAGGTGAAACTGCACCGGAGGTCAGTGATTCAACGGAACTGACAGGCGGGGTGATGACGCTCAACTCACCGTCATTCCTTGAGAGCATGGGTTTAAGCAGGAGGAGAAAGACAACATCAGAGGTGACATATTTCACATGTCTCAAGATGCTGTCGGAAACTCTTGCGAAAATGCCTATCAAATATTATCAGAGAACGGACAAAGGAATCATTGAGGCAGAACAGACGGACACGTCGAGACTGCTGACCAAGAGACCGAACCCGTTCATGACACCGACGGTATTTTGGAACACAGTGGAAATCAACCGCAATCACTACGGGAACGCTTATGTGTACATGAGAAAGAAATTCATCCGGAAGAAATACGGAGGAGAGGTCAAAATTCTTGACCTGTGGGTGATGCAGTCGAATTGTGTTCAGATTGTTGTGGATGATGCAGGCATATTCGCAGGAAAAGGACGCTTGTGGTATGTCTACACAGACCCGACATCCGGAAGTCAGTATGTATTTGACACGAGTGAGGTCATGCACTTCAAAACATCATTCAGTTTTGACGGTGTGACAGGTTTACCAGTTCAGCAGATTCTCCGTGACACGATTTCCGGAGCATCAGCGTCACAGAGATATATGAACAGCCTATATGAGAGCGGACTGACAGCAAAAGCGACGCTTGAATATACGGGAGAGTTGAATGATAAAGCGAAAGAGGCACTTGTGAAGTCGTTCGAGGATTTTGGCAGCGGAGCGAGGAACACAGGGAAAATCATTCCCGTACCGTTAGGGATGAAACTGACACCACTCGACATCAAATTGTCAGATTCACAGTTCTTTGAATTGAAAAAATACACTGCATTGCAGATCGCAGCAGCGTTCGGTGTGAAACCGAATCAAATCAACGACTATTCAAAGTCGTCCTATGCAAACAGTGAGTTGCAGCAGTTGTCTTTTTACGTTGATACAGAACTGTTCGTCATCAAGCAGTATGAGGAAGAAATCAACTATAAAATGCTGACGGACGAGGAACAGGATGACGGTTTTTATTACAAATACAATGAAAAAGTTCTTTTCCGGACAGATTCAAAGACACAAATGGAATACCTGAAAAACGGTGTCAGTGGCTCAATCATGAAACCGAATGAGGCACGACGCAAACTTGACCTCCCCGATGGAGAGGGTGGCGACACTTTACTTGCAAATGGCAGCATCGTTCCGCTGACAATGGCAGGAGCAGCATATCAGAAAGGTCAAATCGAGCAAGAGGAGACCGAAAAACCGGAGCAACCGGAGGAAGAAACAGAGCCGGACACAGAGCAGCCGGACACAACAGGACAACCGGACGAAACCGACGAGGCAGAGGACGAGGAAGAACAGGAGGGAGGTGAATAATCATGGCAAAGAAAAGACGTTTTGATTTCACAAAAAAGAATAAACGCAGCGGAAAAGTTGAAAATGTCGGCTATTTGGATTTGGAACAGGACGAGGAACAGAGCAGATGTTCCTTGTATTTCTACGGTGACATTGTATCAGCAACATGGGAATCCATGTGGTTCGAGGAGGACAGATGCCCGCAGGACATCGCAGATTTCCTCAACCAGTTGGATGGGTATGAGGACATCGACATCTATTTCAATTCCGGTGGCGGTGATGTATTCGCAGGACTGGCAATCTATAACCAGTTGAAACGATACTCCGGACACAAAGTCGGATATGTTGATGGAATGGCTGCGTCAATCGCATCTGTCATCATGTTCGCATGTGATGAACTGCATTTTGCGACAGGAGCACAGGCGATGATTCACAAGCCTTTATGTATGGCATGGGGCAACGCAGACGATTTCAAAGAGGTCATCAAACAACTTGATTTATGCGAGGATTCAATTCTCGACGTTTACGAGGAACACTTGAAAGAGGGTGTGACGAGAGACAAAATCAAGTCTTTCATGGCGAAAGAAAAGTGGTTCAGCGGTGCAGAACTGGCAGAGTATTTCGACGTTTTGATTGATGAAAAGGCAGCAGTCGCAGCGTGTGCATCAGATTATTTTGAAAAATACAACCATGTTCCGGAGAGCATCAAAGGAACAGCCACAAAGGACATTGTCGATGCGGTGCTTGCGGAACTGGAGAACAGGAACAATGCAGCAGCAGAGGCAGAGAAACAGAGAATCGAGGCAGAAAAGCAGGATATTCTTGCAGACCTCGACATGTATGGAATTTAAGAAAGAGAGGACATGATTCATGAACAAGGAAATGCAGAAACTGTTGAAAGCAATCAACGACAAAAAGAATGAGGTCAAGAGCCTTGTGAACGATGGAAAACTCGACAAGGCAAAGGCAGCAAAAGAGGAACTCAAAGAGTTACAGGAAAAGTTTGACCTCCTGTTCGATTTGGACGAGGAGGAACATGAGGAGATCGAGGACAAGGTGGCGACGGGAACAGCAAAGACCATCGGGGCAAAAGCAGACAAGAAAAACCTCGTGAAAGCGTTCGTCAATATCGTCAAATGCGGATTCTTAAAGAGAGAACCGGACGAGGGAGATGTCAAGGTGTACAAGGATGCGTTAAGCACAGACACCACAAAGGGAGACGATGATGAAATGGGAATCGGTGTCACCGTTCCGGAGGACATCAGAACAGACATCATCGAGTTAAGACGTTCAGAGGATAATCTGGAGCAGTATGTCAATGTGGAGGGAGTGACCACAAAGAGCGGTTCTCGAAACATTGAGGTCGATGCAGATTCCACTCCGTTCGACAATGTGGACGAGGAGGCGGATTTCCCCGACATGGATGAGCCGAAGTTCAAAAAGATTGTGTATGCAATCAAGAAAAAAGGTGGCATCTTAAAAATCACCGCAGAACTGTTTGAGGACACCGCAGCCAATGTCATGGCATACATCAACAAATGGATTGCCAAGAAAACAAAGGCGACAAGAAATGCGATGATTCTCAAGGTTGCGGACGAGATGACAAAGGGAAAAGAGGTTGTGATTTCCACAATCGACAGCCTCAAGGACGTGTTCAACGTGGGTCTCGACCCTGCTATCACAACCGGAGCAATGGTCATCGCAAATCAGAACGGGTACAACTACCTCGACAAGTTAAAGGATAAGGATGGAAAGTACATTTTGCAGCCGAATCCTACACAGCCGACACAGATGATGTTGTTCGGTAAATATCCGATTGTCAAGGTGTCAAACAGGACTGTGAAATCTGAACCAGTGTACTCACCTGCGTTCACAATCTCCGGTAGCAAATTAGCAATCGACGGAACAACCACAGCAATCGACGCATCAGCAACGTCCGACGTAACAGCATGGAAAGTCGTGAAAGGAAAGTATGTTGTAACTTGCAAAGGACAGGAGCAGGAAACGACAGTCGATGCAAAGGTGTCCGCATACAAGCATCCTGTGTATATGGGCGACTTAAAAGAGGCTATCACATTATTTGACAGAAATGTCATCACAATCGACATGAACGACAAGGCAGCAGGTTTGTGGGAGAAAGACATGACCGGAATCAAGGTTCGTGACCGTTTCGACGTGCAGCCTGTTGATGATGGAGCAATCATCAAAGGCAACATCACGGAAGTTGTGCAGGGATAAGAAATGCAGCAGGGCGGGAACACCCGCCCTGTGATTGAAAGCAGGTGAATGAAATGACGGACGAGGAAAAGAAAGAGTATAGAGACAAACTGGTTGAGGACTGCATGAAATACAATCACATCGACTATGACGACGACAAGGACATTGTCGAGACTATGGTTGAGGCGATTGCATCAGAGGAATTGATGGAACTGATTCCGAATTTCGACCCATACAATTTGACCGCCCGTCAGAGATTGCTTGTATATTCTTCCGTCAAGGAATTGTATGACCACAGGGAGAAGTATCAGAACGGTACACAGCAACTCACAAATGCGGTCTCAACCATGCTACTCAATGAAAAGTATGGAGGGAGCAGTGAATGACCGGACGGGTGAAAATAATCAGAGTGACCACAGAAATCAAGGAGGGCAGGAAAGAACCGACCACAGAGGTGTTTTATGAGTGTTGGTGCGATGTTCAGAGTTTGGGAACAAATGAGAAATACACAGCACTGCAAGCAGGTCTTGAGAACACCATTGTTTTCAAGGTTCGGAATTGCAAGCGGATGAAAGAGGTCAGAAAGAAAATGAAAGAGTTCTATGCAGAGTATGACGGAACACGATTCGACATCTATGACGCATCACCGATGTTCACAGATAACGGATGGGTGCTTGTGAAATGTCGTGCGGTTGCATAGGTGTCACATTCTGACACGGAGGTGAGGACATGAAAATTGACATTGAGTTCAAAGGACTGGAGGAACTGGTAAAAGCGTTTGAAAGTGCTGCATCGGATGAAGATATTGCACAGGTGAATAAAACGATCGCTGAAAAAGGAGAACCAGTTGTACAGAGAATCATGTCCGGAAAAATCCCAAAGTCAAAGGACATCAAAAAAAGTGGGCGAGGGTTCGGTTCAAAATCATCAGTGTCCGCACATGCAGCAGATGAAATCCCTATCGGGAAAGTAAAGGTGAACGGTACGGGAGCGACAGCAGATGTCGGATGGGAAAAGAACACACAGGACGAGGGCGGTCATTTCTACGTCCGTTTTATTAACTGGGGAACGATTTACAGACCGCCACAAGAGTTCATATATGCAACAGGCAGGGAGGCAGATGCAGAACTGCAAAAGATAGCAGAACAGGAATATCAAGCGTATTTAGACAGGACAGTGGGGTGATAAGCATGGACAGCAGTCCGGACATCATAAAAGACGCATCAGACGCACTCAAGCCGATAGAGGACAGAGGAATCACCGTGATGCAGGGGTGGTATGACAAAGACCTCAACAAATGTCATGTGACATTGTGGGATTTGGGCGAAACCGATGATAATTTTTCGGATGATGATGCGGAGGGAGTGACACTTTCCTTGCAAGTCACCATTTTCTCAAAGGAGGACGAGGTGGAACTGGCAAGGGAAATCAAGTCTCTCATGAAAGAGAATGGGTTCTCATTCGAGGGGAGAAACGGAGACGATTCAAAACCGGAGGATGGAATCTATATGAAAGCACAGCGATTCACAAAATATTATGAAAGCGAGGAAAAATCATGAGCGAAACAGTAACACAGGTAAATGAAACCACACAGCAGATTGTAAGGAGTAGAACTTGCGGTCTGAAAGATTTCTACATCGCACTGGTGCAGAGCAATACTGCAACAGCATACACAGCCGGAACTCCGGTGAAATTAGCAAGGGCAATCAAAGCGAAAATTGATGAAAAGTGGACAAGTGAGAAAATCTACTCCGACGATAACACCGAGGAGGTCATCACCTCATACGAGGGAACAGATGTCGAACTGGAAATCAATGCTCTTGCACCGCAGGACAGAGTGATTCTGTTCGGGCAGTTGTACGAGAAAGGATTCTTGAGAAAGTCATCTGACGACAGAGCACCGGAGGTCGCTGTCGGATGGAGAGAAAGAAAACTCAACGGAAAATATGAGTTCAAGTGGCTTTATGTCGGAAAGTTTGCAGAGGGTATCAGCGAGGAGGCAAGCACTAAAGAGGGAAAACTGTCACCTACAACCAAGAGCATCAAGGGCAGTTTCTACGAGCGTAGCATTGACAATCTGTATGAGGTATCTGTTGATGAATCCAACCTTGTAGCAGAGGACACGGATGCAGCAACAGCAATCAAAGACTGGTTCTCAAAAGTGCAGGAAGCACCGGACGCAGCAGCGTAAAACAAGAGAGGATATAACAGGAGGATAATTCAATGAATAGAAAAATTATCGTGAATCATAAAGAGTTCAAAATGGAGAAAATGTCTGCGGACACATACATGGAATATCTCGAACTTGCAGAACAGATTGACGCTGCGACATCCGAGAGAGCGTCAAAAAGATACTCACGACAGGAAATTGAGGCGATGATGTTGTTCATCTGCAAAGCATACGGAAATCAGTTCACGGTTGACGAGTTAAAGGACGCAGAGAGCGGACTGGATGCAGCAGGAATCGTCATCGAGTTCAACATGATTGACATGGGAATCGCAGAGGAAATGAACAAGAGAATGGACAAGATGATGAAAAATTTTCAGAGTGGCAAGTGATTCCGGAAATAACAATCACTTGCAGCACAGGAAAAGTATTCATCAATAACATAACGGTTGAGCAGTACAAGAAATATGCTGCACTCATGGAGAAAAACGGTTCGGACAAAATAACGGATGCACTGTTTTTCAACAAAAGAATTATTCAAGAGATATTCGGAAACAGGATGTCTCTCGATGAACTGGGTGAGGTGGATGTCATTGAATTTCTGACAGCATCAAAGGGGATTCATTTCATCATGCAGGATATTGTTTCCGATGCGTTGCTGAACATTGTCGAGACAGAGCCAATCGAAAGAGAGACATCTGCGTTCGACGAATATGACCGTGAGAATGGGTATGAGGACGAGGAGCAGGAAGAACAGAACACATGGAAGATATGCGGAGAAATCGTTGACCGTGTGACAAAAATTGCGATTCGGCTCATGCGGGAATCATACGGGCAGTGCATGAAAGAAAATATCATTGAACTGCTGAAATATCTGAAATTTGAACTTGAAACGGTGAACGAGAACACATAACACAGAGAGGAGGAGAACCGATGGCACATACAAGCGTGAAGATTTCAGCAAATTCGTCTGATTATCAGTCACAAATGAAATCCGCTGCGTCACAGATGAAAGTGTTATCCAGTGAGTTCAAACTGGCACAGACGCAAGCAAAAGCGTTCGGTTCGGCAGCAGACCAACTCAAGGCGAAAGCCGAGAGCCTCACTCAAAAAATCACTCTGCAAAAGAATATCGTTCAATTAAACAGTGAGCAACAAGCAAAACTCACACAGAAACTTTCAGACCAAAAGACAAAGCAGGAGGAATTGAAAACAAAGGTCGAGGCAGCAAAGAAAGCCTATGAGGATTCAACAAAGGCGACCGGAGCAAATTCAGAGCAGTCAAAGGCACTGAAAGAGGAACTCGACAAACTGAAGCAGGAATTTAAGGCAAACGAGACAGCAATCGGAAAGACGGAGACTGCTCTTGCAAATCAGACCACAAAGACGAACGCATCAAAAGCATCACTCGTCGAGATGGAATCTGAACTCGAAAAAGTAAACAAGGAACTGAAAAATCATAAACTGAATGAATTTGCAAGCGGTTGTGACAAAGCAGGACAAAAGATGGAGAGTTTCGGAAAGAAAATGTCCGTCGTTTCTGCGGGAATTGCTGCAATAGGAGCAGCATCAATCGCAGCGTTCAAGGAACTCGACGAGGGATATGACACGATAGTGACAAAGACCGGAGCAACCGGAGAGGCACTGGAGGGATTGACCGCATCTGCGGACAATGTTTTCGGAAGTATGCCGGAGGACATGTCAACGGTCGGAGAGGCTATCGGTGAAGTAAACACGAGATTTCATTCGACAGGAGAGGAACTGGAGAGCCTGTCAACGCAATTCATTCAGTTTTCGAGCATAAACGGAACGAATGTGACACAGTCTGTTGACCAAGTGGACAAAATCATGAAAGCGTGGAACATAGACACATCACAGACGGGGAATCTGTTGGGATTGCTGACATCAAAAGCACAGGAGACAGGAATTTCCGTTGACAAACTCGAAAGTTATGTACTGGATAACAATTCAGCGTTCAAAGAGATGGGGTTGTCATTACCACAAGCAATCAATTTGATGGCTCAATTCGATGCGAACGGTGTTGATTCTACGACAGCACTGGCAGGACTGAAAAAGGCATTGCAGAACGCAACAGCCGAGGGAAAGTCAATGGATGTCGCACTGGAGGAGACAATCGGCAGCATTAAGAACGCAAAGACGGACACAGAGGCTTTACAGATTGCGACAGAACTGTTCGGGAAAAAGGGTGCTGCGGAAATGGCGACAGCAATCCGAGAGAACAGAATTGATCTCACAAGCCTGTCATCCTCAATGTCAGAATATGGAACGACGGTCGAGGACACATACAACGGAACACTCGACCCGATTGATAATGCAACAATAGCGATGAACAATGCAAAACTGGCATTGTCAACACTGGCGACAACAGCACAGACCGCAGCAGCACCAGTCATCGAAAAGGTGACGACAAAGATTCAAGAACTGACAAAGTGGTTCACCTCTCTTGACGAGGGGCAACAGCAGACAATCATCAAGGTCGGTCTTGTGGTGGCTGCGGTGGGTCCTTTAGCAATCGGATTCGGAAAAGTAGCACAGGGAATATCGACGACGGTGAAAACAGGTCAACAGTTTGCATCGTTTGTCGGAGGAATCATCGCAAAGATAACAGCCAAGACAGCAGCAACCGCAGCAGGAACAGCAGCAGACACAGCAGGGGCAGCAGCGGAGGCAGCACATACCGCAGCAACAGCGACAGCGACCGGAGTGACTGGAGGAATGACGGTGGCACAGACCGCTCTCAATGCAGTCATGAATCTGTGTCCGATTATTTTAATTGTGACACTGATTGCAGGACTGATCGCAGCAGGAATCGCTTTATATAAAAACTGGGATAAGGTCAAAGAAAAATTATCCGAGTTGTGGAGTAACGTCAAGGAGAAATTCAACGCAATCAAGGAAACCATAACGGGAGCGTTCTCGAAAGCAAAAGAGGCGGTCACGAATAAGGTGAACGAGATAAAAGATTCGGTTGCGAATAGTGCAGTCGGACAAGCAGCGACAAAGACGTTTTCAGCGGTGAAAAATACTGTCACAAAGTTCATGGGGGCAGCAGTTGACACCGCAAAGGAGAAACTGGGGAACATGAAAACCGCCTATGAGGAAAACGGGGGCGGTATTAAAGGAGTAGTTGCAGCAGGATGGGAGGGAATAAAAGGCTATTACACAGCCGGATTCACGTTCGTTGATAATCTGTCGGGAGGAAAACTGACAGAAATCAAGACAAAATTCTCCGAAAAGACATCGGAAATCAAGACGAAAGTCTCCGAGGGTTGGGAGAATATGAAAACGACGGTCACATCCAAGATGACCGAGTGGAAAACAAACGCATCAAATAAACTGACGGAAATCAGAACCGATTTCACGACGAAGATTTCCGGAATACAGTCCTATGTGTCAACCGGATGGTCTCACATGAAATCGACGATTTCAACGACGATGCAGCAGTGGAACACAGATGCGAGCAACAAACTCCTGTCACTCAAGAACGATTTTACAAACAAGGTCGAGAGCGTAAAACAGGGATGGTCAACGAGGTTTACAAACATCAAGGACACAGCGACGAATCTCATGGAGACCGCAAAGACCAATGTTTCCACAAAACTGGAAAATATGAAATCTGCCTATAACGAAAAAGGCGGGGGCATGAAAGGAATTGTGTCGGCTACATTCACAGGCATCAAGGACACGATGAACTCACTCATGTCCACAGCGAACACGTTGACAGGTGGAAAACTCGACAGCATCAAGTCATCTTTCTCGACAAAATTGAACGGTGCTCTTTCAACGGTCGGTTCAGTCATGGAGAGCATACGAGCAAAATTCAGCGAAAAGATGGAATCCGCAAAGACAGCGGTCTCAAATGCTATCGACAGAATCAAGGGATTTTTCAATTTTGAGTGGTCATTGCCACATTTGAAAATGCCACATTTTAGTATATCCGGTTCGTTCAGTCTGAACCCTCCATCTGTACCGTCATTCGGTGTTGAATGGTACAAAACAGGAGGAATCATGACAAGTCCGACAGTGTTCGGAATGAATGGAACGAGGCTCATGGTCGGAGGAGAGGCAGGAGCAGAGGCAATCTTGCCACTTGCAGAGTTTTACACAGAATTGAACTCAATGCTTGACCGAAAACTGAAAGCGATCAATCAGAATGTGAACGCTTTTATCGAGGTTCACAACTATATTGACGGAGACGAAGTGGCAAGCAGAACGACCGAAAAGGTCAGTGATAATCTTGCAATAGCAACAAAAAAACGGAGGTGAGGACATGAAAATTGACAGCATAGACATTCGGTCATTCGATGCAAAGCAGTTGACAGTTGATTTCGAGCCTCCACAGACGGGGGTGACGGTGGAGATGTTCGACGGGGCATTGATACCGTCGGAATCCGAAACATACACACCATTGTCCGGACTGACAGTGACAGTCCTGTTCAGAGGAAAAGACAGAGACGAGGTTCAAAAGCATGTCAGTGATTTCAATGCAGAGTTGCAGAAAGGTGTTGTCCTTACACTGGACGGGTACAGTCGCCATTTTAAGGCATATATGACGGGGAACTCGTTGAGCAAGACAATAACGAAAACACGGTACACAGCAGAGTTCAAATTCACGGGGTACTGGTTCAGCGACGAAGTGAGTTTGAACTGGCAGGGAGCGTATGAGGCAATATTTGAGGCACAGGGAAACAGGGCGACACCGTGCAGACTGACAATCACAGCAACGGAGTACATTGAGCAGTTAAGAATCAACGGTCTTTCCTGCGGTGAAATTATTATCGACACGATTCCGAGAGGAGCAACCGTCATCATTGACGGAGAAACAGGATTCGCAACGATGGACGGAGAGAACAAGTTCAAGGATGTGTCATTGATGGAATTTCCGTATCTCACAACAGGGCAGGAAAAGGAACATCATCTCATTTTCTCTGACAATAACGCACTTGTCACATTGCAGTATAAACCTATGTGGTTATAGGAGGCGGTCAGATGGATTTGTACAATGATTCACACGAAAAGGTGTGTATTTTATCCGGAATAAAAGAAACGTGCATCACAAGCACTCTCAAGACCGGAGATAAGGAAATCACATTCGAGTTCCGAAAGACAAACAGGTATGCAGCGGACATCAAAGAGGAGGGATATATCAGAACCGACACGGACGAATTTGTTATCAAGCAGGTCGAGCCGAGCGGGGAATGGTACAAATGCACCGGAACATTGAACGTCGAGGAACTGGAGGGCAAACAATATCCGCAGGGATTTGAGACTGTGGAAAAGACGGTCGATGAATGTCTGACAGAGGCAATCGACGGAACTGGATGGAAAGTCATCCGGTGCGATGTTTCCAAAAAGAGAACAATCCGGATAGAACAGAACTGTTCTGCATGGGATGTCGCTCAACAGGCAATCACAACGTATAGATGCGAGATGGTGTTCGATTCTCTGAACAAGGGAATTTCGGTATATGAGAAATACGGAGAGGACAGAGGAGCATATTTCATTGAACGTCTGAATCTCAAGCGGTTGCAGGTACAGTCAAACTCATACGACTTTGCAACAAGGCTCATTCCGATAGGGAAAGATGGATTGATGCTGAATATCGACGGGAAAAATTATGTTGAGAATCACCAGTATTCAAAGAAAGTGAAAACGATGACGTGGAAAGATGAAAGATACACGGATGCGGAATCACTGAAAGAGGATGCGGAGGCGAAACTGGACGAACTTTCCAAACCATACAGGTCGTACACAGCAGAAATCATCAATCTTGTTGAGGCAGTGCAGGACGAGGAGAAAAAAGAACAGTACAAAGAGGTGTTCAGTATAGCACTGGGAGACACGGTGCTGCTGATCTCCAAGTCAACGGGAATCCGTGAGAGCCACAGGATTGTGAAATTCTATGAATACCCGTTGACGAAAGAAAAGAACAAGGTCGAACTGGCAAACACAAGACTGTCATTCGAGGAGGTTCAGAGAACCGAGCAAGAATTGTCATGAGGAGGTGAGAAAATTGGAAATCATTAGACACATCAAAGTGGATTTGTATGGAGACACACAGCATTTTGCAGTTGCAGCGAAACAGATGGATATGGGAACACGGTACATCGGAGTGACGCTCATGGAGGACGGTGTCGTGTATGAGATACCGGACAATGTGGAGGTCATTATCAACATGACCAAACCGGACAAGACACACGTTCACAACGATGGAGAAAAGTCCGGAAATGAGGCTCTCATTCCTCTCACAAGAGGCATGTTGCAGGTTCACGGAACAGCATTATGTGAGGTGCAGTTGTATCAAAATGGTGCATTGCTGACGAGTGCGACGTTTGAGATGGAGATTTTTCCGTCACAGCGGGATGAATCGGAAATCATTCACTCCGGAGAATATACAAGACTGGAGAACACCATTGCAGCAGCGAGAGAGGCTCTGCAAATCGCACAGGACACACAGAACACCATTGATGCAGCAGAGGCGGTCAGACAGGCACAGGAGCGGTTGAGAGAGGCTGCTGAAAAGGCAAGAGAAATCAAAGAGAGCCGGAGAGAGGATGACACCGCAAAGGCGATTGCAAAATGTGTCGAGGCGATGGAGGCAGCAATCGAGCAGACAAAGAAATGTCTGACAGCGACCGAGGAGGCAAACAAAATCATCATCAGTCAGTCCGGTCTTGATGCGATACTGGCAGCAGTCAAAGACTATTATGAACGCATCAGAGAACTTGAGACGGACATCAACATCAATGTGGATGGAGGAACACCAAAATCAACCGACCTCCTGCTTGTCAAGGGAGGAACACCGTTCACGACCGATTATGACAAGTATATCGCAGGAACGTCACACACAATTTGAGAAAGAGGTGAAAAAGAATGGCAACAGCAACAATCACTCTGAAAAAGGGAACGACCGCAGAGTGGACGGAGAGCAAGAGGGTTCTCGATGATGGAGAACTGGGTCTCGAAACCACGACAAGCGGTCACAGAATCATCCGAATCGGTAACGGTTCGACCGAGTTCATGAGCCTCCCTGTCGCATTTGACATCGAGGAGGTCAGAGAAATCAAGACCGGAATGGACAAAGATGCAAAAACGTATTATGACGACATGGTCAAAAAGGGAACGGAGTTGCTTGCAGAAATGAAAGCACTGGCAACGACTGTCGAACTGGAGGACGATGCGACACAAATCAAGTATCGAATGGGTATCTCAAACGGTACGTTGTATTTTGAGGAAATCACAAAGGAGGCAAGTGAATAATGGCAGCAGGTGACAGAATATTCATGGCGAAAGAATCCACGTCGCAGGAGATTCTTTCCAACACAAAGAAAATTATCGAGGACGCAAAAGCAAAACCGAAAAGATACGGAATGAGAATCAACCTCCTCGACAGCAATCCGGCAACCCGTGTCAAATATCTTTATGATGCGGTTGGAATGACACCCGCAGGAATGAATTTCGCAGGAGGCGGGTTCGATTATGGAGACTGGGGAGATATTTGGTTCGTAAAGAAAAACCGTCCGGTCATGGTAAGAACTGACGGAACGGTTGACTATGAACTGAATCATGAAAACCATGCTCTCAAGCTGAACGGAGGAGCATCGGACATCACAAAAACATCATACGGTGGAAATGCAATGTCCGAGATTCCTCTGATTTGGGTCAAGAGATGGACACAGAACAATTATCATTTTGTTGTGTTCTGTGAGGAGCAGTACGATGACACATACAAAGCATACGCACACACCGACGCAGACGGAAATGTCCTGCCCGTGACATATTTCCCGATGTACGAGGGTTCGGTTGTCAACAGCAGGATGCGTTCGCTCTCCGGTCTCACACCGACAGCGTCCATGACAGACGAGCAGGAGACGACCGCAGCAAAGCAGAACGGTGACAGATGGGATAAACAGTCATTTTCTGAAATCAACCTCATGTATGAAATGTGTACGATGATTACATGCAGCACCAACTCACAGGGCAAGTTTGGAAATGGAAACAGTCAGTCCGACAATTTCTTGCAGACCGGAACACTCAACGGAAAAGGACAGTTTTTCGGTTATACATCGACCACACAGGCAGTCAAAGTATTTTACTGCGAGAATTTCTTTGCGAACTACTGGAAACGTTTGAGAGGTCTGCTGCTTATCAACGGAGTTTATCATGTGAAAGCAGTTCCTCCGTACAACTCAACAGGTGCGGGGTACACAAACACAGGACTGACACCGTCCGGAACATCCGGAGGCTACTGTTCAAGAATGGAAATGGCATCCGACATCGGAAGAATCCCGACCGTTGCATCCGGAAGTGAGACCACATACGAATGTGATGGGTTATGGTTTAACAATATGATCGTTGCAGTTGCCCTGTTCGGTGGCGACCGTGGCTACGGGTCGGGGTGCGGTTTGTCGTGCTGGTCTGTGAACGACCCTGCGACGAGCGTATACACGAGCATCGTGGCGAGCCTTTCTTGTAAACCGCCTGTTGCTGCTGCGTAAGCAGCGAGGGGGAACGGGGGAGATACTCCCCCGCAATAAAAAGGGAGGTTCGGAGGGTTTACCCTCCGAGGTGTCCGGTATGACAAGGATTTTCCACGATGATGGAAACGGGAGGCACATCCAACACAAACAGAAAAAATTGTGATAGAATCTCCGACATGACAAAAAGATGACCTTGACATGACAGGGGAATCGGTGTGCGTCCTTGCCCTGTTCGGTGGCAACCGTGGCAACGGGTCGAAGTGCGGTTTGTCGTACTGGAATGTGAACAACCCTGCGACGAACGTGAACACGAACATCGTGGCGAGCCAATCTTATCAAATTATGGAGCATTTAACCAAAAGCACACCTTTTTCCTACACCGCAGGGTGTTGAAATACACCTAACCAGTGGAAATGATACCGATGCAGGCAGGGTCGAGTAAGAATATCAGAAAGACCTTGAGGTGATAAGAAAGATGGGAAAGAAATCCGTCAATAACCTGTACAAGCCTATGTTAGAACATAGCAATGTTGAGCAAAAATTTCATAAAGCAGCAAAGGGCAAAACAGAACGTCCGGACGTTGCGGTGATATTAGAGCCGACCAACATTCAGAGACATGTCAAGAACGTCGTCGAGCAACTTGAGAACACTGCACCGGAGGGGTACGACGTACCGCATCCGGAAAAGGCATGGAAACCATCAAGACACGGGAAAGTTTGCATCAACGAGGGAACGAGCAGAAAAGTGAGAATGATTGAGAAACCTCGATACAATTATGAGCAGGTGATTCACCACATTGTCGTCTCTGCGTGTTATGACATTTTCATGAAAGGGATGTATGAGTTCTCGTGCGGGAGCGTTCCGAACAGGGGTGCTCATTATGGGAAAAAGTACATCGAGAGGTGGATTCAGCGAGACAAAAAGAACTGCAAATATGTTCTCAAGATGGATATTCGACACTTTTTCGAGAGTGTTGACCATGATGTCTTGAAAGCGTGGCTCAAGAAGAAAATCAGAGACGAGAGAATGTTGTACATCCTCGAACTGATAATTGACGGGAGCGAGGTCGGGTTGCCTTTAGGGTTTTACACATCGCAGTGGTTGTCAAATTTCATGTTGCAGCCTCTCGACCATTTCATCAAAGAACAGTTGAAAGCGGTGCATTATATCCGGTATATGGATGATATGGTGGTGTTCGGAAAGAACAAAAAGGAACTCCACAGGATGCAGCAGGAGATTGAGAGATTCTTGAGAGAAAAGTTCAACTTGCAGATGAAAGGAAACTGGCAGGTGTTCCGGTTCGATTACACAGAGAAAAAGACCGGAAAGAGAAAAGGGAGACCACTCGATTTCATGGGATTCCAGTTCTATCACGACAAGACGATTCTGCGGGAAAGCATCATGTTGAGTTGCACACGGAAAGTCAACCGTGTCGCAAAGAAAGAGAAAATCACATGGTACGATGCGACCGCAATTCTGTCATACATGGGTTACTTGAGCAATACAGACACATACGACATGTACCTGCAAAGGGTCAAGCCTTATGTGAATGTTAAGAAATTAAAGAAAATAGTTAGCAAACATTCAAAGAGAAAGGAGCGAGAAAAACATGAAAGAATGGAGAGAAGTGTTCGGAACGGAGGCAGAACAGCCGGAGGAGTTCGACACAACAGCATCACCGACAACGGTATATCAGAGACGCAATATCAAGAAAGCAACGAAAGAGGATGCAGACGGAAAGAAAATCACCGGATGGCAGCGAGAGGAGCGTGAGATGTCACGGGAGGAATATGACAGATTGACGCTCATGCAGGAGGTTGTTGCATCCAACACAACAGGAATCGTTGAATCCGTGACACAGTTTCAGAAAGATGCAGTCATCGACGAATACACACAACAGTTGATTGAGGAGGGGTTGATTTAATATGAAAATACTTGTCGAAAGTCTGAAAAGAATGTACAAGAAAGGCACTCTCACCAAGGAACAGATCGCAGAGCGTGTCACAAAAGGAAGTATTTCAGCGGAGGAATATGAATACATCACGGGAGAAAAATATTCCGGTGGTGAAGTAAAATGACACCGCTTGAAATAATATCACGGTTGTGCGAGATAACGGAGGAGTTGTCCGGAATCGTGAAAAAGCAGCAAGAAATGATTGAACGCTCAAAAGTGGAGGAGGGGGTCAAAGAGGAACTCCGGAACATGGTCAATGAGGCAGACGGGAAACTGGATGTCCTTGAGTACCACATGAGACGATACTGCGACACCGACGACGTGGGAGCGTTCGGAAAGGAGCAGCCGAGTGACGATTGAACTCTCATTGTTGTTGAGCGGGATTTCCGTCGCATTTGCAATCTTTTTCGGGATTTCCAATAAAAAGCGGAATGACAAAAAGGATGCAGAGCAGGAGACGGAGGAACGTGCGACAGCGAACACACTCATGATGACAAAACTGGAGAACATTGCCGACGATGTCAAAGACATCAAACGTGACTACAAAGAGACACGGGCAGAGGTACAGAATTTACACGACAGGGTTCTCATAGTTGAGCAGTCATTGAAATCGTATCACAAGAGACTGGACGGGATGAATTTGAACATTAAGACCGACCAATAACAGGAGGGCGGGAACAGGCAAGAATCAACCACATAAAGGAGGCAACAAGTGAACAAAAGCAGGATGACGAACGCAGAGCGTCGCATGTATTTCCGGCATAAAAGAAAATTGTACCGGATAGAACAGCGGGCAGCAAAGCGGAAAAACAAAGTCTCCGGTCAGTTCATGAATCGTGTTGTTATCTGTATGATTCTTGCAGCATTTATCTACACAGTTGTGGCGATTATAGTGTTTGTGAGAGTGGGTGCTGAACCATCAACATTGACAGAGAATGTATTTCGATTCCTGTCAGTGGAGGGCGGTGCGATGGCACTCATTAAGTCAGTAAAGACGGTTACAAAGAAAGATACAGGAAAACAGCACGAGAACGAACCGGATGACATCAATGCAGACAATAATGAGGAGGTGCAGGGATGAAATTCATCGTTGAAAATTGGTTTGTTATCGTGGCAATAGCAGCAGTGGGAGGCTCTATCGGGTACGCAATTTATTCTTTTGTGAAAATGCCATCTGATAAGCAGTTGAACAAGGTCAGAGAGTGGCTCTTGTATGCGGTGACAAAAGCAGAAAAGGAACTGGGAGCAGGAACAGGAAAACTCAAACTCCGGTATGTGTACGACATGTTTGTGGCAAGGTTTGAGTGGCTTGCAAAGGTCATCACATTCGACATGTTCAGCATGATGGTGGACGAGGCTCTTGAGCAAATGAGAACGATGCTTGACAGCAATGAGGCGGTGCAGAAACTCATTGCGAACGAGGCAGGTGAGGGCAGTGAGTGAAATTGAGATTTTCATGTCACAGCACTGGAGCACGATGGTGACGGTGTACATCATCGGGGCAGCAGTTACATTCGTTTTGACGTTTGTTATTTTTTGGATGCTTGAAAGGCAGTCCGAAAAAGAGGAGCGGGAAAAAGAGTTGTTTCCGGAATACTACGAGGAACAGGAAACGAAACAGGACAGAATCATGGTCAAGCTGACATTTTTCATTTTGTCGGTATTGGTGGCGGTGATATGGATAGGAGTTCCGTTCATACTGGCTTTTATATTCATTATGTCAGTGATAGATGATTCCGGAGATAAGAAACAAAAGGAGGAAAAGAAATGATTTCAAATTGCGGACACGACGAGAGAGGAAAATATTCCGGAGGAAAAGCCGGAGATCAGACGGGAACAGAGTGGCAGGTTATAAACTGGTATAACAGACCGTGGAAATGCGTTCTCCGTCATCCGGATGCAACAATGAGAAAACTCATTGCACAGATGGCAAAGGCAGCAGCAGTCAACAACATGGTCGGATATTGTCAGTCGCACAGGGGAACGTTTTGGACGAACCTTGCGGATTCAAATTTCGACCCTGCTCAAATCACAGTTCCGTGTGAGGCTGACTGTTCGTCCGGTGTTGCTGCAATCGTAAAAGGTGCAGGATATAGACTGAAAAACGAGAAACTGAAAAGCGTGAGCACTGCATGTTATACCGGAAACCTGCGGAAAGCACTCAAGACAGCAGGTTTCGAGGTGCTGACAGATAAAAAATATCTGACATCAGATGCGTATTTGCTTGAGGGTGACATTCTGTTGAATGACGGTGCTCATGTGGCGATAAACCTCACCAATGGAGCAAAGGCATCCGGAGGAGGTGCGTCACAGACAGTTCCAATCAAGAGCAACGTGAAACTGGAGGCAGCGAGAGGGTATGACAAGAACCTTGCAGGAACATACAAGGTAACGGGAGCAGGAGCGTTGAATCTACGGTCGGGAGCAGGAACAGGAAAAGACAAGAAAGTCTTGACGACAATGCAGAGCGGAGAGACGTGTCAGTGTTATGGATATTACACGGATGTGTCCGGAGCGAAGTGGTTGTATGTAGCATATAAAAACGTGGTGGGATTTGCGTCGAGCAAATATCTCAAAAAGTAGCAGAGGAGGGCGAAAACATGTTATACTATTTAGGCAAAGGAACGGAGTTCAAAAAAGAGGACTGCAAGGAATACAAGACAATCGAGGGAGCGTTGAAAGCAGCAGCAAAAAACGAGGAACTGGTTGTGTGGGATGAAAACGGAAACGTCATCGGCTCACTCACGAACAATGTTCCGGAGGGAGCACTGGAGACAAATCCCGACGGTAGCGTGAACACCTACAATGCAGACGGGAACAAGGTCGGCACGATGACCGCAGAGGAACTCAAAGCAGCAACAACCCTCACCGATGAAAAGGATGCAGAGGGGCAGCAGGGCGACGACGCAGGAGCGTCCACAGACGACGAAAACGGAGGCACTGGAGGAAATGCACCAGTAGAACCGGAAAACAGGCAGAATGGGGCAAATAGCGAGCAGGAGAACGGACAGCAGACCTCCGGCGATGAAAAGGATGCAGAGGGGCAGCAGGGCGACGCAGGAGCGTCCACAGACGACGAAAACGGAGGCACTGGAGGAAATACACCAGTAGAACCGGAAAACGGGCAGAATGGGGCAAATAGCGAGCAGGAGAACGGACAGCAGACCTCCGGCGATGGAGACGATGCAGCAGGGCAGGAGACATCCGGAGACGATGAAAGAAAAGCAGAGGAACAGGTGTCCGATTCTGACACAATCTATCCGGAAAAGACCACAAGAGCGATCGTTGATTGTGATGGTGCTCTGAATCTCCGTCGTTCTGCATCATGGGGCAATGAAAGTATCTGCGGACGTGCAGTGAGAGGACAGTCGTATTATATCAAGGCAATTCACACAGTAGAGGGAAAGAAAATGCTTGAGACTATCGACGGAATTTTCCTGTCCGGTCAGCCGGAGCATGTTCGCATCATTGAGGTGTAAGTTCCGGACGGGTGTGTTATAATAAAACAACGGGAGAACTCTCCGAGGGGTTTGAGTAACACACGGGTAACTGACAAAATGCTTGAAAAGCCTTATTTTTCAAGGGTCGGAATTATGCAAGAGATAATTTTTCTCATACAGAGAAATCAAGAAAAGCCCATTTTACAAGGGTTACAGAGGTTGTGGGAAGTTGTCAGATGTGCTGGAATTTCAATGGAATGCAACACATATGCAACAAGTATGCAACAAATATATCAATGATATGTATAGGACATTTTCAGAGCAATCTGGGAATGTCCTTTTTGCGCGTGTGCGCCTAGCGGCGCACGTTTCTAACGGGTTAAAGTCCCGAATCCGCCCGGTAG
>ERZ773104.1069-NODE-1069-length-39069-cov-9.788384_pt1 | contig 39069 bp, 28 predicted proteins | sample MGYA00511920_ERZ773104 | MGnify/ENA primary metagenome ERZ773104 (study PRJEB29015, sample SAMEA2737857) | human gut metagenome | biome: human gut; feature: human-associated habitat; material: faeces | place: China | collected 2012 ... | reverse complement strand
CCCGTTGACGAAATTGTCCCGCTTTGGGGGCAGCCTCACCCAGCAAGGCCCCGCCGAAAAGGCGGGGCCTTGCTGGGTATTCTCGTATATGTATATGGAGTGTATGTGTAGAATATAGAAAGGGCGAGGGCGTGGTCAGGCCACATCCTCGCCCGGCGTGCTTGCTCTCAGGTGCGCTTTTGCAGCTTTGCCAGCATCCGTTCAAACTCCTCCGGCCGGGGGCAGGTGAGCTCCACGGGCCGGCCGGTGCGGGGATGAAGAAAGCGCAGGCCCGTGGCGTGGAGACACTGGCCCGTCAGACCCGGCACGGGCTTCCTATTGCCGTACACGGTGTCCCCCAGAATGGGATGGCCGATATAAGCCAGATGGACCCGGATCTGGTGGGTACGGCCCGTCTCCAGTCGGCAGCGCAGGTGGGTGACGCCGGGATACCGGGCCAGCACCTCCCAATGGGTGATGGCGGGACGTCCTTCGGCCACCACCGCCATTTTCTTGCGGTCGCTGCGGCTGCGGCCGATAGGTGCGTTTACGGTGCCGCTGTCCTGCCGGAAGTTCCCCACCGCCAGACACTCATAGGTGCGGGCCAGCGTATGATCCGCCAGCTGAGCCGCCAGTGCCAGATGGGCGGCGTCGTTTTTGGCGGCGATGATCAGGCCGCTGGTGTCCCGGTCGATGCGGTGGACGATGCCGGGACGCTTCTCGCCGCCGATGCCGGAGAGGGAGTCCCCGCAATGGTGCAGCAGGGCGTTGACCAGCGTGCCGTCCGGGTGGCCCGGCGCCGGATGCACCACCATGCCCACGGGCTTATTCACCACGATGACGTCCTCATCCTCGTAGACCACGTCCAGCGGGATATCCTGCGGGACGGCCTCCGGCTCCTCTGCCTCCGGCAGCGTCACGCACAGCTCCTCCCCGCCGGCGATGCGATAGCTTTTGCCGGGGACGGCGCCATCACAGGTGACGCAGCCCTCCGCCAGCAGCCTTGCGGCGGCGGAGCGGGTCAGGCCCTCCACCCGCCGGGACAGGAAGCTGTCCAGCCGGGTGCCGGTATCCTCCTCAAGAGGGGTCAGACGGATCATGTGCATGGTCAGACTCCTTCTTTTTCTTGTCGTATTTTTCGTAGAGGAACAGGTAGTATATCCCGCCCAGAATGGCTCCCACCACCACGCAGCAGTCCGCCAGATTGAACACCGGGTAGCTGAACAGCTGCAGATCGAACATATCCACCACGTAGCCGTGGACGATGCGGTCGATGATGTTGCCGATGCCCCCTGACAGGATCAGGGTGCAGGCGGTGACGCCCGTCCAGTGACGCACCACCTTTTTGAGGAGCAGCAGCGCCACCACCGCCAGCAGCACCGCCGTGAACACCACCAGCAGCACCGTCCGGCCGGAGAAGCTGGACCATGCCGCCCCGTAGTTATGCAGCCGGGTCAGCTGCATGAAGCCCGGCAGGAACGGCGCCGACTCCCCCACGGCCAAGTGGGTCACCACCCAATATTTCAGTATCTGGTCGCCGGCCAGCAGCACGGCGCCAAGGATCGCATACCACATAATGTACTCCTTCTGCACATGGATTTTGGCTATGGGTTTATTGTACCCTATCGGCGGCGGGTTTGCAACCGCCGACTTGTAAACACTATGCAGGAGATGCCACTGATTTTTAACCGCACTGTCACCGGTTTGTAAATGTTTTTCATCATTTCGTGATGAATCTGTCCAGAAAATTCGGTATGATAAAGTCGTAAAGCAAACCAATGTGCATCCGGAAGAAAGGAGCTGCCATGAAAAGGCTTTGTGCGATCCTGCTGGGACTGATGATGCTGGCGGGCCTGTGTGCCTGCGGACGGAGAACCTCTCCCGCACCTGCTCCCAAAACGCCGGAGCCTGTCACGGTCATCACTCCGGCGCAGCCCACCCCTTCGGAGGCGGAGGTGGTTCCCGTTTCCTCCCCCGATGGCACCACGCCGCTGACGGCGGCGGAGCTGGACTGGTTCGGGCGGCGTTTCTTCAACGTGGTCCCCGGCTGGGGTCCCAACCGGTTTCTGGCCTGCGCCTATGACCGGCCGGAGGACATGGATCTGGCGGCGGTGCTGGCCTGCGGGCCGGAGGGCGGCTGGAACGTCACCTCTCAGGAGCGGGACATGATCGCCGCCGGGGGAACGGACAGCGTGGTCCGCATCCCGCTGGAGCAGGCGCAGGAGCTGATGCTGCGCTACACGGGGCTGGCCCTGTCCGACACACAGGGCGTGGGACTGGATAGCCTGCGCTACCTCTCGGAATACAATGCCTACTACCGGGTGGGCGACGAGGCGGAGGCTGCCTACTGCCGCATCCTCTCCGGATGGCACACGGCGGACGGGCTGACGGTATTGCAGTATGACGGCGGCACCGTGACCCTGCGGCAGCTGGATGGCCGGTGGGTATTCGTATCCAATGTACTGGGCCGCAGCGCATAAAAAGGTCTTACTCTTTCCTCTCATTCTCTCAATAGGCGGAAGCAGCCGGACGGGAGCCCGTCCGGCTGCTTCCGTTATTTTTGCTATTCCCCGGCTCCGTTTATTTTTTCTGCTCCCCGGCCTCGCAGTAAAACAGGATCTCCGCCCTCTGCAAGGAGCGGCAGTTTTTTGGATTTTTTCGTCGGGATTTCTTGTGCCGGGGGGAGAAATATGGTATACTAACGTGATAAATATGGAAGATAGTGCCCCGGCATCCCACCGGGGCGGGGAGGTACCCATTGGATAGAAAAACAGTTCTTCTGGACGGAGCGCAGCTGGAGCGGCAGCGGGAGTATACCCGCCAGCTGGCGGCCCTCCATCAGCAGCGGGGCAAGCCCGTCTATGCGCTGGTGGACACCTTCGGCTGCCAGCAGAATGTGGCCGACAGCCAGCACATTCTGGGTATGCTGCGGGACATGGGCTGCCAGTTCACCGACGACGCCGCTCAGGCGGACATCGTGGTGCTGAACACCTGTGCCATCCGGGATCACGCCGAAAAGCGGGTCTACGGCAATCTGGGGGCGTTGACCCACACGAAAAAGCAGAACCCGGAGCAGGTCATCTGCCTGTGCGGATGCATGGCCCAGCGGCCGGAAGTGGCGGAGAAGGTGCGCCAGAGCTATCGCCACGTGGATCTGGTGTTCGGGCCGCAGGCGCTGTGGAAGTTCCCGGAGCTTCTGTACCGGGTCTACACCCGGCGGGGGCGTGTGTTCTCCGTGGAGGATGAACACGGCACCATCGCCGAGGGGATGCCCGTGGTGCGGGAGGGCAACGTCCGGGCGTGGGTGTCTATCATGTACGGGTGCAACAACTTCTGCTCATACTGCATCGTCCCCTACGTCCGGGGCCGGGAGCGCAGCCGGGAGCCCCAGTGCATCATCGACGACGTGCGGCAGCTGGCCGCCGAGGGGTATAAGGAGATCACTCTGCTGGGGCAGAACGTCAACTCCTACGGCAAGGATCTGGAGACGCCGTGGGACTTTGCCGACCTGCTGCGGGAACTGGACAAGATCGAGGGAGACTATCTGATCCGGTTCATGTCCTCCCAGCCCAAGGACGCCACCCCCAAGCTGTTTGACACCATGGCCCGGAGCAGGCACGTGGCCCACCAGCTGCACCTGCCGGTGCAGTCCGGCTGCGACCGGGTGCTGCGGGCCATGAACCGGCCCTATGACCGGGCCAAGTATCTGGAGCTCATCACCTACGCCCGGAAGGTCATGCCCGATCTGGTGCTGACCTCGGACGTCATTATCGGCTTCCCCGGCGAGACGGAGGCGGAGGCCATGGAGACGGTGGAGCTGGTGCGGCAGGTGGAATTCGACGCCCTGTTCACCTTCATCTTCTCTCCCCGGCCCGGTACGCCGGCGGCCAAAATGGACGATCCCGTCCCCCGCAGCGAGAAGCAGAAGTGGTTCGACACCCTTTGCGCCGTGCAGAACGATATCTCCGCCCGGCTCCACGCCCGATATGTGGGCCAGACCCTGCGTGTGCTGGTGGATGGCCGCACCGACGACGCGCGCTGGCCCCTATCCGCCCGGACGGCGGGAGGACGGCTGGTACATCTGGTGGGCGACGAGGACGCTCTGGGCCAGTACCGGCAGGTACGCATCACCGACAGCAACACCTGGGCGCTGTTCGGGGAAATGGTATGACCCTCCCTCAGTAAATGGGCGGGTGGAAGAGTTTTCCACCTGTCAGCCCGGAGTTTTGCACTTTTCAACAGGTTTTTCCACCAAATTCGATCGCTTTCACTTATTTCTGACAGAAAGAGGTATGAGGGTATGGCAGAAATGACGCCCATGATGCGCCAATATATGGAAATCAAGGAGCAAAACAAGGACTCCATCCTGTTCTTTCGGCTGGGGGATTTTTACGAGATGTTCGGGGACGATGCCCGGAAGGCATCCCGTGAGCTGGATCTGACCCTCACCACACGGGATAAGGACAAGAACAAGTCCTTCGAGGAGAAGATCCCCATGTGCGGCATCCCGTACCACGCCTCCGACGCCTACATCGCCCGGCTCATCGCCAAGGGCTACAAGGTGGCTATCTGTGAGCAGACGGAGGATCCTGCCGCCGCCAAGGGGCTGGTGGAGCGGGACATCGTCCGCATTGTGACGCCGGGTACCGTCATCGACTCCGCCTGCCTGGAGGAGGGGCGCAGCAACTTCTGCGCCGGAATCTATCTGGACGGCGACTACGCCGGGTTCAGCGTGTGCGATATCTCCACGGGGCAGACCCATGTGACGGCCTTCTCCGGGCCGGATCGGGAGGCCCACCTGCAAAATGAGCTGGGGCGCTTCGCCCCGGCGGAGGCGGTGCTGAATCCCGGCGCCGCCGAGGATACGGCCCTGCGGGCGCTGCTGGAGGACAAGCTCCGGTGCCACGTGGAGCGCCTGCCCGCCGGGCGATTCCAGCTGCCCGCCGCCGAAAAGCGCATCCGCCAGCAGTTCGGGGACGACGCCGCCCAGCGGCTGCCCCGTGACAATCCGGCGGCTATGCTGGCGCTGGGTGCTCTGCTGGACTATCTGCACGATACCCAGAAAACGGACCTGAACCATGTAGACCGGCTGGACTACTACCGGCAGGGGCAGTTCATGGAGCTGGATCTGACGGCCCGGCGGAATCTGGAGCTGACGGAAACTCTGCGGGGCAAGGAGAAAAAGGGCAGCCTTCTGTGGGTGCTGGACAAGACCAAGACCGCCATGGGCGCACGGCTGCTGCGAAGCTGGCTGGAGCGGCCCCTGCTGTCCGTCTCCGCCATTGCACGGCGCAACGACGCCGTGGCGGCGCTGGTGAAGCACACCGTGCAGCGGGAGGAGCTGATCCTGGCCCTCACCGGCATCGGGGACATGGAGCGTCTTATGGGCCGCATCGTCTACGGCAGTGCCGGAGGCCGGGACATGGTGTCCCTGAAAAACGCCATGGATCATCTGCCTGCCATCCGGCAGCAGCTGGCCGCCTTCGAGGGCGGACATCTGCGGGAGCTGGGCGCCCGTCTGGATCCGCTGGAGGATCTGGCGGAGGTCATCGGCAGGACCTTGCAGGACGATCCCCCCTTCTCCGTGCGGGAGGGCGAGTTTATCCGGGACGGCTTTGACCCGGAGGTAGACCGGCTGCGTGGCATCCTCCACGGCGGCAAGGGCATCATCGCCTCCATGGAGGCCGCCGAGAAAGAGAAGACCGGCATCCGCACCCTGAAGATTGGCTATAACAAGGTATTCGGCTACTACATCGAGGTCTCCAACTCCTTCAAGGAGCTGGTGCCGGAGACATACATCCGCAAGCAGACGCTGGTCAACGGCGAGCGCTACATCACACAGGAGCTGAAGGATCTGGAGCACGATATTCTCTCTGCCTCCGACCGGGATGCGGCGCTGGAATATGAGCTGTTCACCCGGCTGCGCCAGACTCTGTGCGACGCCGTGACCCGGGTGCAGGGGGCCGCCGCCGTAGTGGCGGAGCTGGACTGCCTGTGCTCGCTGGCGGCGGTGGCGGTGAAGAACAACTACTGCTGCCCGGTGGTGGACGAGTCCGGGGTCATTGAAATTCACGACGGCCGCCACCCGGTGGTGGAGTGTATGCGCCCCGACGCCATGTTCGTCCCCAACGACACCTACATGGGGGAGAAAGAGAACCGGGCCGCCATCATCACCGGCCCCAACATGGCGGGTAAGTCCACCTATATGCGGCAGGTGGCCCTGATGGTGCTCATGGCCCAGATCGGCTCCTTCGTACCGGCCAAGGCCGCCCGCATCGGCATCGTGGACCGCATTTTCACCCGCATCGGCGCCTCCGACGACCTGTCGGCGGGGCAGTCCACCTTTATGGTGGAGATGACGGAGGTCAGCGATATCCTCCGCTGCGCCACCTCCCGAAGTCTTTTGATCCTGGATGAGATCGGTCGAGGCACCTCCACCTTCGACGGCATGAGCATCGCACGGGCGGTGCTGGAATACTGTGCCGATCCCAAGAAGCTGGGGGCCAAGACCCTGTTCGCCACCCACTACCACGAGCTGACCGCCATGGAGGGGACCCTCCCCGGCGTGAAGAACTATAACATCGCCGTCAAGACCCGTGGGGAGGATATCATCTTCCTGCGGAAGATCATCCCCGGCGGCGCAGATCGCAGCTACGGCATCGAGGTGGCCCGTCTGGCGGGCCTGCCGTCCACGGTAGTCAATCGGGCCAAGAAGATCCTCCGCCAACTGGAGGAAGAAGCCGGGCGACCCGCCCCGGCGGTGCAGGCGCAGGAGGATCAGGTATCCCTGACGGCCCTGTCGGAGGGGGAGGTCATCGACCAGCTGCGCCGGACGCAGGTGGACACCCTCAGCCCGCTGGAGGCCCTGAATCTGCTGTACGAGCTGAAAAAGAAGCTGAACTGACGGGAGTTTATCCCGTCCACGAACCTCTATGAAAGGAGTGCTCTATGCCTGATATTCAATGCCTGCCCAGCCACGTGGCGGACCTCATTGCCGCCGGCGAGGTGGTGGAGCGGCCCGCCAGCGTGGCCAAGGAGCTGCTGGAGAACGCCATCGATGCCGGGGCCTCCGCCATTGTGGTGGAGATCCAGCACGGCGGTCTGACCTATCTGCGGATCGCTGACAACGGCTGCGGCATCGACGCCGAGCAGCTGCCCACGGCCTTCCTGCGCCATGCCACCAGCAAGCTGCGGACGGCGGCAGATCTGGCCGCCATCGGTACGCTGGGCTTCCGGGGTGAGGCGCTGGCCGCCATCTCCGCCGTGTCACGGGTGGATATCTTCTCCCGGCGGACAGGGGCGGAGACAGGGGCCTCCCTGCATCTGGAAGGGGGCGTCCCCGGTCAGGTGGAGGAGGTGGGCTGCCCGGAGGGTACCACCATCTGCGTCCGGGACCTGTTTTACAACACCCCCGCCCGAATGAAATTCATGAAGAAGGATTCTGCCGAGGGGGCCGCCGTCAGCGGTATCGTGCAGCATCTGGCCCTGAGCCACCCGGAGATCTCCTTCAAGCTCATCCGGGATGGTGCAGAGCTGCTGCACACCCCCGGCGACGGAGATCTGCAGTCGGCGGTGTACGCCGCCATGGGGCGGGATTTCGCCATGGGACTGCTGCCCATCAGCGGATGCAGCGGCGATATCTCCGTGGAGGGATTTGTCACCAAGCCCCTCAACGGCCACGGCACCCGTGGCCGCCAGCTGTTCTTCGTCAACGGCCGGTTCATCAAGAGCCAGCTGCTGACGGCGGCGCTGGAGGAGGCCTACCGCAACCAGTTGCTGAAGGGGAAGTTCCCCGGCTGCGTGCTGCGGCTCACCATGCCCGCCGACCGGTTGGATGTCAATGTCCACCCCGCCAAGACGGTGGTGAAATTCGTCAACGACAAGGAGGCCTTCAACGCCGTGTATTACACGGTGCTGGACGCCCTGAATACACCGACTCCGCAGCCCCAAAAGCCCCGGCAGGAGTCCTTTTACCAGACCATGACGGTGCAGCAGTACCGGGAGCGGGTGCCGCAGTCGGAGGAGAAGAAGCCTCTGGGCTCCTACACCGTCCGGCCCGCCGCACCGGTCTCCCAGCCGCTGGAGGTCCACGACGTGGCCCCCCGAAAGGGGGAGAGCTTCACCGTCGCCTCCTCCGGCGTCAGCTATCGCATCACGCCCCCCGCCGTGCAGAAGGAACCGTCAGCCCCGGCGGCATCCGTGCCGGAGGAGACCGTTCCCGTCCCGGCGGAGCCGGTGCAGGAGACGAGCGTTCCGTCCCCCGCAGAGGAGAAAGCCGTCCCGCAAAGTGCAGCACAGCAGACGGTGGAGCCGGTGTGCCAGACCCCATGGCGGGTGGTCGGCGAGGTACTGCGGACGTACATCATCTGCGAGGACGACCAGGAGAATGTATGGCTCATCGACAAGCACGCCGCCCATGAGCGGGTGCGGTTCGATGCCCTGAAAAATCATACCCAGCCGGTGATGTCCCAGCAGCTTCTGTCGCCGCTGGCGGTGGATCTGTCGGCGGAGGATGCCGCCTCCCTGCTGGAGCAGCTGCCGCTGCTGGAGGAATTCGGCTTTGTGTGCGAGGACTTCGGAGACGGCACGGTGCTGGTGCGGCAGGTGCCGTCGGATCTGGAGGTGGGGGATGTCCCCGCTGCTCTGGAGGAGCTGGCAGAGGATCTGCGGCTGAACCGGGCCGATCCCGCCGCCGCACGGGACAGTCTGCTCCAGACCATGGCCTGCAAATCCGCCATCAAGGCGGGGATGTGGTCCGATCCCTCGGAGCTTCAGGCGCTGGCGGATAAGGTGCAGAGCGGTGAGATCCGCTACTGCCCCCATGGCCGCCCGGTGGCTGTGAAGCTTTCCAAATATGAAATGGAGAAGATGTTCAAGCGGGCGTAAATTTCTCTGCTGCCTCCGGCGGCATACTTCTCTCAGCAGCCGGAAAAGTGCCCTGCCGGAGGCAAAAGAAGAAAGAACGATCGGGAAAGGAGTCCTCTATGATCCCGCAGGTCATCTGTGTGGTGGGTCCCACCGCCACGGGAAAAACGAAAATGGGCGTGGCGCTGGCCCACCGCTTCGGCGGTGAGGTGGTGTCTGTGGACTCCATGCAGATCTATCGGGGCATGGCCATCGGCACCGCCGCCCCCACTCCGGAGGAGATGGAGGGCATCCCCCACCATATGGTGGGGGTGGCCGATCCCGCCGAGAGCTGGTCCGTGGCCCGGTTCGTATCGGAGGCCGATGTCTGTGTGCAGGATATCCTCCGCCGGGGCCGCCGCCCTATTCTGGTGGGCGGCACGGGACTGTATCTGGAATCCCTGATCCGCGGCACGGACTTTGCCGCCGGAAGCGCCGACGGCGAGACCCGGCAGCGTTTGCAGCAGCGGCTGGAGCAGGAGGGCGTCGGCCCGCTGCTGGCGGAATTGCGGGCCATCGACCCGGACAGCGCCGCAAGGCTCCATCCCAGCGACGAAAAGCGCATCCTCCGGGCGCTGGAGGTGTGGTATGAGACCGGCGAGACCATCACCCAGCACGACCGTCGCACCCGGCAGCAGCCGCCCCGCTATCAGGCCGCTTACATTGGCCTGAGCTTTCAGAATCGGGCGCAGCTGCGCCGCCGCATCGACCTGCGGGTGGATGAGATGGTGCGTCAGGGACTGCTGGAGGAGGTGCAGGCTCTGCTGGCAGCGGGGCTGCCTCCCACCGCTACGGCGTGGCAGGCCATCGGCTACAAGCAGTTTCTGGCGGCGGCAGACGGCCGCTGCACCGTGGCCGAGGCCGTCGAAGAGATCAAACTTCGCTCCCGGCAGTACGCCAAGCGGCAGCTGACATGGCTGCGGCGCAACCCGGACATCCACTGGATCCTGTGGGGAGAGGAGCCGAATTTTCCCCAGGGCCTGCAAAATGCGACAGAATATCTCACCGCTCTTGGCTTACGATAAGCCCAGGAGCGGACGGCACATCGTCCGCCAACAGAGAAAAGGAGCAGACGATATGCAAAAGAACAACAACCTTCAGGAAATTTTCCTCACCAAGGCCCGCAAGCAGAATATTCCCCTGACCATCTTTCTGATGAACGGCTTTCAACTACGGGGCGTGGTGACGGGCTTTGACTGCTTCACCGTGGTGTTGGACACCGACGGCAAGCAACAAATTATTTATAAGCACGCTATTTCCACCATCGTTCCCATTCACCCCGTCTCGCTGCAGGAGGAGCCCTGCTTGCCGTCGGACGAGTGAGGCGTCCCAACATTCCACCAAGGAGGAGCCATGAACAACACCCGTGTTTTCCGCTTTCTCAGCATCGCCCTGCTGGCGGCCATTGCGCTGTACTTTGCCGCACAGGGCTATTTTGCCCTGACGGACCCCTTCACCACCACGCTGGTCTATCAGAGCTCCGCCGAGGACACCATCGACGTCAGCGGCTGGCTGGTCCGGGACGAGGAGGTCCTCTCCGGTGAAAGCGGCACCGTGCGCCATGAGGTCAGCGAAGGTGAACGGGTGGGCAAGGGCCAGACGGTGGCCACGGTATACAGCGGCAGCGATGCGCTGGACACCGTGCAGCAGATCGAGGCCAAGGAGCTGCAGCTGCAGCAGCTGCAATTCGCCCTATCCTCCTATCTGAACCCCGACGCTACCTTGAAGCTGGACGGCTCCATCACCGAGAGCCTGCTGAGCATCCGCCGTTCCCTCTCCGGCGGCGACTACGACGATGCGGCGGACCAGACGGCCCAGCTGAAGGCCGCCATCCTCAAGCGCAGCCACACCTACTCCTCCGGCGAGGAGATCGAGGCGGACATCGCCACGGTGCAGGGAGAGCTGTCCGCTCTGCGAAGCTCCCTCTCCGGGGCCCGGACGGTGACGGCGGAGCACTCCGGCACCTATTCCGCCGCCTGCGACGGCTATGAGTCCCTACTGACGCCGGAATTTTTGCAGTCCGTGACCCCCGCCCAGCTGGAGGGACTGCCCTCCGGCCAGACCGGCGGCAGCTCTCTGGGAAAGCTCATCATCGGGGAGAAGTGGTCCTACACCGCCGTGATCACTGCGGAGCAGGCCCAGCAGCTGGAGAAGGGGGACTGGCTGACCCTGCGGTTTTCCAAGGGCGCTCAGCAGGATATCGACGCCCAGGTCACCTATCTCAGTGCCGCCGAGGACGGCAAGCAGGCGGTGGTGCTGACCTGCCGGGAGTATCTGGCCCAGACCTCCCAGCTGCGCCATCAGGCGGCCCAACTGGTACTGCGGTCCTATGAGGGACTGCGGATCCCCACCAACGCCCTGCGGATGAGTGAGGACAACCAACTGGGGGTCTACTGCGTGGTGGGCAAGGTGGCCAGCTTCAAGCCGGTGTCCATGGTCTACCGGGGCGACGGATACAGTCTGGTGCAGTCCGCCAGCCCGAGTCAGGACGTTTCCGTCCTGCGGCCGGGGGACGAGGTCATCGTCACCTCCAGTAAGCTCTCCGGCGGACAGATCGTGCAGTAGCAGCCGCCCAGCAGATACCATCGGCCAATAAGTGCAGCCACATAAATAGATTCCATCGGGAAAGGAAAGATCTGTATGACCATTACGGAACACATTGCCGCCGTGCGGCGGGAGATGGCGGAGGCCGCCCGAGAAAGCGGCCGCAGCGAGCGGGACATTTTTCTGGTGGGCGCCAGCAAGATGAACGACGCCGCCGCCTGTCAGGAGGCCATCGCCGCCGGAGTGGACGCTCTGGGGGAGAACCGGGTGCAGGAGATGACCGCCAAGCTGGCTCAGAACGCCTATGACGGAGCGCCCCTGCACTTCATCGGCCATCTGCAGCGCAACAAGGTGCGGCAGGTGGTGGGCAAGGCCGCTCTCATCCAATCCATCGGCTCCGAGGCCCTGCTGCGGGAGGTGGAGAAGGAGGCTGCCCGGCAGCAGCTGGTGCAGGATATCCTGCTGGAGGTGAACATCGGCGGCGAGGAGGCCAAGAGCGGCTTTGCCCCGGAGGAGACGGAGGCGGCGGCCGTTCTGGCCCGTGAGCTGCCCCATGTCCGGGTCCGGGGACTGATGACCATCCCGCCGGTGGAGACGGTCCCCCACGGCAATCTGGTATATTTCGAGAAAATGCACCGTCTTTATGTTGACATAAACGGGAAAATATACGATAATAAATTAGAATACATCTCCATGGGCATGAGCGGCGACTTTGCCGATGCCATCCGGGCCGGCAGCAATATGGTCCGGGTGGGGACTGCTATTTTCGGTGCCAGGGATTATACCAAATAAAGAAACAGGAGGGTCTTTCCATGAGCCTGATGGACGAATTTAAGAAGATCATTCATCCCTATGACGATGAGGATGACGATTACGAGGAGGATGTGGGCCGTGACAGCGAGCCGACCTACTTCGAGCCCCGTGAACCCCGTGAACCCCGTGAGTCCTCCCGCCGCAAGGAGGTCCCTGCGGAGGAGCGGCGCAACAAGGTGGTGAACATCCACGCCACCACCCAGCTGAAGGTGGTGCTGGTAAAGCCGGAGCGCTTTGAAAACGCCTCGGAGATCGCTGACCATCTGCGGGAAAAGCGCACGGTGGTGCTGAATCTGGAGGGTACCAACAAGGATGTGGCCCGGCGGCTGGTGGATTTCCTCTCCGGCGTGGCCTACGCCGGTGACGGGAAGATCAAGAAGGTCTCCACCAATACCTATATCATCACGCCCTATTCCGTGGATCTCATGGGCGACCTGATCGACGAGCTGGAGAACAACGGCCTGTACCTGTAAGGGCCGGATAGAGATGTAAATCGGAGGGATAGATCATGTTTACACCGCAGGAAGTTTCCGAAAAGACGTTCCCCAAGGCATCCGGCTTCAACAATGGCTACGGCATGGCCGCCGTGGACGAGTTCCTGGATGCGCTGACGGAGGATTATACCGCCCTGTATAAGGACAACGCCGCCCTGAAGGCCAAGCTGAAGGTGCTGGCGGAAAAGGTGGAGGAGTATCGGGCCACCGAGGACGCCATGCGCTCCACCCTGCTGTCGGCCCAGCGGATGGCGGCCCAGATGGTCTCCGACGCACAGGCCCAGCGGGACAAGATGCTCTCGGACGCTCAGGAGGAGGCCAACCGGCAGGTGGCCCAGCTGGAGCAGCAGGTGGCGCAGGCCCAGCACAAGCTGACCATGGCCCAGAACAGCCTGTCCGATTTCCTGCGCCGCAGCGCAGACCTCTGCGCCCAGCAGGTGAGCTTCCTGCGCTCTCTGCCGGAGGCAGAGGTGGAGGAGGGGCAGCCTGTGACCCTGCCCGCCCCGGAGGAGGGCCGTGTCCCCGTGGCAGACGCTGCGGAGGAGCCCGCCGCACCGGTGGAGGAGGCTCCCGCAGAGGAAGCCGAGGCTCCGGCAGAAGAACCCGCCCCGCAGGAGGCCCCGGCGGAGGAGCCCGCCAAGACGGAGTCCCCCTTCTCGGCGGGCTTCAATCTGGACGATCTGAAGTTCGGACGCAACTATAACAGCGAACACTAAATACCGTGGGGCGGCTCCTGTGAGCCGCCCCTGCTTGCTATCTGCTATCCAACCCATCAAAGGAGTGACACTATGGCCCGCCCCATCATCGCCCTGTTGTACGATTTTGACAAGACCCTGTGTACCACGGACATGGAGAATTACACCTTCATCCCGGAGCTGGGGTATACCCCGGCCCAGTTCTGGCAGAAGGCCAACGGCTTTGGCCGGGATAACCACATGGATGGCCTGCTGGCCTATATGTACACCATGATCCATGAGTGCCGGGAGCAGAACCGGCGGCTGGACCGGGACTTTCTGGTGCGCTGCGGCCGGGACATGGTGCTCTTTCCCGGCGTGCGGGAGTGGTTCCGCCGCATCAACGCCTTCGGCCAGCAGCTGGAGGTGGAGATCGAACACTATGTCATCTCCTCCGGTCTGCGGGAGATCATCGAGGGCAGCGGCATCGCCCACGAGTTCCGGGAGATCTACGCCTGCGAGTTCTTCTACAACGAGGAGGGGCTGGCCTGCTGGCCCAAGCTGGACGTGAATTTCACCAACAAGACCCAGTTCGTCTACCGCATCAATAAGGGTGTGCTGGATGTGTCCGACGACAAGACCCTCAACGACTCCATGCCCGACGACAGCAAGCGCATCCCCTTCACCAACATGATCTATGTGGGGGACGGCCTGTCGGACGTGCCGTGCATGAAGATGATGCGGGCCTACGGCGGGCAGGCCATCGCCGTGTATCAGGAGGAGAACCGTCAGGGGGTGGAGGATCTGCTGAGCAAGGGCCGGGTGGACTTCATCTTCCCCGCCGACTATCGGGAGGGAACGGCGCTGGACAGCACCGTGAAAAATATCATCCGGAAAATGGCCATCTGCGATACTCTGGCGGAGGAAAACGCCGCCCAGTTCCGTCAGATCGGGCGCTCCCCCCTGCCCTATCAGGCCAGTCTCTTCGAGGAGACGTAAGAGGCCACATTCCAATGCGGAAAATTCTCTGCGTGTATAACGAGGTGCCATCGGGCGCAGCAAGTATCCATCAACGCCGAAAGAACAAGGCTGGCAGGTCAATGACCTGCCAGCCTTGTTCTTTATTCCCTTGGCATCCCGTATATGGGATTTTCGCCCTCTTATTCGCTCCACCAGCCCGCAGCTTCCAGAAACGCAAGCACATCGGCCTTGCCCTCCTGCGTGGTATACACATAGAGCATTATCTGTCCACTGCGGATTTTTGCTGCGAAATTCGTGGGGCTGTCCACGGCATAGACCTGACCAGTAAAGGTATTGCTCTCCGTCACCTCACCGGTGATGGGGAGGGTCGCAGCGGCATAGAAACGGTAGCAGGCATCTGCGGAATCCAGCCTGCAGTAGTCCAACCGCAGAGAGTCCTCATGCACAGAAACAGAGCGGATCAACATGGACCCGACGCCCCATCTCTGGCGAACGTCCTCCGTAGAGTCCACAGCGGTGTAGCCGGCTGCCGCTGCGGCATTGCGGAACTCATCCAAGTCCGCAGCTCCCGACGTAAGGAAAAATTTCACGAAAAGGACGAGGGCGACGAACGCAAGAAGCCAAGCCGCAAGTCGGGGGGCCCACTGCTTCGCCGGGATTTTTGCAATGGCCGTTGAATCAAACCCTATATCTGTCTTCGGGACCGATTCCTTCGGCTCCTCAGTGTGCTTCTTTCGCAGGAGATTGCGAAACAGCTCCACCCCCCCAGAGAGGAAAAAGCCCACCACTGCGATGGCCGTTCCCAAAATCAAAAGGACCACCAGATCATGGGTATTGGGCGAGAGGATCGCCGTATTCTCCTCCGGCATCTCCGGGTTATATTTCACGGTAATGGCAGTGCCGATCAGGTGGGGCGATGACATACGCCCGGTGCGGCCCGTATAGGTCTCCCCGTCCACGGCATACTCATATGCCATGATGTAGTAGGTACTGTGGCTGCTATGCAGTGTTGAGGAAGTGTCTTCTTCGCTGGAGACATCCGTGACCGTGGCCTCTATGGAGATCCAATCCTTCTGGTGGGATTGGTCTGCATAGTCCTTGATCCCGTTCACGATTAGGACGATGCCCACGATCATCATCACATAGCCCATGAATCGGAAGTAGGCGAATAATGATCGATTCTGCTTCCACATCTCGATGCCCCCCTTGTTCCGCCAGCCCCACAGGGAGTTTTATGCCCTTGTCCCCTTACTGCTCCTTCTGGAACCGATCGGCGGCGATGAGGCGCTTCAGGGCCTCCACGCCCACCTGCACGGCGGAGGTGGTGTCCTCGCTCATGTCCTGATCCAGACCGGCGGCCTCCCGCTCCTGATTCCAGATCACATGGAAGCAGGAGCCGCAGCGGCAGCCCAGCGCATCCGCCACCACGAACAGGGCAGCGGACTCCATCTCGCTGGCCTTGACACCCAGACGCTTCCACGCCTCCCACTTGTTCAGCAGTTCATAGGACACCGGCATCTTAGCGGGGCTGTGCTGACCGTAGAAGGCATCCTTGCACTGCACCACGCCCACCTGCGTCCGCTTGCCCAGCGCACGAGACGCCTCCACCAGCGCTGTGGTCACCTCGAAGTTGGCCACGGCGGGGTACTCGATGGGCGCATACTCCCGGCTGGTATGCTCGAAGCGGATGGCGCCGGTGGCCACCACCACGTCGCCGGAGCGGACATCCAGATCGATGCCGCCGCAGGTACCCACCCGGATAAAGGTGTCGGCGCCGATATTGTGCAGCTCCTCCATGGCGATGGAGGCCGAGGGGCCGCCGATGCCGGTGGAACAGACGGAGACCTTCTCCCCCAGCAGGGTGCCGGTGTAGATGGTGTACTCCCGATTCTGGGCCACGAAGTGCGCGTTGTCAAACAGGGCGGCGATTTTTTCGCAGCGGCCGGGGTCGCCGGGCAGGATCACATACCGGCCCACGTCGCCCTCCACACAGTGGATGTGAAATTGTTTCTCCAGTTTTTGCATGAGAAATGCCTCCTGTCATTTTTTCATGGAATGCTCTTTGATTATACTTCATTCTGCGGCACGGCGCAACCGTTTTGTCCGTAGGAGGGGAACAGTCACCACACCCCCACGGTGTACTTCTTCAGCTGCGTCACCGGGTGCAGATCCCGCTTGGCCTTCCGCAGACCCAGATCCCCCATGTCCTCCTCCCGGTTCACATACGCAAGATCGCCGGCATAGGCGGTGCAGAACTGGCGGCACAGCATCTGATAGGCGCCGGGGTAGTCCCGATCCGCCTTCTCAATGTGGATATACAGGGTGTCCCGCAGCACCTCCCCCAGCGTGAAGCCCACGATGGCCCCGTCAGCCCGGAGGACGCCGCCCACCAGACCGTACTGATCCAGATGCTCCAGCACCTCCTGCACCTTATGGTTTTCCTCCGCCGCCTCGCCGGGGGCGTAGTTGAGTTTTTTGTTCAGGGTGTGGAAAAAGGCCTCCACCTCCGCTGCGTCGGTGCTGTCCAGCGGCTCGAAGCTCCAGCTCTGGCAGGTACGGAGGAAACGGCTGATGTGGTTGCGCTGGCCGCTGAACTTCTTGCCGGACAGCTGGATCATCTCCTCAGCGGAGTACAGGTAGTCGGCAAAATTCTCCTCCTCCGTGATCTCCACCCGGCCCGGCAGCGCCCGGAACAGGGGCAGATCCGCCTCCGGAATGGTGCAGAACCGCACCGGCCGCTCCGGATGGCGGGCCAGACACTGCCGCAGTCCGGCGGGGATGTCCTCCCCCAATGGCAGGTTGTAATAGAGATTTCCGTCCTCACCGGTGAGGGTGGAGTACAGAACGCCGTCCTCCACCTGCCACGCCATGTGGAAGTAGTCCCGCCACATGAACATCCCGCCTACGGTGAAGTCGCAAGTATTTGTGGTGACGAAGCGGAAATATGGGGCGATCACCGGAATATCATCGATGGTCATTTTCTGAAAAGGCATATGGTATCACTCGCTTTCTGACCTCTCCGCCGGGGAAAAATCCCAAATATTATACCAGACCCCGCCGTCGGAATCAAGGGGAAGCCCCTGTCGTGGCTGCGGCTCATTCTTCCGTCATTACAAGGCCGCTTTGCAAATGTGTCGTATTTTGCCTCCGGCGGGTGGCTTTTTCTTTTTGCCTCCGGCGGGTAACTTTCTGCCAATAGCAGCAGAAAGTTACCAAAGAATGCCGCTTGAAACCTTAGGTTTCAAGACTTCCTCTTTTCTGTGCAAGAGTTACTTCCTAAATCCCGCCAAAACAGGGAATCGCCTTTCTCCTACTCACGCTGCCGCTTTATTGGGTGGTTGAAGAAGCTTGCTGCTCTACCGTGGGGGACGGATCGCCACAGCCAGTGTGCGCACTGGCTTGGCAATGACGCAACAAGAAAGCGGCTGGCACGACGGTGCAGGCTTTCTGCTGCGATCAGGGGAAAGCTATACCCGCCGGAGGTAATCAACCACTTCTGGCAAAGCATCTGCCTTCGGAGTAGCCCCCACAAGTACTCCCCCACACATCAAATTTTTACAAATTCTTCATATTTCTCCGGACTTGTCAAATTCTCTTGACAGAAAACACCAGTATCCGGATGCAAAATCAAATATTTTTGACAAAATGGAACTCATTGCTTTTACCGTCCCCCAAAATCCCCGAAAAACCGCCGTTTCTCAGACTGGCACGTCACTTGCTATTACTATGGGCAGACGGTCCACGGACCGCAGAATTTATGTTTCACTCTTCGAGTGAGGAAAGGACGACATATGGAGTTTTCACCTACCCTATTGGCCATCGTTCCCCCTCTGCTGGCCATTGTCCTGGCGGTCATCACACGCCAGGTCGTGCTGTCCCTGTTCATTGCCGTGTTCGTCGGTGCCGTGATGCTGTGCGGCGGTAATCTGTGGGAGGGCTTTTACAGCACCTTCTTCGATTACATCCTCCCCGGCTTCGAGGATACCGACCACCAGCGCATCCTGGCGCTGACCACCTTCTGCGGCGGTTTGTCGCTGCTGCTGGAAAAGAACGGAGGTGCCCAAGCCTTCGCCAATGCCGTCAGCCGCGGCGCAGGCAAGACCCGCCGGGGCGCTCAGGTGCTGACTTGGCTGGGCGGCGTGTTCGTCTGGTTCTCCGATTCCACCAACCCCGTGCTGGTAGGCCCCATCTGCCGCAGCTTTACCGATAAGGTAAAGGTCTCCCGTGAGAAGCTGGCCTACATCGTGGACTCCACCACGGCGGCCGTCCCCACTCTGTTCCCCATCTCCGCCTGGGGCGCTTACATCATCGGCCTCATCGCCACCTTCTACACCTCCACCGGCTATACCGGCAATCCCCAGACAGACTTCGTGGCCGGTATCCCCTATCAGTACTACACCATCGGCTCCATCCTCATGGTGCTCATCATCGCCGTCACCGGCTGGGACTACGGCCCCATGAAGAAGGCCGAGGACCGTGCGCTGCTCACCGGCAAGCTGTTCCGTGACGGCGCCGAGATCCGCCGCGAGGTCGAGCAGGAGGAGCTTCCGGAAGGTGCCAAGCCCTCCATCTGGAATATGCTGGTTCCCGTCATCGTGCTGCTGGTGTTCATCTTCGTGGGCCTGTTCTACACCGGTGACATCAAGACCAATGGCATCTTTGGTGCGCTGGCCAACGGCAGCTCCCTGCGGGCGCTGGATACCGCCTTCATTCTGGCCTCCATCTCCGCCATCATCATGGGCATGATCACCAAGGTCTGGAACTTCAAGAAGGCCCTGAGCACCTTCATCGAGGGCTGCACGGGCATGATGGAGGTCCTGATGATCCTCATGCTGGCCTGGGGCATCGGCAGCATCTGCTCCGCCTGCGGCACTTCCACTTGGATCGTCAGCACCTGCGAGAGCTTCCTGACCCCCACCTCTATGTGCGCTATCATCTTCATCGCTGCCTGCCTGACCTCCTTCTCCACCGGCAGCTCCTGGAGCGTATTCGCCATCTTCATCCCCATCGCCGTGTCCCTGGCCATCTCCATCGGCGCCCCCGTAGGCATGGCCATCGGTGTAGTGCTGTCCGGCGGTATCTTCGGCGACCACTGCTCCCCCATCTCCGACACCACCGTCATGTCCTCCATGGGTTCCTCCTGCGACCACATCGACCACGTGCGCACGCAGCTGCCCTACGCCCTGACGGTTGCCGGCTCGTCTCTGGTAGGCTATATCGTCAGCGGCCTGATGAAAGGCGGTGCCTTCGTGGGACTTGCCATCACGCTGGTGCTCATCTGCCTGGTGTCCTTCCTGCTGAACAAGCACGTGGGCCGTGGCAAGGATGCCAAGGCTCCTCAGGACGCCGCCTGATCCCATCCAAATTTTGGACACGAATAGGAGGATATAACCGTGAAAATTATCGACGCGAAGCTGCAGGTGGTGGAAGTCCCCCTGCCCCATCCCTTCCCCTCCACCTGGAACCCCGGCAATCCGGAGACCAAGCTGTTCGTTACCATCGCTGAGATCATCACCGATGACGGTATCCACGGCTACGGTGCCGCCTGCGACTCCTCCCAGCTGCTGGCGGGTATCTGGGACACCCACATCCGCCCGCTGGTCATCGGCAAGGAGATCACGCAGGTGGAGGCCATCAACACCGGCCTCGTCAATGCCTCCCTGTACGCCTACCGCCCCTGGTGCGTGGAGGTAGCCGTGTGGGATGCACTGGGCAAATACGCCAATCTCCCCATCTACAAGATGCTGGGCGGCGTGCAGGACAAGGTTCTGGCCTACGCCAGCACCGGCTCCCTGAAGTCCGTGGAGGAGCGTGTGGAGGACGCTGAGCGGTATATTGCCGAGGGCTTCAAGATGATGAAGCTCCGTGCTCACCACGACGACCCCTTCGAGGACGTCCGCATCATCGCCGAGATCAAAAAGCGGGTAGGCGACAAGCTGAAGATCGCCGTGGACGCCAATCAGGGCTGGTTCTTCACCGGCAAGCGGTCCGTGGCCAAGTGGGATCTGAAGAAGGCCCTGAACGTGTGCCGTGCCTTCGAGGAGATCGGCATCGAGTGGATCGAGGAGCCCCTGTACGGCTACGACTTCGAGGGACTGGCGGAGCTGCGCAAGCGCACCACCCTCCATGTGGCCGGCGGCGAGCTGAACGCTCAGGTCCACGAGTACCGTGACCTCATCAAGCACAACTGCTTCGACATCTATCAGATGGACGTGGTGCTCTCCGGCGGCTTCGTGCAGAACCGGAAGGTAGCGGCCATGGCGGAGGCGGAGAACAAGATCTACACCCCCCACACCTGGACTCACGGCATGGGTATGGCCGCCGCCCTGCATATGGCGGGCGCCGTCAGCAACTGCCCCTTCATCGAGTACTGCTACGATCCCCCCTATTGGCCCTACGAGGTGCGTGACATGATGCTCACGGAGCCTCTGGTGGTGGATAAGGACGGCTACATCGCCGTGCCCCAGAAGCCGGGCCTCGGCGTGGAGATCAACCACGAGCTTATGGACAAGTACACCGTGCTGCGGAAGTGATCCAATCCCACTCCCACAGGTGAAAGCAGCAGCGGGGAGCCATTCGGCTCCCCGCTGCTTGAAAAAATAAGCTTATGCTGTTACTCCCGGCGGCCCGCCGTGCCGGGGATGCCCAGCTCCTCCCGGTACTTGGCCACGGTGCGCCGGGACAGGACGCAGCCCTTCTGCTCCAGCAGACACCGCAGCTTTTCATCCGACAGGGGGTGGGCCTTGTCCTCCCCGTCGATCAGCTCCCGCAGCTGCAACAGCACCGCCCGGCGGCTGACATCGCTGCCGTCCGGGGCCGGAGCGGAGAAAAAGTAGCTCAGGGGGAACACCCCCTGCCGGCACTGGAGATACTTGTCCTTCACTGCACGGCTGACGGTGGACAGATGCACGTCCAGTGCCTGCGCCGCCTCCGTCATGTACATGGGCCGCAGGGCACGGGGTCCATCCCGGAAGAATGCCTGCTGCCCCGCTGCCACGAACCGGGCGCAGCGCAGCATGGTGCTCTCCCGCTGCCGCAGGGCAAACAACACGTTCTCCGCCTGCACCAGCTTCTCCGCCAGATACTTTTTGACCTCCGGATCATCCGTCTGGCGGTACAGATCCTGATAATACCGGTTCAGGTGCAGCATGGGGGCCGGACGCCGGTGGTCATCGCAGACGAACTCCCCCTCCTGCTCCACCACGAACACATCCGGGTACACCATGGGGGCCGGTTCCGGCGGGCTGAACTGCCGCCCCGGCCGGGGATCCAGCTGCCGGATGCGCTGCTGGGCCCGGCGCACCTCCTCCTGCGAGATGTGCAGGGTCTGTGCGATCTGGTGATAGCGGTTCCTGGCCAGCGCTTCCAGATGATGCAGTACGATCTGGGTGGCGGGGCCATCGTCTCCGATGCGCCGTAATTGCAGGTACAGGCACCGGCTCAGATCCGCAGCCCCCACTCCCGCCGGCTCCAGCGTCTGTAGTATTCCAATGCTGCGGCGCAGCTCCTCCTCCGGCACACCGGCCCCGGCGGCCAGCTCCTCCGGCGGTGTGGTGAGATACCCGCTGTCCTCCAGACAGCCCACCAGATAGTAGAGCAGCTGCCGCTGCCGCTCCGGCACCTCCAGCCCGGCGATCTGGCGGCACAGGAAGCTCTCCAGCGTCTCCGCCAAACCGCCGTCGGTGCCGATACGGTTCATGGGGGAGTCCTCTTCCTCCTGATTGGGCCGCTCATAGTAGCTGTTCTGGCGGTCGTTTTCCTCCAGCCAGCGCCAGCGGTCCAGCCAGCGCTCGGCCTGCCGGGTCAGAGGCTCCTCCTCGTGGGGCAGCTCCAGCTCCACCGTGGGGTTCTCCTGCGCCACGGTCTCCAGATACTCCCGTATCTCCAGCCGCCCCATTTGCAGCAGCCGCAGACTATGCAGCTGCCGCATGGACAGCTGTTGCTCCTGCCTCAGCTCCAGTTCCACTGTGCTTCCCTCCCGGATCTCCCTGCACGGGATTTTTTTGTTATCATATTATCATAGTTTATTATAGTGCATCCACCGCCCCGGCGCAAGCCGTTTTTTCGCAGGGAGACCGCAGCGCCGCCGTGTTCTGCGTCCGCTGCGGTCTCCTACTTGAGGGGGTGTAGAGAGCAAATTGGTAAAAATATTTTTACGCCGTATCCGATTTCATTAACTATTTTGTAAAAAATCTTGTATTTTCCCTTAGTATCTCTTACAATAGGGGCAAGTACCTCAGAACTTCACGAAGGGCGAGAAGTCGAAGGGCTTGGCTGCCGGCAGCTCCGTCTCCGCCCGCAGCAGAGAGTTGACGATGTGAATGGCGTGACCGAATTTGGGCGGGCCCAGCTTCACCGCCGCCGCTCCGCCGGCGATGCCCATGTCCGCCACAGGGTCGTCGCTGACGCCGCCCGCCCGGATGGAGGGAATGGAGAACATTCCGTGCTCCACGGCATACCGCTGGGCTTCCATAGCCTCCGTGACGGTTCCCACCTGATTGGGCTTAAAGACGAAGGCCCCGCAGGCCCCCATGTCCAGCGCCTTGCGAAGATAGTTGATGTTGGTAACGGTGAGGTCGTCGCCGCAGAGGGTGGTACGATCCAGCGCCTTGGCGGCCTTCACCCAGCCCTCCCAGTCGTTCTCGTCCACCGGATCCTCGATGTAGAGGAAGTTATACTTCTCCGTGGCCTGCTTCAGGATGCCGATGATCTCGTCCAGATCCACCTCCCGGCCGCAGTAGTGATAGGTTCCCCGCTTGGCGTCGTAGATCTCGCTGAAAGCGCAGTCCATATGGAAGGCGATCTTCTCCTCGCAGCGGCAGCGCTTGGCCGTCTCATAGAGGATATCCAGACAGTCCATGAAATCGGTGCTGGGGGCCATATACTCCGACATGGCGCCGATCTCCGGACGGCGGCCCCCCTGAAACTCCCGGATGACCTCCGGCAGCTTCTTATAGACCTTGCAGAGGATCTCCGTAGCCTCAGCGATGGAGGATGCCTTATAGGGAACAATGGTGGTCTCCTGCACCGGCATGGTGTCGTCCTCATAGCTGCCTCCGGCGAACATATCCGAGGTGGGCAGGGGGATGGTGCGAATGTCACCGGGGTTCAGATAGCGGTACTGGGACACATGGCGCAGCTGGCATCCGGCCCGCATGACCGCCAGCGACGTGCTGTACGTGACATTGCCCCCCAGCCGGGACTTGTTGGGGGTGCCGTCCAGCTCCATGAGACGGCGGTCCAGCGCCTGCTGGTCCAGCACGTCCATGCCCTGGATGGCAGGCAGGACCACCTTCTCCGCCATCTCCACGGCCTTGCGGACGCCGTTGCCGTCATAACGGCTCCGGTCGCCGTCCCGCAGCACCATAGCCTCGTGTTCCCCGGCGGAGATACCGGAGGGGGACGCTGCCCGGCCCATGGTGCCGTCCTCGGTGATGATATCCACCTCCAGCAGGGGCTTTCCCTTGCAGTCGATGATCTCTCTGGCCCGCAAATCCTGAATTTTCATAATAGTTCCTCCTTACTCCTGTGTACCGATGTACAGCACATTAAAATCGCACAAATTGGTTCCCGTGTTCCCGGTGAGCACCGTATCCCCCAGCGGCTCCAGCGCCTCATAGGCGGCGTGCTCCCGCAGCGCCTTCCGCAGGTCGATGCCCCGCTCTGCGGCAGCAGTCCCGGTGGTGCCGTCGGTCAGGCCGCCTGCCACCGGGGTGGTGCCGTCGGTACCCTCGCTGTCCATGGACAGCAGGCACACATTCTTCAACCCCTCCGCTGCCACGGCAAAGGCCGCCGTCATTTCCTGTGACGGGCCGCCATGGCCCCGGATGAGGCTGCTGTCAGGAATGGCGGTGGTAGTCTCCCCGGCGGAGAACAGGAAGCAGGGCGCCCGGAAGGGCCGTTCGTTCTTCACCACCTCATGGGCCAGTGAGGCCATAAAGGTGCCGTAGTCCCGGCTCTCCCCCTCGGCGTAGGTAGTCAGCACATGGGCGGGTATTCCCATCTCCTCCGCCGCCTCCAGCGCCGCCTGGCAGGAGTCCGGCAGGGTGTTGACGATATAGTAATCCACATCGTTGGTCATGGTCTGGGGCGTTTCCTGCGCCGGGTCATAGTCCAGCAGGTACCGGGCCACATTGGGGGGCAGCTTGTCCTCGATGTGGTATTTGCGGAGGATGGCCCCGATGTCCTCGAAGGTCACGGTGTCGTAGCCCACAGGGGTTCCCATAATGGGTACCGGCTCCGTGTAATCGGTGATATCATCCAGCCCCACGGCGTCCCAGATCTCAAAGCAGAGGATCTTGGCCCCATGGATGTGCTGCCCCAGCCTCCCCCGGCTCATGCGGGACAGATGCCCCCGGATGTCGTTGATGTCCATGACCCACATCCCGGCTTTCAGCATCACATCCGTGGCCTCCTGCAGATCCTCCAGTGTGGTTCCCTCCACCGGGTAGCCCATCAGCGCCGAGCACCCGCCGGTAAGGCCCAGCAGCAGCAGGTCGTCCGGCCCCATCTGCTCTGCGATGTCGATCATCCGCTGGCAGCCCCGGATGCCCTCCTCATTGGGCAGGGGATGCCCGCCCACATAGACCTCCGTCTTTCGATAGACGTCCTCCTCATCCCGAAGCTTGATGATGGTAACGCCCAGCGTCAGATACTCCCCCAGCAGATCCTCGAAGGCCCGTGCCATGTGATTGCCCGCCTTGCCGGAGGAAAAGGCGTACACATGACGGTACCGGCTCAGATCGTGGCGGCGGCGGCCGATGACCAGCTCGCTGCCCTCCCGATGCATCATCTCGTGGAGTCGCTTCCGGGCATCCAGCCGTTGCAGCACCCGCTCCGTCAGCTCCAGCACCTGCGCCTTGGCCCCGGCGTCGCCGTGGGACAGCAGGCTCTCTTTATTCTTGATTTTATGATCGCTCATGGTATCTCCTCGCATATTTAGTTGATGCCAAGATAAATAGCAACTCCCGTGCCAGCATGACAGCTTCCACGGTTATTCCGCAAGTTTCGCTCCTCGTCCAGCGGTTTTCACAAGATTTTCCCGGAAAACTCGGCGTTTTCGCCAAACAGTCACCCGATCCGGCAGTGCAGCCGCCTTTCACTTCCGCCCTTGCTCTGCGCCGTGTCAAGATTTTTTGTCTCGCCCCTTCCCCATTCTTTTTCTCAGGAGGTATGAACTATGAACAAGAACTTTGAACAAATGCTCCGTCTGGTGGACTATGTGGACGGCCTGATGGTGGTGGACAAAAACTGCATCATCCGCCACTACTACACCGCCTATCCCGATCTGGTAAACCTGCGGCAGGACGAGCCTCTGAACCGCAGTCTCTTTGAAATTTATCCCACCCTGAAGCGGGAGGACAGCTACATCTGCCGGGCGCTGAAAACAGGAGAGAGCTTCATCAACTACGAGCAGACCTATATCAACTACAAGGGGGACTCCATGGAGGCCAACTGCAGTGCCGTCCCCATTAAGGAGCACGGCGAAGTGGTGGGCGTCATCGATATGGTCATCTACAAGGATGCCCACGTCACCGAGCGGCGGCTAAGCTTCGACATCAGCCTCATCAGCGCCCTCACCAAAAGCTACAACACCTCCGACCAGTCGCTGGAGGACATCGTCACGCAGGATGGCGAGATGATCCGCATCAAGGAGAAGATCTTGCAGACCGCCGACAGCGATGCCCATGTGCTGGTCTACGGCAAGACCGGCACCGGCAAGGAGCTCATCGTCAACGCCATCCAGAAAACCAGCCGCCGCAAGGATGCCCCCTTCATCAAGCAGAACTGCGCCTCCATCCCCAGCACCCTGCTGGAGAGCATCCTCTTCGGCACCACCAAGGGCAGCTACACCGGGGCCAAGGATACGCCGGGCCTGTTTGAGCTGGCCGACGGCGGCACGCTGTTCCTCGACGAGATCAACTCCATGGAGCTGACGGCGCAGGCCAAGCTGCTGCGGGTGCTGGAGGACAACTGCATCCGCCGCATCGGCGCCAAGGAGGAAAAGCAGGTGAACGTGCGGATCATCGCCGCCGTCAACGAGGACCCGGAGGGCTGCGTAGAGCGGAATAAGATCCGGGAGGATATCTTCTACCGCCTGTGCGTGCTGCGGTACGATATCCCGGAGCTGTACCGGCGGAAGGGGGATATCCCCCTGCTGATGGAATATTTCCGCAAGCACTACAACAAGAAATTCCACAAGCAGATCATGGCATACAGCAGCGAGGTGCAGGATATCTTTCTGGCCTATAACTGGCCCGGCAACGTCCGGGAGCTGAAAAACGTCATCGAATCCGCCTTCCACAATAACCACACCGCCATTCTCACCCGCAACGATATCCCCAACTACATCCTCTCCCGGCTGGCGGTGGACACCATGCACGCCGAGGACGTCCGAGGCCTGCCCCTCCACGAGATGCTGGCTCGGTACGAGGTGCTGCTCATTGAGGATGCCTACCGCCGCAACGGCGGCAGCCTCACCAAAACGGCGGCGGAGCTGCAGGTCAGCAAGCAGAACCTCGCCTATAAGATGAAAAAGTACAATATCCGGTGAAAAACGTGTGCTGTCCTTCGACAGCGCACGCTATCAGGGCATAACAGCAGGAAGGACACCCTTGCGGGGTGTCCTTCCTCCCTCTGGCTGCCCATAGCTTTTGCTGTCCCTGCGATCAGCGGTATGTGACCGAGACCCAAGGGTATTTCTCCTGAAGGTCACTGAAAATCTCCTGCATCGGAGCGGCGTACGCCCGCAGCCCCTGCGGCATGGCGTCAAAGCCCTCCACCACAATGTGCCTTTGCACCGGCTGCAAAAACACATCCGTCAGGCAATCCCACATGGCATCCCAGTTTTCCCCGTAATAGTCGGGAAATCCAAATGCCTTGCGGATACGCTGATGTAATGTGCCCCAGTCCCTGCAGCTGTTCAGGCGCAGTAAAACGGGGTCAGCTGTAATGGGCGTATATGCGTTGCGATTCATAACAAAGCTCCTTTCTGTCAAACAATCTCGACAAATGTGGCGTAATGGTCGTAAGTAACAAAAATCGATCCATCGTTGGAGTAGAGAATTCGTTCACCGCCTCGGTAACCAAAAGAGTAATTGATGTCAGCCTCGTACCATATTCGTCCAAGTGCATCGGGGAGCCGCTTGTCTCTGTTTTTGTAAACGCCCTTTGTCAGCATCTTACCAGGTGCAACACTGGCAAGATTTGCTAAAATCGGAATCCATCCTAACTTGGTAGCTCCGTCCTCAGTTATATAGTATCCAGGTAGCTGACGAAAAGTTTTTAGCCACCAATCGGCCCCGCAGGCCAATCTTTGTCGCTGTGCCAGCCGTTTTTGCCTCTAAGCGTTGAACAGAGCAGCGACAATTAGGATGGAGCGGTGGTTCTTCTGGAATAATATCATAGAGCAAGTAAATTTTCCCTTGATGCTTTTTGCATTCCATACATCTTCGGAGATCGATGACGGATTTCCAATATTTATACTTCAAGCTACGCACAAACTTCTTCCTTTCTACTATAACAGATTAGGCCATCCATGAAAAGCCTCTTATATTACTGTGTCAGGCAGTAGTTTGTTGCCCTTGTGTATGCAGCCCTTATAAAATTTTTATGAAAATGTTGCAGCAATTCCCACATGGCAAATCCCGCAAAGCCTTGTGGCACAACGGTTTACAGGCAAAAGGAAAAGGACTTCAAGATTTCTCTTGAAGTCCTTTTTTGTGATTGCCCACAGGTTTTGCTGCCCATGCGCACTCCTGTATATCGCAAGGAAAGGAATGTATGCAAGGGAAACCTTAGTCGGGTTTCCCTTGCATGTTAAATCGCCCGCCCGCAGGTGACCACTTTTGCGGAGCAAAAGTGCTGCTCCAAAAAGAAAGACACCCGTAGGGGTGTCTTTCTTTTTGGAGCAGGGTACGGGAATCGAACCCGCCTCCTCGGCTTGGGAAGCCGATGTACTACCGATGTACTAACCCTGCATTTTGAATACCTGTCTATTATAGCAGATATCCCCCGGCTTTGCAACCGGAAATTTTGTCGACGGCGGCATGAAAATTTCACCGCCGCATATGCTGGAAACAAAACGGAACGGAGGGCTGCATATGAGACGGATGGCGGGCTTATGGGCGGCGCTCCTGCTGGTGCTGGCGCTGACGCCGGTACAGGCCGGAGCGGTAGAGCTGCCGATACGGGCGGAGGCGGCGCTGCTGATGGAGAAAGAGACGGGACAGGTGCTGTACGCCCAAAATGAGCACGAGGCGCTGGAGCCGGCCAGCGTCACCAAGGTGATGACGCTGCTTTTGACCATGGAGGCCATCGAAAAGGGCAGCCTCCACTACGACGACATGGTGACGGTCAGCGCCTACGCCGCCTCTATGGGCGGCAGCCACGTCTACCTGTCGGAGGGTGAGCAGATCACCGTAGACGATCTTTTGAAGGCGGTGTGCGTGGCCAGCGGCAACGACGCCGCCGTGGCGCTGGCGGAGTGCGTGGCCGGGGTGACGGAGCTGTTTGTGGAGCAGATGAACACACGGGCCAAGGAGCTGGGCATGACGGACACCCACTTCGTCAACTGCACCGGCCTTCCGGCGGAGGGCCACGTCACCAGTGCATGGGACATCGCCCTCATGAGCCGAGAACTCATAGAAAAGCACCCGGACATCCGCCGCTACACCACCATCTGGATGGATACCCTGCGGGACGGCACCTTCCAGCTGGCCAACACCAACAAGCTGATCCGGTTCTACGACGGGGCCACGGGTCTGAAAACCGGCTCCACCGACAGCGCCAAATACTGCCTGTCCGCCACGGCGGAGCGGGAGGGCATGGAGCTCATCGCCGTGGTGCTGAAGTCCCCCACCGGCCAGCAGCGGTTCGAGGATGCCAAGGCCCTGCTGAACTACGGCTTCTCCACCTATGCCCTGCTGCACACGGTGCCGGAGGAACCTTTCCCCGCCATCCCGGTGGTGCTGGGGGAGACGGAGACGGTGCAGCCCTGCATCGACCCGCAGAAAGCGGTGGCGCTGGTGCAGAAAAGTCAGGCCGGGGGTCTGTCCCAGTCCGTCACACTGGCGGAACAGGTGGAGGCCCCGGTGTCCGCCGGACAGGAGCTGGGGACTCTGACGCTGACGGATGCCGCCGGCGAGACGGTGCAGTCCATCCCCATCCGGGCGGCGCAGAGCGTGGAGCGTCTCACCTTCGGCACCATGCTGCGCCGGATGCTGTCGGCGGCATTTTTTGCCGGCTGAAAGCCGCTTTTGGGTAGGTTTCCTCTTGTATTCCACGGGAAAACGTTGTATGATAAACCAAATTGTACAGAGGAGGCATCTGATATGATACAGATGGATCTGTCCCATATCCGGCAGTTTATCCCGCTGCCCTACGAGGAGGCCCGTGCCGCCCAGCTGCGGCTGGCCCACAGCCATTTGCAGCACGGTGACGGCGCAGGCGGCGAGTTCACCGGCTGGGTGCAGCTGCCCCGGCAGTATGACCGGGAGGAGTTCGCCCGCATTCAGGCGGCGGCCCGAAAAATTCAGCAGGACTCTCAGGCGCTGGTAGTCATCGGCATCGGCGGCTCCTATCTGGGCGCACGGGGCGTCATCGAGTGCCTGTGCTCCCCCAACTATAACCTGAAAAAGAAGGACACCCCCAACATCTACTTCACCGGCAACGGCCTGTCCTCCGACCAGATGGCGGAGCTTATGGACCTGCTGGAGGGGGTGGACTTCTCCGTCAACGTCATCTCCAAGTCCGGCACCACCACGGAGCCTGCGGTGGCCTTCCGTTTCTTCCGGAAGCTGCTGGAGGAGCGGTACGGCCCGGAGGAGGCGGCCCGGCGCATCTACGCCACCACCGACCGCCGCAAGGGGGCGCTGAAGGCTCTGGCGGATCAAGCGGGCTACGAGACCTTCGTGGTGCCTGACGACATCGGCGGCCGGTACAGTGTCCTCACCGCTGTGGGCCTGCTGCCCATCGCCGTGGCGGGGGTGGATATCTGCCGCCTGATGGAGGGTGCCGAGACTATGATGGAGGTCTGCGCCAAGACGGACATGGCGGAAAACCCCGCCTGGCAGTATGCCGCCGCCCGGTATGAGCTGTACCGCACCGGCAAGAAGATCGAGGTGCTGGCGGCCTACGAGCCCAGCTTCCGGTTCATGGCGGAGTGGTGGAAGCAGCTGTACGGCGAGTCCGAGGGCAAGGAGCACAAGGGGCTCTTCCCCGCCAGCGTGGAGTTCACGGCGGACCTGCACTCCATGGGTCAGTACATCCAGCAGGGGGAGCGTTCCCTGTTCGAGACGGTGGTGCGCTTCGGTGCTTCCCACCGGCCGCAGGTGGTGCCGCTGGATGAGACCGACGGAGACGGCCTGAACTTTCTGGCCGGGAAGGACGTGGATTTCATCCGCACGCAAGCCATGGACGGCACACTGCTGGCCCATGTGGAGGGCGGCGTCCCCAACATCATCCTCCGCACCGGCCAGATCAATGCCTTCACGCTGGGTGAGCTCATCTACTTCTTCGAGTACGCCTGCGGCCTGTCCGGCTACCTGCTGGACGTGAATCCCTTCGACCAGCCGGGGGTGGAGGCGTATAAGAAGAATATGTTTGCCCTGCTGGGAAAGCCCGGCTACGAGGCCCTGCGGCAGGAACTGGCGGAAAAACTGCACAGAGCTTGACCGCCTCTTTACACCATTTCTACAAATCTGTAAAATAGCGTTTTTCCCATTGCCATTTGGTCGGCAATATGGTATCTTAATGACAGGGAATAACCATCCCGATCTTATCAAGAGGAGTGATACTTATGGTTAGATTGATCATGGGCGCAAACGGGGCCGGTAAGACCAAGCAGCTCATCGACCTGATCCACAACGCCGTGGAGGCGGAGAACGGCAGCGTCGTCTGCATGGAACCCAGCGCCGACATGACCTATAACATCAGCTATAACGTTCGTTTGGTGAACGCCAGCGAATATTCCGTGGATTCTTTTGAGTGCCTGCGTGGCTTTATCAGCGGTCTGTATGCGGGCAATTACGATATTTCCCACGTTTTCGTGGACAACCTGTGCAAGATCGCCGGCACCAGCGACCTGATGGCGGTGGAGAAGTTCCTGAACTGGCTGGAGCGCTTCAGTGAGAAGAACAGCGTCAAGTTCACCGTGACCATCACGGCGGACGAATCTCTGGCCACCGAGGGTATGCGGAACTATCTGTAAGCATTTTCGTAAGAGCATCGGCTCCCTGCCTGTGGGCAGGGAGCCGGTTTCTTTCCCGGAAAAGGAGCATCATATGACACAACAGGAACAGATCTGGCAGGACGTCATGGAACTTGCCAACCGCCCCGGCACCTTCACCCACGGGCTGGGGCTCCACGTCACCGGCATCGGCGACGGCTGGGCCGAGGGGGAACTGACGGCAGGCGACGGGATGCTGAACCCGCTGGGCATCGTCCACGGCGGGGTCTACGCTGCCATGATGGATCATGTGGCGGGAACGGCGGCCTGCAGCCGTGGCAGCACCTGCCGGACGGTGAACTACGACCTGCATTATCTGGCCCCGGCCCAGCCGGGACTGCTGCGCTGCCGGGCGGAGAGCGTCCGCATGGGGCGGCAGATCGTGGTGATGCAGGTCTGGGTGGAAGACGCTCAGGGCGTCCGCTGCGCCGAGGGCTGCTACACCTTCCGCTGCAAGCCCGCCGGGCACAAGGGCTGATCCCTCCCCGACAGATAAAGGCCACCCTGCGCCGATGGCGCAGGGTGGCCTTTGTGCTGAGACTTTCAGGTAAATCAGGGAAAGAAGAGGTCCCTCCGGTCACATGGCCGGAGGGACCTCTTCAACTATTAAGGAGTCCTGTCAGCGCTTAGCCGTTCTGCTTCTTGCTGCGCTTGGTGACAAGCAGCACCACCAGAGCGATGATGCCCAGACCAGCCACAGTCAGCACCACCCACAGGGCGGTCATGTTGCTGCTGTCGCCGGTGGCGGGGGTATCCGGCGTGGTGGGCTGAGACGGCTCAGCGGGCTTCTCCGGCGTGGTAGGCTTGCCGGAATCGCCGGGCTTGCCGGGCTCCACGGGAGTGGTAGGCTCCTCAGCGCCGCAGCGGCTGCACTTGCCATCCTTGTAGTCGTGGCCCAGAGCGGGCAGCACCTCGCCCTGCTTCACCGTGACGCCGCAGACCTTGCAGACCTCGTCGCCGGTGTAGCCGTCCTCGGTGCAGGTGGCATCCTTGGCACCCACCAGCTCCGTGTCGTGACCCGTAGCAGGCAGGGTCTCCGTCTTGGTATCGGTGTACTCCTCACCCTCGAAGGTGACCTTGGCGGTGTAGGTCCGCACGCCATCGGCCTCGCAGGTGGCCTCGGTGGTCACCTCGTTGGTAACAGCAGCGTTCACCGTCTCCACGTGAGAGGCATCATTGCCGCAAGTAAAGGTGGCAGAAGCGGTGTAATCATCGTTCCACTTCCACACCGGCTCACCGTAAGCATGGCCGGTGGCGGGGATGGTCAGCTTCTCCAGCGTTGTCTCGGTCTTGCCCTCGACGTCGCTGAACAGCTTGCCGCAGACGGAGCAGACCCAGTGGGCCTTCACACCGGCGGTCTCGCAGGTGGCAGGCACCTCTGCCACGGCGGTCAGCTGGTGGCCCTTGGCACAGGGGTCCTCATCACCGGTGACCAGCTTCACGTTATCCACGGCGAACATACCGTCGCTCTCGGTGTACTGGGCATAGGTCTTGTAGAAATGGAAGGCAAACTGTACGTTGCTGGTGAGATAGGCGGCGGGTACTTCGATTTCCGCCGTACCCTTAAACCAGTAGCCGCTGACAGCATCCAGATCGGCAGCATTCCAGATGGTGGTCCAAGTCTGGCCGCCGTCGATGGTGGCCTCCACCGTGAACTTGGCAATGTCGTTCTGAATCATGTACTTGAACAGCAGATAATCGAAGGACAGAGTAGGCGTCTTGCCGGTGAGATCCACCACCGGGGAGATCAGATACTCATTCTGCTTCTTGCCGCTGCCGGCAGCCATGGGCTGCACCTCGCCGATGCCGTAACCCTCATACTCATAGTAGTCGAAGTCGATACGGGCCTGATGGGTGGTGTTCAGATTCCGGTTGGTACCGGCATACCATGTGCAGCCGGTGTTCTCCGACTTCACCGTCCAGCCGTGGCCGGGGAACTCGTCCTGCTCAAAGTCGTTGTCAAACTCTGCGGCAGAGGTCGTTTTGCTGAAGGAAGCGGAGATGGTGTGGTTGGCCTTGACGTCGGAGAAGGTGTAGCTCTCCACAGCGCCTACGCTGCTGCCGTCCACCAGCACGTCGGCGATCTCATAGCCGTTGTTGGCGGTGATGGCGAAGGTCTGGGAGGCACCCTCCTTCACGGAGACGTCGCCATTGGGGGTGATAGAGCCGCCCTCACCGGCAGTTGCGGTGATGGTGTACTTCTGGGCAGCCTCGCCGGTCTCCACAGCCATCAGCTTCACATTGTCGATGGCCAGCTGGCCGATAGTGTCCTCATTGGGATGGACATAGCGGAAGGCAAACTGGACACCGGCCACATTGTACTCGGCGGGCACGGGAACCTCTGCGCTGCCGGAAATGATGTAGTTGCTGGCCTGCTGGCCGGTATAGCTGTCTTGGAAGTTCCAGATCGCATTCCACGTCTTTCCGCCGTCGGTAGAAACTTCCACCGTAGCAGTGAAGGTCTTGTTCTTGATGCCGTACTCGCCGTAGGCGAAGTCGAAGGTCAGAACGCCGTCACGGGTGGCGGAGAGGTCCACAACAGGGGAGATCAGGTACTCATCCTGTGCAGCCTCGTCGTTGGTGATGTAAGCGTGCTTGGAATCATTGCCCTCGTACTTCCAGTTGTAGTAGGTATACTGCTTCCATGTGCTGTTGGTATTCTGCCCCTTCAGCGTCCAGCCGTGGAAGGGGAACTTGTCGCCGCTGACGCTCTCGAAATCGTTCTCGAACATCACCTGCGGCACGTCGGGGATAACCTCGAAGTCCGCCGTCACGGCGTAGTTCTGATCCATGGTCAGGGCGTAGGCGTTGTCGGTGACCTCCACCTTGCGGCCATTGACCTTGACGGAAGCCAGCTGATAGCCCTCATCCGGCACGAAGGTCACGTTCACGGTCTCGCCGGTGGCGACCTTGGTCTGACCCACAGGCTGGACCGCACCGCCCTCGCCGGCCACGGTGGTCAGCACGCTGAAGATGGCGATCTCCCCACCGGCCTGTGCCTTCTGGAAGGTGGCGGAGATGGTGTGATCCGTACCCACACGCTCGAAGGTGTAGTAGGAGATGGGGCCCAGATCGGTGCCGTCCACCACCACATTGGCCACCTCGTAGCCCGTGGCAGGTACCACGTTAAAGGTCTTGCTGGTTCCCTTCTTCACCAGAGTGGTACCGGCGGGGTCGATGGCGCCGCCCTCACCGGAGGTAGCCGTCACGGCGATATAGTCCTCACGGACATCGGCGTACAGCTGGACATTATCCACGGAGATCTGGGCGCCGCCCTTACCGGTGTAGACAAAGGCGAAGCGCAGGTCGTCGCAACTCTGGAACTTTTCGGGGATGGTGACCTTGGCCTGCGTGGCAGCCCAAGCGGTAAAGGCCCCGGCATCCTTCTGCAGGTTCCAGACCTCCTCCCAGTTCTGACCGTCGGCAGAAGCCATGACCTGCAGGTTGCAGCGCTTGTAGTCCACGGTATAGACAGGGGTGGTGTAGAAGTTGAAGATCATGTGGACATCCGTCTCCACACCACTGATGTCGGTGGCACGGGAATACAGCCACTCGTTCTGCTGGAAGTCATCGTCGGCATCCACGGTGGCGGTGTAATCCACGTCACGATACCACGTGTTGACGGAAGCGCCCTTGGACTCCATGCTCCAATCGGCAGGCAGCCAATCGTTGTCGAAGGTCTCGGTCCACAGCACGTTGGTGGGCTTCACGATGCCATAATCGTCGCTGTTGCCGGGCACCTTCACGGTGTAGTTCTTGGAGTTGCCGGCGTAGTCGTGAACGATCATGCCGAAGGTCTCGCCCATACCGGTAACGTCATACTCCTTGACGTGGCTGGTGAGGCCCGGCGTGGTCTCGGAGAAGCCCTGGATCCCGTACAGCAGATCGCTGTTGCGGAGATTATAGAACACGATGGCCGAGACATACTGGTTGTCGCTGACATCCAGACTCAGATAGTAGCGGCCCTCGGCCTCGGTGACCTTCAGGTCGCTGGCATGGGGATCCTCATTATCGATGGTGATGGGGAAGGACCAGCTGTTCTTCAGGTTCTTGGTGCCGCCGTCGCCATAGGGCAGGGTAGCCTCAATGGTCACGGTAGCCTTGGTGTTGTTGGGCAGCTTGGAGTTGTTCTTGGCGGTGCCGTACCATGCGTCGATACCGGTATAATCGGCATTCACACCGGCGGGCACGATGCGGTAGTAGTCGTAGCTGTAGATGGACTTATTGACGTAGTCGCAGGTTTTTTCCAGATACACCTCGTCGGTTTTCTGATCGGTGATGGTGTACTTCAGCGTCTTGGTATTGCGCAGCAGGCCGGTGTAGATGCCGGTGAGGCTGTCCATCATGTCATTGCTGTTGTCGGGGGAAATGGCGTTGTGATCGGCAAAATAGGGCACATTGGCGTAGTTGTTGTCGCCCAGATAGGTGTCGATCTGGCCCTCGGCAGAGGTGGTGAAGGCGGTGTTCATGTAGGCCTGCGCCTTGCTCTCGGTGCCGTCCAGCGTCTCCCAGTAATCGGTGGAATCGATGATGGGAGCCTTGGTCCAGTCGCCGTAGAAGGCCAGATAGGGAATACCCAGATCAATGGCAGCCTCCAGCTTGCCGCCGTCAGCGGCCACCTGCTTCAGGGTCACGAAGCCCTCCACATAGGCGCCGTTCTCGAAGTTCTTCAGTTCCTCCTTGGCGTTGGTGAGGGTCACGGTGGCAGTGACCTCCTGCTCTCCGCCTGCGGGGACCGCCACACGGTTATCCTTGCAGTTGGTGGCGAAGGTGTGGCTCAGCGCCACAGCCGTCTCACTGCTGGTGAGGAAGGCCTCGTTGTCGCTATTGGTATAGGTCGCCGTCCCGTCGGTGAGGACGATGGGCTGGATGTCGTAGTACAGGGTGTCCTTACCGGTGTTGTGGACCTTGAAGGTCATGGTGTAGACGCCCTTCTCTGCGGGATCGTCGCCCAGCTCCAGCTTGGGCCGGATCATGCCGTCCACAGTGAGGTATCCCTCGGTCTTGACGGCGTCATTGATGTTGATGAGACCTGCGCCCTGCTTGCGGGGAGAATAGGGCTGGCCGTTGGAATCGTAAATGATGCTGGCGGTGCTCATCAGCAGGGTATCGACCATGTGCTTGCGCTGGGTGGCATCGGTCATGCCACGGGCCTTCAGGGCCTGCTGCACGATGGCCATAGCGCCTGCCGCATGGGGGGAAGCCATGGACGTACCGTCCATGCTCTCATAGGCGTTGCCGGGTACGGCGGCATAGATGCCTGCGCCGGGCGCAGTGATCTCCGGCTTCAGGGTCAGCTCCGTGGTGGCGCCCCAGGAGGAGAAGTCCGCCATACCATAGGTGGGGGAAGCCACCAGCTTGTCGGCGGCGCCCACGGTCAGGACCTTGTTCTCCTGCGCCTTCAGATACTCACCGGCCTCCTGAGAGATAAATGCACAGGGCATCTTCCAGTCGGTGATGGACATATACAGCATACCGGGTACGTTGTTGTACACCAGCATGGCGATGGCGCCATGTGCATAGGCGCTGCGCTCCTTCTGCTCGTAGTACATACCGCCGCCGCGCTGCACCAGCGCCACCTTGCCGGAGACGTCGATGCCCTCATAGTCGTCCTCCGTGCCGTAGCCGGGCACCACGGCATACTCCAGCTCGCCCTTCTTGGCCAGCTCCCGGAAGATCTTGGCGTTCTCGTCGGTGCTGATGGTGCCGCTGTCCTGATAGGCGAAGTCACGGCCGCCCACGGTGATGTAGGGGCTCTTGACCTTGCTGTTGGACACGGCAGCCACGGACATGGACTCACCGTAGGTGGACGGCTCGCTGATCAGGCCGTAGTCGGGGTTGCTGGCCAGCGCCTTGTTGCCGAAGGCATCGCCGTAAGCAGCGCTGTAAGCGTTACCGGCAGCCACAGCCAGAGACATACCGCTCTCGCCGGCCCGCTTAAAGACGTTCAGCAGGCTCTCGGTGAACTCGTCGGGATTCTCATAGTCGATGTAGCCGGCGTCGGAGCCGAGGCTCAGGTTGGCCACATCCACGCCCAGCAGCATACAATCCTCCAGAGCGGACAGGATGTCGGCGTAGGAAGCGCTGCCGCTGGAGTTAAAGACGTTCATGTTGGCGATCTGGGCGTCCGGGGCCACACCCTGCACGTCCGCATTGATGCCGGTGCAGCCGGCAGCAGTGGAGGCCACATGGGTGCCGTGGCTGCTCTTGGTGCCGGGGGCGCCGTCGGTGTCCTTATCGCCATAATCGAACTGGAAGGGGAATTTGGCGCTCTTATAGACGGAAGAAACGCTGAGGCCCTTCACAAAGCCCTCGGCCTGGAAGTCGTACTGGGACAGCAGACCCTTCACGTCATCCTGCGTCAGGGCAGGGCTGGCGGGAGCCTTGCTGAAGATCTGGTGGTCCATGTCCACGCCGGTATCCAGAATGGCGATCAGCATCCCCTCGCCGGTGAAGCCCGTCTCGTTGGCCAGACCGCCGCCGATCATCCGGGTGCTGTTGGCGGTGTCAGGCAGCAGGCTGAAGGTGGGGGACAGGAACACGGACTCTACGCAGTCCAGCTCCTTCAGAGCCTTATACTGGCCGTAGGTCACGGTGGCGGAGAAGCCGTTGAGCAGCGTCGTATACTGACGCTGCGGCTCCACCGTCTCCCCGATGGCACGGGACATGGTGGCCGCAGCCTTCTCCTGCTTCTGCAGCAGGGACTGCACCTGGGCCTGAGCCGTAGGCTTGGCCACGGAGTCGTCCACCACCACAATGATCTCCACAGAGTCACTGTCCTCATGGGTGGGCTTAGCCTCCATGCTCAGGGTCTCGTCTTTGGTCTTTGCGCCCCGCAGCAGCTGGGTGGTGACATTGTTGGCAATGTCCTCCACCGAAGTCTCCTCCATGGTGGCGTTCACCACGTGGGAGTCCTCCGAGGCCGCAAAGGCGGTGTAGGGCAAGGCAGACACCAGCAGTACCAGTGTCAGCAGCCATGCACCGATCCGTTTGCAGACTGTCATCTCTCATGATCCTCCTGTAATGGATTTTGTCGGGAAAAGTGTCAGCTTCTCCCAATATATAGGTTGAATTATAACACCTACCGTCCCAGTATGGCAAGATAATTTTTCTCTATTTGGGAAATTTTTTCAAAAGTGAGTTTCGCGTGACGAAGTTTTTTCCCTGAATATCGCTTGTTTTCCAGATATGTACTTTCTGCCATCATCTGTTCTTACGACCGGGACATTTTGTCATTTTCTGACAAAATGTCTCCCTGCCGTTCCCTCTTCCGGCGGCATACCTTCCCGGCCCGCTTTTGTCCCCGGCGGACAGCTTTCTGCTGATCGCCCCTTTTCTATAGGGAACGTGCCTCCGCCGGCCCACTGTTCCCAGCAGCAGTTCTTTTTTATGTCTCCAACGGGTGACTTTCTTTCAATAGCGAAAGAAAGTCACCAAAGAACGCCAGCAGAAA
>ERZ773104.1056-NODE-1056-length-39372-cov-5.333418_pt1 | contig 39372 bp, 27 predicted proteins | sample MGYA00511920_ERZ773104 | MGnify/ENA primary metagenome ERZ773104 (study PRJEB29015, sample SAMEA2737857) | human gut metagenome | biome: human gut; feature: human-associated habitat; material: faeces | place: China | collected 2012 ... | reverse complement strand
TGGTTGCCGAGGCAACCGCGCCTCGGCGCGAGAATGTGCCAAGGCACATTCTTTTATCCATGGACGTTTCATTCCACCGTTACAGATTTTGCGAGGTTTCTGGGCTTATCGACATCCAGACCCCGTCCGAGAGAAACGTAGTAAGCAAACAGCTGCAGCGGGATGATGGCAAGGGATCCGGCAAACAGGTTTTGGGTTTCCGGGATATAGAGGACGTAGTCGGCGTATTTTTCGATGTCCGGATGCTTTTTGGTGCTCAGTGCCATCACGAAGGCACCGCGGGTTTTTACCTCGATCATGTTGCTGACTGTTTTCGGATAAAGGGCATCCTGAGTAGCCAGGGCAACCACAAGGGTACCATCCTCCATTAGGGAAATTGTGCCATGCTTTAATTCTCCGGCAGCGTAGGCTTCGGAGTGGATATAAGAAATTTCCTTTAGCTTCAGGGAGCCTTCCATGGAAATCGCATAGTCGATACCCCGTCCCATGAAGAAGATGTGCTCTGTCGCAAGGTAGTGGTTTGCAAAGAACTGGATCTTTTCTTTCTGAGAAAGAAGTCCTTCTATCTGGTCAGGCAGCTGCTTTAGGGCAGTCAGTAAGGTCTGGAAGGTATCCGGTGTAATGGTGGAACGGATTTGGGCAAATTTTAAGGCAAGCAGATAAAACACGGCAAGCTGGCAGCTGTAGGCTTTTGTTGTTGCAACGGAGATTTCAGGACCTGCCCAGGTGTAGAGCACTGCATCAGATTCGCGGGCGATGGAACTGCCGACAACATTGACAATGGAAAGAACCTTGCAGCCATGGGCCTTTGCGTCACGGAGAGCAGCAAGGGAATCGGCGGTTTCACCGCTTTGGCTGACAATGATGACGAGGGAGTTTTCCTGATAGATCGGATTTCGATAGCGAAATTCGCTTGCAAGATCGGTTTCAACCGGGATGCGGGCCAGTTCTTCGATCACATATTTTCCGGCTGCACCGGTATGATAGGCGGAGCCGCAGGCAACGATGGATATTTTCCGGAGATTTTTGATTTCTTCGTCTGTCATGCCGATTTCGCCCAGGTCGATTTCCTTATCGTGAATGCGGGGAGAAATCGTGTCACGGACCGCCTTTGGCTGCTCGTGGATTTCCTTGAGCATAAAGTGTTCGTAGCCGCCTTTTTCTGCAGCGTGGATATCCCAGTCTATGGTGACGGGCTGTTTTTCAAGGGGCTCGCCGTCGATATTACAGAAGCGCGTATGTTCATTGGAAAGGCAGACGATTTCTTCATTTTCCATATAATAAACCGTCCGGGTATACTGCAGGATGGCGGGAACGTCGGAAGCAATGAATTTCCCGGTATCGTTTATGCCAACGATCAGCGGGCTGTCCTTGCGGGCAGCGTAGATGTGATGCGGATGATCCAAAAACATGATGCCGAGAGCATAGGAGCCCTCTACGCGGTGCATGACCTTTTCAATCGCTTCGACCGGATCACCGCGGTAATATTCGGTCAGCATGTGTGCAAGCACCTCTGTGTCTGTTTCGGATACAAAACGATAGCCCTTCTTTTCCAGACGCTGCTTGAGCTTTTCATAGTTTTCGATAATGCCGTTATGGACGACAGCAATGGTATGCTCCTCATTCATATGGGGATGCGCATTTGTGTCGGAGGGACAGCCATGGGTCGCCCAGCGGGTGTGTCCGATACCGCAAAAGCCGGGCAGCAATGCACCGTGGTCTATTTTTTCATCCAGAACGCGAAGCCTGCCGACTGCCTTTTCCATATGGATTTTTTGACCATCAAAAACGGCGATTCCGGCAGAGTCATAGCCTCTGTATTCCAGCTTGGAAAGCCCATCCAAAATGATGGGGGCCGCCTGCTGTTTTCCGATATAACCTGCAATTCCACACATGATATTTTCCTCCTGTCATAAAAACAGGCGCAGTTATCCTGTCTGTGGATAAAAGCGCCATTGCTTCTCTACATATCTTATGCCTGTCGAGCTTTTACAGATAGAAAAGATCAAAGATCCGACAAACATATTGTTCAGTATATATATTTCGAAGAAAAATGTCAAGTTTTTGGTGCATGGAATAAGATTTTTAGCATATATAAAATTCAAATACCGCGGACAAATGGTAAAGATCGGAGCGGTTGCGTTGCTTGATGGAGGGGGTGGATTATGGTAAGATGGGGATACAGGAAAAATCTAAACATTTAAGGGGAAAATTGATTTATGGACCGGTTTATGGACGCATTGGAACAGGGAAATCTGGAAACATTAAGAAAATATCCCAAGGCAGACTTGCACAATCATTTTGCGCTCGGTGGAAGCAGAAGGTTCTTATATCAGGCAACCGGTAAAAAAATTGAACCGTTAGTGCATCCTTTGGCATCCATGGCAGAGATGGATCAATGGAGTCAAAAATATATCGGTCAGTATTTTAACAGCACCGAGGGAAGAAAACTTTTAATCCGTGCGACCTTTCAACAGGCGAAAGAAGATGGAGTAACAGTGCTCGAAATCGGGGAGGACGTTTGGGGCTTAAAAGAATTTTTTCATAATGATATCGATGAGCTGGTGGAATCTTTTACAAGTGCACAAAGAGAAATCGCTCCCGAGATAGAATTAAGGCTTCAGATTGGGTTATCAAGGCATTGTCCGATCAGTTATCTAGAAGATTGTTTGTCTTATTTTTGGGGAAATAAAAATTTTTATTCGATTGATTTGTATGGGGATGAATTCGCGCAGCCGATTGAAAATTTTAAAGGAATTTACCGAAGGGCAAAAAAAGAAGGATTACGCCTGAAAGCCCATGTTGGAGAATGGGGAACCGCGAAAGATATCAGAACGGCAGTAGAAGAATTGGAGCTTGACGAGGTTCAGCATGGTATAGCGGCGGCTGGAGACGAATCCGTCATTCGCTTTTTGGCTGAGAATAAAATCAGATTAAATATTACGCCAACGAGCAACGTTTTACTGGGAAGGGTTGCGGATATGGCGGAGCATCCGATTGGAAAACTGTATCGCAGTGGCATCGATGTTACGATAAATTCGGATGACGTATTGATTTTTGATTCCGACGTATCAAAAGAATATTTGCAACTTTATGAGGCACAGTGTCTGACGGCAGAAGAATTGGAAAATATAAGAAAAAATGGACTAAAGCCTGCCATGCTGTAGAGGCCGGGTCTGTGGATGCGTTTACGCAATAGAAGGAGAACTGACGAATGAGCTACATTACAACCTACACCGGAAAACATTTTGACCCGATACAACCGGAGCCGGGGTTATTTGATTTAACGGATATTTCCCATGCGCTGTCGCTTTTGTGCCGCGGCAACGGACACATGAAACATTTTTATTCCGTGGCGCAGCACAGCATCGCATGTGCGGAGGAGGCGAAGGCACGCGGATATTCGGCAAGGGTGCAGCTTGGCTGTCTTTTGCACGATGCGAGTGAGGCATATCTGTCGGATGTGACCAGACCGGTAAAAAAAGACCTGGACTATTATCTAAAAGTGGAAGCGCTGCTTCAGGATCGTCTGTGGGCGTTTTTTATTCCGGGACGGGTTTTGAGCGAAGAGGAACGCGGACAGGTTTTTGAGATTGATGATGCGATGCTTTCCTGGGAGTTTAGGGAGCTGATGGCGGAAGAACTCGGGGATGGCTGGAAGCAGTTAAAGACCGTGCCGGATTGCTCCTTTGCAGGAATGGAAGATGTGGAAAAGCGGTTTAGCGTCTGGTATCGGGACACGATCGGGCAGGTGGAAAGAAAATGAAAAAATTACTGGTGTTGTTTCCTGGCGTCGGATATTCGACTGCGCGTCCGCTTTTATATTATGCGAAACGGATGGGACAGGAAAAGGGCTACGAAGTTCTGGAACTGGAATATAGCCGGATGCCGGAGCATCCGTTTGATAATTTAAAAGAGACTGCCAAAACAGTTTGCGCCTGCGCAGAAGCATGGGCGAAACATGTGGATTGGGAAAAATATGATAAAATTGCGTTTGTTTCAAAAAGTGTAGGAACCGTGGCGGCGGGCTTCCTGACCCGAAGATTGGCAGAAACAGGCGGATGTGTGCAGATCGTCAACCTTTTCCTCACGCCGATTGAGCCGACGTTTAAATATCTGACCGAAGCAAAAAACGGCACAAAAATGGGTTCGTCCCAGATCGTCTTTTCCGGCACAGCGGATCAGTGGATGGAGCCGGAACTGCTGGCAGATTTTTGCAGGAAGCATGGAATCGAGCATCACGCTTATGCAGGAGGAAATCATTCGATCGAAACAGGGCATGTGCTGCGGGATGTGGAGATTGCAAAAGAAATCGTGGGATTCTATGAAAAATTGCTGTAGGAGAGAAACGGAGAAAGTGGGCCAACAGGACAGTAGTGGCGATATATTGTGATGTCATAGAGAAAATGGATATTGGAGAACGTTTTGAAGAAAGCGCTGTGTAACGGAAGTGAGAGATAATCTCCGGTTGCACAGCGCCTTTAGGTTAATCGGAATTTCTATGAAAAATGAGACGTCTGCGTAGGCTGCAGAAGCTATGCACATCCCCGCCACGTTTGCAGGGTCTGCCTTACTTCTGCGGCGCAGACGCAACGGCTACCTTGGAGTCCGCAGTGCCGTAGTACATGTAATAGCGTCCGTGGAAGCTGACAAGACCTTCTAAAAAGCAGGTCGGCATGACCTGTCCTTCCAGCTCAAAGGATTCAGACGGGCTGATGAAGGGACGGGTGGTGCGTGCGATCAGACAGGTCGGATTTTCGGGATCGATCAGGAGCTGACCGCCCTGATACATAGTGTCATGTCCCCCGAGACGTTCCGGGTTGTCACCCTTGCCGTTGTAGATTAAAACGATACCGGCATCTGTCAGGATTGCCTGAGGGCCCGGCTCGCACAGAAATTCATCATAGTTGCCGACTCTGGGGCGGATGATGGGAAGCAGGACTCTTGCAACTTCATCGTTATTTTTGCAGCGGGAATCGTGCTGGCTGAAGGAATGGGACGGGTCTGCACCATCTGCAAGAAATTCCACCGGTGTCCAGTGGATCAGATCATCGGAGGTGGCAGCATAAATGTCACTTTCTCCCCAGTACATCCAGTAGGTTTCCTTGAGCTTGACCGGATAAAAGTGGTCACCCTCCTGCCTGCAGACAACTGCGCCGGATTTTGACCAGAGGTTTTTATATTTCCCATTCATTGCATCCTTGAAGATCGGTCCGTGCTTTTTCCAGTGGACAAGATCGGTGCTTTCTGCGCAGCAAAGCAGTGCAACCTTTCCGTTATAGGAAGTATAGTAGAGAAAATATCTTCCGTCCTTTGTTTCTACAATACGGGGATCCTCGCAGCCGCCCTCCCATTCATAGACAGAAAATTCGTCCTTTTCGGGATACAGGACAGGCTCCGGCATGGTGGTAAAATGCAGCCCGTCGTCGCTGACTGCCAGACCGATGCGAGAGGTTCCTGCATATTTTCCCTCGTGATCTTCTGCGCGGTAAAGCAGGTAAACGCGGTCATCCTTTACGACGGCAGCAGGATTAAATACATCCTTTGCTTCCCAGCCGAGTTCCTTTTCCTGAACCGGGCAGAAAAAACGGGATACTGCATTGGGAACCAGACAGGGATTGGCTTCGGCAGCCTTTTCAAAAGGGCCGAGCATCCAGGAATATTCTTTTGTCATTGGTAAGTCCTCCTTTTTATAGGGAAAACAGATCGCAGCGTGCGGTGTTTCCCCGGATTATGATATTCCCCCAAGAGCGTTAAAGGCTATTTACGCTGACTATAGCATAGGAGAAGGGAAAAGTCTGTGTAGAAAATGTCAGAAAGGGGGAAAAGGAATGTGATTTTCTGGAGTCTTATAGTTACGAGATGGATGATGAAACAATAGAATGCACGCTCTGCGAGCATTCTATTGTCATGAATAAAAATCCCGGCCTCCTGTTGTTTGGAACAGGAGACCGGGATTTTTTATACGACATGCTGCCGTGTTTATGGATTGTTTTGCTGTGTTATCATTCTACATCCTGCAGTGCAGCGGTATTTTCTTCGCCGGTGCGGACCTTTACGACTCTGTCAACATTGTATACAAAAATCTTGCCATCGCCGATGTGACCGGTAAAGAGTACCTTCTTTGCAGTTGCAATGACGGAATCAACAGGGATCTTGCTGACGACAACCTCGATCTTTACCTTAGGCAGCAGGGTTGCATCGATTTCTGCACCACGGTACATTTCGCCTGCACCCTTCTGGATGCCGCAGCCCATTACCTGTGTCATGGTCATACCGGTTACACCAAGGTCGTTTAATGCAGTCTTCAGTGCTTCGAAGCGAGACAACTTTGCAATGATGACAACCTTGTAAATGCCGCTTGCAGAAGCGGTGATCGGAGCTTCCACAACCTTGACAGCTGCATCCTTCTGGAACTCGGAAGCCTTGTCGTAATCCGAAACACCGAGATCGGTGTTTTCGTTGACATCCATTGTCATGGTGTTGGAGATATCCATGATGGAGAAGCCGGCATATGCGGACGGAAGACCATGTTCTTTTGCATCAAGACCAATAATTTCTTCTTCTTCGGAAACACGAAGACCGAAAAGCTTTTTGATAACAATAAATGCGATCGTAATGGTTACAGCAGTCCATGCAATGGTAGCGAACATACCAAGGAGCTGTAAACCAAGCTGTTTGAAGCCGCCGCCATAGAAGAGACCTGCACCTGCGATCTGGTTTGCGCCGAAGCTTACACCATCACCGAAGCCTCTTGCAAAGGCAGGAGCGGAAGGAGTAGCGAAAAATCCGACTGCAACTGTGCCCCAGATACCGTTTAAGCAGTGTACTGCAACTGCTCCGACAGGATCATCCACATGAAGCTTGTAATCCAGAAACCATACGCCAAAGACAACCAGAACACCGGCAACTGCGCCGATTACGATGGAACCAAAAGCATCTACAACATCACAGCCTGCGGTAATGGCAACCAGACCGGCAAGGGAAGCATTTAAGCACATCGAAACATCAGGCTTGCCATATTTTACCCAGGTCAGGATCATGGTAACAACGGTTGCAACGGCGGGAGCGATGGTTGTAGTAACAAAGATGGAACCGAGCTCTTCAACGGAGGTTGCAGCAGCACCGTTGAAACCGTACCAGCCAAGCCACAGAATGAAAACGCCCAGTGCACCGATCGGAAGGTTATGTCCGGGGAATGCGTTTACCTTTGTTACTTTGCCTGCCTTATCCTTTACAAACTTACCGATACGGGGACCAAGCATTGCTGCACCGATCAGAGCGGAAATACCGCCGACCATGTGGATGCAGTTGGAACCTGCGAAATCGTGGAAGCCGATCTGGGAAAGCCAGCCGCCGCCCCATGTCCAGTGTGCTTCGATCGGATAAATGACTGCGGAAATAACTCCGGAGTACACACAGTAGGAAATGAACTTTGTACGTTCTGCCATTGCACCGGATACGATGGTAGCGGTTGTTGCACAGAACACAAGGTTGAATACGAAGTTTGACCAGTCAAAATTTGCATAATCGGTAAAAATGTCAAATCCGGGTTTTCCGATGATGCCGGCCATGTCTTCTCCGAGCAGAAGGCTGAAGCCGATCAGAATGAAAACAACGGTACCGATACAGAAGTCCATCAGGTTCTTCATCAGGATATTGCCGGCATTCTTTGCTCTTGTAAAGCCGGTTTCCACCATTGCGAATCCGGCCTGCATCCAGAATACCAGCGCGGCGCCGATCAGAAACCAGACACCGAATACTTCGCCGTTTAAAACGCTTAAGATTTCTTCTGTCATAATAGTTCCTCCTCGTTTCCCGGAGGGAAATGCCCACCCACGCTTGCGTGGGTTGCTCTCTGCAGGAGCAGAGGAACATTTCCTCCTCATATTGTGGTATAAAAAAACGACGCCAGGGATTTCTTCCTTTCGAAGCCCCATTGCATCGTTTCAGGTGGATGTCAGACAATCCGGTTTGCCCGAGATCCGGAATATGTTTATCCGACCGCATGCGAAATCGAGTTGGGTTGTCGGATAAAAAAGGTGCTGCGACGTTTTGTCGTAGCACCTTTGCTATGTTGGCAGTATAGCACCGTGCTAAGAACGTGTCAAGGAAAAAATGAAAAATTTATAAACTTGAAAATCCAAAGAGCAAGTCCGTTTTTTGGGACACATTATCTGTTATGCTGGAATTGTTCCAGACGGGGACAGAAAGAGAGAAGATGAGTATGATCGTGCAGATGAGCAGTAAGTCAAAAATATATCACAGACCGGGATGTCAGTATTTGAATCGTATCAAGGAAGGATATCTGACATTAGTGGAGCTACAGAAGAAAACAGCTGGAAAATTATCTCCCTGTAAATGTTGCTGTAAGCTCAGCAAAATGTACAGGGACTACGAACCGGCGATGAAAAAGATTCTTGAAGAGATTGACGGATTAGCGAAGCTGGAAGAAAATCAGATCAAAATCCAGGCGAAAAATTATTGTTGGGAAATCCGGTTTGATCCAGCAAAGCAGCATTTCAGGCTGTATAAGAAAATTTGGGATGAGACGATAGGACGGACGAATCTGATACAATGCAGCGGATATGATGGGAAAGAAGAGACAGGGCAGCTTGAGAAGATAATAGCTTTGCTTGTAGGAAAAGAGAGAACAGCATCTTATCCGGAAGCTTACCGGAAAGCTGCGTGGAATATTGAGCGTCAGGCAAAAGAGCATCATATGAGTATTGAGTATGACGGAGATATTTTATATGTACTTACGGATATGGCTGCATGGAAAATAGTATTTTTTGACCGGAAGCAGTGTTACAAGCTGTTCCACTGTCCGTTTGGCGGGAAAAAGATGACAATGGAGCAGGCAAAAAAAGCCAGGTATCACAGACAGGTGGATGCAGGAGAAAATAGTCATCCTGCGAAATATCTGAAATATATTGCCGGTCATGACCGTGCTAAGAAGATTATGGAACAGGATTATCATTTGCTTCCGCAGAGAAGCAATAAAGAAAAAATGTATTATAATCAGGCGAGAAAGAGAGAGGCAAGGAAAAGTACCAGACGGGTCTGGAACCTGTTTGCGGAGCTGGAAGCACAACAGGAAGGCTTTCAAAAACTGTCGTTTTGTTGATAAGCAAAGAATTTATGCGGGACGTTTTTATTGTACATAACACCAGCCCTCAGAAACTCTGCGGGCTGGCATTTTCCATACCGGTGCAGTTCCGGTACAGATGTATAAAGTATGCATCTGACAGTCAGGGGGAGAGTTATACAGGGTAGTGACTGTCAAAGCATGCTTTGCAAAGTGGAAGATCCCCGGTCATCTGCTTCAAGTCCTCCAGTTTCATATAACCGAGGGAGTCTGCGCCGATAGAGGCGCAGATTTCGGCAGCGGTGTGGGAGGATGCGATCAATTGATCGTTGCTGGGAACGTCGGTTCCGTAGTAACAGGGGAAAAGAAAAGGAGGAGAGCTGATACGTACATGCACCTTAGTTGCGCCGGCATCCTTTAACATACGGATCAGGCTGGCCATTGTGGTGCCGCGGACGATAGAATCGTCAATCAGGACAATGCGTTTGCCTCTGACGACGCTGGAGAGTACGCTCAGTTTCAGGTGAACAGCGGACTCCCGCTCCTTTTGGGTGGGTTTGATAAAAGTTCTTCCCACATAACTGTTTTTGTGAAACGCAAGGGCGAAGGGCAGACCGCAGGCCTGCGCATAGCCCATTGCTGCAGCCAGACCGGAATCCGGGACTCCGGTAACAAGATCCGCTTCGACCGGATAGGAAGCGGCAAGGGCTTTTCCGGCGCGGATTCTGGCATCATATATGTTTACATTGTCCATCGTGGAATCCAGACGGGCAAAATAGATGTATTCGAAAATACAATGTGCGTGAGGAATATGTGCAGCTTTACTTTCCTCGATGAGACGGGAATCGGATTTGATCCCATTTTCGGTAATGGTAACGATCTCACCGGGAAGGATATCACGTACAAATTTTGCGTCTACAGCTGTCAGGGCGCAGCTTTCCGATGCCAGGATGTAGCTGTCCCCACGTTTGCCTAGGCATAATGGTTTTAAGCCGAGCGGATCTCGGACACCGATCAGTTTTCTGGGGCTGATGATGACGAGAGCGTAACCGCCCTTTAATTTGCGCGCTGTCTGTAAAATTGCATCTTCTACACAGGAAGTTCTGGTTCTTTCCCTGGCGATATCGCAGGCGATGACTTCGGAGTCTGTCGTGGAGCGGAAAATAGCGCCGCCCTCCTGAAGAGACTGACGGAGTTCGGATGCATTTGTGATGTTGCCGTTATGGGCAAGCGCAAGCGTGCCTTTTAAATAGTTTAAGACGAGGGGCTGCGCATTTTCCACGGTGCTTGCGCCGGTGGTGGAGTAGCGGACATGGCCGATACCGATATTTCCCTTCAGGGAATCCAGGGATTCTTCATGGAATACTTCGCTGACAAGCCCCATGTCTTTGTGCCAGGTGATATTTCCTTTCGGCCCATTTGTGTTACAGACAGCAATACCGCAGGCTTCCTGTCCGCGGTGCTGCAGAGCAGAAAGCCCGTAGTAGATGGAAGGGGCAGCGGCGCTGCCATCGGGATTATAAATCCCGAAGACGCCGCATTCCTCTTTCAGTTTATCCTCTTGTTCCGGATCAAAAAAACTCATTTTAAAGTGTCCCTTCCGGCTGTTTTAAACGGAAAACAGCAGCTTCTCGTAGTTCGGGTAAGGCAGAATGCTGTCAGGAATATAGGTTTCTGCAGCATCTACAGCGCTGCGGACTGCATCCATATCAGGCAGGATTGTCTCGTGATAGAACAGGGACAGGGCAGGCTGATCGGTCATGCCTTCTGCTGTTGCAAGATCTGCTTCCAGCTTTTCTTCCGCGGTATAAATTGCTTCGTAATAGCCGGAAAGTGTGGTCAGCAGTTTCTCCTGTGCGGTGCAGGGCAGTGTTGCAAGAACTGCTTTTTTCGCGGAGATCGATGCTGCAACCTCGTCTGTATAGGTCATCAGGGCAGGCAGGAAATCGCGGCGAACCATATCCTCCATGGTCTTTGCTTCGATATGGATGGTTTTGCTGTAGGTTTCCAGCAGGATTTCATATCTGGAGAAGATCTCTTCTTTGGAGAAGATGTGATGGCTGGTAAACAGGTCGATATTCTTCTCGTGAATGAAATAAGGAAGCGCATCAGGAGTGGACTTTAAGTTGTACAGACCGCGCTTTTCAGCTTCCTGAACCCATTCGTCAGAATAGCCGTTGCCGTTAAAGATAACCTTTTTGTGCTTCAGGATCGCTCTCTTTACCAGAGCGCGAACTGCTTCATCCATCTGATCTTCGGGGAAGGCCTTTAATTCTCCGTAGAACTGACGCAGTGCTTCTGCAACAGCTGTATTTAAAATGATGTTTGGACCTGCCACAGAGCTGGAAGAGCCAAGGCTTCTGAATTCAAATTTATTGCCGGTAAATGCAAAGGGTGAGGTTCTGTTTCTGTCGGTATTATCCTTAAAGAAATGAGGCAGTACAGTTGCGCCGGTATCCATCTGAACAAGAGGATGCTTGCCAAAGAAGGTGTCATTTTCAATGGAATCCAGAACAGCAGTCAGCTCATCACCAAGGAAGATGGAGATAATAGCCGGAGGCGCCTCGTTTGCACCGAGACGATGATCATTTCCTGCGCTGGCAACGGAGATACGCAGCAGATCTGCATAATCGTCAACCGCTTTGATGACGGCCATCAGGAAAATCAGGAACTGTGCGTTTTCAGCAGGAGTACGTCCGGGCTCCAGCAGGTTTACACCAGTATTTGTAATCATGGACCAGTTGTTGTGTTTACCGGAACCATTGATACCGTCGAAGGGTTTTTCATGGAGCAGGCATACCAGACCGTGTTTGTCAGCGACTTTTTTCATGACTTCCATCGTCAGCTGATTGTGATCGACTGCAACGTTTGCAGTGTCGAAAATCGGAGCTAACTCATGCTGTGCAGGAGCAACTTCGTTATGCTTTGTCTTTGCAGGAATGCCAAGCTTCCAGAGCTCTTCATCCAGATCATGCATGTATGCGGATACACGGGGCTTTAATGCGCCGAAATAATGATCTTCCATTTCCTGACCTTTGGGAGACATTGCGCCGAACAGAGTTCTGCCGGTAAAGATCAGATCCTTTCTCTGCTCATACAGAGCTTTGTCAACCAGGAAATATTCCTGCTCGGGACCGATGGTTGTGGAAACACTTGTAACGTCCTTGTTTCCGAGCAGCTGCAGAATCCTGACTGCCTCTGTGTTCAGAGTTTCCATGGAACGCAGCAGAGGAGTCTTTTTATCCAGTGCCTCGCCGCTGTAAGAACAGAAAGCGGTAGGAATGTAAAGGGTTCCATCTTTAATAAAAGCGGGAGAAGTAGGATCCCATGCCGTATAACCTCTTGCTTCAAAAGTAGCGCGCAGACCGCCGGACGGGAAGCTGGATGCATCGGGTTCACCCTTTACCAGTTCTTTTCCGGAGAAATCCATGATGATCTGACCATCTCCGACCGGACTGATGAAGCTGTCATGCTTTTCGGCAGTGAAACCGGTCATGGGCTGGAACCAGTGCGTATAATGGGTAGCACCGTGCTCAACTGCCCATTCCTTCATGGCAACCGCAACGGAATTGGCAACATCCAGTTCCAGATGGGTGTTATTTTCGATTGTTTTACGCAGCGCTTTGTAAATATCCTTGGGGAGCTTTTCGCGCATCACTTTGTCGTTAAAGACCAGGCTGCCGTAAATTTCAGGAATACTTTTTGACATAGATCAAATCTCCTTTCAACTGTAGGGTAAGCATTGTACATTTCGGTGTTTTATCTGACGAAACGTTTCGTCCTGCAGAACCTATTCTTTAGAACGAAAAAAGGCACTTCGGAGAAGATTCTCCAAAGCGCCTTTGCTTTATGTGACGTATCATACTCACAAATACTCCGGTTGTCAAGCCCCTTTTTTGATAAAAACGAAAATTCGAGCAGCAAATCCATAGGTGCATTTGAGAAAGCTTTTTTGTCAACTTACCTCCTATCCTGAGACAAACCGCATGTTTTCGTGTATGCTTTTGTCAATGAAAGGAAAGGAGGTCTGGGCATGAAAGTGAGCATTGAGCTTTCACCGGAATACCGGATTCCGTATGCAGTCATTTATGCGGATAAAATAACGGACGAAATTCAGAAGATCATGGAAAGCTTCAGCCGGCAGGAAACGCCGATCACGGCGCTGCAGAATGAGGAAAATCTCGTCGTTCTGCAGCCGGAGGAAATCTATATGGTGCGTGTGGAGGCCGGGGATACGATTCTTTTTGGGAAGTGTTCAAAATATCGTTCCAGAAAGAGACTTTATGAATTAGAAAAGCAGCTTGGAAAGCAGTTTATGCAGATTTCGAAATCCACGCTGGTCAATCTTTCCTATCTGGAAAGCATTGAAGCGGGATTTAATGGAACGCTTCTTCTTAAGCTGAAAAACGGCTGTAAGGATTATGTATCCAGAAAATATCTGCCGGAATTTAAAAAATATCTGGGACTGTAGGAGGAATAAAGATTGAAAAATAAAATTTTTCAATCGCGAGATTTGTGTCTGCGCGCACTTGACGCAAATCTCGGCATGCACAAAAAGCGTGCGCAGAAATGAGAGGAAAGCATGAAAGCGATTGTAAAAGAAGCAGCGAAATATGTTGGAATCAGCACCGGGATTGCGCTTGGAATTTTCTGTTTTGTCGGAATGATATTTGACCTGTATTATGGCGGAAATTTCAGCCTTTCCGGGTATCAGTTCACGAAGATGGTGGTCGGTTGTGTGGTGGTCGGCTGGGGCTTTGGCATTCCGGCTGTCGTTTACCGGAAAGAAAATATGCCGATGCCGATCCGTGTTGTAATCCATATGGGAAGCGGCTGCGTGATTTATACGCTGGTCGCATGCGCGGTTGGTTGGATTTCGCCAGAGGCCGGAGTCTGGCAGAAAATCGGGATGATGGCTGCCCAGCTGGCAGCGGCATTTCTGATCTGGTTTTTCTTTCTGCTGCATTACCGCCGGGAAGCGAAAGAGATGAATGAACGGATACAGGAGATGAAAAAAGGGAAGGATTAAAATCCTTCCTTATTTCGTTGGATGCGAAGTTCTTTTCTTTTCTGCCCGGCTTCCCATTCCGCCTGCTGTCCGATGGATTCGATCAAAAGACCGGGAACTTTGGTCGGTTTTCCGTTATTGTCGACGGCGACGAGCGTCAGATAAGCCCTGTTTACGGGATACCGTGTGCCGTCAAGCTTTTCCACATAGGTATCAACCCGGACTTCCATAGAAGTGTTTCCGACCCAGGTGAGGGTTCCGACCAGCACGACAAGGTCGTTCTGGTACACGCCGCGGATGAATTTCAGGTTATCGACGGATGCGGTGATGACGTTGCACTGGGAATGCCGGATGCCGACGAGCCCGGCGACTTCGTCAATCCACTCCATCAGCCTGCCGCCGAAAAGCCGTCCTGCACCGTTTAAATGTTCCGGGCGGATCTGATAGACCTGTTCCACGCGGGATTCGATTGCTCTTTTTTTCATAGTATTTTGGGAAGACCTCCATTCTGAGTACAGATTTTCCTGCGGGCGCGAAAATGGTCCGCAGGGAGCTTAAAATCCTTAAGATTATTTTATTTCTACGGTTTGGAACAGTCAAGTAGCAGAAGATATGCTATAATGGTGCCAATGAAAAACAAGCGATGCGTCAGCGGTAGAGTCGGCTTCCGGCAAAATTTATGTCGGCGTCTGCATTGATACCGCATGTACACTGGGCGTGTGCGCGGAACGCAATGCGATTTTCAATATGATTACAAATGGCGAGGACGCGATCCGGCGTGTCATTGCAGTGAACTGGAAAGGCGAGGCAATTCCGCCCTGTGGAGCATGCCGGGAATTCATGGCGCAGCTGATGCCGGAGGATTATCGTTCGATAGAAATCATGATGGACTAAGAGAAGGAAAGAGTGGTAACACTGGGGAATCTGACGCCAGAATGGTGGCTGTGAGAATAGATCAAAATAGGGGATGTGATCGTTGAACGGCTGTAAAATACAGATGATTTGTAAAATTTTATAATAGGTAATTGCAATAAAAAGAAGAAAGAACATGACAGAATGGGAAAAGGCACAGAACGGATATTTATATGATGCAAACTATGACCAGGAGATTGTAGAGGCAAGAACCCGTTGTGCGGATTTATGTTATGAATTTCACCAATTGTAAACCGTCAGAGAGTAAATAGCAGGGTGAACTGTTGAGTCAGATGTTCGGAAGCATAAAAGAAAATCCGGTCGTTACAGTGCCGTTTTATTGTGATTATGGATTCAATATTTCTGTAGGGGAAAATTTTTATACAAACCATAATGTCACGATACAGGATGGCGCGAAGGTCACTTTTGGAGACAATGTATTTATTGCTCCGAACTGCGTATTTTCAACAGCCGGTCATGCGATTGACAGCGAACAGAGAGGGTGCGGACTGGAAATCCCTGCAGGGTGATTCGCAAAATTACAGACGCAGATAAGAAAAAATATCCTGTATTTGAAGAATCTGCGAACAGGTGAGGAGTATGCCTATGAAAAAAATGATTCGTGCCGCTTTTGTATTATGCCTGCTGTTTGCATTATCCGGATGTGGCAAAAAAGAAGCGACCGTGGTAAAGACCTATGCCGCTACGGACGTTCTGGACGTCGAGAAAGAGATGGCGGCAGGACGGGAAGTGACGATGGTTCCTTATTATGAGATGAGCGACGGAACCTGGCAGATCGAAGATGGGCATTCTTACAAGTACCGGCTGGAAGTGAGCGGCAGGATGAATGCGGCAGAGAGCGACAGTACGTTTATCTATTTGAGCAATCAGGAAAGCATTCCCTTCGATCAGGCATGGAAAGCGAGCGGATTGAGCAGCAATATGGACGATTATTTCGATGAAGCGGATGCAAAATTCGTGGGGATGAAATAAAAGGCTGGATTTTTCCTTTACACACCAGAGCAGTGTTGTTATAATACTCTCCGGGAATGAGGTTCTCCCGCGCCGTATGGCGGAACCGCTTGAAAGAATTGTAAGCTGATGACTTCTGTGATTTTAGATGCAAAAGCGACAGGATTTTGGCATCGATGGCTGACTGCAAATGTCCGCAGAAAGGATGTTTGTGTGCAACAAAAATCGCAGAGGACATCGGCTTTTTTGATTTTTGACAGTAGAATGTTCGCAGAGCAATGCCGCAGCGGGTGCATTCCAATTCCACAGAGAATAGAAATGGAGAAAAACATGTTGACTTCACTTGCGTTTATTTTTCTGGCAGGTCTTGCCATGGCGGCGGTCTGTGAGCGGATAGGGCTTCCGAGGATTATTGGAATGCTCTTTACGGGCATCGTGCTCGGACCGTATGTGCTGAATCTGCTGGATCCGTCGATTCTGGGCATTTCGTCGGAGCTTCGCCAGATGGCGCTGATTATCATTTTGTTAAAAGCTGGTCTGTCCTTAAACCTTGCGGATTTAAAGAAAGTCGGACGCCCTGCTATGATGATGGCATTTGTACCAGCGAGCTTTGAAATCTTTGCGTTCTTTTTATTTGCTCCGTATGTGCTTGGAATTACGCGCGTGGAGGCTGCCGTGATGGGTGCAGTGCTTGGGGCGGTTTCCCCGGCAGTCGTGATTCCGCGGATGGTGCAGCTGATGGAAAACAGTTATGGGACGCAAAAGAGCATCCCTCAGATGATTATGGCGGGTGCATCCTGCGACGATATTTTCGTCATCGTTCTGTTCACGACATTTGTGCGCATGGCGCAGGGAGGAAGCGCAAAGGCGTCGGACTTTGTGCAGATTCCGGTTTCAATCGTGCACGGCGTTGTGCTGGGAGCCGCTGCAGGCTATGTGCTGGCGAGGGTTTTTGAAACGGCATATGCCCGTGCCCACTGCGTCCGAAACAGCATGAAGGTGATCCTGGTGCTCGGTTTGTCGTTTCTTCTGATGGCAGTGGAAACGTGGCTGAAAGGAATCGTTTCGATATCCGGGCTTTTGGCGGTTGTGAGCATGGCGTGCATGTTGAAGGCAAAATGTGTGCCGGAGGTTTCGAAGCGCCTGTCTGAAAAGTTCGGCAAGCTCTGGCTGGCAGCGGAAGTCGTGCTGTTTGTGTTGGTCGGCGCGGCGGTCGATATCCGGTATACAGCAAGCGCTGGTGCGAATGCACTTTTGATGATCGGGATTGCGCTCCTGTTTCGTGCAACAGGCGTGTTCTTGTGTATGGCAGGGACGCAGCTGAATAAAAAAGAGCGGCTGTTCTGTGTGATCGCCTATCTGCCGAAAGCAACCGTACAGGCGGCGGTCGGGTCGGTTCCGCTGAGTCTCGGTCTGCCGTGCGGACAGCTTGTGCTCTCGGTTGCAGTGCTTTCGATTCTCGTGACCGCGCCGATTGGAGCGATCGGGATGGACAAAACGTATCGGAGGCTGTTGGTGCATAAAGGCGGCGCGGCTGGGGAGAACCCCGGCGCATGAAATCTGCCTGCAGAAAGCTACATGGGAACTGGAAAAATTAAAAAACCTCTTTACAAATGAAAAAAGATAGGGTAGACTACATTGCATGAAAAATAGTGTCGTGCATAAGATGTAGGCTGACAAAGGGGTCAGGAAACTTGCATTGCAGGTTTCCTGACCCCTTTCTTTCTGTAACATGGGTTCCATGTTACAGAAAGAGGCACTGACGTGCCTGAGATGCGCACTCGCGCGAAGAGAAAAGATGTCGCAAGCGACTGCGCTCGGCGCGAGAATGTGCCAAGGCACATTCTTTTATGTATCAAAGTATTTTTATGAACGGCACACTGACAGTAGGAAATGCTGTTGCAGGGCAGCAAGGAGGAGAGCATGGGCGTAAAATATGTATTTGTGACCGGCGGCGTTGTGTCCGGTCTTGGAAAAGGAATTACCGCAGCTTCGCTGGGACGGCTGCTCAAAGCGAGAGGATATCATGTGACCATGCAGAAGCTGGATCCCTATATCAATGTGGATCCGGGCACGATGAATCCGATCCAGCACGGAGAGGTATTTGTAACAGATGATGGCACGGAGACAGACCTGGATCTGGGACATTACGAACGGTTTATCGATGAAAGCCTGGATCAGAATTCCAACGTTACAACGGGTAAAATTTACTGGTCGGTTCTGCACAAGGAACGTCATGGAGATTACGGCGGCGGTACCGTACAGGTCATTCCTCATATCACAAACGAAATTAAATCGAAATTTTACCGGGAGAAGTCCCCGGAGGAAGATACCATTTCTATTATAGAAGTCGGCGGAACAGTCGGCGATATCGAAAGTCAGCCGTTTCTGGAAGCAATCCGTCAGTTTCAGCACGAGATGGGACGGGAAAATGCCATCCTGATCCAGGTTACATTGATTCCATATTTAAAGGCATCCGGCGAAATGAAAACAAAGCCGACTCAGATGAGCGTCAAGCAGCTGCAGAGTATGGGGATCTGGCCGGATATCCTGGTTTGTCGTTCGGATTATCCGATCGATGAAAAAATGAAAGAAAAGATCGGATTATTCTGTAATGTGAAAAAGGAACATGTTTTGCAGAATCTGGATGCACCGTCCCTTTATGAAGTGCCGATGATGATGGAAGAAGAGCATTTGGCTCAGGCGGTCTGTGAATGTCTGAATCTGCCCTGCCCGGAGCCGAATCTGGCAGACTGGAAAAAGATGCTGGAGGATCTGCGGCATCCCACCAGTTCTGTCACCATCGCGCTGGTTGGGAAATATGTAGCCCTGCATGATGCTTATTTGAGCGTAGCGGAAGCCTTAAAGCACGGCGGCATCGCAAACCGCACACAGGTCAACATCCGCTGGATCGATGCAGAAGAGCTGACACCGGAAAACCTGGAGGAATATCTGCACGATGTGGACGGCATTTTGGTACCGGGCGGATTCGGACAGAGAGGAACGGAAGGAAAGATTCTTGCAATCGGTTATGCAAGACGCAACAAAATTCCGTATCTTGGATTGTGTCTTGGCATGCAGCTTGCGATTGTTGAATTTGCAAGAAACGTAGCAGGACTTTCCAAAGCGGCGAGCATTGAGCTCGATCCCGAAACGCCTGATCCGGTCATCGCACTGATGCCGGAACAAAACGGAATTACCAATCTTGGCGGTACTTTAAGACTGGGCGCATATCCCTGTGTCCTGCAGCCGGAAACACTGGCCCATAAGCTGTATGGAAAGACAGAGATTTCCGAACGTCACCGTCACAGATATGAAGTCAACAATGATTACCGGGAAGTGCTGACGAAAAACGGCATGGTACTTTCCGGACTGTCTCCGGACGGAAGGATCGTGGAGATGATCGAATTAAAAGAGCATCCGTTCTTTGTTGCAACACAGGCACACCCGGAATTCAAATCCAGACCGAACCTGCCGCATCCGCTGTTTAAGGGCTTTGTAAAAGCGGCAGTAGCATATGAAACGGCAGGCAGCAGCGCCGTTTAAATAAGGAGGACTACCATGGGAGAAAATCAGGTACAGCAGGGACTTTACAGCCAGAGCTTTGAACATGATAACTGCGGCATCGGAGCTGTGGTTAATATCAAAGGCAGAAAAGACCACCAGATTGTTGCAGATGCGTTAAAAATTGTAGAACAGCTGGAACACCGCGCCGGAAAAGACGCGGAGGGAAAAACCGGAGACGGCGTCGGAATTCTGACTCAGATTTCCCATCGCTTTTTTTCCAGAGTATGTCAGGAAATCGGCATCGAGCTCGGCGGCGAAAGAGAATACGGAATCGGCATGTTCTTTTTCCCGCAGAACGAGTTAAAGCGCAGCCAGGCGAAGAAGATGTTTGAGATTATTGTAGAAAAAGAAGGCATGAAGTTTTTAGGCTGGAGAGAAGTGCCGACTGCGCCGGAGGTGCTGGGACATAAGGCAAGAGAATGTATGCCTGTCATTTGCCAGGGCTTTGTCAAAAAGCCGGAAAATATTGCAGCAGGGCTGGACTTTGACAGAAAGCTCTATGTGGTACGCCGCGTATTTGAGCAGAGTAACGATAATACCTATGTGCCGTCCTTATCGAGCCGGACCATCGTGTATAAGGGTATGTTTCTGGTGGGACAGCTGAGAACCTTCTTTAAGGACCTGCAGGATGCAGAATATGATTCTGCGATTGCAATTGTCCATTCCAGATTTTCGACCAATACGAATCCCAGCTGGGAGCGTGCACATCCGAACCGGTTTATTGTGCATAACGGTGAGATCAATACGATCAAGGGCAATGCGGACAAGATGCTGGCGCGGGAGGAAACAATGTGTGCACCGCGGTTCTCGGCAGATGATTTAACGAAGGTGCTTCCTGTAGTCAATACAAATGGATCGGACTCCGCAATGCTGGACAATACACTGGAATTTCTGGTAATGAGCGGAATGGAGCTGCCGCTTGCGGTCATGATTACAATCCCGGAGCCCTGGACCCACAATGATACGATTTCCCAGGAGGGACGCGATTTTTATCAGTACTATGCGACGATGATGGAGCCCTGGGATGGTCCTGCTTCCATCCTGTTTTCGGACGGTGACCTGATGGGCGCTGTTCTGGACAGAAACGGTCTGCGTCCCTCCAGATATTATATTACAGACGATGACAGACTGATCCTTTCTTCTGAAGTCGGTGTCCTGGAAATTCCCGCAGAGCATATTTTGAAAAAAGAGCGACTGCATCCCGGTAAAATGCTGCTGGTGGATACCGTAAAGGGCGAAGTTTTAACAGACGAAGAAATCAAGGAGACCTACGCGAAACGGGAGCCTTACGGCGAATGGCTGGATTCCAATCTGGTTACGCTGCATGAGTTAAAAATTCCGAATGAAAGGATTCCTTCTTATAATAAAGAAGAACGGGCGCGTTTGCAGAAAGCGTTTGGTTACACCTACGAGGAATACCGGGAGGGTATCTGCTCGATGGCGTTAAACGGAACCGAACGGATCGGCGCGATGGGTGTGGATACACCGCTGGCTGTCCTTTCCAAAGAATATCAGCCGTTGTTTTATTATTTCAAGCAGCTGTTCGCGCAGGTAACGAACCCTCCGATCGATGCGGTCCGGGAAAAAATTGTCACTTCCACAACCGTATATGCCGGCAAGAACGGAAATCTTCTGGAAGAGAAGCCGGAAAACTGTCAGGTACTGAAGATCAATAATCCGATCCTGACAGACCTCGACCTGTTGAAGATCCGCACGATGAAAAAGCCCGGCTTTAAGGTTGTCTGTGTGCCGATCATTTTCTATAAGAGCACACCGATGGATCGCGTGCTGGAGCATCTGTTCGTACAGGTGGATAAGGCGTACCGGGAGGGTGCGAATATCCTGATCCTTTCTGACCGCGGTGTGGATGAAAACCATGTTGCAATCCCGTCGCTGCTGGCAGTTTCCGCCGTACACAAGCATCTGGTCAAGACGAAAAAATGTACGGCACTGTCCATTATCCTGGAATCCGGCGAGCCGAGGGAGGTGCACGATTTTGCGGCGCTGTTAGGCTACGGTGCGTGCGCGGTCAACCCGTATCTGGCCCATTCCACCATCGCAGAGCTGGTAGAAGACGGTCTGCTGAACAAAGATTATTATGCGGCAGTAGAAGATTATGACCATGCGATTTTGCAGGGCATCGTAAAGATTGCGTCCAAGATGGGCATTTCCACGATTCAGTCCTATCAGGGCAGCCAGATTTTCGAGGCGATCGGCATTTCGCAGGAGGTCATCGATGCGTACTTTACCGGAACCGTCAGCAGGATCGGCGGTATTACCTTAAAAGATATCGCAGCGCAGACGGATGCGCAGCATTCCAAGGCGTTTGATCCGCTGGGACTGGCAACAGACCTGACGTTGTCCTCCATGGGCAGACATAAGATGCGCAGCCAGGGCGAGGAACACCGTTACAATCCCCAGACGATCCATATGCTGCAGCAGGCAACAAGGGATGGCAGCTACGAAAAGTTCTGCGAATATACAAAGATGGTGGATAAAGAAGAAACCGGTTATCTGCGCAGCCTGATGGACTTCAACTTCCCGGAGACTGGTGTTCCGATTGAAGAAGTAGAGAGCGTAGAGTCCATCGTAAAGCGGTTTAAGACCGGTGCGATGTCTTACGGTTCGATTTCCGAGGAAGCGCATGAAGCGCTGGCGATCGCCATGAATAAACTACACGGCAAATCCAACAGCGGTGAAGGCGGCGAGAGCGATGAGCGTCTGGAATCCGCAGGAACCGATCATGACAGAAGCTCTGCGATCAAGCAGGTGGCAAGCGGACGTTTCGGCGTAACGAGCCGGTATCTGGTCAGTGCAAGAGAGATTCAGATCAAAATGGCTCAAGGGGCAAAACCCGGCGAGGGCGGACATCTTCCTGCCAAGAAGGTGTATCCCTGGATTGCAAAGACAAGACATTCCACACCCGGTGTGAGCCTGATTTCTCCTCCGCCTCATCATGATATTTATTCCATCGAGGATCTGGCACAGTTAATTTACGACTTGAAAAATGCAAATAAATATGCACGAATTTCCGTTAAATTGGTTTCGGAAGCCGGTGTCGGAACCGTTGCAGCCGGTGTTGCAAAAGCAGGTGCACAGGTAATCCTGATTTCCGGTTATGACGGCGGTACAGGTGCTGCGCCCATCAGCTCCATCCATAATGCAGGACTTCCGTGGGAGCTGGGACTGGCAGAAACCCATCAGACTCTATTGCAGAATGGTCTGAGAAACCGCGTTGTCATCGAGACAGACGGTAAGCTCATGAGCGGCAGGGATGTTGCGATGGCAGCGCTTCTGGGAGCAGAGGAATTCGGCTTTGCAACTGCTCCGCTGGTAACCCTTGGCTGTGTCATGATGCGTGTCTGCAACCTGGATACCTGTCCGATGGGTATCGCAACCCAGAATCCGGAGCTGCGCAAGCGTTTTATCGGAAAACCGGAATACGTCATTAACTTCATGACCTTTATTGCGCAGCAGCTGCGGGAGTACATGGCAAAGCTCGGTGTCAGAACTGTAGATGAGATGGTAGGGCGTACCGATCTGTTAAAGAAAAAGGATGGTCTGACCGGAAGAAAAGCGACGATCGATTTGAGCAGAATCCTGTACGAGGGCGCACAGGAGGAAAGAAAGGTCAGTGTTTTCGATCCTGCATGCGCATATGATTTCAAACTGGAAAAGACAAAGGATGAATCCGTTTTATTAAAGAAGAAAGAAGTAAAGGCAGCCATTGCGGACGGAACAGAAATTTCCTGCAGCGTGAAGCTGACCAATACCGACCGTACCTTCGGCACACTTCTGGGCGCAGAAATCACAAGACAGCATCCGGAAGGACTGCCCGAGGATACCATCACGATTCACTGTGAAGGCGCAGGCGGACAGAGCTTCGGTGCATTTTTGCCAAAAGGTCTGACCTTATCGCTGTGCGGTGACAGCAACGACTATTTCGGCAAGGGACTTTCCGGCGGCAAGCTGGCAGTCTTTGCACAGGGAAAAGCGAAATTTAAACCGGAAGAAAATATTATTATCGGCAACGTTGCCCTTTACGGCGCAACAAGCGGGGAAGCTTATATCGCAGGTGTGGCAGGAGAACGGTTCTGCGTCCGCAATTCCGGTGCAACTGCTGTTGTAGAAGGCGTCGGAGAGCATGGCTGCGAGTATATGACTGGTGGTCATGTGGTTGTACTGGGACCTACCGGCAAAAACTTTGCGGCAGGTATGAGCGGCGGTATCGCTTATGTACTGGATGAAGAAAGCTGTCTGTATAAAAACCTGAACAAGGAAATGGTACTCATGGAGAAGGTGGAGACCAAGTTTGACCAGGAGGAGCTCCGTGCCATGATCGAGGCGCATGTGCGCAATACCGGTTCCAAAAAGGGACAGGAGGTACTGGATCACTTTAAAGAGTATCTGCCGAAGTTCAAAAAGATTATTCCTGGAGATTACAAGCGGATGCTGCAGCTGTCCTCCCAGTTTGAGGAACAGGGCATGAGCCGCCAGGAAGCGCAGATTGAGGCATTCTATGCGAGTGTCGGCAGCAGAGCGTAACGGGAGGAAACAGTCATGGGGAAACCTACAGGTTTTTTGGAATATGAGCGTAAAGACGGACCGGTGACGGCTCCAAAGGAAAGAATCAAAAATTTTAAGGAATTTCACGGACAGCTGCCGGAAGAGGAGCAGCGTCTGCAGGGAGCGCGCTGCATGGAATGCGGCGTTCCCTTCTGCCAGGCGGGTACAATGATTGCCGGAATGGCTTCGGGATGCCCGCTGCACAATCTGGTGCCGGAGGTCAACGATCTGGTCTGGCACGGCAACTGGGAACAGGCTTATGTCCGTTTGTCAAAGACTCACTGCTTCCCGGAATTTACTTCCAGGGTCTGCCCCGCGCTGTGTGAGGCGGCCTGTACCTGCGGGCTGCACGCAAAACCGGTTTCCACGAAGGAAAATGAACGTGCGGTCATTGAATATGCTTACGCGAATGGTCTGGTAAAAGGCGAAGAACCAAAGGTACGCACCGGAAAGAAGGTCGCGGTCATCGGCAGCGGTCCGGCCGGATTGTCTGCAGCCTGGAACCTGAACAAACGCGGACACAGCGTAACGGTCTATGAACGTCATGACAGAGTCGGCGGTCTGCTGCGCTACGGCATTCCGAATATGAAGCTGGACAAGAGCATCATCGACAGAAGGATCGAAGTCATGAAGGCTGCCGGCATCAAATTTATCTGCAATGCAGACGTTGGAAAAGATATTTCCGGCAAGGAGCTGGAAAAAGAATACGACCGCGTGATTCTTTGCGGCGGGGCCTCCCATCCAAGAGATATCCATGTGCCCGGCAGGGATGCAAAAGGCATCTGGTTTGCGGTGGATTTTCTGGGAACTGTAACAAAGCAGCTTCTGGATACGAATTTTGAAAAAGTGCCCTATGAGCTGGCAAAAGGAAAAAATGTGCTGGTAATTGGCGGCGGAGATACCGGAAATGACTGTGTCGGAACTTCGATTCGGCTGGGTGCGGCAAGCGTGACACAGCTGGAGATGATGCCGAAAGCTCCGGAGTGTCGGGCAGCATCCAATCCCTGGCCGGAATGGCCGAAGGTCTTAAAGACTGATTACGGTCAGGAAGAAGCGATCGATGTATTCGACCATGATCCGAGAATTTACCAGACAACCGTAACAGAATTTAAAAAGAAAAAAGACGGAACCGTATGCAGTGCGTTGCTGGTAAGCCTTGAGCCGAAGAAGGATGAAAAGACCGGACGGCTTTCGATGGTTCCCATCGAGGGCACACAGAAGGAAATTCCGGTGGATCTGGTGCTGATTGCAGCCGGATTTTTAGGCAGTGAGGGTTACGTTGCAGAGAGTTTTGGTGTAAAATTAAATGCGAGAACCAATGTGGAAACCGTAAACGGCTCTTACCGCACCGGAAAAGAGAAGATTTTCACTGCGGGAGATATGCACAGAGGTCAGTCACTGGTCGTATGGGCGATTGCCGAAGGCAGGGAAGCCGCAAAGGAAGTGGACAAGTCGCTGATGGGATACACCTACGAGTGACATCACACCGGGTCTCCAGTCCAAAAGCCGACCGTGCTTGCACGAAGAAGGCTATGAGGGCTGGAGACTCGCCGAAGCATTCGAAAATTCACAACAACAATTCAGGGAACAGGCGGACAGACTGTCCGCTAAAGAGGAGAGAGAAGCATGAAAACCAGAGAAGAAATTCTGCAAATGGTAGAGGAGGAAGACGTTGAATTCATTCGTCTGCAGTTTACAGACATGTTCGGCACGCTCAAAAACGTTGCCGTGACCGCTACCCAGCTGCAGTATATGAAAGACAACCGCTATCTGATTGATGGTTCCTGCATGTACGGAGAATTGAGAAACGGGGAAGAGGATATGTATCTGTGCCCGGATCTGGATACCTTTGTAATCCTGCCATGGAGACCGCAGCAGGGAAAAGTTGCAAGACTTTTGTGTGATGTCTGCAGGGCAGATGGAACACCGCTTGCGGTCAGCCCGAGAGAAATCCTGAAAAAGACGATGGAAAAGGTTGAAAAGGAAGGATATACGTTTCAGATTGATCCGGAATGTGAATTTTTCCTGTTCCACGAGGATGAAAACGGCGTGCCGACAACCGTAACTCATGAAAAGGCCGGATATATGGATATCAGCCCGCTGGATCTGGGAGAAAACGCCCGTCGTGATATGGTGATGACGCTGGAGGATATGGGGTTTGAAATCGAATCCTCTCATCATGAAAAAGCGCCCGGGCAGCATGAAATTGACTTCCGATATGCGGGTGCGATGGAAACCGCGGATCGGATTGTGACGTTCAAGACGGCAGTGCGTTCCATTGCAAAGCGGTTCGGCCTTTATGCGACTTTTATGCCGAAGCCAAAGGCTGGTACGGCAGGTTCCGGCATGCATATCAATATTTCTCTGTTTCAGGACGGAAAAAATGTCTTCAGTGATCCGGAGGCAGAGGATGGTTTAAGTCAGGAAGCAAAATGGTTTATGGGCGGTATTATGGCCCATGTCAAAGGTATGTGTGCGGTGACGAACCCTCTGGTCAACTCCTATAAGCGTCTGACCTCCGGCTGTGACGCGCCAAGAGATATCATCTGGACAACCAAAAACCATAATACCCTGCTTCGGATTCCCTTTATGCGGGGAGAGGATACCAGAATCGAGCTGCGTTTTCCCGACCCGTCTGCAAATGCGTATTTGACGATTGCACTCTGCATGGCGGCAGGACTGGATGGAATCGCAAAGCATCTGGATCCCGGCGCGGAATCCGCACGACTGTTTGCAAGCAGAACGGAGGCAGAAAAGGCTGCAGCCGGCATCGATCATCTGCCGGATACACTGCGTGAAGCAGTTGCGTTCATGGAAGAGGATTCTTTTGTAAAAATGGTTCTCGGACAGGAGTTCGTGGATCTTTATGTAGAAGCAAAAAAAGCTGAGTGGAATGAGTACATGTCCCAGGTATCCGAATGGGAAGTAGATAAATATCTGTATCGCACTTAAAGGAGTGACAGGATGAGCAGCATCATAATTGTTTTGCCGAAGCTCGAGGACGCAAAACATATCAAAGACATCCTCGCCCGGCGGGGACTGACGGCTGCTGCACTCTGCACAACAGCTTCCATGGCGCTTTCACAGGTGCACCAGCTGGACAGCGGTGTCGTGATCTGCAGTTATCGGATCAGGGACATGCACTATACACAGCTGGCGGAATATCTGCCCGATTATTTTGATATGCTGTTGCTTGCTTCTACGTCGGAATTGGAAAGTGCACCGCACGATATGGTGACATTGACATATCCGATTCGTCCAAACGATCTTGCCAGTACTGTGGAGATGATGCTGGCACAGCTGGACAGACGGTTAAAGAAGCGCAAAAGCCAGCCGAAAAAGAGAACGGAACAGGAACAGAACTATATTAACAATGCAAAATGGTTGCTGATGGAAAGAAATCATATGACAGAGCAGGAGGCGTTCCGCTATATTCAGAAAAGCAGCATGGATTCCGGCACGAACATGGTTGAAACCGCGCAGATGATTCTGCTGCTGATTTATGACGGATGAGGAAAAAGAACATGTTTACAATCAATGAAAATTACTTAAAACTGCAGGGAAGCTATCTTTTTTCCACAGTAGCAAAAAAGGTGGCTGCCTACAAAAGCATGCATCCGGACAAAACAGTCATCAGTCTCGGGATCGGAGATGTGACACTGCCGCTTGCACCTGCGATTATCGAAGCACTGCAGAAAGCGGTGGCAGAAATGGGAACAAAGGAAGGCTTTCATGGCTATGCACCGGAGCGGGGCTATGATTTTTTGTTAAACGCGATTGCAAAAGAGGATTTTGCAGCACGGGGCTGCGAGATTTCTCCGGATGAGATTTTTGTATCGGACGGTGCAAAGTGCGATGTCGGAAATATTCAGGAGATTTTTGGGACCGATAATCTTGTTGCGGTCTGCGATCCGGTTTATCCGGTCTATGTGGATACGAATGTCATGGCAGGCAGAACCGGTGTATATGACAAAGAGCTGGGCACATATGAGGGACTGGTATACATGCCCTGTACCCAGGAAAACGGCTTTGCACCGAAGCTTCCTGACAAGACACCGGATCTGATCTACCTGTGCTTTCCCAATAATCCGACTGGTGCGGCAATTACAAAGGAAGCACTGCAGAAATGGGTGGATTATGCAAATGAAATTCATGCGATCCTTCTTTTTGATGCGGCGTATGAAGCCTATATCACGGAAGAGAATATCCCACACAGCATCTATGAGTGTGAGGGAGCAAAGACCTGTGCTATCGAGATGCGCAGCTTTTCCAAAAACGCGGGCTTTACCGGACTGCGTCTCGGTTACACGGTTGTTCCCAGGGAACTTGTCAGCAATGGTGTGTCCTTAAACGACTTATGGCTTCGACGTCACGGCACGAAATACAACGGCGCGCCTTATATCGTCCAGCGCGCAGGTGCGGCGGTTTATTCGGAGGCAGGAAAGGCACAGATCAAGGAGCAGATTGCCTACTACATGGAAAATGCCCGACAGATACGTGAGGGCTTAATTGCAGCGGGTTATCAGGCCTTTGGCGGCGTCAATTCTCCCTATGTCTGGTTAAAAACCCCGGACAACCTGACCTCCTGGGAGTTCTTTGATAAGCTTTTAAATGAAGCACAGGTAGTCGGTACGCCCGGCTCAGGATTCGGCGCAAGCGGCGAAGGGTATTTCCGCCTGACCGGCTTCGGAACACATGAAAATACAAAAGAAGCGATCAAACGGATTCAGGCTTTGAAGACGAAATAAGGATTCAGCTTTTGATCCAGAGAAAAGAAATAAAAAATAACAGAATGTACGATCTGCGGACACTCTGTTATCGGGAATTGAGAGGTTGTCGCATCTGCGGCAGCCTCTTTTTTATTTCATAGGAAAATGCGTCCTATGAAATAAAAACGCTCCGCAAGGATCGCACTGCGGCGGAATGGTAGAATGTCGCTTGCGCGACCCGCCGCAGGCGGAGAATCCTGTAGAGCAGGATTCTTTTTTATTTTCCGCTGTCACCGTAGTTTGCCAGCACACGGGCACTGGGGTCATTGACATTACAGCCCTCCCAGCTCTTGTTGGGCATCCAGAAGTCCGGCACCATCCTTGCCTGTCCGGGATAATACTTTTCAAAGATTTCCCGATACAGCAGGCTTTCTTTTGTGAAGGGCTGTGCAAAATCATATTTCCGGCGGAGCGTTTCGTATTCCTCGTCGGTGTAATACTTCTCTGCGTATTCTTTTAAATCATCCACCATGCTGTGTCCTACTGCATCGCTGAATGCAGCTTTTTCTCTCCACAGGATGTTTTCCGGCAAAATATGATCTGCTTCAAATGCCTTGCGCAGCAGATATTTTCCTTTTCCGTAGGTGTTTAACTTCTTCGCCGGGTCAATGGACATCACATAACGGACAAAGTCGAGATCGCCGAAGGGTACACGGGCTTCCAGGCTGTTTGCCGCAAGACACCGGTCGGCACGCAGGACATCATAGCAGTACAGCTCACGGATTCTCTTTGCTGCCTCTTCCTGAAAGGCTGCCGCGCTCGGTGCAAAGTCCGTATATTTATAGCCGAACAGCTCGTCGGAAATTTCACCGGTCAGCAACACCTTTAAGTCTGTTTTTTCATGGATTGCCTTGCAGACAAGGTACATGCCCATGCTCGCACGGATCGTCGTGATGTCATAGGTTGCAAGCGCTTCGATAACGGTTTCCAGGCTTTCCAGCACTTCTTCCTTTGTCATGATGACTTCGGTATGCTCTGCGCCGATAAAATCAGCGACTTCTTTTGCATATTTTAAATCAATCGCATCTGTGTCCATGCCGATTGCAAAGGTCCTGATCGGTTTTTTCAAAATATCTGCTGCAATTGCACATACAAGGCTTGAGTCCAGACCGCCGGATAACAAAAAGCCCAGCGGAGCGTCTGCATCCAGACGTTTCTTTACCCCCTCCGTCAGCTTATCATGGATGTTTTTTGTAATCACATCAATATCTTCGTGCACATAACCATGGACAGCTGCGATATCCTCATATTTGACAAATTTTCCATCGTAATAATAGCTTCCGGGCGGAAATGCACGCACCTCGTCCACCCAGCCGATCAGGTTCTTTGCCTCACTGGCAAATGCAATCTTTCCGCTCTTGGAATAACCATAAAACAACGGACGGATTCCGATCTGGTCACGGGCTGCGATCAGCTTGCCGCTTTTGTGATCGTACAATACGCAGGCATATTCCGCATCCAGATGGGAAAACATTTCCAGTCCATATTCTTCATATAGCGGAAGCAAAACCTCACAGTCGGAACCGCTCTGGAACTGATAACCGCGCTCTTCCAGCTCCTTTTTGATTTTGCGAAAGCCGTAAATTTCACCATTGCAGATCACCCAGCTGCCGTCCCGTTGAAACGGCTGCATGCCGTCCGGGGTCAACCCCATGATCGCAAGTCTTGCAAAGCCGAGATACCCGAATTCGGTCTCAACGACCTGCTGGGCATCCGGTCCTCTCATCTTTGTCTTTAACAGATATCCTTCCATCGTTTCTTTGGTGACATCTTTTCCCGCGTAGCAGAGAATGGAACACATAAGCTTTTCCTCCTTTTCTTTTGCTGCGTTACGTAAGAACGCAAAAACAGCAGCCATTTGTCCTATTGGAGATAGGACGAATAGCTGCTGCTATATCCGCGGTGCCACCTAACTTGCCGCACTTCCTTGTACGACCCCTTTTTCGCGTTCCCATGAAACGCTATCTCTGTAACGTGGGACTCCGGCTCGCCTACTTACAAATCCTGCGTTCAGCTTGCAGCTCGGAAGTGTTCTTTCCTACAGATATCCGCGCAGGACTCCCACCATCGCCTGCTCTCTGTGCCGTCTGTCTGTACTACTTTTCTTCGTCATCGCTTTTTGTTTTTTACAAGATAGCATACCCGTTTCGCTCTGTCAAGAAATTTTTGCGAATGGTTTGAAGGACATCTGCCTCTTACTCTTCTGCAAACAGAGGGGTGGACAGATAACGGTCACCGGTATCCGGCAGGATCACAACAATGTTCTTGCCTTCATTTTCGGGACGCTTTGCAAGCTCGATTGCTGCCCATACTGCTGCACCGGAGGAAATGCCTACCAGCACGCCTTCCTGATGACCGATCTTTCTGCCGGTTGCAAACGCATCCTGATTCTCTACGGTAATAATTTCGTCATAAACCCCGGTGTCCAGGACGTCCGGTACGAAGCCTGCGCCGATTCCCTGGATCTTGTGTGCGCCGGCTGTGCCCTTGCTCAGAACCGGAGAGCCTGCAGGCTCTACAGCAACAACCTTTACATCAGCCTTTTTGCTCTTTAAGTACTGGCCTGTACCGGTCACGGTTCCGCCCGTACCAACGCCTGCTACCAGGATATCAACCTTGCCATCCAAATCTTCCCAGATCTCAGGACCGGTTGTCTTTTTGTGTACCTCCGGGTTTGCAGGGTTTACAAACTGTCCGGGAATGAAGCTGTTGGGAATTTCCTTTGCCAGCTCGTCTGCCTTTGCGATTGCACCCTTCATGCCCTTTGCCCCTTCTGTCAGGACAAGCTCTGCGCCGTATGCCTTCATCAGCTGTCTGCGCTCTACGCTCATGGTTTCCGGCATTACGATAATGACCCGGTAGCCTCTCGCTGCTGCAACAGACGCAAGACCGATGCCGGTGTTGCCGGAGGTAGGTTCAATAATTACAGAGCCTGCCTTTAATGCGCCCTTTGCCTCTGCATCATCGATCATCGCTTTTGCAATTCTGTCCTTTACAGAGCCTGCAGGATTAAAATATTCCAGCTTGCCATAGATGTGTGCCTTTAAGCCCTCTGCCTTTTCAATATGTGTCAGCTCCAGCAGGGGAGTTCTGCCGATTAACTGATCTGCGGATGTATAAACGTTGCTCATTTGCTCTTCCTCCTTAAACCTACTTACTTTATATGTTAATGTGATTATATTCTGTCTTTTCGGATCTGTCAACCCTTTTTAAACAATAGAATGCACGCTCTGCGAGCATTCTATTGTCATGAATAAAATATTCCATGTTTTTTCCGGCGTCAGCACAGACTTTTCATTGAATAAAAGCACCGCCTCCCGGCAGTTGTTTTTGCGTTATGAATTTCTTCCACGGCAAGCTGCTTCCAGCTGTGTAAGCGCCTGCAAAAGCGTTTTTTTCGTGCACGCCAGCACGATGCGTTCAAACTGTCCCGACTTTTTGCCAAAGACAGAGCCGCCATCCAGCCAGAGCTTTGCCTGATGTGCAATGAGATTTTCCAACGCTGTGTCCGACAGTCCCAGTCCCGAGCAGTCCAACCATGCAAAGTAAGTGCCTTCCGGTTCGATCAGACGGATCTTAGGCAGTCTTTCTTTTAAGAAGCTGCGCAGGACCTTCAAATTTTCCCGCAAATATGCCCGGCACTGCTCAAGCCACTCGCCGCCATTTTCATAAGCTGCCTGGCACGCGATTAAACCGAGGGCATTCAACTGGGAATATCCCGCTGCGTTGATCTCGGCTTTGAATCTGTCCCTGACCTCTTTTCCAGGAACCCAGATATTTGAAACCTGCAGCCCCGCCAGATTAAAGGTTTTACTCGGCGCAGTGCAAAGAATCATCTTTTCTTCCAGCTGCGGACATGCCTTTGCAAATATCGTATGCGGATGCTCCGGAAATGCAAAATCACAATGAATCTCGTCTGCCACAACGAACACATGGTAGCGGTCGCAAAGCTCTCCCAGTTTTTGAAGCTCTTCTTTTGTCCAGACTCTGCCGACAGGATTGTGGGGACTGCACAGCAAAAACAGCTTTACATTCTGGGATGCGATCTTTTCTTCCAGATCGTCGAAGTCAATTTCATAATGTCCGTCTGTTAAAAGGAGCGGGCTTTCTACGATCTTTCTATTGTTATCGCGAATCACCTCAAAGAACGGGTAATAAACCGGCGGCTGAATCAGTACACTGTCGCCCTCTTTTGTCAGGGCGCGTACCGCCATCGCAAGGGCGAATACCACGCCGGGGGTTTTTACAAGCCATTCAGACTTTGGCTGCCAGTCAAACCGACTGTCAAACCAGCGATACAGCGCGTCAAAATATTCTCCTTTTACCTCACTATAACCGAAAATCCCATGGGAAACCGCATTCTGTAGTGCATCCAACACAGGCTTCGGCGCCTGAAAATCCATATCCGCCACCCACAATGGCAACACATCTACGTCACGTCCGCGTTCCACGGCGAAATCATATTTCAGGCTGTTTGTCTTTTTCCGGTCAATTTCCCGGTCAAAATTATAGGTTGTCATTTCTAATCTCCCTCTCAACAAGAATCCTGCCCTGCAGAATTCTTATGCCTGCAACGGGTCGCAAACGCGTCATTTTTCTGCTCCGCCGCAATACCGTCCCCGCAGCGTGGATTTGTTTCTCAGGAAACAAACGCCTGCTCCAGATCCGCAATCAGCTCGTCCACATGCTCCAGTCCAACGGACAGGCGCAGCAGAGTGTCGGTGATGCCGAGCTTTTCTCTCCACTCCTTCGGAACATCCGGATGGGTCTGCTTCATCGGATAGGTGATCAAAGATTCTGTACCCCCAAGGCTCTCCGCGAAGGTGATGACGCGCACCTTTTCCAGCACGCGCTGTGCCGTTTCCACGCTGTCGACGTCGAAGGAAATCATCGCACCCGCACCTCTCGCCTGCTTTGCATTGATCTCATAACCAGGATGCGTTTCCAGTCCAGCATAATATACTTTTCTGACTTTCTTCTGCTCCGTCAGCCATCGTGCGATTTTGTCCGCATTTTCCTGCTGCCGCTCCATGCGCACCGCCAGTGTCTTGATGCCGCGCATTACCAGCCAGCTGTCGAAGGGGGACAAACAACCGCCGGTCGTCTTTGCAATCAGGCGGATTTTTGCTGCGAGCTCTTCCTTTGCAGAGCAGACAAAACCGGCGATCGTGTCGTTATGTCCGCACAGGAACTTGCTCGCGCTGTGAATGACGATATCTGCACCGAGCGCAATCGGGTTCTGCAAATATGGAGATAAAAAGGTATTGTCTGTGATCATCAGAAGGTTGTGTTCTTTTGCAAGCTCTGCGCATGCCGAAAGGTCAGTGATCTCCATCATCGGGTTGCTGGGCGTCTCGATATAAAGTGCCTTTGTTTCCGGACGCAGCACCCGTTTGATCTCATCCAAATCACCGGTATTGACAAAATCAACCATCAGTCCATTCTTTTTGCCGATGGTATTGACCAGACGGGTTACGCCGCCGTAAAGGTCTTCAGAACAGATCACATGGTCGCCGGGTGCAAACAGATCAAATACTGCTGTCACCGCCGCCATGCCGGAAGAAAATGCCGTCGTGTCATAAGCGCCCTCCAGCGCGGTAAGGATTTCCTCCAGATGCTGTCTGGTCGGATTTTTCTCTCTCGTGTAGTCAAAACCGGTCGAATGTCCCAGACCGATATGTCCGAACGTCGCCGTCTGATAGATTGGAAAGCTCACCGCCTTTGTCGGCTCGTCCCAGGAAAAATCCAGATTTCCATGAATACACTTTGTTTCTATATGATTGCTCATTTTTCTGCTCTCCTTTGCAGTTATTTTTCTGATATTTTCTATCATTCTAATTGGATGCTTCCCATTTGTCAACACCAACATAGTTGGTAGATATGTTTATAATCAATTCCACAGTGGCTCCGCCACCGCTCCTTTTGCACATAAAGTCACGGGGGAACTGTCAAACAAAATAAAATTTATTCTTGACCGCCCCCTTTCCCAATGCTATAATGCATCAGATGAACAAAGGCGTTCATGAGTGAAATACTTTTCTATTTAGAAAAGTGTTTGATTCATGGACGCCTTTCAGTATTTGTACAGCAAACACGAGAAAATGAGCGAGGTGTACTTATGGAACAAACTGTGTACTTACAGCTGGAGGACGGGACCTGTCTGACCGGAAAACATTTCGGCGCTCCTTTGAAAGAGGACGTCATCGCGGAAGTCGTTTTTACGACGGCTATGACCGGATATACAGAAACACTGACCGACCCCAGTTATTACGGACAGATGGTCGTTCAGACATTTCCCCTGATCGGCAACTACGGCGTCAATCCAAAAGACTTTGAAAGCAAAGAAATTCACATGAGCGCATACATCACCAGAGAATGGTGCCCATGTCCTTCCAATTTCAGATGTCAGACGGATCTTGACGCTTTTTTAAAGCAGCAAAATGTCCCTGGCATCTATGATCTGGATACCCGCTACCTGACCAAGCTCATCCGCGAGCGCGGCGTCATGAACGGACGGCTCACATCCCTCCGCCCGGACTCTGCAGCTGTTGAAGACTTAAAGAGCTGGGCAATCACGGACGCGGTAGCACACGTTACCTGCAGGGAACCTTACCAGATTCCGTCCCCGCTTCCCCGTCATCACGTCGTTTTGTGGGACTTCGGTGCAAAACAGAATATCATCCGAAAGCTGCACGCATTAAACTGCGACTTGACCATCGTTCCCGCTTCCACGACAGCAGCACGCATCCTCTCCTATTCGCCGGACGGTATCATGTTGAGCAATGGTCCCGGCAACCCGAAGGATAACCCGGCTATCATTTCCGAGCTGTCTCACCTCTGCAAATCCGGCATTCCGATTTTCGGCATCTGCCTGGGGCATCAGCTTCTCGCCCTTGCAAACGGTGCGGACACCGAAAAATTGAAATACGGACACCGCGGTGCAAACCAGCCGGTGAAAGATCTGCTCACCGGCAGAGATTATATCACCAGTCAGAATCACGGCTATGCCGTCAAAAACGATTCTCTCCCGGATAATGCAATACTTCGTTTTATCAACCTAAACGACGGAACCTGTGAGGGCGTTTCTTATCAGGATTTTCCCGGCTTCTCAGTGCAGTTCCATCCGGAAGCCTGCGGCGGTCCTCATGACTCCGAGTTTTTGTTCCGCGAATTTGTCGCACTGATGGAAAGGAGGGCATAAAGCATGCCGTTAAATCCCAATCTGAAAAAAGTAATGGTAATCGGCTCCGGTCCCATCGTCATCGGTCAGGCTGCCGAATTTGACTATGCAGGTACCCAGGCGTGCCGCGCTTTAAAAGAGGAAGGTCTGGAGGTTGTGTTAGTTAATTCTAACCCTGCAACAATCATGACAGATGCCGCCATGGCAGATCATGTCTACGTGGAGCCTCTGACTCTGGATTTTCTAAAAAAAATCATCAAAAAAGAACACCCAGACAGCATTCTTTCCACCCTCGGCGGTCAGACCGGCCTGACGCTTTCGATGCAGCTGGCAAAGGAAGGCTTTCTGGCACAGGAGGGCGTTACACTTCTTGGCGCAAACCCGGAAACCATTGCCAAAGCCGAAGACCGTCAGGTTTTTAAAAGCACCATGGAAGCGATCCGGGAGCCTATCATCCCCTCTGTCGTTACGACGACGCTTGAGGGTGCCCTCTCCTTCGCGCACTCTGCAGGCTATCCGGTTATCGTGCGCCCCGCCTTCACCCTCGGCGGCACCGGCGGCGGCATCGCTGCAGACGAAGCCCAGCTGCGGGAAATCGCTTCCGCAGGGCTCCGTCTTTCCCCGATCACGCAGATTCTGGTGGAAAAATGTATCTCCGGCTGGAAAGAGATCGAATTTGAGGTCATGCGCGACGGCGATGGAAACGTCATCACGATCTGCTCTATGGAAAATCTTGATCCGGTGGGCGTCCACACCGGCGACTCCATCGTTATCGCCCCTGCAGTCACCCTTGCGGATAAAGAATACCAGATGCTTCGAAGTGCTGCACTCCACATCATCGAAGCTATGGGCATTGAGGGCGGCTGCAACGTACAGTTTGCTCTAAATCCCGAGAGCTTCGAGTACGCTGTTATTGAGGTAAACCCCAGGGTTTCCCGTTCCTCCGCCCTTGCCAGCAAAGCGACCGGCTATCCGATCGCCAGAGTCGCTGCCAAAATCGCCATCGGCTACCGGATGGACGAAATCAAAAACGAAATCACCGGCAAGACGAAAGCATGCTTCGAACCGGCATTGGACTATGTTGTCGTCAAATTTCCGAAATGGCCCTTTGACAAATTCGTGTATGCGACAAGAAAGCTCGGAACCCAGATGAAAGCCACCGGTGAAGTCATGGCCATTGGCAGAAACTTCGAGCAGGCGCTGATGAAAGCCGTTCGCGGAGCAGAAATCTCCCATGACTGCCTGGCAGACGTGCATATGCGCACACTCGACGACGAAGCCCTAACCGCCAAAATACTGGCGCAGGACGACGAACGCATCTTCGCTGTTTACGAAGCGCTCTTCCGCGGTTTTTCCATCGAAAAAATCCATCAGCTGACTTTGATCGATGAATGGTTTTTAGCAAAGCTTTTGCATCTGTGCGACCTCGAAAAACGGCTGAAGACAGAGCCGCTCACGCATGATTTTCTGCGGGAATTAAAGAGAAACGGTTTTCCGGATAAAACGATTGCACGCCTGTCCGGCAACTCTACTTTCCCCCACCTTCCGTATTCCTATAAGATGGTCGATACCTGCGGAGCGGAGTTTGCGGCAGAAACCCCCTATTTCTACTCCACCACTGACGAGGAGGACGAGGCTTCCGCTTTTATCGCGGAACACAGCTCCAAAAAGCCCGTCGTCATCGTCTTTGGCTCCGGTCCGATCCGGATCGGTCAGGGAATCGAATTCGACTACGCCTCCGTTCACTGTGTCTGGGCATTAAAGGATGCCGGGTATGAGGTTGTTATCGTCAATAACAACCCCGAAACCGTTTCCACCGATTTCAATACAGCAGACCGCCTGTACTTTGAGCCCCTGACTCCGGAAGATGTCGGAGACATCATCCGTGTGGAAAATCCGGTCGGTGCCGTTGTTGCCTTCGGCGGACAGACCGCAATTCGCTTGACCAAATGGCTTTCAGAAAACAATGTTCCGATTCTGGGCACACCTGCAGACAGTATTGACGCCGCCGAAGACCGGGGTCGGTTTGAAGCTCTCTTAAAACAGCTCCATATCAAGCAACCCGTCGGAGATACCGTCCACACTGCAGAGGAAGCGATCGAAACAGCGAACCGCCTCGGCTATCCGGTTCTGCTGCGCCCCAGTTATGTCCTTGGCGGCCAGAACATGATTATCGCCTTTTCCGATGCGGATGTAAAAGAATATATGGATATTATTCTTTCCCATATGGAAGGGAACCTCGTCCTGATCGATAAATATATGATGGGCACGGAGCTTGAAGTCGACGCAATCTGCGATGGCGAGGATGTCCTGCTGCCCGGCATTATGGAGCACATCGACCGCGCAGGCATCCACTCCGGCGACTCCATCGCAGTTTACCCTGCCTGGAATTTAAGCCCCGCCAAAACCGCAAAGCTCGTGGACTACTCCACCCGCCTTGCCCTCGCCTTAAACACGAAGGGCTTGATCAACATCCAGTACGTCATCTGCCAGGATCAGGTTTATGTCATTGAGGTAAACCCCCGTTCCTCCAGAACTGTACCGTATTTGAGCAAAGTCACCGGCATCCCGATGGTCGATATCGCCACCCGCGTCATGCTCGGGGAAAAATTAAAGGATATGCCTTACGGCACCGGTCTTGCCCCGATTTCCTCCTACACCGCGATCAAAGTGCCTGTCTTCTCCTTTGAAAAGCTGTCTGGACTGGACACGCAGCTCGGACCTGAAATGAAATCTACCGGTGAAGTGCTCGGCATCGCACCCACCATGCGGGAAGCGCTCTATAAAGGATTGGTCGGCGCAGGCTACCAGCTGACCGACAAGGGCGGCATCTTCATCACCGTGCGCGACACCGATAAGGATGAAATCCCTGATATTGCACAGCGGTTTGCAGATCTTGGCTTCCACCTGTATGCAACCGCAGGTACGGCAGCTGTACTGCGTGACCATGGTATGTCGGTTACCCTTGTCCATAAGATCAGCGAATCCGAGCACAACACCATCGCACTTCTGGAAAGCGGAAAGGTCAATTACATCATTTCGACCTCCAAAAAGGGGCGTACCCCTGCCCGGGACAGCGTAAAGGTTCGCCGTAAATCTGTAGAGCTTGGCATTCCCTGTCTGACCAGCCTGGATACGGCAGTTGCCCTGGCGGATATCTTAAAGAGCGGCTTTACGCCGGATACGGCAGAGCTGGTCGATATCTGCACGCTGCAAAAATAAAATTTAAAAAGAATCCTGCGAAGCAGGATTCTACGCCTGCGGCGGGTCGCGTAAGCGACATTCTACCATTCCGCCGCAGTGCGATCCT
>ERZ773104.1053-NODE-1053-length-39430-cov-4.302552_pt1 | contig 39430 bp, 27 predicted proteins | sample MGYA00511920_ERZ773104 | MGnify/ENA primary metagenome ERZ773104 (study PRJEB29015, sample SAMEA2737857) | human gut metagenome | biome: human gut; feature: human-associated habitat; material: faeces | place: China | collected 2012 ... | reverse complement strand
TACGCTTTACGCTTGGCTTCTCGTAATGCTCTCTCTTACGAATCTCCTGCTGAATGCCGGCCTTTGCACAGCTTCTCTTAAAACGACGTAAAGCGCTATCTAAAGTCTCGTTTTCTTTTACGATTACGTTTGACATTTACACCCTGACCTCCCTTCAGTCCCTTCTAGTAACATGACTGATTGGGTTATTCTTGTGTGCACTCACACACAACACATATTATATCATAAATCATGTACACGTCAAGAGAAAAAATATATATTTACTATAATTTAGATATCATAGTTTTTTATGTCCTCTTCCCAGGATTTCATGCTTAAACCTGTGCTGCAAGAACCTCTTCACATTTTGCAATGGCGTCCGGAATACCTGCCGGATTTTTTCCTCCGGCCTGTGCCATGTTCGGACGTCCGCCACCGCCGCCACCGACAAGTGCTGCGATGCCCTTAATCAGGTTACCTGCATGAGCTCCCTTGTCCATAGCGCCCTGTGTTGCCATGGCAACCATATTCACCTTGCCGTCACAATCGGAAATAAGAACAATCACGCCTTCTCCGATTTTGGCCTTTAACTGGTCACCTAAATCACGCAGTCCATTCATATCCACACCGGCTACCGAAGCCGCAAGAAGCTTTACGCCCTTTACTTCCTTCACCTGGTTCATGACATCCCCGAGTGCGTCCTTGGCTGCCTTGCTCTTTAAGGATTCGTTTTCGCTCTTTAATTCTTTTACTTCTGCAAGAAGTGATTCAATTCTTGTCAGCAGTGTTGCTGGTGTAGCTTTTAATGCTTTGGCTGCTTCTTTTAATTCTTCTTCCGGTAATACGGCCGGACCTTCCTGATAGTAAGCAGTTACGTTATTTCCGGTAATTGCTTCGATACGACGCACTCCTGCTGCAACACCGGATTCGGATAGGATCTTAAAGGACGCGATCTCTCCGGTATGTCCGACATGAGTACCACCACACAATTCCCTGGAGAAATCTCCAATCATGACAACCCGGACAGTATCACCGTATTTTTCGCCAAACAATGCCATTGCACCGGTCTTCTTTGCTTCTTCAAGGCTCATAACCTTCGTTTCTACCGGAAGATCCTCTGCAATCTTAGCGTTCACAATTTCCTCTACCTTCTTTAACTCTTCGGTGGTCATTGCCTGTCCATGGCTGAAGTCGAAGCGGGTTCTCTCTCCATCCTGGTAGGATCCGGACTGTTCCACATGATCACCTAATACTTCACGAAGTGCTTCCTGTAACAAGTGTGTTGCTGTATGATTCTTACAGGTATTGCCACGATTTAAGGAAGACACCGAAAGGTCTGCCTTTGCATCCTTCTTAATGGTGCCGGATACCACCTTACCGATATGTCCGATTCTGCCGCCCGGAACCTTCACGGTATCAATTACCTCAAATGTTCCGTCTGCCGTCTTAATTACACCAAAATCACCTTTTTGTCCACCCATGGTTGCATAGAACGGAGTTTTTACTGTAATAATGGTTCCTTCCTGCCCTTCGGAAAGTACATCCTGCCACTTGCCGTCACTGGCAATGGCTGCAACACTGCTCTCTGCCTGCAGGGTATCATAACCTGTAAATTCACTGACTAAGCTTTCGTCTAATTCATCATATAATGCCGTATCCGTAGAAAGTCTGGCAGAAAAGCTCTGGTTATCCCTTGCCTTCTGCTTCTGCTCTTCCATGGCTCTGGCAAACCCTTCTTCATCAACCTTTAAGCCCTCTTCCTGTGCAAGCTCTACGGTAAGCTCGAGCGGGAATCCAAAGGTGTCATACAGGTAGAATGCGCTCTTTCCATCGATCTCAACCGACTTTTCTTCTTTCTTCTGCTCAAGGATCTTCTTAAATTCCTTCATTCCGTTTTCCAGAGTACTCTCAAAACGGTCGATTTCCTTCTTCAGTTCAGAAAGAACGAACTCTTTGTTCTTAACCAATAACGGATAGCTTTCTGCATAAATATCATCAATGTACATCTGTGCAATGGTGAGCAGATCCTCCGTCTTTAAATTCAGCATACGGCCATGTCTTACCGCACGGCGGATCAGACGACGGAGAACATATCCTGCTCCCACATTGGAAGGAAGGAGTTTTGCTTCATCACCGATCAGCATGACACTGGTACGGATATGGTCTGCCAGAATACGCATGGATCTGGTCAGCTTTTCATCCTCTTCATATTTCGTTCCGGAAACCTTCTCAATATAAGCGATTACCGGTGCAAACAGATCGACGCGGTATACGTCTCTTGTTCCGTTTAAGAATGCCAGAATACGCTCTAAGCCCCAGCCGGTATCCACATTTTTCTGCTTTAACGGAGTAAGATGACCATCGTGGTGTTTCTCGTACTGCATAAATACATCATTGCCAAGCTCGGTATACTTACCACAGTGACATCCGGGACCACAATCCGGACCACAATCCGGGCGGTCGGCTACATAGAACATTTCACTGTCCGGTCCGCAGGGACCATATTCAAGTCCCCACCAGTTATCCTCTGCCGGAAGATAATAGATATTCTCTTTCTTAAAGCCGGAAGCGATACGATACTGTGCACCTTCCTCATCTCTTGGTGCATTCTCATCTCCTGCGAAAACAGTTGCAGCCAGATGATCGGCATCAAAGCCAAAAACCTGGGTAAGCAGTTCAAAGCTCCACTGGCATCTTTCTTTCTTAAAGTAATCACCAAGGCTCCAGCTTCCCATCATCTCAAAAAAGGTTACATGGCTCTTGTCACCAACTGAATCAATATCATTCGTACGGACACACCCCTGCACGTTACAAAGCCTGGTTCCAAGAGGGTGCTTCTGACCTAACAGATACGGCATCAAAGGCTGCATGCCTGCTACGTTAAACATTACACCGGTAGATCCGTCAGATACGAGCGAAACAGCTCCTACATCTACATGTCCGCGGTCAATATAAAATTGTTTCCAGGTTTTTCTTAATTCATCTGAAGTGAATTGTCTCATGATCTCACCATTTCTGCGTTGTTTGTATTTTCAAAAGGCTCTGTGGTTCAACGCTTCCGCAGATACCTGGTTTCATTCCGTTCACAGAACGTTTCTGTCAGAACGTAAACTTATCTGCAAAGTAAGCATCCAGATCTGCGATAGCCACACGTTCCTGCTCCATGGAATCACGGAATCGTACCGTCACACAGTTGTCTGTTTCGGAATCAAAATCATATGTAATACAGAACGGAGTTCCGATTTCATCCTGTCTGCGATAACGCTTACCAATATTTCCTCTGTCGTCGAATTCACAGTTGTACTTCCTGGAAAGCTGTTCATAAATCTTCTCCGCACCCTCATTCAGCTTCTTCGAAAGAGGAAGAATACCAATCTTTACAGGGGCAAGTGCCGGATGGAAATGAAGTACGGTACGCACATCTCCTTCTCCGATCTCCTCCTCATCATAAGCCGCGCAAAGGAATGCCAGTACCACGCGGTCTGCTCCAAGAGAAGGCTCTACAACATAAGGAACATAACGTTCATTTTTCGTATCGTCAAAATAGCTCATATCCTCGCCGGATACATTCTGATGCTGGGTTAAATCATAATCGGTTCTGTCTGCGATTCCCCATAATTCACCCCAGCCAAACGGGAACAGGAATTCAATATCAGTGGTGCCCTTGGAATAGAAGCAAAGCTCCTCCGGCGCATGATCACGAAGTCTCATTTCATCTTCCTTAATTCCTAAGCTTAACAGCCAGTCACGGCAGAACGCTCTCCAGTACTGAAACCATTCAAGGTCTGTACCGGGCTCGCAGAAGAACTCTAATTCCATCTGTTCGAACTCTCTTGTACGGAAAGTAAAGTTACCGGGAGTGATTTCATTACGGAAGGACTTACCAATCTGTCCGATACCGAACGGAATCTTCTTACGGGAGGTTCTCTGTACATTCTTAAAGTTAACGAAAATACCCTGTGCGGTTTCCGGACGAAGGTATACGGTATTCTTCGCATCCTCGGTTACGCCCTGGAAGGTCTTGAACATCAGGTTAAACTGTCTGATATCGGTAAAGTTATGCTTGCCGCAGGTCGGACATGGAACGTTGTGTTCTTCGATGAAATTCTTCATCTCTTCCTGTGAAAAAGCATCAATGGGCTTCTCCAGTGTAATTCCATTCTCCTGCGCAAAGTCCTCGATCAGCTTGTCTGCACGGAAACGCTCATGGCATTCCTTACAGTCCATCAGAGGATCGGAGAACCCTCCCAGATGTCCGGAAGCTACCCATGTCTGGGGATTCATTAAGATAGCACAATCCACTCCTACGTTGTAGGGATTTTCCATAATGAATTTCTGCCACCATGCTCTCTTCACATTGTTCTTTAATTCCACACCGAGATTACCGTAATCCCATGTGTTGGCAAGACCTCCGTAGATCTCGGATCCGGGATATACAAATCCTCTTGCCTTTGCCAATGCTACGATTTTTTCCATTGTCTTTTCCATTGTTCCATCTACCTCTCGTTATTTTTCTTTAAATATTACACAAATTTCCTTGGAAATCTGATTATTTTCATCGCTCTGTACACGGAATGCTTTCGCATGATCCGCGACCTCCACACCATCCGAAATATAAAGGATCCTGTGGCTCATCACTACCGTCTGCGTGGTATCCGTAATCAGTACCAGAACCCCATCTGTATTAAAAAGCTCTGCCATGCCCATGGTCTTGGACGGATCGGAAACTGCTGTATAGACCTTATTAAGGTCAAAGCCTGACAGCCTCGCCTGTGCCGGGGTTCCGATAAAAAAAGTTTCCCGGTTAAAGGCTGCATAGTCCTCTGCACTCCGGTATTTCATCTCCACATCCGTAACACCGTCATCCACCTGGACCTTCGATACCGTAATGGCTTCATTTCCCATTCCGGAGTTGTAAGAGGCCACGGCCTTCAACACCTCATCCTGCAATTCCTGCTGGCTGTAATAATCCTGGTCAAACGGCTCGCGGATCGTATCCGTTACTGTTCCGTCTTTAGAAACCGCAATCACGGATCCTTCTGCCCCTTTAGTGTTTCCACATGCCGTCATTCCGGCCAACACAAAAGCAGCACACAGAACGCCCGCTAAAAAGCGCTTCACACATTGCTCATTTTTCCTCATAAAAATCCTCTTCTCCTCTTCCGGAAGAATTTACCCAATCAATTATATATGAGTCCCTCAAGGATTTCAAGGCTTTTCATTTTCCGATCCACAAATCTTCTCTGATAAATCCCTGCAATTTCCTCAAGCTCCTGTAAAACCTCATCTGAAACCTTAAATGAATACAGCTTCTCCACGCTGCTGTCTGCGATATACTGCAAGGCATACCGGGTAGACTCTTCATAGTCCTTGTTTTTCGGGAGTCCCGGATACTCGCCGTTTAACACAACTGCCTTGATTTCAAATATGTACCTCACCAGCCTGTTGTCATAAGCTGCATGCAGCAGTGCCCGGAGCGATTGGTAAAGAAGCAGAAGCATCTCCCTTTCGTCGTTATTTTCTCTGGTATAGTAATCCATCAGCTCTAAAAAGTACATGCCGTAACAGGCTTCCTCAAAGTGCATACGCATATCTTCAAAATAATTCCTGATTACTGCCTCACTTAAGGAATAGGAATTCCTTCCCTCATATAAGATAAATTCACCAAAGCAGAATGGATTTGTAGCCGCCATCAGCCGGCTTCCCTGCTTGCGCGCCCCTCTGGCGAACGCTGAAATTTTGCCTCTTTCTTTTGTTAACAGAACCACTCTTCTATCCGTCTCTCCTACAGGTGATACCTCGAGCACCATCCCTGTAACCCTGACCGGTTCCTGCATGAGTTTCAGCTCCTTCTTTCTGCTGTTTTCCGGCATCCGCGAAAGCTTCCTTCCGGTAGGCCAGATAATCTTCTATCTTTCCTGTGCTTAAAAACTGATCCCAGTAATTTACGTTTTTCATCCTGTGCCCCCTAAATTGTCTTCTGTAATTAGGGTTTACAGTTTGAAGTTTTCTATTCGTTATCTTTCGGATTATATCCGTAATTTTTGAGAAGCAGATCGCTGTCTCGCCAATCCCTGCGGACCTTTACCCAAAGCTGCAGATTTACTTTTTCTTCCAGCATCTCTTCGATATCCCGGCGGGCAGACTGCCCGATCTTACGAAGCATTGTTCCCTGCTTTCCGATGATAATTCCCTTGTGGGATTCCCTCTCACAGATAATGGTGGCTTCGATATCCACAATCGTTCCCTTACTGCTCTTACGCCACTTCATCTTTTCGATGGTTACAGCAATTCCGTGCGGAATTTCTTCATCGAGGCACCGTAATGCCTTTTCACGGATAAGCTCTGCCACAATCTGACGCTGTGGCTGGTCAGTGATCGTATCCTCATCATAAAAGGCAAGTCCGTACGGCAGATATTTCATAATGCACTTAATAAGTTCTTCCGTATTTTCCTGTTTCAGGGCAGATACCGGAACGATCTCCTGAAAGTCCATCTCCTTCCGGTAGGTATCAATAAAGCCAAACAATTCCTCTTTTTTCACTGTATCGATCTTATTGATAACAAGGATGACCGGTGTTTTAATTCCTTTAAGCTGTTCAATGATATGCTTTTCTCCAGCCCCGATATAATTCGTCGGTTCCACAAGCCAGAGCACAACATCCACATCCCTTAAGGAACGTGTTGCAATGTTTACCATATAATCACCAAGCTTGTTCTTGGCCTTATGGATTCCCGGCGTGTCCACAAAAACGATCTGTCCTTCCTGCGAGGTATACACCGTCTGGATCCGGTTTCTGGTGGTCTGCGGCTTGCTTGAGGTGATCGCGATTTTCTGTCCAATCAGACAGTTCATCAATGTGGATTTTCCAACATTTGGTCTTCCGATCAGCGTGGCAAATCCGGACTTGTAATTCTCCTTCATGAGCTACTCCTTCTTTTCCTTTCCCTGGCTGTTTTCTGAATCTACTGTATCTGCTTTCTGTACTTTTTCTTTATCCATATTCTTAAGATGCGCTTCATAGGCAGCCTGGCGTTCCCGTTCCTTGATCTGCTGCTTTAAGGCTCTTTTCTCACTGCTCTTTTTTGATTTTTTGACGATCAGACGGATAAGAAGGATGAACCCAACGATAATCACTGCCCAGACAACAAGGTATGGAAGAGCAATGACAAATGAAACGCAAAAATCAAGAAAGCCGTTTCCAATTCCCTTAAGGCTGTTTACAAATCCACCTGCCATTCTCTGAAGGCGTGTCTGCTCCTCAGTCTGGGTATAAGTCTTCACTTCGTCAATATATAGATAAACAGTACTGTAGGATACCTGATTGTCAAAGGTACGAAGCTGGGATTCCATACTTTCGATCTGATAACGCACATCAGAAAGCCGGCTCTCGATCGTGATGATATCGTCAATGGTTTCTGCCTGCTCGAGAAGCTCCAATAACCGCTGCTGTTCGGTCTGCAGCGCCTCCTTATGGCTCTGCATATCCACATACTGCAGGGTAACATCCGTCACACTCTCATTTTTACTGATTACATTTGAGGCTTCAGAAACAAGGGACAGAAATTCGTTCAGCTTCTCTGCCGGAATCCGGACCGTAATATTTGCAGTACGAAGATTGCCGGCAGCTTTGTAAGTGCTTCCGTTATAGACATTGCTGGTCTCAATATACCCACCAAGCGTTTCGATCCTTTTTTCCACATTTGCAAGTAATGTGTCAAATTCTTCGGTCTCTACAGACATATCCACGTTTTTAATCAGCTTACGGCTGGTATCCTGTACCTTTTCTACGTTTTCTGCCGAACCGGCAGTGCTGTCATATTCTTCACTTGCAGCTTCCTCATAATAGCCATTATCATAGCTGTACATATCATCGCTAAGATAAGCTGAATCTGCCACTGCAGCTTCCGCTGCCGCACCCTTTGAAGAAGCTCCGCAGCCGGTTAATCCAAGAGCCATAAATCCTGCCAAAGTGATATAACGCCATGTTATTCTTTTTCTCATCCTTTTCATTCCTCCCTTGTTTCTGACAAATATTCCTCACATATTGTTACTGCCTGCCCGTACCTTGTTCCACCATCGAGCCTGCTGCTGACAGCCAGCTTCTCCGTATACATGTTAAGTAATGCTTCGGAGCTGTTTCTCAAGACCGGAATAACTGTTCCATGTTCATAAACAGCTCTTTGCTTTCCTTTAATTTGTTTCCGTTTCCGACCACGCAGATATAATCCTGCCTCATAAAGGCTGCGACCTGTCTGCCAAGTCCCTGAATAATTTCCGGTGTAACCGCAAGCAGTTCATCCCGCTCCTTCTGCAACCGTTCCATGGAAAGTCCGGTCATGTAACCGCCCAGGGAATAAATGCCCTTCACGGCCGGAGTCATCGGTGTATCAAGCTCACTGACTGCCCCGATGATAAACTGGGTCACTTCCCTCTCATCAAGCCTGCAGCCAGCAATATAATCTGCCGCCTGCTCATAGGTCCTGATTGTTTTTTCAAGGTTCGGATCACGATAGGAAACAAAGTATGCATCTCCGTTCCTGCCAAAGCTGCACATACATCCATACGCTCCACCAACCACACGGACCTGATTCCAGAGATAATCATATCCCATCATTACCTTAAGTACCCTTAAGGCACCTGTATAAGGAAGTCCCTCCCTGATAAAGTTGCCGGCACGGCATACATACTGAACCTGTCCGGCGGTTAAAAAGCCTTCATTCTTCTTTTCAGTAACCGGCTCATAGGTTTCCTTAGCGATCTCTCCGGTATAAAGCTTCTTACGGAGACGGTCTACGGCTTCCTCAATTCCCGCATATCCCTCTTCCGGTGCGGTATAATCCAGCAGCAGATTTTCCGGCCGGAAAAGATATTGACAGAGTTCCTTCAGATTTGCAACAAGCTCTTCCTTATGATCTTCAAAATTCTTTGTAAGCTCCTCAAGCAGGCGATATTGTGGAATACCATTTACCTGTTCGGTAACTGCTGCAGACTTTGAGAAGTATGACATCGCACGGATTGCTGCCAGACTGTGTCCTGCACTCTGCATGGTAGCCTGCATATCGGATTTATACTCCGCAAGAATTTCATACAGACGCTTCGTATCCGTGAAATCCGCATGGATCAGGATTTCTTCCAAAAGTTCTACTGCCTTATCCTTCTGATTAAACAGGAACTTCGTCCGTGCTTCAAAGGTTGGCTTAACCTTCGCCATATCTTTGGCATTGGTATACACATTAAATACCATTTTCGTTCCACCGGTATGGATCCGGATTTCATTATACAGATCACTGTAGGAATAATGCTCCGTGTCTACCATCAAGGTGAAAATACTCTTTAAAATTCCAATATAAGGGAACAGTCTTGCCGGCACATGGGAAGCATCAAATACAAGATTCAGGTAGCCGATTCCGTTCGTAAAAATATTATGATATAAAACCGGAGCTTCCTTGCTGCCACGCTCCTCATTGACATAAGCCGCTGCTTCCTTCTTCATATCTTCTCTCTTAAGAAGCGGAATCTTTGCAAGATCCTCCTTCGGGCTTGGCTCCTGCTGATAAGCATGGAGCGCTTTTGTTGCATCTACAACCGCCTGCTTTTCTTCATCCGTCATCCGATCCTTTATTGCTGCCAGACGATCGGCAAGTTCCTTTTCCTTCTTCCCTGTAAGTCCGGGAACCGGTTCTACGACAACCACTGCTTTATGCCGGTTATCAATAAAATATTTCTGTACCAGACCTTCATAGTAAGAGGTCTCAATCTTTTCTTTTAAAACCGCAAGCGTATCATTGGCTTCAATGTGGATAAACGGCTTCTCTTTGTCATAAAGCCAGCTGTCGAGTGCCTGCAGGCCAAGCATCAGTCCTCTTGGATAAGAGCCGAAATCTGCTTCACGGTAACGGAATTCAAATTCATTCAAAGTTGCAAGAAGCGCTTTCCTGTCAATCCCATGCTTCACAATTCTCTGCAGTTCTTCTTCGATAATGGAAACAAACTGTTCCTGCTGTGCGGAGGAAGCATTCTTTGCGGTAATGGAAAAGTACGGCTGTGCAATGCCGGTTTCGGAATAGCTGTAAACCTCATCTCCAATTCCCGCATCCACAAGAGCCTGCTTTACCGGTGACCCCGGATCTGAACAGAGCACATGAACCAGCACGTCCATCGCAATATACAGTTCCCGGTCGAGACTGCTTCCCATTGCAATATTATAAGTAAGATAGGTTTCATTTTCTGCGATATCATCCTCCATCACGGAGTATTCACACTTCTCGCAGCGTTTTTTGTCAAACGGCTTCTGTAACGGAATCGCAGAATCAACTTCCAACGTCTCATAAGAGGACAGATACTTTTCATCCAGAAACGTAAGGTATTCTTCCGGATCCAGATTTCCATACAGATAAATCAGGCTGTTCGAAGGATGATAATATTTTCCATGAAACTTTAAAAATTCCTCATAGGTAAGTTCCGGAATGACCTCCGGATCTCCTCCGGATTCCAGTCCATACGTGGTATCCGGATATAATCCGTTCATTACCTCACGGGAAACCACATCATCCGGAGAGGAAAAAGCTCCCTTCATTTCGTTATAAACTACACCATTGATGGTAAGCGGTGCATCAGTATCCTCCATCTCATAATGCCAGCCTTCCTGTCGGAAAATCTTCTCTTCCTTATAAATATTCGGATAGAACACTGCATCCAGGTAGACATGCACCAGATTCTTAAAGTCCTTATCATTGCAGCTTGCCACCGGGTAAACCGTCTTATCCGGATAGGTCATCGCATTTAAGAAGGTGTTTAAGGAACCCTTCGCCAGTTCAATAAACGGATCCTTCACCGGAAATTCCCTGGATCCACATAATACCGAATGCTCTAAGATGTGCGCTACCCCCGTACTGTCCTTAGGCGGTGTACGGAAGCCGATATAAAACACCTTATTTTCATCATCATTTAAAAGCAGTGTTATATACGCCCCGCTCTTCCTGTGTTTTAACAGATAACCGTCCGAGTTCAGATCCCCGATATGGCGTTCTTCTATTACCTCATATTTATCAAGTCCCTTTAAGCTTTTCATCGTTTCCTTCATTCCCTCCGTTTTCTTTCCAAACATATTCATTTCCTATTTTACTTTATCTTCAACTTTATTTTCAGATGGAAAATGTCATTAAGCCAAGCTTCGATAACTCAATCTCTTCAATCATCAGCCCGGCTGCTTTTTTTCTGGCAAGGTTCATCTGTGCCAGCTCCTCTACCGTCCAGATTTCTTCCTTATAAACAATCTTTTCTTTTCCTGTCATCGTTTTCTTTACAGTCTGGGTACGTACCTTTGCCCGTGCCTTCAGCTGCCTGTAGGTTTCATATACAAAGGTTCCCTTTTCCATATAATAAAATTCACTTTCAAGCGTTGTCTCCGGAGCAGCTTCCTTTAGCAGATACTGGGAAATAACCGCCTGAAACTTAAACGGCACCCTCTCGTCCTGCAGAAGCTCCTCATAGGTATATTTTACCCCAAGCGATACCGTCCGGGTATCCTGCAGTACATATTTAAAATCCTGATATTCTGAAGTTCCTTCAAAAAATTTCATTCTCGTTTATTCTCCAAGCTTTCTTGTGCATACCAACCTATTACTTATCCGAATCTTCGCCCGTATCTGTATCGGTCTGCAAAGAATCATTATTATTCTTCTTTTTTTTCTCCTGATCGATGGCTTTCTTCACAATATCCTTCTCGGTCAGATCCTCCTGAATCAGTTCTTCCATAGCATCCATCACCATCTTCATCAGCATCCCCTCTGCCTCTTTGGCATGTTCAAGACACCCTAACATAGCAACCCCCTGTGCAAGAGCCAGATTCCCTTCTCCAACCAGATCCTCAATATAAACACCCTGTCCGGTATAAAGCTTCGATATTTCAATAACCTGCGGCAGATAAATTTCAATAAGGCGCTTCTTTGCATCCGTTTCTCCTGCCATGGCACTTAACAGAATGGCCTCCCTCTGTCCATCGGTTACCGACTCCATTGCAGCCAGTTCTTCTTCATACATCTTAAGATAATCGACCTCATCCTCTGACAGGTATTCATCCAGATCCACCGGCTCATCAATGCCGATTTTATGCTTCGTCAGATAGTCATACACCATCTGGAACTGGTCTTCCTGAAATTCCAGTTCTGCAAATGCCTCTGCAACCTGCTTCTTTGTCACATAATTGCCCTGTTCTTTAGCAAGCTTCCGGATTTCTCCGAGCTTTTGTGCAAAAAGTATTTCTTTATTCATATCAGTCCTTCTTTCCAATACTTAGAATATCCTAACTGTTCTGCCAGATATCTTATTGTACATGCGTATGGGTAAACAGATGATCCTGACAATATTCATAATTTCCGTTACACTTCGAGCAGAAGCGGAACTCCAGCTCCGGATTCGTCTCATCCGTTCTTCCACAGACAGCACATTTATGCCTGGTGATACTGCCACTCTTCTTCGCCTCATGACGAAATGACTGTTGTTTTGCTGCCTGCTGTCTCGTAATCCGGATCGGTCCCCTGCGTACCTTTCTGCGGCTGGTAAAGAAAAATACCACAAAATTAAGAAGGGATGCTGTAATCACAAAACGGATGCCGAGGTTATAGTAAAACAGAGCCGAGCTCGTTCCATAACCGACAATGAACTGGTAAACCAGCATCGCCCCGTAAATAATACCAAGAAACTTCACCTTGATCGGCAGGATAAAAAACAACAATACTTCATAATCCGGGAAGGTTGCCGCATAAGCTAAAAAGATGGACATATTGACATAGTAGGTGCTGAACATCGTCGGATAGGTAATATAACCATTTACCGTTGTCCATAATCCAAGGCTCTGTGCCCCAAGCAGGGAACTTACTCCATACAGGATAAAAGCTCCAACTGCCGTAAAAAGAATACCGGAAAAAATATAGACATTATACCGGTAGGTTCCCCAGGTACGCTCTAAGCTCGTGCCGATCGAATAGTAAAAATAAAGCATTAATAATGTCCAGAAATCAAAGCTGTCCGGCGGAACAATCAGCCATGTCAAAAGTCTCCAGATCTGGAAATGGTGAATGATTTCATACGGATTCAAATATAAATAGGTAAAAAAGCCCGGATTGATCCATTTCATGAGATAACCGCATGCATAACACATGATGAGGATCAACGACAGATTCTTAATTGCATATTTACCGAATTTCTTTTCAAAATTACTCATTCTTCTACGCCTTTCAAAAACTATTAGTCCATTTATTCTATCATTCCGGCTTCAAAATGTAAACGCAAATGTTCCGTTGCTTTTTGCCGATTCGTGTCGTATAATCACATGGTGGCTACACAGAAATTAAAGTAAAGTAACTATTCAGAACCGCATTCGTAAAACCGTTGTTTCACAGCGTAGTTTACTCATGTGGTTATTTCGCCATATAAATCATGTCAAATGTCCATATGAATGCAGGCATTCTATGTCCAATTGCCATAATTTGCATGGCTCTGAATAGTTACAAATCCAATAAGGAAATGAAAGGCGGTAAAATATGGAAAACAAGCAATATACACTCGGCATTGATATCGGCTCAACCACCGTTAAGATTGCCATTCTGGATAGTGCACACAACATCCTTTTTTCCGACTACAAGAGACATTTCGCGAACATCAGGGAAACACTTCATTCCCTTCTTAGTGATGCATACAGTCAATTAGGAAATATAAGGCTGCACCCCATGATCACAGGCTCCGGTGGATTAACCCTTGCCAACCATCTGAAGGTTCCCTTTGTCCAGGAGGTAATTTCGGTTGCCACTGCATTAAAGGAAATTGCACCGAAAACGGATGTTGCGATCGAATTAGGTGGTGAAGATGCCAAGATTATTTATTTTGAAGGCGGTAACGTGGAACAACGTATGAACGGAATCTGTGCCGGTGGTACAGGCTCCTTTATCGACCAGATGGCTTCCCTGTTACAGACCGATGCGGCCGGATTAAACGAATATGCCAAGGGCTACAAATCCCTCTACACCATTGCTGCGCGCTGTGGCGTATTTGCCAAGTCCGATATCCAGCCCCTCATCAACGAAGGGGCAACCAAGGAAGACCTCGCAGCTTCCATTTTCCAGGCCGTTGTCAACCAGACCATCAGTGGTCTTGCCTGTGGGAAACCGATCCGCGGCCACATTGCCTTTTTAGGCGGTCCGCTCCACTTCCTGTCTGAATTAAAGGCTGCTTTTATCCGCACCTTAAAACTGGATGAGGAGCATACCATTGAAACAGAACATTCCCATTTATTTGCAGCAATCGGTTCTGCATTGAATGCCAAAGAAGAGGTTTCTTATACCATGGAAGAAATGGTGCAGAAGCTCTCTTCCGATATCAAAATGGAATTTGAAGTAGAACGTATGGATCCTCTCTTTGCAAGCAAAGAAGAATACGATGCGTTCTGTAAGCGCCACGAAACCCACCACGTAAAAACCGCAGATATATCCACGTATCACGGAAACTGCTATCTGGGTATCGACGCTGGAAGTACGACCACGAAGATTGCACTTGTCGGAGAAGACGGCTCCTTACTTTATTCCTTCTACAGCAGTAACGACGGTAGTCCCCTGAAGACGGCCATCCGTTCCATGAAGGAAATTTCTAAGCAGCTCCCTCCCGATGTGCATGTGGTCCGCTCCTGCTCTACCGGATACGGGGAACAGCTTATGAAGGCTGCTTTCCTTTTAGATGACGGCGAAGTAGAGACCGTTGCCCATTATTATGCGGCAGCATTCTTCGATCCTTCCGTGGATTGTATCTTAGATATCGGCGGCCAGGATATGAAATGTATCAAGATCAGGAATCAGACCGTAGACAGTGTGCAGCTTAACGAAGCCTGCTCCTCAGGATGCGGTTCCTTTATTGAGACCTTTGCCAAGTCCTTAAATTACAGTGTCCATGATTTTGCAAAGGCCGCTCTCTTTGCCGAGCATCCGATTGACTTAGGTACCCGTTGTACTGTATTCATGAATTCCAAGGTAAAGCAGGCACAGAAGGAGGGCGCCAGCGTCCCGGACATTTCCGCCGGACTTGCCTACTCCGTCATCAAGAATGCCTTATTTAAGGTCATCAAGGTATCCGACGCTTCTGCCCTTGGCAAAAATATCGTGGTACAGGGCGGAACCTTCTATAACGATGCTGTTTTGCGAAGCTTTGAAAAGATTGCCGGCTGTGAAGCCATCCGTCCGGACATTGCCGGAATCATGGGTGCCTTCGGTGCTGCCCTTATTGCCAGGGAGCGTTACAGCACAGATTACGAAACGACCATGCTGCCCTTTGACAAGATTTTATCCCTGCAGTTTGAAACCAGCATGGCAAAATGTAAGGGCTGTACCAACAACTGCCGTCTGACCATCAACAAGTTCTCCGGTGGACGTCAGTACATTTCCGGCAACCGCTGCGAACGTGGTCTTGGCAAACAGAAAAATGAGAACAACGTTCCCAATCTGTTTGATTATAAATTAAAGAGAGTCTTCGGTTATGAACCGCTTTCAGCCGAAGAAGCCACACGTGGCACGGTCGGCATTCCACGTGTGCTTAACATGTACGAAAATTATCCGTTCTGGGCAACCTTCTTTAAGGAGCTCGGCTACCGTGTGATTCTCTCTCCGGTATCCAATCGTAAGATTTATGAGCTTGGCATTGAATCCATTCCGAGTGAATCCGAATGTTACCCGGCAAAGCTGGCTCACGGACATGTCAGCTGGCTCATCAACCAGAAGGTCGATTTCATTTTCTATCCCGCTCTCTTTTATGAACGTAATGAATTTGAGGACGCCAACAATCACTACAACTGCCCGATTGTTACCTCTTATTCCGAAAATATCAAGAATAACGTGGAAGAAATCGAACGTGGTGAAGTCATTCTAAGGAATCCCTTCATGTCCTTCCGCGACCTCAAAACCATTACTGAAGCACTGGTTCGTGAGTTTAAAGAGCTTCCCTCCAAAGAAGTCATTGCTGCAAGTGAAAAGGCATGGAACGAATTAAATGCCGCACGTACCGACATGCAGAAAAAAGGGGAGGAAACCCTACAGTATTTAAAGGAGACCGGAAAACGTGGTATTGTTTTAGCCGGAAGACCTTATCATATCGACCCTGAAATCAACCATGGTATTCCGGAGCTGATTACCTCTTATGATATTGCTGTTTTAACCGAGGATTCCGTTTCCCATCTGGCGAAGCCGGAACGTCCGTTAATCGTTTCCGACCAGTGGATGTACCATTCCCGTCTCTACGCAGCCGCAAGCTATGTAAAGACCGTAGATAATCTGGATCTGATTCAGTTAAATTCCTTTGGCTGTGGTCTGGATGCTGTTACGACTGATCAGGTTAATGATATTCTGACAGGCTCAGATAAGATTTATACCTGTCTGAAAATTGATGAGGTAAATAACCTCGGCGCTGCCAGAATCCGTATCCGATCCCTGCTCTCTGCGATCCGTGTCAGGGAAAAGCTGAACAAGCAGCGTACGATCCGCTCCAGTGCCATCACGAAGGTGCCCTTTACTGAGGAAATGCGAAAGGACTATACCATTCTTGCCCCGCAGATGTCTCCAATCCATTTCGATGTCATTGAGGCTGCGTTCCGTGCCTGCGGATACAACTTTGAGATTCTCGGAAACGATAACCGTCGTGCCGTAGATGTCGGATTAAAATATGTAAACAACGATGCCTGCTACCCTTCCTTAATGGTGGTCGGTCAGATTATGGATGCCTTGCTATCCGGTAAATATGATCTTAACAAGGTAGCCGTCATTATGACACAAACCGGTGGCGGATGTCGTGCAACCAACTATGTCGGCTTTATCCGCCGTGCCTTAGAGAAGGCCGGAATGCCGCAGATCCCGGTTATTTCCCTAAATCTTGGCGGTATTGAAACAAACCCCGGATTCCATCTGAATGCCGAAATGCTGATGCGTGTTGCCTACGCTGCCCTCTTTGGCGATATCTTCATGCGCTGTGTATACCGTATGCGTCCTTATGAACAGACCAAAGGCTCTGTAGAAGAAGTACATCAGAAATGGTTAAAGAAGTGCTGCGAATTTGTTTCCGGAAAACATATGCGTTTAGCCACTTTTAACAAAATGTGCCGTCAGATCATTGCCGACTTCGATGCGATTCCGATTACGAATGAAGTAAAGCCCCGCGTCGGTATCGTCGGTGAAATTCTGGTAAAATTTGCACCAGCTGCCAACAATTACCTTGTGGATCTCTTAGAATCCGAAGGAGCAGAGGCCGTTGTGCCGGATCTGGTAGACTTCATGCTCTACTGCTTCTACAACCAGATTTATAAAGCTGATTATCTGGGCATGAGCAAAAAGACCGCCCTGATTTCCCGTCTCGGTATCCGTGGCATTGAATTCCTTCGCGGAAGTGCACGCCATGCCTTTGAGAAGAGTACCCACTTCACGCCTCCGAGCAGCATTTATGAAACGGTGGAAAATGCAAAAACGATCGTAAACATTGGTAACCAGACCGGAGAAGGATGGTTCCTGACCGGTGAAATGATTGAACTGATCCACAGCGGTGTCAATAACATCGTCTGCACCCAGCCGTTTGCCTGCCTGCCCAACCATGTCGTAGGTAAAGGTGTCATCAAAGAGCTTCGCAAGCACTATCCATTAAGCAACATTGTTGCCATCGACTACGATCCGGGTGCCAGTGAAGTAAACCAGTTGAACCGTATTAAACTGATGCTTTCTACAGCTCAGAAAAATCTTCATAAGAAGGAGGAGAAGGCTCTATGATCAAGCAGGAAATCAACGAACTGAAACGCCTTTATACCCCAAGCAACTGCTCCATTACCAGAATCTGTGGCTGCTATGTCGATGGGGAAAAGAATAAAAAGACCGAATTTAAAGAAGCCTTTCTCTCCCTTCCGGAAGAAGAAATTTTTAAATACTTTGAACTACTGCGCAAAACCTTATCGGGAAGTCTCGGAAAGAATCTCTTAAATCTGGACTTTCCCCTTGCAAGCGAACAGGAAGGAGGCACCCAGGCTGCCCTTCTTGCCCTGCGCGACAGTAAATTAAAGGATGATGCCTTAATCGAAGAGTTTTATGACCGTGTCATCAATACGTATGAATACGTCGGCAACTACCTGATTCTGCTCATCCATGACGCTTATGACGTTCCGGGAAAGACCACGGACGGTTTAACCATGGATGATGCTTCTGATACGGTATTTGAATACATCATGTGCTGTATCTGTCCGGTGAATCTTTCAAAGCCCGGCTTAAGCTATGACAGCATCAACAATGAATTCCACAACCGTATCCGTGACTGGGTGGTAGAAATGCCCGAAACCGGCTTTCTCTTCCCGAGCTTCAACGACCGTGCAACCGATATTCACTCTACGCTCTTCTATTCCAAGAATCCGGAGGAAGCACATAGCGAATTCGTAGAAAACATTCTTGGCTGTACCATGCCTTTGTCTGCCGGGACACAGAAGGAAGCCTTTCAGGCTTTGATCGAGGAAACGCTTGGCGATGAGGTCGAATACGAAGTGGTGAAAAATATCCATGAGAATTTGACGGAAATGATCGAGGAGCACAAAGAGATTCCGGAGCCTTTAACTCTTGACAAGCATCAGGTGAAAAGCCTCTTTGAAAAGAGCGGCGTCAAGGAAGAAAAACTGACTGATTTCGATAAGCTCTATGATGCAGCCGCCGGAGAAGATACCTCTCTCTTTGTAAACAATGTGGCAAATGTCCGCACCTTCGAGGTAAAGACCCCCGATGTTGTCGTAAAGGTGAATCCGGAACGTGCGGATCTGGTCAATACCCTGCAGATTGACGGCAAACGCTGTCTTGTCATCGAAATCAACGATCATGTTGAAGTGAACGGCATCACCATCCATCAGGGTGTATCCTTAGAAGACGTGGCGGATGAAGAAGAATAGAAAATCAGAAAATGCTGATAACCAATTCTTTTTCGAATGATTATCAGCATTTTTATTATTTCTATGTTTGTATTTCTGTTTCTTTCCTGATCTGCTATACTCTTTCTGTCATGGATCAGAGTAGTTCCCATATACTTATTACAAGTTACTATTACGAAAACAGATCACGATACCAGCGCAGAGCCGTAATGTACGCATCATATACCTGTTTGGAGTCCATATGGTTCAGTAACATGGTGCGGTCAATTTCCTGCCAGTTGGCACTCTCATACTGCTTCACAAACTCTAACACCGGTGCAAAGTGTCCTTTATCCTCAATGAGTGCTTCCTCAATCTCCTTAGAAACCTTTACCATCTTAAGAGCCTCTTCCATCGGCTTATTAATAATAAGATCAAGTACCGAGAACAATCCCATTAAGAACAACTCTCCTGCCTGACCGCCCATTTCGAATACAGTTGCCAGATTCTCTGCGAATTTCGCCCGGAGCAGGGAAACACGCATAATCTCATTCGGACGATCTGCACAGAGCTGACTGGTCACCGCAGTGTTGATCCATTTCTTCAATTCCTTCTGTCCTAACATGGCTGCTGCATGACGGATGGATGTAATCTCAGAATTGACCGTCATATGGTTCACCATCTTCAACAGGGAAATCACAAGAGCCGTATCTCTTCCGATGACATCGGCTGCCTTTGTCAAATCAAAGTCCGGTTCATTCACAATATTCAGAAGTTCAATATAGTTCACCTTCAACGGAGAAACCTTTGCCTCTCCCTTCGTTACCGGCATACGGTAGAATGCTCCTTCATAGAGCTGGTAGCCGCCCTCTGCCTTCAACTGCTCGAAAATTTCCTGTGTATCAATATTTCCGGCACAAAGCTTGATGTTCGGATAAATCTTCGTAAAATAAATTCTTGCCTTCGTAATATCAATCTTCTTATGATCGAGCAGAATATAATCCATCAGAAGAAGAACCTGGCGGTAATCCTCAAAGCTGGATACCGGCAGTTTACGAATAGCAAGCTTATATCCGCTGTTCTTTAATTCTTTCAGGCGGTTAATGTACATGTCATTCGGCAGAACTGCATTATCTACAAGCAGCACCACGCGGTCATGCGGCGCCTTACACTGTTCATTGATATCCGTAAACAGAGAAATATTATTTATGGAAATAAATACTTCCTTGTCTCCGGAAAGGGTCTCGATTCCCATATTTTCAATCAGTTCAAACCCCTGAATCTGTCCTACTCCATCATGCATTCCGGTTCCTAAGAAGCTGGGATTTAAAAGGAAGTTCTTCTTCTGGGTAAATAAGGAATATGCCTTCACGGTCATATTTTCATCAAATAAAGGTATTAACGTTGCAAGCATTTTGTCTTCGCCTTTCTCTCAAAAATACCAATCATCTATCTGTCTGGAACTACAATAACGATTCCGAATCGTCATGTTTATTTTACACTAAAAAACATCCAGTGTCTACTCACCACATACGTCTTCTTTCAAAAAGGAACATAATTTTTCATTTGGATATCCAAGGACTCCTGCCAGAAGTGTTTTCACATAAACCATCTCTTTCGTCATCCCATAAACCGGAACTGCACCTGCTTCCATCATCCATACGCCGGAAGCATATGCCGCCTCATTTGGACAAGGTGTTACGATTACCGGGATCCTGGCTTCCCTGCAGCGCATCAGGAACGGAAGCATGGAATACTCCGATTTCTGTTCCTCGTTCGTTCCTCCAATACAGGCTGTTGCCGAATGATACAGACCATGGATGACTGCACGGATTTCTTTACTAAGTACAATCTGCTGATAATTAAGCCCCACATATGGTTCTATGCACAGGACATCGCTTTTCAATTCTCCCATACGGGATAGGTCAATTCCATTGCCATTCCGCTGACTGCAGATCTTATCGCGTTTCAGTTCTTCCGTCCATTGGTTCAAGTGCATCGCTGCCCTGGAACATTCACCTTCCATCACCTTTGAGACTTCACCCAGGCAAACCGCATCACGGCTGTAAAAGTCGTTGGAATAATCCCCGCTGCTTACAAGATGTCCTCCATGATGAAGAAAGCATCTTCCGTCCTCATTCCGATACACCACATAGACACCGGAATGAATTCCTGCACAAATCAGCTCCACAGAACGCCGAAAGTTCTCATTTCCGTTCGCGCCCTCCTGATTAAGCGGCAGCTGGCTGGATACCAGAAATACCGGAATCTCCACCTTCGATAACGCTAACGCAAGCAGGGAAGCTGTATAGGCCAGCGTATCTGTCCCATGGGCAATCACGATTCCCCGATACTGTGAAAAATCACACTTTTTAAAAAAACGGAGTAATTCGTTCCATTTCGGAATCGTCATATTTTCGCTTAATGTATTTAAAATGGTAACTACATCAAATTTCTGATGAGCGCAGGGCGAATCCGATTCTTCAAAATATTGCAGAAGCAACGCTTTCGCTTTCTGAACGTCCACATCCCGCCGGTTCCCCTGTTCATCCCCGAAGGAACAGATCGTGCCTCCGGTTAACAATAATAAAATCTTACCTTCGCTCTCCATCATGCACTTAATCTCTCCGGAACACATCTCTGGTATAGACCTTCTCCTTCACATCGTCCAGACAGGCATCGTAACGGTTTGCAATGATTGCCTGACTCATTTCCTTAAACCTTGAAAGATCATTCACGACACGGCTTCCAAAGAAGGTACTTCCATCTTCCAGTGTCGGCTCATAAACAATAACCGTTGCGCCCTTTGCCTTAATTCTCTTCATAACGCCCTGAATGGAGGACTGACGGAAATTGTCAGAATTGGACTTCATGGTGAGACGATATACTCCAACCACGACTTCCTTTTCCTTGTCAAGCTCATATTCCCCGTTCGCTTCATAACCACCTGCAAGCTCCAATACCCTGTCTGCAATGAATTCCTTCCGCGTACGGTTACTGTCTACGATGGCTGTCATCATATTCTGTGGCACATCCTGATAATTGGCAAGAAGCTGCTTTGTATCCTTCGGCAGACAATAACCGCCATAACCAAAGGAGGGATTGTTATACTGATCCCCGATACGAGGGTCAAGGCAGACACCCTTAATAATCTGCCGGGTATCCAGGCCCTTCATCTCTGCATATGTGTCCAGCTCGTTAAAATACGATACACGCAGTGCCAGATAGGTATTGGCAAACAGTTTCACGGCTTCTGCTTCCGTATACCCCATGATTAAGGTATCGATGTTCTCTTTGATGGCCCCCTGCTGCAAGAGGTGTGCAAAGGTATTAGCAGCCTCCACTAGCTCCGGATTCTCCATATCTGTTCCAACAATAATTCTGGAAGGATACAGGTTGTCATACAGTGCCTTGGATTCCCTTAAGAACTCCGGACTGAACAGAATCCGGTCACAATGATACTTCTCCCGTACCGCAACTGTAAAGCCTACCGGAATCGTCGACTTGATTACCATAACAGCCTTCGGATTGACCTGCATCACAAGCCGGATAACCGCTTCTACCGCAGAGGTATCGAAGAAATTCTTCTTTGAATCATAATTGGTCGGTGTTGCAATTACGACAAACTCAGCATCCCGGTAAGCCGCCTCTGCATCTGTGGTTGCCACAAGATTCAAATCCTTTTCCCTTAAATATTTCTCAATATATTCGTCCTGGATCGGTGACTTGTGCTGATTAATCAGATTCACCTTTTCTTCTATAATATCCACTGCCATCACTTCATTGTGCTGTGCCAGCAAGGTCGCAATACTTAAGCCGACATATCCTGTTCCTGCTACTGCAATCTTCATCTGTTTTCCTCCTGACCGTAAAATTCCTGATACCACTGTGCAAAATTCCTTAATCCGGTTCGCAAGTCCGTTTTCGGGCAATAATCAAAGTCCTCCTGCAGGGCCTCTGTGTCTGCATACGTCACGGGTACATCTCCCGGCTGCATCGGCACAAGCTTCTTATGTGCTTCAAAATCATAGTCTGCCGGAAGGACTCCTGCTGCTACCAGCTCCTGCTGCAGAATATCCACAAAATCAAGCAGATTCTCCGGATGTCCGCCTCCAATATTATATACCTTGTACGGAGGAACCGGTAATCCGTCTGCTCCGTTTACCCGTTCCGGAGCCCCCTTCATCACACGCACGATTCCTTCCACAATATCATCCACATAGGTAAAATCCCTGCGGCAGTTTCCGTAATTAAAAATCTCGATGGTTTTCCCCTGAAGAAGCTTATTTGTAAAACCAAAGTATGCCATATCCGGTCTTCCTGCCGGTCCATAAACGGTAAAAAACCGTAAGCCGGTAGATGGAATGTTATATAACTTGCTGTAGGCATGTGCAAACAATTCATTCGACTTCTTCGTTGCTGCATACAAAGAGACCGGATGATCTACCGGATCCTCAGTAGAAAACGGCACCTTCTCATTCCCTCCATAAACAGAAGAAGACGATGCATATATAAGATGCGCAACGCCCTGTTTTCCATCATCGTAGGAATGACGGCATGCCTCTAAAAGATTGTAAAATCCAATCATATTAGAAGAAATATATGCATCCGGATTCGTAATGGAATACCGTACACCTGCCTGTGCCGCAAGATTTACAACAATCTGTGGTTCATAGGCTTCGAACAATTCCTGTATCATTGGGCGATCAGCAATATCTCCCTTTTTGAATATCCATTCCGTTTCCGGATATTCCTTTGATAGCTTCTCTATTTGTTTAAGTCTCCACTCTTTAATACGGACATCATAATAATCATTCAGATTATCAATCCCAATGATTCTTTCCGGCTTTTTTCCTTTTAAAAGTCTCATTACAAGATTGGCTCCGATAAAACCAGCTGCTCCGGTGACAAGTATTGTGGTTCCTTTCAGATTTAACTCATGCATATTTATTCTCTTTACCCTTCCAAATCATCCATCAATCTATTATCCTAATAACCCACATAAAGTAGGACTTGTATGCTTTCAGAAAATCTGCATACGCACCCTACTTTTGTGACTAGTATAATTATTTATACTTTACCATTAATTCAGATAATTGTAAATGTCCTCGTTCCCTCCCACATTATTCTTAAGAACGATCGGGCAAAAGACTCTCAAATATTTCCCCTAAATCTGAGCTTCTCTATCATCTTGAATTTAACTCACACTTATTACATGTTTTGATTTTGCCCTTTCCCCAAGCCATTCAGGACCTCTTCAACTGCCGTGATGTAAGCAATGAATGGGAACGGACATTCATGTAATGAATCCCCCTTTCTCATTCTATATTATAATTAAAACCTCTGTTGTGAAAATTTTTAGACTGAATTGTATTTTTTGTGTAATAAAAAAACCTATACCGCCATTTTAAGCCTATATGTGATTTTATCTTCGAAATAATCCAAAAAATAATATTTTAAGCAGTTTATACATTGGCGAATGCCATGATCTTCATTTATCTGCTTTTCCAGATGTCTCTCTCATACTCTTCAATCGTCCGGTCAGAGGAAAAGTATCCGGCTTTTGCAATGTTAATAAGCATCATCTTTGCGAATTTCTCACGGTCGTTGTAGCAGGCATAGGCCTCTTCCTTCTTTTCACAGTACTCTTTAAAGTCAAGGAGGGTCATGAACCAGTCCTTGTTTAAAAGCTCCTTCTGCAAGCGTGTGAGATTCTCTTCCTGTCCAATGGCAAGGAGCTCCTTCGATGTAATAAAATCAACTGCTTCCTTAATATCCGGATCCTTCTCATAAAAATTCCTTGATACATAATCGGACTTTTCATAATGTGCAATGACTTCCTCGCTGGATGCTCCGAAAATAAAGATATTGTCGTCTCCTACAAGTTCATGAATCTCCACATTCGCACCGTCTTCGGTTCCAAGCGTTACCGCACCGTTTAACATGAACTTCATGTTGCCGGTTCCGCTCGCCTCCTTGGAAGCAAGTGAAATCTGCTCAGAAAGATCGGTCGCCGGGATCAGCTTCTCTGCCTTGGTTACATTATAATTTTCCACCATAACGACCTTTAAATAAGGGCTCACCTCAGGATCTGCATTCACAAGCTCCTGCAGACATAAAATCAGATGAATGATATCCTTGGCAATCACATAAGCCGGCGCCGCCTTGGCACCAAAGATTACCGTAATCGGTGTTTCCGGTTTCTTTCCTGCCTTGATTTCCAGATATTTATGAATGACAAACAGGGCATTCATCTGCTGCCGCTTGTATTCATGCAGACGTTTGATCTGGGTATCAAAGATGCTGTCCGGATTTAAGGTAAGGTTCTGTGTTTCCTTTAAATAAGCACACAGCTCCTTCTTATTTTCCATCTTTACATCCAAAAGCTTTTTAAGGAATTCCGGATCGTCCTGATACGCTAAGAGCTTTGTTAACTCCATGGCATCCTTACGGTATCCTCTTCCGATTGTTTCATCTAAGAGTGCCGTGAGCCTTGGATTACAATGTAACAGCCAGCGGCGGAACGTGATGCCGTTCGTCTTATTATTAAATTTCTCCGGATAAAGCTCATAAAACGGATGAAGCTCGGTCTTTTTCAGAATATCCGTGTGAAGGGATGCCACACCGTTTACGGAAAAGCCGTAATGAATATCCAGGTGTGCCATATGCACAGTGTCATTGCGGTCGATAATGACTACCTTTTCATCATCGAATTTACGGCGTACCTTATCATCAAGAACTTCAATGATCGGAACGAGCTGCGGCACAACCTTATTCAGATAGGCAATCGGCCACTTTTCCAATGCTTCTGCCAGAATCGTATGATTCGTATAGGCACAGGTCTTTGAAACAATAGCAATGGCTTCGTCCATTGCTATGCCCCGCTCCATCAAAAGACGGATCAGCTCCGGAATAATCATGGTCGGATGTGTATCATTAATCTGGATCACCGCATAGTCTGACAGATCATGCAGATTTGAGCCACGCTTTACGCTTTCGTCCAGAATAAGCTGTGCGCCGCTGCTTACCATAAAGTACTGCTGATAAATACGAAGCTGTCTTCCTTCCTCATCCGAATCATCCGGATAAAGGAACAGCGTCAGATTCTTCTCAATGTCCGTTTTATCAAAGGAAATGCCATCCTGAACCAGATTCTCATCCACGGAATCCAGATCAAATAAATGAAGCTTATTGGTGTGATTTTCATAACCTGTCACATCAATGTCATACATTCTGGCATTCACCTTCAGATTGCCAAAGCTTACCGGATAAACCACCTCGGTACGGTTCAGCCAGCTTTGCGGCTCCATCCAGGGATTCGGAGTTTCCTTCTGCAGGTTCTTTTCAAATTCCTGCTTAAAAAGTCCCAGATGATAATTTAATCCAATTCCATCTCCGTTTAAGCCTAAGGTTGCCATGGAGTCAAGGAAGCAGGCCGCCAGTCTTCCAAGCCCGCCGTTTCCAAGAGACGGTTCAGGCTCAATCTCTTCAATCGCAGCAAGACTCTTTCCGTTCTTTGAAAGAATATCCTTTACATCATCATAAATTCCAAGATTAATCAGATTGTTGGAAAGAAGCTTGCCAATCAGGAACTCTGCAGAAACATAGTAGATCTTCTTTCCCTTCTGCTCGCTCTGTGCACGCTCTCTTTCCTTTGCCATCTCTTTCACAAGCTCAAGGAGCATGAAATAAATCTCCTTCTCGCCTGCTTCCTGAATGGACTTTCCAAGTTTTTGTTCCAATAATTCTTTATTCAACATCTGTTTTTCTCCTTTTCGGGGGGAATACTATCCTTTTACGGCTCCGGATGCCACACCTTTAATAATATATTTCTGTCCGGACAGATATACAATGATAATCGGGATTATGGTTAACATAATACTTGCCATCATTGGTCCCATCTCAACCTTTCCGTAGCTTCCCCGGAAATACTGGATGAGCATCGGGATCGTTTTATATTTCTTAATATCAAGCACCAGGGTCGGAAGAAGATAATCATTCCATACCCACATGGCTTCCAGGATTCCTACGGAAATCATCGTTGGTGCCAGCATATGCATATCAATCTTAAAGAACGTCTGGATCGGATTACAGCCATCGATCAGGGCTGCCTCTTCTACCTCAAGCGGAATGGACTTTACGAAGCCACAGAACATGAATACGGCAAGTCCTGCCCCGAATCCAAGATAGATTACCCAGATATTCCAGGGAGTATTTAAATGAAGCTTATCTGCGGTCTGTGACAGGGTAAACATCACCATCTGAAAAGGAACCACCATCGAAAAGACAAACAGGAAATAAAGAGCCTTCGAAAGGATGCCCTTTACACGGGTAATGTACCATGCACACATGGAACAGAAAAGCAGAATCGCTGCCACGGAAGTAATCGTAATAAATAAGCTGTAGCCCAGGCTGTTCAAAAAGCCTTTGGATTCAATGGCATTAATATAGTTTTCCAAACCTGCAAAGGTTTCTGCGGTAGGAAGCTTGAAAACGCTTCCGGTGCTGATGGCAGATTCCTTTTTCAGGGAATTGATCAAAATCATAAAAACAGGATAAATCCATAACAGGGAGAGAATGGTCAAAATGACAACTAATATGGTATTTCCGACTTTTTTCTTTGTATTCATTACTGCTGCACCTCCCTTGATCTGGTTGCTCTAAGCTGGAACAGGGAAATAAAGATTACCAGTGCACAGAAGATCACTGCCTTCGCCTGTCCATAACCCTTCCACTGCATACCGGAGCGTGCATAGAAGGTATTGTAAATGTTAAGGGCCATCATATCGGTCATATGGTTCGGATCCCCTCCGGTCAACGCAAGGTTCTGGTCAAACAGCTTGAAGGAATTCGTTAAGGTCAGGAAAATACAAATGGTAACAGAAGACATTACCATGGGAATTTTAATTTTAAACAAGGTCTGCAGGCGGTTTGCTCCGTCAATCTCGGCTGCTTCAATTAAAGAATCCGGAACGTTCTGCAGGCCTGCAATGTAAATAATCATCATGTAACCAATCTGCTGCCATCCCATCAGGATAATGAGTCCCCAGTAGCCTGCGGTTGCATTTAATGCAAGCAGGGGCTGTTCTAAAATCGTCATCACACAGTTAATCAGGATCTGCCAGATATAACCAAGCACGATACCACCGATGAGGTTTGGCATAAAAAACACGGTACGGAAAACATTTGTTCCGCGTAATTTCTGTGTCAGTAAAACGGCAAGTGCAAATGCCAGAATATTAATACTTAAAATGGATACCACTGCAAACAATACGGTAAATCCAAATGCCCTCTGAAAAGAGGTGTCCGTAATTGCAGCACGGTAATTTGCAAGTCCTACCCACGTCGCATTTCCTACTGTTGTAAATTTACAGAAGGATAAGTATAAGCCCTCCACAAACGGAACAATAAATCCGATGATAAATGCAGCCAGCGTGGGCAGAATAAAAATAACTGCATGTTTCTTTATTGCCTTCTCCATAACATAACCTCCATATTACATAAGAATGGGCAGACAGTATTTTCTGCCTGCCCATTCCGGTTTCTTTATTTACTGCTGATTGGCAAGCTCATATTCGGTTGCCCATCCATCTACGAATGCACTTACTACTGCATCCCAGTTTGCATCGGTCTCATCTGCCGCATAAGCGGTTAATGCAGATCCTACACCATTCTTCCATTCTTCAGAAGGCATGGTTGTGAAGTTCCATGATACAGGTGTCTTTCCTTCTGCGGTATATGCGCTGTCCTGCTTAACAAATAAGTTCGGAGATTCCTTTGCGTTCTTGAAAGGAATAACAAATCCCATTTCATCAGACATAGAAGCGGTTCCCTTATCGGAAGTTACACACCAGTACATGAAATCAAGTGTAGCCTGGATATCATCTGCAGATGCTTCCTTATTTACACACCAGTAGTTTTCTGTACCGGTACAAAGTCCCTGATTTGCTTCATCACCAACACCGATATAGATCGGAATCATGGCAAGATCATCATCGGTAAACTTACCGTCACCAACCAGGTTTCCATATTCCCAGGAACCATTCTGGAAGAATACGGCTTCCTTGTTTAAGAATTCATTTCTGGAATCGTCACCGGTCTTTGCTGCAAGATCCTTGCCGCTGCAGGTGCTGTTATTTACATACAGATCCCAGATGTTACGGTATGCATCAAGATAGGTTCCCTTGATAGCCGGAGTAGATCCGATACCGTCTTCCTTATACTCGAAGTAAATCGGAAGGTTTGCAAGATGGGTCTTGAATCTCCAGTCAGAGGATCCGTCCATACCTGCGGAAGTGAATGCTGCAAATCCAAGCTCAGAAGAACGGCTTGTAATATCTTCTGCAACCTTCTTTAAATCAGCAAAGGACTTGATGTCATCAATACTGTAGCCTGCTTCTGTAAGTAAGGTCTTATTGCAGATCAGTCCGTAAGATTCAATAACATATGCGATACCTGCTACTGCATCTCCATCCTTCAATGCGAAATCTTCGCTTGTCAGTTCGCCATAGATTGCAGATCCGGAAAGGTCATAGCAGTAATCCTTCCAGTTTGCAAGACCAACCGGTCCGTTTACCTGGAACAGAGTCGGAGCTCCGCTCTTTCCCATTTCACTCATCAGAGTGGTTTCATAATTTCCGGAAGCTGCTGTCACAACGGTAACCGGTACGCCGGTCTCTTCGGTATAAGCCTTTGCCAGATCCTGCCACTGCTCATCCTGCTCCGGCTTGAAGTTCAGATAATATACAGATCCTGCTCCTGTGCTTGTTGCTGCTTCGCCTTCAGAAGCCTCTGTGCTTTCTGCTGCATCTGCAGCTTCTGTTGTTTCTGTTGTTTCTGCTGCTGTGCTTTCGCTGCTGTCACTTGCAGTGTCTGTAGAGGTGCTTCCGCAACCGGCCAGAACTCCTGCTGTCATCATAGCTGCCATACCAAGGGCAAGCCATCGTTTTACATTTTTCATAGTATTCCTCCCATTTCTTTTATGATCCGCACCTTCATGGAAGAGTGCGTTTCTTTGTTTTGTTATACTTATCTTATCAGAAATGTAAAAGATCCATTATCAATTATTCTACCTCGAATGCAAAAAAATAAACCTGATATGATTTTTCATACAGGTTTATTTTTTGTTATCTGAATCATTCCTTATCTTCTTACTGCTCAGCTTCAAATTCCAGCACACTTTCCTGCACCATCTGCACAAACTTCTCCGGTGTAATCTTCTGTTCAGCCAGAAGCGGCAGTGCAACTCCCAGTGTCTCTTCCTGTAGGATGGAATTCCATTTCACCTGATAGTTTGGAACAATCTGATCTGCCCCGGAAAATGCTTTCAGATAATCCTTTAATACCTGTGGCTTATCTGTCAGATCCTGGTTAAATAGAATATCCTTTTCATTCTTATTATATTCTGTCCGGAACTTCAAAAATTCCACCGCTGCCGCTTTAACTTCATCCGGGTAGCTGGAAACAACCGCCCAGCCAAAGGTTTCCGGGGATGCCACCAGTGTATGCTCCGGAAAAGAAGAAAACCGTATCTCATCTCCCCTGTTTTCCGGGATCTGGTCAATCAGCCAGTAGCCATTCGGAATCATAGCTGCCTTATCTGAAAAGAAATTAGAATATGCCACATCATAGTCCGAGTGGAGAGCATCGTCTGTTGTATAAGAAAACAGCTTCTGCAGCACCTCTCCCAGATACAGACCGCTTTCGTTCTCATAGCTTTCCGGAAGCATCTGTCTCATAAACTCTGCCCCTTCTTTACTTTCCGCCAGGGCCGCCGTGGCAATCAGCATCGGTGCCCATCCGGTTCCCTCCGTATGCAGGGCCAGCGGCGTGATTCCATGCTCCTTTAAGGTGTCGCAGCATTCCCAGAATTCCTCCCAGGTTTCCGGAAAGCGGTCAATCCCCGCCTGTGCAAACAACTCTTCGTTCCAGAACATTCCGGAGCAGGTAAATGCCGATGTGCTGATCGGTCCTAAATATACCTCTCCATCTGCATAGGTACTTCCCTGCAGCACAAACGGTTCAATATTCGACTTCCAGGAAAGATCCTCTTCCAGATATGGACTCAGATCCTCAAGCCTTCCCTCTTCCACCATCATCATATAAAAGGAAGGGATCGTACACACATCGTAAATAACTGCAGGCAGGCTGTCCGTTACATTCATTCTTTTGAGATTCTGCCGGTATTCCTCCTCCGTTTCGAGTACCCATTCCACATCAAGGTAATATTTTCCTGCATAGGCTTTATTAAATGCATCGGCAAGCTCCTGATTGTTCTTCTTTCCCGTGGTCGGATCTACCGTAAAAATAATCGGAATGGAAATCACACTGCTCTCTTCCTTAACCGTACTTTCACTCTCTGTTCCTGCACATCCCGAAACCACCATGCCGCACAGTATCATAAGAAGACAGAACATCATGCCTTTTCTGCATTTTCTATGAATTCTCTTCATGCTGTTCCCCTTCCCCCGGGATCTCAATCGTACAGGTTGTTCCATCCTGCTCTGCCCGGTAAGTAAACAGGATCTCTTCTCCGTATTTCAGCCTTAGTCTCGTCAGTACATTACTCACCCCATAGCCGTTTTTCGCATTCTTGGGAAAGAGCTTTCTGGCTTCCGAAAGGGGTCTGCCGTTTAATGCATTGATCTTTTCTGCCATTTCCTCCGCAATAGGTATCCCGCTGTTATAAACGGTAAGAATCAGCCTGCCATCCTGCTTATACACATGAATCCGGATCTGACCGCCCTCATAAATTTCGCAGAAGCCATATTTAATCGAATTTTCCACAAGTGGCTGTAAAATCAGCTTTAACACCCAGGTTTCTTTCGGATCCACTTCACAGTCCACCGTATAGGTAAACAGATTTTCATTACGGATCTGCTGGATCTGCAGATAACTCTTCACATTTTCAAGCTCATCTTCCACCGTAACAATTTCACTTCCCTTACTTAACGAAAGCCTCAGATATTTAGACAGAGCCTGAATCATATTCATCGTGGTCTCTTCTTTATTAATTCTCGCCAACATATAAATGGTGTCCAGCGTATTATATAAGAAATGCGGATTAATCTGGCTGATCAGCATATTCAATTCACTGGTGCGCAGCTCCTTCTGCTGTGTCCTGATCTCATCCAGCAGCTCTTTGATATTGGAAAGCATTTCATTATAGGCATTCCCGATCTGGTCGAGCTCTGTTTTCGTATTCAGATGGATCAGCTTACTGAAATCCTCTCCGCTAAATTCGGTCATGGCCCGGTTCAGTTCCTTAATGGGCTTCGTAAATTTATTGGAAAAGTAAATACTTAATACTACGGCAATCGCAATGACTAACAGATAGATGACAAGCAACACCCAGAATACCTTTGTAATTTCCTTACCAAGTACCTGCTCGGGAACAAGCGTAAATACCGAAAATCCACACTCCTCCTGTTTATAAACAGATAATATGCCGTCGCTTATTTTTTCATTTTCCACCAGGGTTCCTCCCCCTTGCACCTGCGCATAATCAGCCAGAATAGCTTCCTGCTCCCGGGATAAAGCAAAGCCTTCGGGATACCAGTACGCACAGATACTTCCCTGCGGATCCATAATTCCGATTGCTGCCTCCTGTGTGAGATTATCCTCTTCAAGCAGCAGACTCTGCAAAAATTCCGGATTCATCTTAAAAAACAAATAGCCCGGCTCATGTGCATAATTCAGGCTGTGTACCTTACGTCCGACAAACAGAGCTTCTTCACCTGTCCCAAACAGATAGTCCTTCATAACAAACCACCTGGTATCGGCATAGGAACTGCCAAGCTGCCGCACCAGAAGGCTGTCCTCGAAATACTGGTAAGGAATCTTCGAATAGGATCGGGTATAGAGATTTTTCTTATTATCCACATAACAGTATTCTGAAACATGATCAAGGTCAACATAGGCAAAATATTTACTTAAAGAATTCCGGTCTACCTCTTCCATAGGCTTTGCCTTAAGGCTCTGCTGCACCTGATCATCTAAAATGCATTCTTCTGTCACCTTTTCGGTCTTCTGATACAGGGTATCAAGTGAAATCCCGATCTTTTCCGTCATAAAGGTATATTTATCCGTAACGATTCCCATCATAATATTACGCATATAAAACCAGACTCCCATGCTTGACAAAAACAGCGCAAGCAGAAGAAGTCCGATTGTATATTTCAGATATTTTCTTTGAATTCCAGAGGTTGCTTTTCTGATTTTCATATGATAAATTCTAATATCCCTTCTAAATGTCTACCATTCCTTCTTATATTCAGTGGGAAGCTTCCCGGTATATTCTTTAAACAGATGGGAAAAGTAAGATGGATTACTGATTCCGATCTGTTCACAAATGCTTCCGATACTTTCATTCCCGTTCTGCAAAAGCTTCTTGGCCTTTTCCATCCGGCACTGTAACAGATATTTTTTAAAGGACATCTGCTGGCTTTCTTTAAATACCCTTCCAAAATAAACGGGATTCAGGTACACATGCATAGCGACCGCTACAATCGAAAGATCCTCCTCCTGCAGATGCTCGTCAATATAGGTCAGAGCTTCTGACATATATTCCCGGTTTCCTCCGACCTCATGATTTGCGGCATAATTCTTTCGTTCCTCAATTACCCGGCACAGAATCTTATAGCTCACATCCACTTCCTTCGATGCACTTAAATTCTGCATATTGGAATAATAATTCTGGAACTGCTTTTTTAATTCCTCCGACATTCCATAAGTCTCTTCCAGAAAAACCTCAGCATCAAGCATGACCGTATGAAGTCTCTGGCGCTGTGTCTCCTCCTGTGCAGGCAGCGTGTAAAGGAAGTGTACAAAAGCCTCCTTCAGTGCATTTTCATCATTCCTGCGGAGCGCACTTCCAATCTGCTGTTCCTCCGGTGCCGACGTGTCCCTGGTATATTGTGAGGCACTTTCCATATAAATGGTAAATGAACCGGAACCGGCTTCGCTCGCCATAGTAAACAGCTCGCTGGCTTCTTCGTAGCTTTTCCGGATTCCGGGAAGTCCCTTATAGGGCTTGGATATGGAAGCAATGATAGGACTCTTCAATTCTTCCTTTGCTTCCTCCAAAAGATGCTTCACTGCAAGTACTGTGGCATTTTCTTTCGTGCGGACCAGAAAGAGCAGCGTCTCTCCCTGTCCCTGCAGGCACAAATAAGCAAACCGCTCCCGCAGCTTTTGTTCCAGAAAGGACTTCAGGGCAAAGCGTGCTGCTTCATATTCCAGGGTATTCGTGATTTTATATGCAAGATCAATATCCGCATTCACCGCAATAAAACGCTCTTCCTTTTGTAATGGCTGATCCACGGTCTCAAAAACCTCGGTCAGCTTATCAAAGGAAATCTGATTAAACAGATACTTCTGCACAATGACCTGCAGGAAGCTTGTCGCATCCTTCATTACCAGCTTCTCCCAGCTTTCCATGCGCTCTTCTTTTTTCTGCTTTTCCATACAGGACCGGTACGCATTCTGCATGGTTTCCTGCAGCTTGTCATCCTCAATCGGCTTTAACAGATAAGCAAACGCACCGAGATCGCATGCTTCCTTTGCATACTCAAAATCCCGATACGCACTTAATACAACAAACAGGCACTCCTGTCCTGTCTGACGTATCGTATCCATCATCTGTAATCCGGTCATCTGCTTCATCCGGATATCGGTCAGTACCACATCCGGTTTCTTCTCACGGATCACTTCAATTGCCTGCTCTCCGCTTAATGCTGTACCAACCACCTGAAATCCCATCTGATCCCAGTCATAAGTCTTTAACAGACCCTTTAATAAAATCGGTTCATCGTCTACAATTACAAGATCCAATAATTTCATCATTGCTTCCCCATATACAAGTCTGTTCTTTCATACCATTCAGTTTACCTGTCTGATGCAAAAAATCATACCAATTGTCATACACAGGATACAAAAATTCATACTATTTGGTCTGATTTAAGATTTCCATGAACTCTTCGCCTGTAATTGTTTCCTTTTCATACAGGTATTTCGCAAGCTCATGAAGCTTATCCTGATGGGCACTCAGAAGCTCCATGGCTGTACTGCTGCCCTGCTTTACAAGCGAAATCACCATATCATCAATCTCTGCTGCCTTCTGCGGCGAACAGCTTAAGGTAGCATCTTCGTTAAGATACGCGTTGTTCCTTGTTTCAAAGGCAACCATTCCGAATTTCTCACTCATGCCATACCGGGTAATCATTGCCCTGGCAAGCTTCGTTGCCTGCTCAATATCATTGGAGGCTCCTGTGGTAACGGAATGGAAAATCAGCTCTTCGGCACATCTGCCGCCTGTAAGGGTTGCAATCTTATTGGTAAGCTCTTCCTTCGTCATCAGGTTACGCTCCTCGGAATCAACCTGCATGGTATAACCGAGAGCTCCTGAGGTACGGGGAATAATCGTAATCTTGGTAACAGGTGCGGATTGTGTCTGCAATGCGGCCACAAGCGCATGTCCGATCTCATGATAGGATACAATGAGACGTTCCTTCGTGGACAAGACCTTATTTTTCTTCTGATAACCGGCAATGACCGTTTCAATACTCTCTTCAAGATCTGCCTGGGTAACAAACTTACGGTTCTCACGGACTGCACGGAGTGCAGCTTCATTGACCATATTGGCAAGTTCTGCACCCGACGCTCCGGAAGCAGCTCTTGCAATGGCATTAAAATCTACCTGATCCGAAAGCTTAACCTTGCGGGCATGTACCTTCAGGATTTCTTCCCTGCCTTTTAAGTCCGGAAGCTCCACAGGGATTCTGCGGTCAAAACGTCCGGGGCGGAGCAACGCCGGATCCAGACTGTCCGGCCGGTTCGTTGCAGCCAGAATCACAACACCCTTTGAAGCATCAAAACCATCCATTTCCGTTAATAACTGGTTCAGGGTCTGCTCACGTTCATCGTTACCTCCATAGCCGCCGCTGTCACGCTTTTTACCAATGGTATCAATTTCATCAATAAACACAATACATGGTGCCTTTTCATTCGCCTGCCGGAACAGGTCACGTACCTTGGAAGCACCCATACCGACAAACATCTCCACAAATTCCGAACCGGAAATCGAAAAGAACGGTACACTGGCTTCTCCGGCAACGGCCTTTGCCAGTAAGGTTTTACCGGTTCCGGGAGGTCCTACAAGAAGTGCACCCTTCGGACATACCGCACCGATTTCCTGATACTTTGCCGGATTGTGCAGGAAATCTACAATTTCGGTTAAGAGCTCCTTGGCTTCATCTTCACCCGCCACATCATTGAAGGTTATTCCGGTTGTAGATTCCACATAGACCTTGGCATTGCTTTTCCCGAAGGACATAAATGGATTTCCTTCTCCGCCGCCACCCATCTTTTTCATCATGTAATTGCTGAGCAGTTGACCAAGTCCCCAGAAAATCAGGATCGGAACAATCCATACCAACAGGAAATTCAGGATCGGATTCATTTCCTTTTCCGCAACACGTCCAAATTCACAGCCTGCATCCTCCAGACGGTTTACAAGCTCCGGATCTTCAAATGTGGTGGTTGCGTAGTACTTCGGCTCTTCCTTATCAGTATCCACAAAATAAATGGAATCGCCGTTTAACTCTACCCTGGACACTTCCTTACTTTCTACCATGTTAAGGAACGTTCCGTAGTCCACTTCCGTAATCTGGTTTCTCCTGATCAGCAGTGGAAACAGGAAGGTATTGAGCAGAATCAGCACCACCATTGCCACAAGGTAATAAAACAATAACGGTTTCTTTGGTTTTTCAACTTTTTTCATACACTATCCTCGCTTTTGCTTTTTATATTGTCTGGGCGTACACCCTGTAATAACTTTAAATTTCCTGTTAAAATTGGATAAATTCTTAAATCCGCACTGGTAGGCGGCATCCGCAACTGCCGTCCCCCCAAGAATCTTTTCACAGGCCTTCTGGATCCTCAGTCGGTTCAGATACTCAATCGCTCCCATTCCCGAGATCTCCCGGAACCTCTGCATGAAATAGCTTTCACTCAAATGAACCTGTCTGGCCAGCAGCTCTATCGTAATGACATCCTCATAATGCTCTGACATATAGTCAAGCACGGTCCGGATCTCTTCCCAGGAATCTGTTTCCTGCCGGTAAATTACCGCCCCGGACTGTTCCGTATACCATAATAGCTTTAACAGCTCTCCCTTCATCAGAAGGTCAGTCTGTGCCCGGTTCTCCTTCGCGCAGAAAATAATATGCTCTGCACATTCCTTTAACTGCAGGTAACAGGGATTGTCTGTATGAACGGGAAGCAGCCTTGCTGTTCCCCTGCAGAGTGGAAAAATGATTTCGGTATAACACCGATCCTCACTGCTTCCAAGCATTTCGGTACTGAAGACCACCGTATCATAACAAAGGTGTCCGTCCGCCTCAATGGCATGAAGTACCTCCGGCTGGATAAGCAGAATATCCCCCGGATGAACCTCTACTTCCCGGTCGCCGATTCTCATAATTCCTTCTCCGTCCGTCACATAATTCAGCTCCCACTCCCTATGCCAGTGAAGCGGCACGAACGGAAAGTAATCCGGGATCCGGCTTTCATAATAGCTGTATGGCACAAGATAAGAGCTGTGCCTGCGCTTTTCGTGTGCATTTGCCTCAAACAGATCCTGATTTTCTGCCACTTTTCCTGCCCCTTCCCGAAAAACATAGAATTGTACTATTTTTTCATAGAATTATAGTAGAATAATCCTATTTAAGATAGTATTGTATCGTTATAGACAGGGAAAATCAATTCCCTACCGCAGATTTAATAAAAATTTTAGATCCTGAACAATGGAGGTTATCTATGAGCACAGAAAGAAAACAACCGGAATGGCTTGACAATGCCGTATTCTATGAAATTTATCCCCAGTCCTTCCGTGATACCAATGCTGACGGTATCGGTGATTTTAATGGAATTATCGAAAAGCTGGACTATATTAAGGAGCTTGGGTGTACCGCTCTCTGGCTGAATCCCTGCTTTCTCTCCCCCTTCGGTGATGCCGGATATGACGTGGAGGATTATTACACCGTAGCTCCCCGTTACGGAACCAATGAGGATCTCGTTCATTTGTTTGAAGAAGCACACAAAAGACAGATGCATGTCCTTCTCGACCTCGTTCCTGGGCACACGGCGGTTACCTGCAAATGGTTTAAGGAATCCATGAAGGCCGAAAAGAATCAATACACCGACCGCTATGTCTGGACAGACAGTGCCTGGGAATCCCCGGAAAATATGGCAACCATCCGCGGCATCTCCGATCGTGACGGTTCCTGTGTGGTAAACTTCTTCTCCCATCAGCCTGCTTTAAACTACGGCTTCTACCAGCCGGATCCTTCGAAAAAGTGGCAGCAGCCCATGGATGCGGAAGGTCCCATGGCTACCCGCGAGGAATTAAAGAATATCATGCGCTTCTGGCTTTCCTTAGGCTGCGATGGGTTCCGTGTCGATATGGCAGGCTCCCTTGTAAAAAATGATGAGGATGGAAAAGGAACCATTGCGCTCTGGCAGGACATCCGTGAATTTTTAGATGAAGAATTCCCGGCCGCAGCCATGGTCAGTGAATGGGGGGAACCGGATAAGAGCCTCATCGGTGGCTTTCATATGGACTTCCTGCTTCACTTCGGACCCTCTCATTACAATGATCTGTTCCGCTGCGAAGAGCCCTATTTTTCCCGCCGAGGAAAAGGAAGTGCGAAGGAATTTGTTGCAAAGTACTGTGAAAACTATACAAAGACAAATGGCCGGGGACTGATCTGTATTCCGTCCGGCAATCACGACATGGATCGTCTGGCCCGTACCCTTGATCCCGAAGAAATGAAAATTGCCTTTGCATTCCTTCTTTCCATGCCCGGTGCTCCGTTCATCTATTACGGAGATGAAATCGGTATGCGGTATGTAGAAAATCTGACCTCTGTAGAAGGCGGCTATAACCGTACCGGTTCCCGTTCCCCGATGCAGTGGAACACTTCCGCAAATGCAGGCTTTTCTTCCGCCCCCTCCGAAAATCTGTATGTTCCTGTGGATCCTGACCGGAACCGCCCGAATGCAGAAAACGAAATGGCTGATGACACCTCCCTTTACAGTGAGGTAAAGCGTCTCATTGCCTTCCGTATGGCTCACCCTGCCCTGCAGAGTATGGCAGCAATCCGCTTCCTCTCCGACGGTGATCCGCTCATTTACGAGCGTACCTGTGACAAAGAAAGGATTCTGGTGATCATTCATCCTGCAGACCGTAACGTGGTTGTTCCGGATGTAAAGGGAGAGATCCTTTATACGGTTGGTGGAAATGCTTCTGTAACAGGAGACAACCTTGCAGTCGATGGTGGAACTGCCGTATTCCTTGCTTTATAAATATCTGTCCATCCACATGGAAATCCCCTGTCAGATCAACTTCTAACAGGGGATTTTCAATTAAATTCTTAATTTGTAACTATTCAGAGCCATGCAAATTATGGCAGTATGGACGATGAATGCTTGCATTCAAGCGGACATATGCCATGATTTATATGGCGAAGTAACTACATGAGCAA
>ERZ773104.1028-NODE-1028-length-40051-cov-7.178943_pt1 | contig 40051 bp, 40 predicted proteins | sample MGYA00511920_ERZ773104 | MGnify/ENA primary metagenome ERZ773104 (study PRJEB29015, sample SAMEA2737857) | human gut metagenome | biome: human gut; feature: human-associated habitat; material: faeces | place: China | collected 2012 ... | reverse complement strand
GTGGTATAATTAAAGTATCATGAATAACCAACCACAAGAATATTATACACCATATTAATTAAAATTTCAATAGAAATTAAAAAAAAAATTGAAACAACTGACCCGGTATATACATTTTGTGTAATTATGATCAACGGGCAAACACTGTTCGCCCGTTGATTACCCACCATTGCTATAAACTGATACAAAAAAAGACCGCCTCATGATGAAGCGGTCTTTAGTAAACAATTTAGTTTTAGCTGTGCAGATTATGCAAGCTCAGCAAAGTACTTGATTGTTCTTACCATCTGTGATGTGTAAGAGTTCTCGTTGTCGTACCAAGAAACTACCTGTACCTCATAGAGGTCATCAGCGATCTTAGATACCATTGTCTGAGTAGCATCGAAGAGTGAACCAAATCTCATGCCGATAACGTCAGAAGAAACGATTGGATCCTCGTTGTAGCCAAATGACTCAGAAGATGCAGCCTTCATAGCAGCGTTGATGCCTTCAACTGTTACGTCAGCACCCTTTACAACTGCTGTAAGGATTGTTGTAGAACCAGTTGGAACTGGAACTCTCTGTGCAGAACCGATGAGCTTGCCGTTAAGCTCTGGGATTACAAGACCGATAGCCTTTGCAGCACCTGTTGAGTTAGGAACGATGTTTGCAGCACCAGCTCTTGCTCTTCTCAGGTCACCCTTTCTGTGAGGACCGTCAAGGATCATCTGGTCGCCTGTGTAAGCGTGGATGGTGCTCATGATACCGCTCTGGATAGGAGCATACTTGTTAAGAGCATTAGCCATAGGAGCAAGACAGTTTGTTGTGCAAGATGCAGCTGAAATGATTGTATCGTCAGCTGTAAGTGTCTTCTCGTTTACTGAGAATACGATCGTCTTAAGATCGCTGCCTGCAGGAGCTGAGATAACTACCTTCTTAGCGCCAGCGTCGATATGAGCCTGGCTCTTTGCCTTTGAGCAGTAGAAACCTGTGCACTCGAGAACTACGTCTACACCGATCTCACCCCAAGGGAGCTTAGAAGCGTCTGCTTCCTTATAAATTGTAAGAGTCTTGCCGTCAACAGTGATAGTATTAGCCTCATCGTCTGCTGATACTGTGTGAAGGTTCTCACCGATCTTACCACAGTAACCGCCCTGAGCTGTATCATACTTAAGAAGATCAGCGAGCATTGAAGGCTTTGTCAGGTCGTTGATTGCAACTACCTCGTAGCCCTCTGCGCCAAACATCTGTCTGAATGCAAGACGTCCAATACGTCCAAAACCATTAATTGCGACTTTAACTGCCATAATTAATTTACCTCCTAAAAATTTTTCTGTATTTATTATACTACATTTTTCTATACATTGCAAGTGTTTTTACAAAAAACTTAGAACTTTTTTTCTTTAAATCTTGACCGTAAAGCCATCTGCGTCCTGATCCGTCAAAGCACTGCTAAATTCTTTAAAATATGATCAAATATTGATGATTTTTTATTGACTACCCCGACAGTTTAGGTTATAATATTTACATGAGATCTTTATGAAAGGCAGGCTAACAAAGTGGAACTGACATCTTCTGTGAAAGAGATATACGCTCAGTCTGAGGAAAACATTATCCTCACTGACGCTGAGCTTAATGTCATTTGGAAAAATCATGGTGATCTGCCTGATGTTATAGATATTTCTGCTTTATGCGATACTCCGGAAAACGCTTTCATTCTGCCTGTCGAAAAGACAGCTACCTTTGAATATAAGGGCAGGTTTGCAGACTCGGCGGCAATGCGGTTTGAACCGCTGAGAGATAATGGCATTATAACGAATTATCTCATACACTATTACTCCTGCATGGACATAGAACGTCTTTCGGACAAGTCTGGGTATTTACGCTTCAAATCGAATTTTCTCGGCAACATAAGGATGGAGCTTTCTAAAATGTTAGCGATGCTTGACAGCCAAAAGGAATCCTTCTCTTCAAAAGCCGGCACTGAATATGAGCATTTTGACCATGAGGCAAGGCTTCGTATACTGAAGACATTTTCCGCAACGGTGAACATGACAGAACTTGCAAAATATTTCAGCGGCAATTTCACAACTGAATATCAGAGCCTATCAGACATATGCGGTGAGGTATGCGACGAAGAAGGTAATTTGCTGGAGGAGGACGGCTGTATTTTCAGATACTCCATCGACCCGTGCATTTATTTTGAAACAAACAAAAGCCTTATTAAAAATGTGCTTGTAAATCTGCTTGTGAACGCATATATGTACAATGACAAGGAACAACGGCAGGTGGAGCTTATCCTAAAAACTGAGGACGACAGTATAATACTGTCAGTAAGTGATAACGGCAACGGCATGACAGACGATGTATGGCAGGCGGCTATCACGCCCTTTGGCACATTCCAGAAATACAGTAGCAGCGAGGCGTTGGGGCTTGCACTGGCAAAATGCTTTTGCGACCGTTTTGACGGTGAACTAAGTTATCGCAGCGAGATCGGCAAAGGCACTTGTGTGACCATGAGTTTCCCATGTGACAGCCGTGGTTTGCCGAAAGAGTTCCATGTGAGCAGAATGCCATCCATACCGAACCCATACGGCAGTACCTACTGCATAATGGCTAAAGGGCTTGACCCGCTGAAATAGGGTTTGGGCAATATACAGAGCAAGTGAATAGATGGGATACAAAAAAGGCAGTGCCGATTTTCTCGGTACTGCCTTGATTATTTTATGAAAATTAGTCCTTGATGATAGACTTACCTGTCATTTCCTTTGGCTGCTCAAGACCCATGAGTTTGAGCATTGTTGGTGAAAGGTCAGCAAGCACGCCGCCCTCTCTGATAAGAACATTGCCTGCGCCTGCGATAATAAGAGGTACAAGGTTTGTTGTGTGGGCTGTGAATGGAGAGCCGTCCTCTTCCATCATCTTATCTGCGTTGCCGTGGTCTGCTGTGATTAGTGCTATACCGCCCTTTGCAAGAACTGCGTCAACCGTTTTGCCTACGCACTCGTCAACTGCTTCTACTGCTGCTACGGCTGCGTCGAACACGCCTGTGTGACCTACCATATCGCAGTTTGCATAGTTGAGGATAATTGCGTCATACTTGTCAGACTCTATTCTCTTGAGAACTTCGTCGCAAACAAGATATGCACTCATTTCAGGCTGGAGGTCATATGTTGCTACCTTTGGTGAATTGATGAGGGCTCTGTCCTCGTTCTCAAAAGGAGCTTCTACACCGCCGTTGAAGAAGAATGTAACGTGAGCATACTTCTCTGTTTCAGCGATTCTAAGCTGTGAAAGACCCTTCTTTGCGATATACTCGCCGAAAGTATTTTCAAGGCTTGCTGGCTTGAATGCAACGTCAACGTTTGGCATTGTTGCGTCATACTGTGTCATGCAGACATAGTAAAGTGGGAATCTGCCATTTCTTCTCTCAAAGCCTGTGAAGTCATCGTCAACGAGAGTTCTTGTTATCTCTCTTGCTCTGTCAGGACGGAAGTTGAAGAAGATAACGCTGTCGTTTGCGGATATCTTGCCGTTCTCATCGATAACTGTAGGAACAACGAACTCGTCTGTAACGTCAGCGGCATAGGAAGCCTTGATAGCGTCAACTGCGTTATCAGCCTTATTGCCCTCGCCGTATACCATTGCGTCATAAGCCTTGCCTACACGCTCCCAACGGTTATCTCTGTCCATTGCATAGTAACGTCCCATTACTGTTGCTATCTTGCCGACACCAATTTCCTTGAGCTTTTCTTCAAGCTCAGCTACGAAGTCAACACCGCTTGTAGGAGGAACATCTCTGCCGTCCATGAAGCAATGAACGTATACCTTTGTAAGACCTGCTTTCTTAGCAAGCTCCAAAAGACCATAGAGGTGTGAATTATGTGAATGAACGCCGCCGTTTGAAAGAAGTCCGAACAGGTGAAGTGCGCTGTCATTCTTCTTGCAGTTCTCAACGGCTGCTGTGAAAGCTTCGTTTGAGAAGAATTCGCCGTCCTTGATAGACTTTGTAATTCTTGTAAGTTCCTGATAAACTATTCTTCCTGCGCCGATATTTGTATGGCCTACCTCTGAGTTACCCATTTGTCCCTCAGGAAGTCCAACGTCCATGCCGCTTGCACCGATAAGAGTGTGCGGATAGTTGGCAAGAAGTCTGTCGATATTAGGTGTTTTGGCAGCTCTGATAGCGTTGCCGTAATCCTTGTGATTATAGCCGAAGCCGTCCATAATGATAAGTGCTATGGGTTTCTTTGACATATTTCTTAGTCCTTTCAACATCATTTATATTCGTATTATCCCCAATAACCGCCATTTTCAAGAAAATCTATTACATATTCCTTAAATTCCTTGGCGGTATCGTCGCTTGTGTAATAGGTCTTTGCGCCGATACGGACATAGTTACTCTCTCTTGCCTCATAGTAGATAGAAGTGCCGTCTGAACACTTTATATCCAACCAATCACCGCCATAAACAGTTTCATGTGATTCAGGCTCTTTCTCCTCTGCGTTTTCAGTTACATTTTTGGTGAACTCTGCTGTCTTGTCGAGAAGCTCACTGTCATTGAACTCTACGCCCTCATGAAGTTTACTAGAGTCCATTCTGATAGTCACATTTTCAAGCTGAGCTTCAGATGTTGTCTGAGAGCTTTCTGCCGCAGGTGCACTGCTTTCGTCAACGCTTCCGCAGGCTGCAAATGACAAACACATAGATAATACTAATGCTGCAAATATTAATTTTTTCATAGTTGCGTCCCCATGTTCAAAAAAAGCAGAGGACAGCCGCAGCCGTCCCCTGCGGAACTTTTTATTTGTTTGTTCTTGTGACGAATGATATTTTGCCCCTAGATATCCGTCTGTTAATTAGCCCTCAACAGCAGCCTGAACGATAGTGTTGAAGTCAGCAGCCTTCAGTGAAGCGCCGCCGATAAGACCGCCGTCTACGTTCTCCTTAGAAAGAAGCTCTGCGCAGTTCTTAGCGTTCATTGAGCCGCCGTACTGAATTGTAACTGCCTCTGCTGTAGCCTCGTCATAGATCTTAGCAAGTGTTGCTCTGATGAATGCGCAAACTTCCTCTGCCTGATCTGCTGTAGCTGTCTTGCCTGTGCCGATAGCCCAAACTGGCTCGTAAGCGATAACGGACTTCTTAACGTCCTCTGCTGATACACCGAAGAAATCAAGCTTTACCTGTCTTGCGATAACTTCCTCTGTGATGTTGCACTCACGCTCCCAAAGAAGCTCGCCAACGCAAACGATAGGCTTAAGACCGGCTGCAAGAGCTGCCTTTGTTCTCTTGTTTACTGTTTCGTCTGTTTCACCGAAATACTGTCTTCTCTCTGAGTGACCGATAACAACGTACTCAACGCCAAGCTCAACGAGCATATCTGCTGAGATCTCGCCTGTGAAAGCACCGCTCTTCTCAAAGTGAACGTTCTCTGCACCGATCTTTACGTTTGAGCCTGCTGTTGCGTTGATAGCAGTTTCAAGGTTTGTGAAAGGTACGCAAGCGATAACTTCTACCTTGCCCTCAGCGTTTGCAACAAGTGGCTTGATAGCTTCAAGAAGCTCCTTAGCCTCAGGTCTTGTCTTGTTCATTTTCCAGTTTCCTGCAATAATTGCTTTTCTTACAGCTTTTTTCATGATAAAAAACTCCTTTATTTTTTATAGGGAACAGAAAAACTGCTCCTGCTAGTTTTCCAAGTCTATTATACAACATTCACTCGTATTTGTCAACTAATTAACAAAGGCTTGGACTTATTTTATCTGTTTTTTACAGCTTGTCTATAAGCATAACGACACCGAAAACGCCAAGCAGGACACCGATAGCGATAGCCGCATAGCCGAAAGGCGTTTTCTCCTCTTTTTCCTCGGCTTCCTTTTCCTCCTCAGTGACTTCTACCTTTGATTTTTCATCGTCAAGGTAAAATTCCTGCGGGTTTGCGGGGTTATACTTTATGTCTATCATGTCGCCCTTTTCATAGCCGTTGTCTGTGACTATTTGTGTATACTTCTCGCCGTCAACGGTATAGCCGATTTTCCACTCGGTAAAAACTCTGTCCTCACCACCGTTGAAATCAGGCATTGTGGTCTTGACTTTCTGCAAAGCCTTTGCCTGCATTGGCTCATAATGGTCTTCTTCGGGAATATTCTGTTCTTGATCCGGGAAAAACCGATAGCCTTTAAGCGCCTTGATACCGAAATATATCAGCCCTATTCCTGTAAGGAACAGAATTATCCCTCCGATTCCCTGCCAGCCAAGGTTAACGCCTGCCAAAACACTGACCTTGAAATTTTCAGCTAAAAGCATTAATTCGTTCATTCCGTCACCTCGTTTCTTTCAGAGGAATCGGGCGAGATAATGACAATATGTCCGCTTTCCGACCCGCTGTCCTCGAAGGTTTTCATATTAAAAGTATGTATGAAAGTCATTATAGAGATTACAGCAAACACCGCTGCAAAAGCTCCGAAAAAAATTCTCATGCTTATCCCGTAAACAAATTCGCCGCGGCATTCATTTTCAATTTCGGCGATACCGTCTGCATAATCCGAAAGGTAAAAATCGTCGGGATCATTCTCACCATAACATATATTTACATAGCCGTCGTTAAGAATGTTTTCGATAAATTTGCGGTAAACTATGCCGCTTTGATCTGTATATTCGATTTCAAGCTGGTTTACATAGGAAGTATACGCTCCCCTGCTTTCGGAAAAATCCTCATATTCGGATCTGCTTTCCCCTACTACCTTAGCAAACGTTTTAACATATTTACTGCAATCATCGGAACTTTCTGAATTTCCGTAACGCTTACAGCCGATCTTTACAAATCCAACTGCCGCCAGTGCCGACGCAACAGCCAATATACAGGCAAAAACAAATGCCGCAGTAATACTGCTTTGTGAATAGTATACTGTCAAAACCAAAGGTTCACGGTAAATCATTGATACCCCCATAATTAAAAAGGGGCAGGCAAATGACTGCCTGCCCCAGCTTTTAAGTCGAGCAAATATATAAATTACTTGTCGGCAATAACGTCGATACCCGGAAGAACCTTGCCCTCGAGATATTCAAGAGAAGCTCCGCCGCCTGTTGAGATGTGTGACATCTTATCAGCAAAACCGAGCTGGATAACTGCTGCTGCTGAGTCGCCGCCGCCGATGATAGTTGTAGCGTCTGTTTCAGCAAGTGCCTTTGCAACTGCGATAGTGCCCTTTGCAAGTGTTGGGTTCTCGAACACGCCCATAGGACCGTTCCAAACAACTGTCTTTGCAGACTTAACAGCCTCGCCGAAGAGAGCCTGTGTCTTTGTGCCGATATCAAGGCCTTCCTTGTCAGCTGGGATCTTGTCAGAATCAACAACTTCTACATCGATAGGAGCGTCGATTGGATCAGGGAAACCTGCTGCAACTGTTGTGTCGATAGGGAGAAGAAGCTTCTTGCCAAGCTTTTCAGCCTTTGCCATCATTTCCTTGCAGTAGTCGATCTTTGTATCGTCAACGAGGGAAAGACCAACTTCCTTGCCCTGTGCCTTAAGGAATGTATATGCCATACCGCCACCGATGATAAGTGTATCGCACTTCTCGAGGAGGTTTGAGATAACGTTGAGCTTATCTGCTACCTTTGCGCCGCCGAGAATAGCAACGAATGGTCTAACAGGTGTTTCAACTGCATTTCCGAGATAGTTGATCTCTTTCTGCATGAGGTAACCAACTGCTGTTTCCTTAACGAACTTTGTAACGCCTGCTGTAGAAGCATGAGCTCTGTGAGCTGAACCGAAAGCGTCCATTACGAATACTTCGTCGTCAACGAGGTCAGCAAGTTCCTTAGCGAAAGCTTCGCCGTTCTTTGTTTCCTCTGCGCCTCTGAATCTTGTGTTCTCAAGAACAACGATATCGCCGTCAGCCATTTCAGCAACAGCCTTCTTAGCGTTGTCGCCAACTACTGTATCGTCAGCAGCGAATGTTACCTTTGTTTCAGGAAGAAGCTCTGCAAGTCTTGCAGCAGCAGGAGCAAGTGAGAACTTAGCCTCTGGGCCGTTCTTTGGCTTGCCAAGATGTGAACACAGAACTACCTTGCCGCCGTCAGCTACCAACTTCTTGATAGTTGGGAGAGCAGCTGTTATTCTGTTATCGTTTGTAATAACGCCGTCCTTAAGAGGAACGTTAAAGTCAACTCTTACGAGTACCTTTTTGCCCTTTACATTAATGTCATCAACAGTAACTTTGTTTAAACCTGCCATTTTAAAGACACCTCTCAATTTAATTTTTTAATTCACGTTGTTAAAAAACTAACAACCTTACCTTTATTATATAACATACCGTCATAAAAATCAAGTATTTTTTTATAATTTTTACCCTGATTTTATAACTTTAGGCTTTTAAAGTGCATCCACCTTTATCTCTCCGTTGTCAGCGGATATTGCCACGGCGGACACCGCTCCCTCGCCCTTGTCTATAAGCAGTTCGGCTATCTTATCCTCCACCTCGTTTCTTATGACACGGCGGATATCTCTTGCACCAAGCTTCTGACCATATGCCTTATGTGCGATAGCTTTCAGAGCTTCATCTGTATATCTCAGGCTGATATGTTTTTCCCCCAGCGGCGACTTCATCTCGTCCAGCATAAGACCTGCTATGCCTGCGAAATTCTCCTCTGTGAGCGGATTGAACACAACTATCTCGTCTATTCTTCCAAGAAACTCAGGACGCAGGAACTCTCTCAGGGCTTTCATTGCCTTATCCTTGGCGATATCGCTGTCGGTCTTATTGAAGCCCACACCTGTATCTCTATCAGTCGAACCTGCGTTTGATGTCATGACGATAACCGTGTTCTCAAATGAAACGCTTCTGCCCTGTGAATCGTTGATACGTCCCTCGTCAAGTATCTGAAGGAGTATGTTCATAACGTCAGGGTGAGCCTTTTCTATCTCGTCAAAAAGTACCACTGAATATGGTCTGCGGCGCACCTTTTCGGTAAGCTGACCTGCTTCGTCAAAGCCTACATATCCCGGAGGCGAACCGATAAGCTTTGATACTGAGTGCTTCTCCATATACTCGGTCATGTCAACTCTGATAAGCGGCTCTGTGGCGTCAAAAAGCTCTTCTCCAAGAACTTTAACAAGCTCTGTTTTTCCAACGCCTGTTGGGCCGACGAAAATAAATGAAGCCGGTCTGCGGCGTTTTGAAAGCTGAACTCTTGTACGCTTTATTGCCTTTGCGACCTTATCAACGGCTTCGTCCTGGCCGATAACACGCTTTGAAAGGGCTTCTTTCAGATGCTTTATCTTGTCATACTCGGTCTGAGCTATCTTATTGGCAGGGATACCTGTCCAAAGCTCTATCACCTTTGAGATATCTTCCTCTGTGACCTGAACGTTTTTAAGAGTTTCTTCCACCTCTTTGAGTCTGTTCTGGATCCTGAGTATCTCGCCCTTTTCCTTTGCGATTATCTCATAGTCAGGGTCTGACTTCTGCTCGTAATCCTCAACGAGCTTTTCATGCTTTTTAAGCTCCTCGTTAAGTGCGTCGAACTCCTCTATCTCAGGTGTTCTGATACTTGTGCAGGCGCAGGCTTCATCAAGAAGATCTATCGCCTTGTCAGGGAGAAATCTGTCGTTGATATATCTTTCAGAAAGCACTGCACACTCTCTGAGCATATCGTCTGAAATCTTTACTCTATGGAAATTCTCGTAATACTGCTTTATGCCCTCAAGAACCGTGATAGTATCCTCAACTGTCGGCTCGGAAACTGTTACAGGCTGGAAACGTCTTTCAAGTGCAGAGTCCTTTTCGATATACTTTCTGTACTCCTTGAAAGTCGTTGCACCTATTACCTGTATCTCGCCTCTTGAAAGTGACGGTTTCAGGATATTTGCGGCGTTCATCGTTCCCTCATTGTCGCCTGTGCCAACAAGGGTATGCACCTCGTCTATAAAGAGGATAACATTGCCCTGCTCTTTTACTTCCTCTACAAGTCCTTTACAACGGCTCTCGAACTGTCCTCTGAACTGAGTGCCTGCAACGAGTGCGGTAAGGTCAAGGAGGTAAAGCTCCTTATCCTTGATATGGAAAGGCACATCTCCGGCAACTATCCTCTGTGCGATACCCTCGGCAATGGCTGTTTTACCAACGCCAGGTTCGCCTATAAGGCATGGGTTGTTCTTCTGACGTCTTGACAGGATATGGATAACTCTTGATATCTCCTTATCTCTACCCACAACGTTATCAAGCTTGCCCTCTCTTGCTTTCTGAGTAAGATTTGTGCAATAGTTGTTGAGAAATTTAAGCTTTTTCTTTTTATCCTTTGGCTTGTTCTCTCCGCCCTCATCGGTGGCTTTAGGCATACCTCCTGCGAGGTTGCTGAAAAGATTGGCTGCGTCACCGCCGAAAAGATTGCTCAGGAAGTTCGTTCCGCCCGGCTCAAAATCGTCCCCGTCGGAAGCCTCCATAAGCTGATTTGACATTGCTTCAAGGTCATCGTCTGAGATGCCCATTGCCTTCATATAATCGTCCACCTGCGAAATGCCAAGCTCCTTGGCACAAACAAGGCAAAGTCCCTCGTTCTTCTTGTGCTGAGGGTCCTTGGCGTTCATCTGTGAGATGAACACCACAGCAGGACGCTTTTTACATCTTGAACACATTAACATTTTTATTTGCTCCTTTCCTTACTGATACACCTTACGGTAATCATTTATACAGAATATCAAAGAAGTAACTGAACAGATAGGTATTTTCAAAAACAGCGCTGTTGAACTTGGGAAGCTTGTTCTCGGTAGCATTTATCACAGTGCAGACCATAAAGGCTATCAACACCAGATACAGACCGCCTTTGCAAAGACCAAGCGCCATGCCTGCAAAACGGTTTGCCGCTGTCAGACCTGCCATTCGGGTAAAAACTCCCGACAGACGCAGGATAAGCCTTATGACTATCTCCATAAGCACATACACCGTCATGAACACGCAAAGCCTTATAAAAGTCAGGGCGATCGGTCGGAAAATGTTCTTTTCCAGATACTCAGCACCAGTTCTGCCACCCTCAGAGAGAGCCTTGACGGCTTCGTCTATCTGCTCGGTAGTGAACTTCACCGCCTTAGACAGACTTTTTCCAAGCTTATTACCCTCCAGCTTTTCGCTGAGCTTTTGGGGCATAACGCTGTGGATATACTCTGAAAGCTCCTCGCCCTTTTGCTGAGCAGTATCAAGGTCTGTTCCCTTTGAAACAAGTAGCTTTTCGGTATTCTCCGCAAGAGTGCCTGTCCCGGACAGGACGTTTTTTATCTCCTCATCTGAAAGGTCGATATCAACGCCCTCGTTTTTCAGTTCATTGCTCACAAGCTTTGAAAGATCCGTCTGTTCAGCAGCGTTTTCAAGGCTCGTTATAAGCTGTGTTTTAAAATATTTGTTATATACATTTTCAGCCGACATATTGGCTATAAGAAAAGCCACAAGAACGGCTGCCACTGTTCCGAGCATTGTGATGACATATCTCACAAAGCCCTTACAGTATCCTGTCAGAGCGGTCACGATAAGGATCATTATAACTGCTCCGTCAAAAAAATATGCCATATTTTCCTGCCTTTCGTCAGGTCTCGAAAGCTATTTTGTTTATCTCATGCAGACCTAGGAAATAAACGCTGTCGTTGAGGTAAACAAAGTCAAGATACTCAGAGGACACTGCCGCTGTTGCAAGTAGATTTCCTGCACTGTCATAGGCTTCTATATTATCCTCGCCAAGAAGGATCACCTTCTTGTTCTCTGCGGTCATTTTCTTAGGCTTGCCGCTTTGAGTATAAACAACGCTATCAGGCTTATCTCCGTCAGAGTCCGAACGGAACACCGCAAGAGTTCCTGTTTTACGCTGTATGCCATCGAATGCTACTGCGGCAGTGGTGTCTGTCAGGGCATAATCTGAAAGCTCCCCAGGATATTCATACTGCATAAGTATTTTACCATTGCTGTCAAGCTTGTAGAAGCAGGTATCGCCCACTACCCAATAATCACCGTTATCGTTTCGCTGAACGGCAACTGCGAGAGTTTCAAGCTGTTCGCTCTTCATCTTCTCCTCTGTGCTGTCAAAGGTCACATAATAGATGACCGAGCGTAACGCTCCGCCACTGCTGGAAAATGTTGAGATACAACAGCCGCTTCCGTCCTTATCAAAGCTTATATCAAGTATTCTTCGTGAGCTTGACCACTGATATATCTCTGCTCCCGAGGAGTCATAAACTGTCAGCACTGCGGCATATTTCTCAGTCTGGGTGACCACTGCAACTGTGCTGTCAGGGGCTATCTCCGCCAAAAGTATAGACTGGTCTATATCCTTTGAGAGCAGCTCGCCCTTTTTATTCAGCACTCTGAAAGAATTTCCACCGTTATCGTAAACAAGCACACGCTTTCCGGATGTTCTTACAACAGGGTTTGCAAAGTTGTGAGAATTATCCGATATCTTATTGCCAGACTCGTCATAAAAAGCAATGTTCCTGTCGTCTACTCGAACTATACCGTCGGAAAGCTGTTTTATAACGTTGACGGAGCTTTCATCAAAGGTCAGCGGGAAATTTCCGCTTTGCTTTTTGCCGTCGTTTACTATAGTGGCATGAGGTCTGTCCAAAATGCCCTCAAGCTTCGGCACCCACACTCCTCTTGAAGCGTAAACGCCCACGCCGAAAGCGACCACCACTGCTATGGCGGCTATCTTTTTATAGAGCTTTTTGTTTTTTTCTTTCTTTCTTGCCGCTCTTATATCGGTGACGTTGGATATCTCCTCGTCAGACCTCTCGGCTTTCTCAGCTTTCTCAGCCTTTTTCTCTTTTCTGCTTTTATGCTCGGATTTTTCCTCTTTGCTTTCTGAAGCCTGCTCTTTATTTTCACCGCCTGATACTGTTATCTTGCTTTCATCAGCTTTTTCAGGCTTTTCCTCATCGGCTTTATCCTCGGTGTTCGTCAGCTCTATTCTGCTTCGTGACTCCTCGGCTTCTTCCGCTTCTTTTCGGAGCTGTTCTTCCTGCTCACGTTCCGCCGCTTTCTGAGCCGCCTTTTTCTGACGCTTTATCTCTCTGAAAGTAACGTTCGGCATAGGCTCTTCTGCACCGTGAAACTCGTCACGCTGAACAAAATCCGTCTGCTTGGTTATTCTTATTGTTTTTTCTTCTTTGGTAGGCGGATTTTTCTTTCTCCGTCTGTCCTTTGATCTTTTATCATTCACCTTGTTCAGATCCTTTATCTTTATCATAATACACTTCGTTAAGATACAATCCCTGCGGCGGAACGGTCTTTCCGCCTCTTGTTCTGTCCTTTGACGCAAGTATATCGGGTATTTGAGTTTCTCCTATCTTGCCCTCATTTATAAAAATAAGCGTGCCTACCATTATCCTTACCATATTGTACAGAAAGCCGTCTCCCGAAACTGTGAATATCACAAGCTCGCCCTCACGTCTTACATGGAAAGAGAATATAGTCCTAACTGTATTCTCCTTTGTGCAATCGGTGGAACACATGGCTTTGAAATCGTGCGTTCCCACAAAATCCTGTGCCGCTTTATCGAGCTTTTTTTCGTCTATTGGAAACCAACTGCGGTAGGCTGTATCCCTATAAAAAGGATTTTTTATCTCGCTGTTATGGATAATATACTCATACTCCTTGCCGCTGCACATATATCTTGCGTGAAAATCAAGGGGGACTTTTTCGCACTCCAGCACCGAGATATCGTCAGGGAGCTTTGAATTAAGCCCGAAAACTATCCCACGGCAGGTTATTGTGGACTCTATAAGAAAACTTGCACAAAATCTTCTTGCGTGCACTCCTGCATCTGTTCGTGAACAGCCGTTCACTGTGACTGTCTGTCCCGTCAGGGCGAGGATAGCTTCTTCAAGCACCTGCTGAACGGCAAGGGCGTTGTTCTGCCTTTGCCACCCATGATAGGCTGTGCCGTTATAGGCAAGTATTATCCTGAAATTTGTCATGAGTATATCCCGTTTCTTTAGTCGAGTGTTATGGAATCTATATTGTCAAGTCTTACTATCATGGTGCTGTCGCTTTTCTTTTCGTGGACGATAAGCTTTACCCACTCGTCGTCTGCGTCAAGAATAGTACAGCTATGACCATAAATCCCATCGCCGTCAATGGTACATTCTCTGCCGATAAGTTCTTTTATAATGCCTGACATTTTACTTCCCCCATTTGCATTTCTCTCAAGTTTCTTGACTTTTCTTTCCAAAGCATCAAGTCTGTCGTCCTGATCCATATCTTTAAAAACACTGCTCATAATACCCCTCCTAAACGACTATATTTATGACGATAACGCCTGCAAGGAACAGCACGCAGAATATAGAGCCATAGAGATCGACTATGCTCATATGGAGCTGTTTCATTCTTGTTCTGCCCTCTCCGCCGTGATAGCAACGGCACTCCATTGCGAGAGCAAGCTCCTCAGCGTGTCTGAACGATGCCACAAAAAGCGGTATCAGCACTGGGATAAGGGCTTTGGCTTTCTGTATGAGCGAGCCTGTTTCCATATCCGCTCCTCTTGCTTTCTGGGCTGACATTATCTTGTCTGTTTCCTCGATAAGGGTAGGGATAAATCTCAGGGCAATAGTCATCATCATTGCAAGCTCATGGACAGGCACTTTTATCTTTTTCAGCGGTGAAAGCAATCTTTCGATAGCGTCTGTCAGGTCGATAGGCGAGGTGGTGTAGGTAAGAAGCGAAGTACCCACGATAAGGCAGATTATCCTTATCATCATGAACACTGCCGTGTCAACGCCTTCATCGGTTATCTTGAGAAATTTCCACTCAAAATAGGCTTTGCCCGTTCTGATAAAAAGCAGATTGAGTATCGCCGTGAATATTATTATCGGCACGATAGGCTTTAAGCTTTTTAGCATGAGTTTGCCGGGTATTTTCGATATGATAAAAGTGAGAATAGTAAAAGCTATGCCCACAAGAAGTCCCCACACGCTGTTTGCGGCGAAAAGCATTACTATGAAAACCGCCGTCATTATTATCTTTATTCGTGCGTCCATTCGGTGAATGACAGAATTTCCGGGAAAATACTGTCCTATAGTAATATCCTTTATCAAGGTATATTCCTCCAATTTTCTATCTCAACTTACACAGTCCTGCTCTCTGCTCATATGGGTCAAAGGCAGTCCGCTGCTTACTTATTCTTTTTCTGCTCCAGCATTTCAAGGATGACCTTTTTCGCATAGCCAACTGTATACACATCGTCCTTAATATCTATGCCCATGGCTTTGAGCCTGTTTATAACTCTTGTTATCTGCGGCACTGCAAGCCCCATTGACACAAGCTCCTCAGAGCGGTGGAACACCTTTACTGTATCGTCATAGCAGAAAAGCTTCGATTCGTTCATGACGAGTATCTTTGAAACGTTCTTTGCGATATCCTCCATAGAATGGGATACCAGCAAAACAGTATTTTTCATCTGCTCATGATACTCTCTTATAAGACCAAGTATCTGCTCTCTGCCCTTTGGGTCAAGACCCGAAGCAGGTTCGTCAAGGATAAGCACCTTTGGGTTCATTGCCATAACGCCTGCTATAGCCACACGCCTTTTCTGTCCGCCTGAAAGTTCAAAAGGCGATTTGTCAAGTATCTCAGGGCTTAGTCCCACCATTCTTGCGGCTTCTTTCACATACTTGTCTATCTGATCTTCCTTGATACCCATATTCTTAGGTCCAAATGCGATATCCTTATAACAGGTCTCCTCAAAGAGCTGATACTCAGGATACTGAAACACAAGACCCACCTTAAATCTTATAGGGCGAAGTCTTGATTTATCGTCCCACAGCCTTTCTCCGTCTATATAGACGCTTCCGCTCGTGGGCTTCAAAAGGCCGTTGAAATGCTGGATAAGGGTAGATTTGCCTGAGCCTGTATGTCCTATTATACCCACCATTTCGCCGTCATTTATCTCTATATTAACATTGTCTACGGCTGTTTTGCGAAAGGGCGTACCCTCGCCGTAAACATAAGTCAAGTTTTCCGTTTTAATTACTGCCATTGTTACTCCCTATCACTTAAGCATTTCATAAAGCTTCTGAACGCACTCGTCCTCGTGGATTATCTCGGTGGAGATGTCATAGCCTGCCCTTTTAAGCTCCCAGCAAAGCTCTGTCACCTGCGGCACGTCAAGTCCCAGATTTTTCATGGTTTCCACATTCGAGAATATCTTCTTCGGAACGTTATCCATTATGACCTCGCCGCCGTCAATGACCACCACACGCTGTGCCTGTGCGGCCTCTTCCATATAGTGGGTGATCAACACGATAGTAACGCCCTGCTCGTTGAGCATTTTGACAGTTTTCATTACCTCGTCCCTGCCGTGAGGATCGAGCATGGCGGTAGGCTCGTCAAGAAGTATACAATCAGGCTTCATTGCGATTATGCCAGCGATAGCCACACGCTGTTTCTGTCCGCCTGAAAGCTTATGGGGTGCATGAAGTCTGTATTCATACATACCGACGGTTTTAAGAGCCTCGTCAACACGCCTGCGTATCTCATTCGGCTCGACGCCCATATTTTCAAGGGCGAAAGCCACGTCCTCCTCCACGATAGTTGCAACTATCTGGTTATCAGGGTTTTGGAATACCATGCCCACCTTTTCTCTTATAGGCAAGAGGTTATTTTCGTCCAAAGTGTCCATGCCGTTCACATAGACAGCCCCTGACTCAGGAAGATTTATAGCGTTTATGCACTTTGCAAGTGTAGATTTGCCTGAGCCGTTATGACCAAGCACTGCCACAAACTCGCCTTTTTCTATGTTCAGATTTATGCCTTTAAGCACCTCCGTTTTAACAGGTGGCTCTTCAAGGTCGTTCACATAGGAAAAGTGCAGATCCTTTATTTCAATAAAACTGCTCATTTTACTTTCCTTACCAAATTTAGTTTATTCCTTATCTTCAGGCTGTTCTTTCTGTTCAGCCTTTCTTTCCTTATGCTTTTCGTAAACATTTTCGGCTTTGTCTATTCCTTTATCAAGGAGCTTTTCAGCCTTGTTCTTTACCTTTTTGCCCGTTTCGCTCTCTGCGAACTCGTGGGCTTTTTCCTTTCCCTTTTCAAACAGCTCTCCTGCTTTGCTCTTTATCTTCTGCCCCTTTTCACTTTCAGCAGCCTCGTGAGCTTTTTCTTTGCCCTTTTCAAGCATATTTCCTGCTTTGTGTTTAAGTTCATCAAAATCAAAAGACATAACCTTTCCTCCTGTCTAAAATTTTGGTTTATACCTTATTATAATATATGGGTATGCGAACGCTGTTCGCCCCTACATATTGCCCATAAGCTTTTCAATATCTTTTACTGTTGGCGGATAAAGTGCGATAGGGAACTTTTCCACCGCCGCACCTGCCACAGCACAGGCTGTTTTCACCAATGTATCGTCATCAAGACCTTTATAAAGCCCATATACAGCGCCTGCCTTAAAGCTGTCGCCTGCGCCAAGTGTTGACACTACGTCTACTTTAAATGCAGGGCACATCTTTGGCACAGCACCTTTTCTGCCATACATCGCACCCATTTCACCAAGGGTAAATATCACAAGCCCGTCTGTATTATCTGTATAAAGCCTGAAAAGCTCATCATAGCTTTTATCTGGATAATATTCATCAAGGTGCTGATGAGATATGCAATTTACTGCACAATGCTTATTGATATAGCTGTCATAGGCACAATCTATGGTGACGTATTTCTTGCCATATTTTACGCAATACTCAGCTATCTTATCACCAAAATAAGGGTCAGCCGCAACGCAGGCTGAATTTTTCACTGACTCCTCCGAAGGCTGTTCATAAAAAGGCTCCGAACGTGAATAAAGCTTATCCCACTCGCCAAAACAGGTGCGTGTATTTTTATCTATGATAACATAGTCGGTCACGCCCTCGAAACCCTCTGTTACAAGCTCCGAAAGGTCAGCAGTCTTGTCTGCAAAATAATCCTTTATAAGCTTTTCATTGCCGCTTCCAAGATGAGTACCCCCAAGCTTTACAGGCACATTCAGACTGCAAAGAACAGCCGCCGCTGTTCCGGTCTCACCACCGACAAGGTGATATTTTTCCTTTATCTCTGCCGTGCCGTCTGCCTTTGGAAAATCACCGTCAAGAAGAAACGAACAGGTGGAGATCATTTGGCCGTACATATAAACATAATTCTCAGCATATTTCATGTGAACACCATTCCTTACTATAGCAAAGCTATTTCTGCCAAATTGCCGTTGAACCGCATGGAAGCACACCGCCTGTTGCCTCCACAGGCAATCCTATCTCATCAGCCGTGACGTTACCGCCAAACCTCGTTCCGAGGACATCTCTCAGGATATATGCCATAACTGAGGGTGAAAGTCCTGTGGTATAGCTGTTGAGCAGGAAGAAAAGCGGCTCGTCGCTCAAAACGCCTGAGCAGGTCTTTACAAGGTCATAGATACAATCTTCAAGCTTCCATATCTCTCCGCCAGGTCCTCTGCCGTAGGACGGAGGATCCATAACGATAGCGTCATAGGTCTTGCCACGGCGTATCTCACGCTGAACGAACTTTTCGCAATCGTCCACAAGCCAGCGAATAGGCTTATCAGAAAGCCCTGACACAGCGGCGTTCTCTCTTGCCCACTGCACCATGCCCTTTGATGCGTCAACGTGTGAAACGCTTGCACCTGCTTCGGCACAGGCAAGGGTAGCTCCGCCTGTGTATGCAAAGAGGTTTAACACCTTTATCTCTCTGCCTGCGTTTCTTATTTTATCAGCCATGAAGTCCCAGTTCACAGCCTGTTCAGGGAAAAGACCTGTGTGCTTGAAACCCGTTGGTCTGATTATAAACTTCAAATTCTTATAGCCTATGTTCCAGCTTTCAGGCAGGCGCTTTCTGTATTCCCATTCGCCGCCTCCCTTTGAGGAACGGTGATAAATGCCGTCTGCCTTTGTCCAAAGGTCAGAACGCTTCGGTGACTTCCAGATTATCTGAGGGTCAGGTCTTACAAGCACCTTTCCGCCCCAGCTTTCAAGCTTATCTCCGCTTGAGGTATCTATTATCTTATAGTCTTTCCAGTTTTCTGCAATTCTCATATTTTTTATCCTTATATAAAATTTACTTTTTCCACGGCCTTTTATTTTCCGTCCAGCCCTTTGCCTGCCAATATGCACTGTCAGCAGGATTCCAGCCCTTTTTGTTTGCAAAGTGGAAAATAGTGAAATACATTCTGCCCTTAGCACTGACCTTTGGTTCAAAGCTGTCGTTTTTAAGCTTTGCGGCAATGCGATCGGTCTTTTTCTCTATCTTCGCAAGCATTTTGTCGGAAACCTTGCTCCAGCTCGTTGCGTGTATGCCGAAACCTATCTTATATATCTTCGGCACGCCCCAGAAAGAAAGGCTGTCAGCCATATCCTTGTTAGTGCTTTTCATACCTGCACCTGCGGCGGTCGATATTACAACGGCACGTTTTGAGAACATTTTCTCCTCAGGTCTGTGGACTATCCAGCGCCAGCCGTAATGGTCGAGCCATGCTTTCATTGAGCCTGTGCAGTGGTAGACATACACAGGGGAAGTAAGTATCAGCACGTCTGCTTCGTCCACCGCTTTTGTGATAGGGTCGAGCTTCTCATAGTGAGGACACTTTTCTTCGCCTTTCATAAAGCAGTTGGTACAGCCACAGCAGAACTCTCCGAAATCTCTCGGCAGGAAGAACTCTGTAACCTCGCCGCCAAGTTTATCGGCTAACATTCTGCCTATATGATATGTAGAGCCTTTATGGTTTTGACCATTTATCAAAGCTATTTTCAAAATATCACCTTACATTTTTTCGATAAGCTCCGCTATCTTGTGTGCATATTCTGTGATTATGCCTGTTCTCTTGCCCTCTATCATAACACGAACGAGAGGCTCTGTGCCTGACTCACGGACAAGTATCCTGCCCTCGTCACCAAGCTTTTCGGAATACATCTTTATAGCGTCTGTTATCTCAGGGACTTTATCCCACATACCCTTTTTGTCTGCTGTTATCTTAACGTTCACAAGCACCTGCGGATAGCACTCCATGCAGGCAGCAAGCTCGCTTGCCTTTTCGCCTGTGCATTTGAGGACTGTCAGAAGCTTTGTACCTGTCAGCTCACCGTCGCCTGTGTTTGCATAGTCAAGAAGAATGATATGACCTGACTGCTCACCGCCTATATTATAACCGCCCTTGAGCATTTCTTCAAGAACGTATCTGTCGCCAACCTTTGTGGTAGCGGCAACGATACCGTTTGCCTTTGCATACTTGAAGAAGCCGAGGTTTGTCATAACTGTAACAACGCAGGTGTTGTTTTTGAGTATGCCCATGCTCTTCATATATTTTGAGAAGATAGCAAGTATCTTGTCACCGTCGATAAGCTCGCCCTTTTCGTCAACTGCAAGACATCTGTCAGCGTCGCCGTCAAAGGCAAGACCTATATCGCAATGGTTATCAACAACTGCCTTTTGCAGACCCTCGATATGTGTTGAGCCGCAATCCTTATTTATATTCGTTCCGTCAGGCTTATCGTTGAGCATTATGCACTTTGCCCCAAGTCCCTCGAAAATTCTCTGTGCGCACACGGAAGCTGAGCCGTTTGCACAATCAAGCGCCACACGGATACCGTTGAAATCTGTCTGAACTGTTTTCATAACGTAGCGGATATAATCCCAAGCTGCGTCCTTTTCGTAATAAACGTGACCTATATCACAGCCGTCCTTAAGCTCTATCTTTTCAGGTGTGTCCAGGATAAGTGCTTCTATCTCGTTTTCTATCTCATCAGAAAGCTTGAAGCCTGTGCCAGAGAAAAGCTTTATGCCGTTAAACTCAACAGAATTGTGTGAAGCGGATATCATAACGCCTGCGTCTGCGTTGTATTTCTTTACAAGCATTGCAACAGCAGGGGTAGGAACAACGCCGAGTATATGAGCGTCTGCGCCGACTGAGCAGATACCTGCGACCAGTGCGGACTCCAGAATGTCGCCTGAGATACGGGTATCCTTGCCTATGATTATCTTAGCCTTGTGGTTTGTTTCCTTTGTGAGCACCATTGCGGCAGCTCTGCCTATCTGCATAGCAAGCTCACAGGTAAGCTCTGTGATAGCTACTCCTCTTGCGCCGTCAGTTCCAAATAATCTTCCCATAATAATTAGCTCCTTTTCGAGGTCATACCTCTATATTATTTTTTATTTATGTAAACTCTATATTAACACACATATTAAATTTATCCTATACAATTTTTATCAAAGACAGAAAAGTGCGGTAACAGCGACCAAAGGTCGCCCCTACAGAACAAGAAATTCATCGCCGCTAGGCGATACTTTAATTCCTCACTCCTCACTCCTCATTCCTCATTAAGCATTCCTCACTCCCCATTAAGCATTCCTCACTAAATCAAAGGTGCGTTTGTCCGTCCTTGAGAAATCCCAGATGATCGTAAGCAAGCTGTGTCGCCACACGTCCCCTTGGGGTCTTTGAGAGGAAACCTAGCTGCATAAGATACGGCTCGCAAACGTCCTCAATGGTGACTGACTCCTCGCCGATAGCCGCCGCAAGGGTTTCAAGTCCCACTGGGCCGCCGTCATAGCCTTTTATTATCATAGTCAGCAGACGTTTGTCGAGAGAGTCAAGTCCCAGCTTGTCAACGTCCATTCTATTAAGGGCTATCTTTGCAATGTCTGCGGTTATCCTGCCGTCACCCATGACTTCGGCAAAATCACGCACACGCCTTAAAAAGCGGTTTGCTATTCTTGGAGTTCCTCTTGAACGCTTCGCTATCTCCTCTGCACCGTCATCATCACAAGCCACGCCAAGCAAAACTGCAGAACGCTTGACGATATCGGAAAGCTGTTCTGTATTGTAAAGCTCCAAACGCTGGATAACGCCGAAACGATCTCTCAGCGGTGCAGAAAGCGAGCCTGCTCTTGTGGTAGCACCTATAAGAGTGAACTTGTTAAGCTCAATTCTTATAGATCTTGCCGCAGGACCTTTGCCCATGATTATATCCAAGGCATAATCTTCAAGGGCAGGATAAAGAACTTCCTCCACCTGTCTTGAAAGGCGGTGTATCTCATCTATAAAAAGCACGTCGCCTTTTTCAAGGTTTGTGAGAAGAGCCGCAAGGTCGCCCGGCTTTTCAATGGCAGGGCCTGAGGTTATCCTGATATTCACTCCCATTTCATGGGCGATTATGGCAGAAAGAGTGGTCTTGCCCAGACCAGGCGGGCCGTAAAGCAGAACGTGGTCAAGGCTGTCGCCCCTGTTTTTTGCCGCTTGTATATATATTTTCAGGTTCTCCTTGACCTTTTCCTGACCGATATACTCGTCAAGTGTTTTAGGTCTAAGGCTCACCTCGAAATCGTCAGTTGTTTCCGCCTGAGTTTCTTTCGGGGTGACTATCCTGTCTATATCAAAATCTCCTTTTTCGATCATTTATGGAGTTCTCCTCTCAAAATTTCGCAAGTCCGATAAGGGCTTTCTTTATAAGCTCTTCAACGCTCAAATTCGGGTCAAGCTTTGATATCACTGACATTGCTTCGCCCTCGGTATATCCAAGCACCACAAGGGCTGTGACAGCTTCTTCGACAGCTCCGCTTGGAACAGCCGCAAAGCCCTGAGCCGCATTTCCTCTGACGGATATGGTATTCTCTTTTGCCACCTTATCCTTAAGCTCGAGGACTATCCTTTGTGCTATCTTTGTACCGATACCCTTTATCTTTGTGAAAGCCTTTGAATCCCCTGTTGCAACCGCAAGCGCAAACTGTGATGGAGTGCAGGCTGAAAGTATGGCAAGACCTGCCTTCGGACCTACTCCGCTGACAGATATGAGCATACGGAAGCTTTTAAGCTCCTCCTTAGTTGCAAAGCCGAAAAGCTCAACGGCGTCCTCCTTTACGGCAAGATGTGTGTAAAGCTTGACCTCGCTTTTGCCTGCAATCTGCTGCAAGGTAGAAAATGTTGTTTTGCAGGCATAGCCCACGCCTGCACATTCTATTACGGCAAGGTCGCTCTCGGTATGGACGAGCTTTCCGCTAAGTGAATATATCATATTATTTCTCCTCAAAATTTTTCATAACACGCCTTGTGTTCACCGAAAGCCCGTGAGTTATAGCAATAGCCACTGCGTCCGCTGTATCGTCAGGCTTTGGGATAGCTTTAAGATGAAGCATGGTCTTTGTCATTTCCTGCACCTGCTTTTTCTCGGCACGTCCATAGCCGACTATGGAGCATTTCACCTGCAAAGGCGTATATTCATAAATGGGAATATTTCTTATTATGGCAGGAAGCAGGGTCACTCCCCTTGCCTGTGCAACGTCAATGGCGGTCTTTTCATTGGTATTGAAAAAAAGCTTTTCTATTCCCATTTCATCAGGCTTATAGGTGGTTATTATCTCGGTCATATCATCATAGATGACTTTCAGCCGTCTGTTGAAATCCATATCCGCAGAAGTGGTTATTGCACCGTAGTCAACAACAGTGAATTTTCCGCTGTTGTATTCAAGCACTCCGAATCCCACAATGGCGTAACCCGGGTCGATACCAAGTATTCTCAAATCCACTCCTCCGTTCAATTTCAACGCTATCCTATAATGACCCTATTATAACAACTAATTATACCATATTTTTCGGTCAAATGCAAGCAAAACGCTGAGTTTTCACCTATTTCTCACAAGGCAAAAATGTAGAAATGCCACTTTGTGAAAAGTCTGTTTTTGGCTAAACTGACTATAGAACAAAACAGCGGTCATCAGGTATGCCCCTGACACCGCTGTTATCTTTTTATACTGTATTTTCTAAGTGGCGACTTCCACAATCTTTGGAGGATAAGACCATTGAGCGTGCCTGTGAGAATGCCGCTTATTATGAGATAAGGCAAAAGGCTGAACACCGCCCATGTGCCTGATATCACTGCCGCCGCACAAAGCTGACCTATATTATGAAAAAAGCCACCAAAAACTGATGTCACCCAAAGCTGATTTTCACCAACTCTCGAAACCGCAATGTACATGGCGAGATACGCTAAAATTCCGCCTGTGAGTGAGAACGCAAAGCTCACCACAGTTCCGTAAAGCCCTGCCGCAAGGACTATCCTCAAAAGCAGCACCAAGCCTGCCTCTTTTCTGCCGATAAAAAGCATTGCTGCCATTGTAACTATATTGGCAAGCCCAAGCTTCATGCCACCTATGGGCATAACAGGGAATTGTGCCTCCACCATGAAAATGATAAGAGACAGGGCGGTAAAAATTCCTATAAGGGTGATTTTTTGTACTGATATCTTCATGCTTTCACCCCTATATCACAGCGTCAGCAGAGGTCTCGCCGACTATTTTTATCACAAGCTTGTGCGGTGCACAAATGACGGTCTGTCCTGCGTGGGATATCTTTCCTGCATGAACACAGGTCTGATTCGAGCAATCTGCGACAGACACCCAAATGCTTCCCTCGCCAACGGTTATGGTATTAGTGCCGTTTTCTGTTTTTATCTCAAAGGAATACTCCTTATCGGGGGAAAGGTCAGAAATAATCTTTATGAGCTTGCCGTTTTCATATATCTCGGCAGAATTTTCTCCGCTCTTTCCACCTGTGAGGAAAATAAATATCAGGCACGCAGCGATAACAGCCGCAAAAACTGCCGCCCATATGAGATTCTTTCTTTTTACCACTGCCGCACTCCCCTTTTTACAGTATATCTGTTGTTATGAGTATACCACAACCGTTCTTTTTCGTCAAGACAAACGGCAAGTGTCTGATTTTTTGTACTTAAATATTACACTAAGGTTACAATAAGGTACAAGATTTCGTACAGTTGTAACATTGCTGTAATTTTCACCGAAAAAGCCGAAAAAATTGTCGAAAATTTATCAAAATATCCTTATTCACTATTGATTTTTTGAATGGGGTGTGTTAAAATATAAGAGTTGGATATTCTATTGTTAAGAGTATGTGAACATTTGTTCTTTTTATAGACCGCCATAGCCTGCATTATATGGGCAGATTTAACGATTGCTTGGGTGTATGTTAAATGATTTTAACCAAATCGTTGAAATTCTTGCTTTTTGCTTTTATTTTGCCTGTGGCTGTGGTATAATAATCTGAGCGTCGGCAGAGAGAGAAGCCGACAATCTCGTTAAGGAGTGTGTAAACTTGGAGAAGTTTGTTATACATGGAGGTAAGCCGCTGCATGGTACTGTGCAGATAAGCGGTGCAAAAAACGCTGCTGTTGCATTGGTTGCGGCAACTATCCTGTGCGACGAGCCGTGCGTTCTTGAGAACGTGCCTGAGATAAGCGATATAACTAAGTGCATGAAGATCCTGCGTGAAATGGGCGCAGAGGTCAGACTTTTAGATAAAAATACTATATATTTTGACACAAAGGGCATTGAAAAGCCTGAAGTGCCATATGAGCTTGCAAGAACCATGAGAGCGTCATGCTATTTTCTTGGCACGTTGCTTGGAAGATTTCACGAGGCTTTTGTTCCGATGCCGGGCGGCTGTGACCTTGGCGACAGACCTATAGATCAGCATTTGAAAGCTTTCAAGGCGCTTGGTGCGTCTGACGAGATAGTGAACGGAGCTAATCATGTCACAGCAGACGAGCTTGTGGGCAATCAGATTTACTTTGACTTTGTTACAGTTGGCGCAACTATGAATGCAATATTTGCCGCTGTAAAGGCAAAGGGGCTTACTATAATCGAAAATGCAGCGAAAGAGCCTCATATCGTTGACCTTGCGAACTTCCTTAACTCAATGGGTGCTGATATCAGAGGCGCAGGTACAGACGTTATCAAGATAAGAGGCGTTGAGTACCTCAAAGGCGTTACCTATGCGACTATCCCTGACCAGATAGAGGCAGGCACTTATATGGTAGCGGCGGCTGCCACAAAGGGCGACGTTGTTATCGCAAATGTTATCCCTAAACACCTTGAGTCTATCACGGCAAAGCTACGCAAGGTAGGCGTAAACGTTGAGGAAAGCGACGAGAGCGTTCATGTTTGGGTGGATGGTCCGCTCGTGAAAACTTCTATAAAGACAATGCCGCACCCTGGCTTCCCTACTGATATGCAGCCGCAGTTCTCAACACTGCTGACGCTTGCAGAGGGTACGAGCATCGTTACAGACGATATTTTTGACAACAGATTCAGATATGTGGCTGAGCTTAGAAGAATGGGCGCTGACATTTCTGTTGACGGCAAGGTGGCTGTTATACAGGGCGTTGGCAAGCTCAAAGGTGCTCCTGTTGTAGCGACTGACCTGAGAGCAGGCGCTGCCATGGTGATAGCAGGACTTGCCGCAGAGGGTACTACTGAGATAGACAATATTTTCTACATCGAAAGAGGATATGAAAAGATAGATGAGAAACTCAGAGGGCTTGGAGCTGACATTCAGCGTGTTTACAAGCCTGACGCTAACGAAATGGAGCTTAGCGGCTGATAAATATTGATAACACTGCGGCGGCATATTATTTGCCGCCGTTTTTTACAGCATTTGAGAGGACATGATATGGAGCTTTTTATTTCCGACCTTGACGGAACGTTGCTTAACGGCAATGCAGAGGTGACGGAGTTCACAAGAGACACTTTGAACAGGCTCATGGCAAAGGGGCTTAACTTCACTGCCGCCACTGCAAGGACGCTTGCTTCCGCAGGAAAAATACTTTCGGGGCTTGACCTGAAGCTTCCCGTTATACTTATGAACGGCGTGCTTATTTATGATATGGCGGAGAAAAAATACGTCAAGATAAACAGCCTTTCCAGGGAGCTTTGCGGTCTTATCATAGGTCTTTCAAAAGGACTTGGTTTAGAGCCTTTTATGTACTCGGTTTCAGATAACCAGCTTTCCACAAGATATGAGAGGCTTATTTCACCTGCAATGAAGAGCTTTTACAAGGAACGCAGAGAGAAATATTACAAGTCCTTCACGCAGGTCAGTGACCTTTCTCAGTACATCGACAATGTGATATACTTCACATTTATTGCAGAAAAAGAAAAACTTGTACCGCTGTATGACGCTCTTAAAGAGAATGAAAAGCTGAACATCACATACTATTATGATGTTTATGACCCCAAGCTTTGGTATCTTGAAGTGTTTTCTTCGGCGGCTTCTAAGGAGCAGGGCGTGAGGTATCTTCGTGAGAATTACGGCTTTGACTTTGTCACGGCTTTTGGGGACAACACTAACGATCTGCCTATGTTCAAGGCGGCTGATAAAAGAGTGGCGGTAAAAAACGCCTGCAAAGAGGTGCTTGAAGGCTGTGACCAGGTGACAGGCACAAATGAAGAAGACGGTGTTGCAGAGTATCTTCTTAAAACTTTTGAAAGGAATTAGTTATGGCAAGGATATATCCACTTTTTTCATCAAGCAAGGGCAACAGCTCTTTTATCGGCAACAGTGACGGCGGGATACTTGTTGACGCAGGAGTTTCCTGCAAACGTCTTTGTGAGGCTTTGAAAGCTAACGAGATCGACCCTGCTGTGATACAGGGAATTTTTATCACACACACACATTCCGACCATGTTTCGGGGCTTAAAGTTCTCACTAAGAAATATCATATCCCTGTATTTGCCCAAAAGACCAATCTTGAGATACTTGTATCTGGCGGTAAAATAGACCCTGCCTGTGACGTCAACGAGGTGGACGGCAATGAAGTGTGCATAGGAGATTATGCCGTAAAAGGTTTTGCCACATTTCATGATACCCCTGCAAGCTGTGGATATCAGATAAAGACCCCTGACGGCAAGCAGGTGTGCGTATGCACCGACCTTGGCACTGTTACAAATGAGGTGGATATGCACCTGAGCGGTTCTGACCTTGTTTTGCTGGAGTCAAATTATGATGAGTCAATGTTGAAAAATGGACCTTATCCATATGAGCTGAAAAGGCGCATCGCTTCAGACCATGGTCACCTTTCAAACTCTGCCTGCGGAGAACAGCTAAAAAAGCTTATGACAGCAGGTACATATAAATTTATTTTAGGGCATTTAAGTCAGGAAAACAACACGCCTTTGCAGGCTGAAAACTCAGCTGTGGGAGCACTTGGGGAATACGAGCGCAACAGCGACTATATTTTACATATAGCAAAGCCTGAGGGCAGCGGAATGGCGGTGGCATTTTGATAAGGATAAATCTTATTACGGTTGGAAAGCTGAAAGAAAAATACTGGCGTGACGCAGCGGCGGAATACTCAAAGCGGCTGGGGGCGTTCTGCAAGCTTGAAATAGTTGAGCTGAACGAGTCGAGGTTATCTGACAACCCCTCCGAAAAGGAGATAGCGGCGGCGCTCGAAAACGAGGCAAAAGCCATGAAAGGCTACACTGACATCAAGGGCGCATACAATATTGCAATGTGCATTGAGGGCAAGCAGCTTTCAAGTGAAAAGCTGTCCAAAAAGCTCAGCGAATGCGGTCTGAACGGATTCAGCACAGTGAATTTCATAATAGGCTCGTCATTCGGCATTTCCCCTGAGATAAAGGCGAAAGCTGACCTGCGCTTGTCAATGTCAGAAATGACATTTCCGCACCAGCTTGCAAGGATAATGCTTTTGGAGCAGGTTTACAGGGCGTTTCAGATAAGTGCTAATACTAGGTATCATAAGTGAATTTCGGATATGACAAAACCGCCGCAGCCAAACTCGGCTGCGGCGGTAATTTCATCTGCTATGAATTATTGTTCTTGCTGTAATACTCTGTCTGCTTATCGTAGACCACTTTCGGCGTGTAACGCTTTATGGCCTTGTTGTTCACCTTGATGTCAAGCTTTTCTACCCAGCTTGTTAATTTCTTCTGAAATTCATCGCTCTTCATTTCTTTTAGAAGATCTTCATGATTGTCCTTGGCATATCCTGTATCTCTGCCCTTTATATCGCCCTTGATAAGAATGTAATATGCGTTATCATCCTCATAAGCTGTTGCAACGTCTGTGCTCATACCGCTTACTTCTTTGAGTATCTTGCCGTTTGCAGTGTCTTTCTGTGAATCGTCCATTTCACCATAGTTCGCCATTTTCTCATTTGCATATGGGTCTGGCTCTGATGATGAGCTGTCTGTTGACGAGTCACTGTCTGCAGCGGAGCTTGATTCTGCTGTGCTGTCAGATACAGAAGATGTATCGTCGGAAGCTGTAGAACTTGTATCGCTCTCTGCTACAGAAGAAGTGTCGTCAGAAGTCGTGCTGCTGTCTGAGGCTGATGAATCGCTGTCAGTAGCGGAGCTTGAATCTGAAGCCTTCTTTGAAGCAACATAGTCGTTGTACTCGTCTATAATGCTGTCGAAATCGTCAAACGAAACGCCCTGAGCCTTTTCAAGGAACTCATCTCTTTTTGCCTTGGCTTCCTCATTTGCAGCGTCTGCTGAGTCTGTAGAAGAATCGGTGGCTGATGATGAAGAATCAGTTGATGCTTTAGTTTTTGCAAAGGAAATGGATTTATATCTCAGGTAGTTATCATCAAGATACTTCACCATTTCATCGTCTGAAACGGCTTCCTCGCCGCCCTCTGCATAGTAATGATCAAAAAGTTCTTCCCTCATTTTCGAGCCTTTGAGTGCAAGCTTTACAGATTCCTTTGAGATACCCTCTGACTCGTAAAACTCGCCCTGAGAATCCCATGTGCTGCTTATGCTGTTATTAATGGACTTTATATCCTCATCTGAAAGAGTAAGTCCAAGCTCGTTGAACTTGTCAACTACAGCCGCATACTCCTTAGTTGCAGTGAGAGCATAATCTGAAAGATACTCGTCAAATGCCTTTCCGTCTACCTTCTGATCGAAATAGTCCTTTTTGATGCCTTTCTGATAATACATCATCGTCATTTGATAGGACATTTCTGTAAGCTCATTATAAATGTAGATACCTGCGTTTATCTTGCTGTCACCTACTGTCATCACATAGCTTGTGTCTGAGCAAGAGGTAAGGCTCGCAGTACAAAGCAATGCGGCAGTAAGAGCAGCCGTTATTTTTTTAGCTTTAGCCATTTTATTATCCATTTCCTTTCCGAAAAAAATCGTCTTACTAACAGGCAGAAAACCGCCTTAACTTTTACATTATACTACATTTGCGCCTATAAGTCAAGTGGATACGGCTCTCTCAAGCAAAAAACGGACGATCACTGACCGTCCGTTGTAATTCACTGATATTTTATCTATTGCTATTTCCTGTTTTTATGTCTTTCCAATTTACTTGCGTACATTATCTTATCCGCCTGTGTAAACATATCTTCAAGCTCGTGGATATCTGTTATATGTTTACAAATACCGCCTATACTAACGCTGACCTCAAACTCGTTACCTGCAAACCTGTTATATACTTTAAGGCGGTCGTTGACCCTTGCAGAAAATCGTTCAGGATAGTTGTCGTTATAGTCGTTACAGCCTATCACCACAAACTCATCGCCGCCTACCCTTGCACATATCTCATGATTTTTGGTCGATGCCAAAACTGCGTCTGCGATCGCTTTTATTGCAATATCACCGCAGTTATGGCCAAAATTATCATTTATCTTTTTAAGGCAGTCCAGATCGCAGACAGCGATAAAAGCCTTATTTTTCGGATCTGACATTCTGTCAATAACGAACTGGATATTTTTCTCAATGCCTATTCTCGAATAAACACCTGTCATAGCGTCACGGACTGCAAGATTGGCTATGGAGTTTTGTATCCGCATTGATTCCAGAGCATTGCTTACATGATTTGTCCAATTACGATAAGTGATATCTATCGTTTTTATTTCGTCACCGTAAGACAATACAGCATAGCCATAGCACCGATCTATAAAATGTACCGGAGTTATAAAGAATGCACAAGGGCTTTCACGCTCTTCTTCCAGATCAGGAAATATCTCTTTGAGTTCAAAAGGATCATGAAGAGTTCTGCTTTTGCCGTCAACGTTTCTTATATAAAGCACCATATTTTCTGTATATTCCTTTGGAACAGCGGATATCTCACCGACTATCTCATGCTCTCCAAGGCAATCCTCATTAAGGCAGAGATAATATCTCTTCTGACCAATGATAAGATAGAGAAAATATTGTATCCTGGCCATCAGATCATCGGGATCTTTAGAGCAAGCCATTATATCGGTCATACTGCTGTCCAAAAAGTCATGATAATTCATCTTGTTCTGAGATGATAAAAGATCACGCTTTGTATAACTATAGTCCTCATGACAGCCGCAGGAAGCACCTATCTCCACCTTGCCGCCGTCCTCTATAAGTCCCTGCGGTTCAACGCCTTTGATCCTTGACTCAATGGTCATTACTGCGTTCACACCAGTTTCAAAGATCGGCGGTGAGCAAGAGGTTATAGCCGGCACGCAATGGATAGCCTCATCTATTGCATCATAACCTGCAACTATCATATCCTCAGGCACGCTCAAACCGTTTTTCTGATATTCATGAACAACGCCTATGGCCATATAATCACCGCAGCAAACGATAGCGTCAGGTTTTTTACGTCTGCCATAAATGATATTATTTGCCACCTCTGCCGCTTTATCATACCAGAAGCCTCCGTCAAAGCAGACAAAGTCCGGATCATACTCTATGCCATGCTTTTCAAGGGCACGCTTATATCCTGCAAGCCGTTCACGAGTGGTGGCAATCTCCAGCGGACCGCTCAAAAAGAGTATCTTCCTGCATCCATGGACCTCGATAAGATGTTCTGTCAATTGCATAAAGGGTTTTTCGTCACGGGTATAAATACTTTCATAGTCCTTATAGCTTCCATCTATAAAAACCACAGGAACATGACATTTCTCATCTATATCCCTGCATATTTTGTCAAAAAGCCCAGGCATTTTTAATGTATCTGCCAAAACGATAACGCCATCGAGCTTATCATAATTTATGGCGTCATATATCTGCATTTCTCCAACAGACACTGCTTTTAAGAATGACTCTTTGACAAAGCTTGTGAAGATAAGCACATCATAGTCAAGCTGAAAAGCCTTTGTCATTATGCCTTTCAGCAATCCTTCCTGATAATAGCTTTCTGCTTCAGACAATATTACTCCAATGCGTTTTCTTCCCAAAATGTCTCACCTTCCCTATAATGTCGCATTTAGACGCACTGCACCCTACAGTTATTCAAATATTATATCACATTTGGTTTGATTTGTCAAAGTTGTTTTGTGAATTTTCGTAAATATTTTAACGACTTTTTTATTTTTGTGATAAAATTATTAAGCTATTTTCAATATTATCAATACCGTTTATTTGATTAAATTTGTTGCAAATAAACTAAACAATTCACTTAATCGATTTCCAAATTGCGAAAATTTTCGGTAGCATGTTCATATAGACAACAAAATAAAAACTTTCAAGAATATTGTTAATAAATAAAACATCACAGAGAGATCTTTTTTACACGGTAATATTGAGCAAGAAAAGAACAAAAAAAATTCAAAAATGTTGGTTTGTCAATGATGTGTTACACATTTTTTATTTATTATATATAAATTCGTATACTTCACCAAATTTAACATAGTCATTATATACACTTTGTGGAGTTTTCCAATCTAAAGAACGAGTTGGAATATTATTATACTGATAGTTCCAACGTTTAAGCTGTCGCTTGAAGTCCTCAAAATCATAGAACTTATGACTAGCGTAAAAATATTCGTTATCCTTGCGGTGGGAACGTTCAACCTTGCCATTATGACGTGGTGTCATTGGCTTTATAAGCTTATGTATACAGTTATGTTGTTCACACCAAAGATCAAGCAACGAGGGCTTATCCTTATTTGTAGTAAAGCGGTTTGTAAACTCAGAGCCGTTGTCGGTCTGAATGCACTCTATTTTGAACTTCCAAGCGTTCTGCAAGGCATTAACAAATTGATATGTACTATATGTGCTTTGCTCTTTGAACGCCATTAGAAAGCGTTTACGGCTGTACTCGTCTATTGCGGTGTACTGATAGTATTTTTCAATACCGATAATGCAAGAGGTCGGAACAACTTTAACATCAATTTGAACACGCTGACCGCAATAAAACATTGTTTCGTATTTCTTTGGCTTTATCTTTGGATTTGGTAGCTTTACAGTAATAGCGTTAAGCTTTCTGAGCTGTCTGTAAAGGCTTGTGATAGAACGCTTGTAGCCTGCTTGTACAAGCTTAACATAGAGCATTACAAGCCCTGTGTGCTTGTTTCTGCGGTGATAACTCTTAATGAGGTTTATTTCACTTTCTGTATGAGCAGTAGGGAAAGAGTTAGGGCGGTGAGAACGATTAAGCAGGCTCTTTGTAGTGCCGTTATAGCGATTTTTCCAACGATAGACATATTGTCTATTTGTATTGTACTTGATAGCGGTTTTTGTAACTCCGTACTTAAGAGCATATTTCACAAGGATTTCACGATACTTTGCAAGCTGATTAGAAGTTTTCATTTTCAATCGTCCTTTCGTCATAACCATAGGTAAAGAGGGGGAATCTTGAACGGCGTTCCCCTCTTGCGAATCATTGAAATCATTGAAATGTTGAAAACCTGTAAGCTGTTGTTTCCAACATTCCAACAATTCCAACAATCCGCAATTCACCTCCAGCCGTTCGCATGATAGATTTCACGGATAGAATAATCAGAAATCACTCTGAGAAATACGTTTATGTTCCGTTTGGCGAATACGAATCATATAGTCACAGTATTCGACATCAGTAACTAGACCAACAGATTTAAAAGCCGATAAAGTACCGAGAACCTCATAAAATGAAATACAATCATGAGCAAGAGAAGATATATCAGCGTTCATTTTATCCTTAGCAATACTCGTCATTTGTTCAATAGTCATTTTAAACACCCTTTCTGCGGTTTGTGGGTTATCCGCTTTCCCTTTGTCTGTATTAAGTATACACTATATCTAGTCCATATGCAATGGATATAGTGTAAAGTATTTATTAAATAATTATTAACTGGATATAGTGTATATTGTGGTTGACAAATTACAATAGATATAGTATAATGTAAAAAAGGTGGTGAGGTAATGGCGGTATCAGAAGCCAAGAAGAAAGCTAATGCAAAATGGAACGCAGAAAATCTCGAAAAAATACAGTTTTATGCTCCAAAGGGGTTTAATCAGATGATAAATGACCGAGCAAAAGAGCTTGGTTTATCAAAAGCGGGATATCTCAAAAAGGTTATCACTGATGAGATAAAATCAGCAGAGGACAGCCACATAGTAATAAAAACACATACGGACGAGGGGTGAGAACATGGGTTTAATTGAAATGAGTGAAACAGCAGTTGCAACGGCTGTTGTGATAGCAATAGTTGCTATCATAATCAACATAATATTGTTTGTAGCGATTATCTGCACAGCAGGAAACACGGAAAAGACCTATAAAGAATTGCAGGAAACCAACAAGCGACTTGAAATGATGAACAAGAACTTGTTAGACACTAATATGATACTGATTAATAGATTTAGTCAGGGCAATAATTACAACAAAGACAACAACAACTCGCAGTGAGCCTCACGGCAACCACTGCGAGTTGTTTCATTACCAAGCATTTTTCCGCTTACGAATAGATTTCTTTTGCTTTCGGTCAAGTGGCTGTGTGTTAGGCTCTATGCCCTCACGATTGGCGAGTATCTCTTCATCAGACAAATACTCTTTTTGTAACATATTCGTGACAAGCTGTGATGTATCGTAGGGCTGACGGCGTTTATTTGTCTGTAGATATGTTCTATTGTACATCTGTGCAGGCGTATAAGCCTTATTTTCAGAATATAACTCGTATTCTTCAATGTCATATGTGTAACCTGTCTGTATACGGCAAAATGGATGTCTGAAATGCGTATGGCAGGCGGTGACGTCTGCGGTTATATCACGTATTTGCTTATCTAAGAGGTTAAATCTCTGCACTGTTGCATATATCATCATTCGCCGTTTACGGCATTGGCACAAATGCTGAAACAGCGGTTTAGGAACGGCACATTTACCGCCCGAGAAGTCACGGCTATTGAATATAGTGCCTATCTCGTCTATCAAAACAAGCGTGTTTTTAGGGGCATTGAGGATATCTTGTGCAGTGTTCAAGGGGAGTATCTCCGTATAGTCGGGGAAGTTTTTGATATTGATATTTGTCAAGATATGAAGCTGAGGATATTTGCGACAGAGTTCATAAGCTTCAGCGACCATAAGCGAAGTTTTTCCTGCACCGAATTTGCCGACAAAAAGGTGTATACCCCAACCGTTGAAGATCTGCGACCAATTAAAATATAAGGCAGTAGCCTTGTCATAAGCTACATATGCCGCCAAGGACGGCAGACGTACAAAGTAATCGAATAGAACCATTTAATCACCTTTCCGAAAGAATATTATAAGTATTATGCACTCAACAGCGAGTGCAATATAGAGCGGTAAAAAGAACATTGCTACCTCCGAGGATTGAAAAAGCGTATCATAGCATTGTAAAGCATTTTCCAAAGCAAGAAAAGCATTAAACAGGCAAACAAAAATTCAATGCAAAGCACACCGAATTGTTTCCAAGTCTTTATAACGTCAATGGCGGCTAAGTCACAGCCGAGAAGCTTTAGCAACTGATAACAGGCGTTTTGAACATCATATAACACATTTACCACCCCTCTTTCTCAGGCTCTTGCTTGTCGCTCTGTGGCGTGTTCTGCGGCTGTTCAGCCGATTGCTTTTTTAACTCCTGTTCCTCGTATAGTGCTTCTATAAGCCGTTTACGAGGGAGCGACAAGTCTTTATCAGATTTAAAGGCGTGCAAGTCCATAAAGAACGCCACCACGCCGAGAACTGCACTGATAGCAAGAATTACTATCAGTGACAGGACGAATAATTTTAATATTGCAACCATTTTAACAACTCCTTATGTTATGTATTGTGGAAAAGATAACGTAACAGGGCAACGGAGCAGGATATAACAAACAATCCTATAATCATTGCACCTACTGTAAAACTAAATTCACCGAAACGAATACGCAAGCACATTAAGTGTTGAATTGAAACAAAAAGCGACTTCATAAGTGAAAACCAATCCATTTTGCACCCCCTATTTCAAGACCCATTTAACAACGCATATTGCTAACATGACAACAAAGAAAGCGATCAGGATAGTTAAGAACGTTGTGGGCAAAATGCCGATACTTGCAGTTAAGAACTTGAAGAAGTCGGACGAGCCGTCAAACACTGATTTAATGCTGTCAAGTCCGAAATCAACAGAACCGAAATTTTTATCAAGATTTTTTTGTTCCTCATACTTCTCGAAATCGTCAGGAGCAAGACCGCTTTCTCCGTTTTTATCCATATCATAATCATACATATAATCAGGAGTCAACTTCTTATCAAGGTAATCAGTAAACGGCTTGTTTGTATCCATTTCAGCACCATTCTTGAAGATTTTCGGCTTATATTCAGGATAATCTTTATAATTAAATGCCGTTGACGTTACACAATAGTAGTCAGGCATTACAACGTCTGTTCCCTCGCCTGTTTCGGGGTCAGCATTTACTGTTACAATCTGCTTTGTATTCAAAGAACCTTGATTGCACAAATAACCTTGATTGTCAAGGTCGAAGTAATCAGGGGTAGGAACTGAAAGAGAGGTTAAGCGACCATATACCACGATATAAAACTTTGTATCGGCTGTGAACTGTGAACTATCAAGATTTTCAAGATTGATAGTAACATTCTTGACAGAGCCACCCTTGCCAATTATATAGCCAGCATTTATGCCCTCTGCCTTTATCCATTCCGAAGGCTCTTTGTTATCGTCCGTAACATCATCAACAACGCCACTTGTAGTATACATATATTTGCCATAGTCCAACGAGGTATAAACAGCGTTTTTAACGCTTTCTTCATAAGACGACTTTTCAGGGGGGGAAGTAGTAATATAACATACAAATTCATATGTATAATCTTTAAGTTCATCATAGCTGTCACGGAGTTTTAAAAATTCGTCCGTTAGTGTGACACGGACGTTAAGACCATTGCTTTCAATTTCCTGTCCGTTGTTGCTTGCACCAGGAGCGACAAGAGTTCCCTTGCGGCTCATGCCCTCAGAGAGAGCAGGGGAATAATCGACAGTAAAAGGAATGGGCGGAGCGTTAGGGTCTTCCCATACAGGTGTTTTCTTATCTTCCCAATTTAAAACAGGAACGTTACTATATATTACCTTGGCTTGACCGCCTGAATAATCGTAGGGTTGATGATCATAGAAATCGCCAGATTCAGACCACCAACGAGTAGCGGAATCGTCATAGAGAGGTTTATTTTCTGAGGTAACTAAGACACACGCAAAAGCATTATAATCGGTCTTTGATACAAAGCAATGAAGATCGTTACCAAAATAAGTAATAGAAGAACTAGATTTACAAAATATAATAGTATACGTAAAACCACTGCCGTTAGGGGCGGCAATAACAGTATAATAATCGGTTTTGTCACTATCAGGAATACAAGAAAAAACATTCTGTTTGATAGTATCATTCCATGTAGTGTAAGAAGTGCCGATATCAGTAGCAAACGCAGGAACGGCAGACAATACACAGCATATCATACACAGCATAGCGGACAAAACAGCGGTGAACCGCCGTAGTTTAGTTTTCATTTTGTTTTCTCCTTTCTAAAATAATCGTCAAGATGAAAAACAGAAAAAATAAGATGATGTATAATAAACTCCAAAAGAAAAAACAAAGCAAATCCAAATAAAGCAGTTTGTTTAGGAGTAGTAAAGGGATATAAAATAATACTATTAAAAGTAATTACATGAAAAACTATAAAGGAAGCAATGAAAAACCAAGTATCAAGCATACAACACATAAAGTTAATTATATGAAATAGATTTCTATTCATGTACCACGGAACGCTTGACAGGTCATTTTTAGTTACTGTATCAAAGTTTTTCATTTTGTTTTCTCCTCTCGATAAAAATAGAGGACGGAGCAGACGCTCCGCCCCCAAGCGGTTGTACACGAAAAAATTAAGCTTTACCCTTTGTAAGCTTTCTTACAACACCGAGAAGTGAAGCACCGACAAAAGCCATTACAAGCGGATTGCCTGTCATTGTTGTCCAAACCTGACTTACAACTGATGTAATTGTGCTGATACCGCTTGTAATTGCGACATCATCAGCAAGAAGTGAAGCACCCATTGAATATTTCTCCTTTCATTGATTAAAGTATATCAATACCTACAACAACAGCCTTATCCTGTCCGCCGTAAGTTCTGATTTCATAGTTGACTTTGATTGCAGTGTCGATAAGTGCGGAACTGTCGGGGAAAGTGTCCTGCAATATCTTTGTAGGAACTTTCACAGCCTGCACGGCATATCCTGTTACGCCATTTTCTTCTTTAAGGCAAAACAGCGTGTAATTATCCCACGGCTTGCCGTTTTTAAGCGTTCCAGAGTTTTTCTTAAAACCTTTAATTATGTACATAAACGTACACTCCTTTCATTTACTGTACAATTATTTGTACTCTTTACTATGTTTAGATATTACCACACGTCACGCGAAATGTCAATACAAATCAAGCTTTTTCGTATGTTTATATTTTTGCAGGGCGTTTTTTTGTACACATTGTACAACTAGCACGATTGTATTTTCTTTTTGAAATAAAGAGCCTTTTTCCTGCACTCATATTCACCACTAAGAAAATACTTAGCCATATGAATATTATAGCTGTCAAGATACGGCTTAAGAAATTGGTGGGAAAGTACAAACCTTTCAAGACTATCTGCCTCATCACGGAACATTTTCGGATTGTCATAGTTTTTCATTTTCATTCGTCCTTTCGTTATGGTTGTAAGTTTTCATCTTTATCAAGATTATACTTCAATTTATATGATTTGAGGTCAATTTCCTCAAAAATCATGCAGTCTTTATATGTAACTATCTTGTCGATACGTCTAACAAAGGCGTTCCACGTTTCATAATACTTGTGCTGGATAGCGGTGTACTGTTCTTCAAAGTGCCAATTTGATATGATGTACACCTTTGTAAAACAAGCTATCCTATTCATATATCTTGCAGGAAGTTCAAGAGGGTAACCGTCAAGGTAGTTAAGCATATTATCAATAGGAAGGCTGTTTCTAAACTCCTCAAACACAATAACATCCTGCCCGTGGTAACTGTCAAAAGGGTGTTTGTAGTCGGTGATACGATAAACTTTATCATAGCCGTATTGCTCCATAACACTTCTTGTTTTACCTGTTCCCGATTGTCCACATATATATGTGACCTGAACATCACGGAACACATTTCGCCATTTATCAAAGACGTATAAATCACGGACTTTTTGCAGGCGGTCAATTTGATTCCAAAGTTGCGGAAATTCTTCAAGAAGTCGGATATCGTCAGCACCTTCTTTTATACGTTGTAGAATATCCTCATTTGTAAGTTGCTTACCGCCTTTTGTTACACGCAGTTCGCCCCACTCCTGCACCTCGCCTATGCGAGTATCTGACTTCTTGCAATAGTCGCTTGCTTGTTGTGCTGTGCCGTTGGCGAACTCGCCGTGAAAGAACTGTGGTGGAAACATATTCTGCAAGGTAGTGCCACGCTTGCGATTTTTAAACTGAATAAAACCTTGAATATGTTCGGTATTTTCGTTGTGACCTCGTTCACGCTGAAAGACGTAATAGTTTACTTCCTCATACTGCATAATGAAGTTTATCACCTTTTCATCAGTATCAAACGTAAGGTCTTTAAATTTATCCTTTTCTCCACAGGTCTTGACCTTTGACGGATTATTTATTGTAAAACACCAATTACAAGACTGTTTCGGCATTATTTTTCACCTCTGTGCGATTATGTTTGTGCGTGTGCGATTGTTTTTGCATATGACCGCACAGCCGTAAACGGCGTGTTTACTTGCCTTACTGCCTGCTTGTGCGATTGTGCGATAGGGGGTAAAGGGTAATACTAACCTTTACCCCCTGCATACCTACTTCCGATTTTTTCGGATTTAGGCATAAAAAAAATAGGCGTTGTAAAAAAACAGCGCTCAAAGAGTCGAGATTTCCTGTTTTCGGGAAATCTCGACTCTTTTTTATGCCAGATCGCAAAAATAACTATTTTGGCAGAATTTTGGGTACAGCAAACACAGCGGCACAAAAACTGCGTTTTTGCCGTGTTGA
>ERZ773104.1010-NODE-1010-length-40671-cov-7.788679_pt1 | contig 40671 bp, 39 predicted proteins | sample MGYA00511920_ERZ773104 | MGnify/ENA primary metagenome ERZ773104 (study PRJEB29015, sample SAMEA2737857) | human gut metagenome | biome: human gut; feature: human-associated habitat; material: faeces | place: China | collected 2012 ... | reverse complement strand
TCAAGCCCGGCGCTAGAGGGCTTGTGGGGTCTAGGGGCAAAGCCCCTAGCGGAGTTTGAGGCAGAGCCTCATTCGGCGATAGCCGACAAGGTGCAGATTTAATGAGAAAAAGCATACAAAAGTTGTGCTTCTTATCAAAAGTAATAACGGAGCAAAAATCTGCACCGCCTATCCTATCCCAAATTACAACGTAAATCCGCAAAGAGCAAAGCGATTTTGCGGCGTGATGAAGTCGGGGTAGAATTGTAGGGGACGGCGCCCTCGACGTCCCGTTTCGGGGAACGGCAAGGTTTGAATTTATCACAATGTTGTGTAGACGTGCCGTGTGGAGAATATTGTGCCGCTCCCCTGAAGATGTGATTGGATAGTTTTTAGTTCTATCCAACAATGATATAATCGTGGGCTTGTTTCTTCGACGTGCGAAAACTGTTCGCCCCTACTGCCGTTTGTGGGGGTATCAGGGGGTGTGTGATAATTGCAATGTGTAGTATTCTATACGAATTCAAAAAGCGGTGAAAAAGTGTTTTATACCACAATGTATGGCGTAAAATGCCCGTCACGGCGAGTGACAGTACAAAAAAACGGACAGTATAACGCTGTCCGTTTCAATTCTATCTCTTATTTGTCATCATGCGGCTCGGTGATAAGATCAAGATTGATCTCGTATTTGGAGTCGAGAGAGTTCTGTAAAGGTGCGTCCTTTACATATTTGTTTACAAGCGCTGTACTCTTTTCTACCGCCTGAAGCGTTCCTGCACCTGCTACACAGCCGCCAGGACAAGCCATGCCCTCGAGAAGATAGCCGTCATATTTGCCTGCTTTCGCAAGTGTGAGAAGCTTGCGGCAGTCTTTAAGTCCCTGCGCTGATACTACCTTGACCTCACGCTCCGGGTCAAGCTTGTGGATAACGTCTGCTACTGCCTTTGCTACGCCGCCGCTTACTGCAAAGCCACGTCCGTCACCTGTACCCTCGCAAAGATCTACCTTTTCTTCGTCTGTGATGTCTTCAAATGTTACGCCCTTGGCATTGAACATTCCCATGAGTTCCTCAAAGGTAAGCACAAAGTCTACGTCGCTGCGGATAGTACGTCTTGAAGCTTCAAGCTTCTTTGCCGCACATGGTCCGATAAATGCGATACAAGCGTCAGGATCGTCCTTTTTGAGCATTCTTGCTGTAAGTACCATTGGGGTCAAAGCCATTGAAATGTATGGGGCAAGGGTAGGGAAAAGCTTCTTCGCCATTACTGACCATGCAGGACAGCATGATGTCGCCATGAATGGCTGATGTTCAGGAACTTCTCTCATGAAGTCCTTTGCTTCCTCGATGGAACAAAGGTCTGCACCTATTGCTACCTCGACCACGTCTGCAAAGCCAAGCTTCTTCATTGCCGCTGTGAGCTTTTCAGGGCTTGCCTTTGGCCCAAACTGACCTACAAATGCAGGTGCTACGATAGCGATGACCTTCTTCTTTTTCTTCATTGCTGTTATAAGCTGGAATATCTGTCCCTTGTCTACGATAGCGCCGAATGGGCAGTTTACAAGACACATTCCGCAGGATACGCACTTGTCATAATCTATTTTTGCCTTGCCCTCTTCGTCTGAGCCGATAGCGTCCATGCCGCAGGCTCTTGCACATGGTCTTTCCATTTTGTTTATTGCGTTGTATGGACAGACGCTCTGACATCTGCCACACTTTATGCACTTAGACTGATCTATAACAGATTTGCCATGCTTGATGGTTATGGCACCCTTTGGACAGACTTCCTGACATGGGTGTGCAAGACAGCCCTGACAGCAGTCGGTAACATGATAATGAGTTTCAGGACAGCCGTTGCAGGCAAACTTGATTATGTTTACAAGCGGTGGATCGTAATACTTTTCTGCGATCGCACTTTCTTCAATGCCGTCAGCCACAGACTTATGCTCCTCGATCGGTCTTAGGGGCAGACCGATAGCAAGACGGAGCCTTTCTTCAACGATAGCTCTTTCAAGGAAGATAGACTCACGGTAAACAGCCTTGCTTCCCGGTACTATCTTATAAGGAAGCTCTGCGATCTTTTCGGCATAATCGCCCTCTTCATAGGCAAGCCTTGCCACCTCTGTAAAGACTTTTCGTCTGATATCTGTTACTGAGGAATAGATACCTCTCATTTTCATATTTTTACCTCCTGCGTTGTTCTTCAAATTTGTGTCATACACTTACTATTGTACTATTTTTTCGGCTTTTGTCAAGTAATATATACTTTTTTTCATAAGGTATATTGAAAGTTTCGCATGACTTACATATTTGTCTGAAATAAGGTGCAGTAATGGTACGAAACGTCCTAAAAAATAAAAGTATTTCTTTTTACCAACAGTTTTTCTGTTCATGAAAGTATGTGCCTTTTGCACAGTTTTGGAGAGGTCGATTTATGCAAACAAATGATAAATGATTTAATTTGGCAACATTTCTGCAATTGTTGCATTTTTTATGCAACAAAAGGGGCATTTTTCGGGATAAGTGAGAGATGTTTTTCCGGAGCCGTTAAGATACGGCGGACATCTTTCGCAGAAATTAAAAAGGAGGAACGATATGGCAGGCGAACAGAAAAGATTTGCGAGATTTTTCTTCTATCTGAGAAATCTTCGTGAAGCGGCTTTGCACACCGGTGCAAGGGCGGAGGAGGCTGAGGACAGGGGGCTTGAGCTTCTGCACTCGGCAGAAACGGAGGCGGAGCTTAAAAAGCTGGAGAAGGCTGACAGCGACACCCTTTCTTATGTGAAGCGAGGGCTGAACAGGATAGCTTTCGGGGCGGTGAATGACGCTGTAAAGCTGGTTTTTGACGCTGAGAACATGACGGCAAGGGACATCATGGGCATGGATCTTTTCAATGTGAGTGAGATAAAGATCAGCGGAAAGAACGTTTTGGAGATCAAGTTTTTTGACAGGCAGAAAGCCTTGGAAAAGCTTGGGGAGCTTGCGCCTCAGCTTGACGGCGGCGGTGAGTCTAAGCGACTTATCGAGAGCATTTACGGCAGGGACGGTGATAGCTTGTGAAAATAACAAGGCTGTCGGAAAATCAGAGGTTTGTTTTCAGATGGTGGACGGCACGGGATCTTAGTGATTACGACGGGATAATCTGTGACGGTGCGGTCAGATCGGGCAAGACCTTTTGTTTGTCGGCGTCTTTTATGACATGGGCAATGACTAATTTTGACGAGTGCATTTTTGGGCTATGCTCAAAAACTATCGTGTCGCTGAAAAGGAATATCCTGCCTGCGCTCAGGGAGTATATGAAAGCCATGGGCATGACGGCGGTGGAGGTCGCGTCAAAGAACTATATGGACGTGAGCTTTTGCGGCAGGAAAAACAGGTTTTACTACTTTGGCGGCAGGGACGAAGGCTCGCCCTCACTTATTCAGGGCGTGACCCTTGCGGGGGTGCTTCTTGACGAGGCGGCACTTATGCCCAGAAGCTTTATCGAGCAGGCTGTGGCAAGGTGTTCGGTGGCGGGGAGCAAGCTGTGGTTCAACTGCAACCCTGACAATCCTTACCACTGGTTCAAGAAAGAGTGGATAGACAAGGCGGAGGAAAAACGGCTTATCTACAGACATTTTGTGCTGGAGGACAATCCGACCCTTGACAGGGCGGTGATAGAACGCTATCACAGGATATATACGGGGACGTTTTACGAGCGTTTTGTGCTTGGCAAATGGACGGCGGCAGAGGGGCTTGTTTACCCTATGTTCGACGAGGAGAAAAACGTCTTTGAGGGAGATATACAGTGCGAGCGGTATGTTATAAGCTGTGATTACGGCACTGTAAATCCTTCAAGCTTCGGGCTTTGGGGTGAGAGTGGTGGAGTATGGTACAGACTCAGGGAGTATTACTATGATTCTCGACGTGAAGGTATGCAGAAAACTGACGAGGAGCATTACAAGGGGCTTGAAGAGCTTGCCGACGGGCTTTGCATCGAAAAGGTCATTTGCGACCCCTCGGCGGCTTCGTTCATACAGTGCATACGCAGGCACGGAAAATACACTGTTCAGCCTGCAAAGAACGACGTTGTTTCGGGTATCAGGCTTGTGTCGGACTGCATAAAGGACGGCAGGATAAGGATAAACCGCAGGTGTCGTGATACGCTTCGTGAGATAAATCTTTACCGCTGGGACGAAAAGGCGGGAAAGGACGCACCTGTGAAAGAGAACGACCACGCTATGGACGATATGAGATACTTTGCAGCAGAATGTCTGGGACGTGAAAAGGACGATTTTTTTGTGCTGACAGTTGAGCATTAGTACAAAAAAACGTACAGAAAGAAAGGAGAGAAAATGAGTATTTTCAGAAAGAAGGTCCGTGAATTTGTGCCGAACACGGCAGGCTCTGACAGAGAGTCGGGGTTTCATTACAGGCTTGCGCCTGAGGGGGCTTTTCAGCAGGAGCTTTATGACGCACTCAGGGCAAACGTGCCTGTTATCGACGCTTGCTTCGGCAAGATAATAAGGCTCACAGGGGGCTTTAAGGTTACGGCTTGTGACGAGAGGGCGCAGGTGGAGCTTGACAGGTTTTGCAGAGAGGTTTCCGTGGGGGTGTCGGGAAAGTCCATTTACACTTTTGCGGATATGTATCTGGATTCACTGCTTACATATGGCAAGGCGATAGGCAGGATATATGCAGATTACAGGACTGGAAAGGTAAAGGGGATATATGTTGGCGACCCGACTTTGTACAGAGTGCGTGAGGGCAGGAACGCTTTTGAAAAACGTATTTTTTACATGGGAAGCGGTGAGGAGATACCGGTAAGAAGTCCTGAAAAACTGCTCTACACGGCGCTCAATCCTAGTCCTAAGCACCCTGACGGGGTGTCCATACTCCGTGGATTGCCTGCGCTGAGCGAGATACTTATGCGAATTTACGAGTGCATGGGGCAGAACTTCGACAGGGTAGGAAATGTGCGCTATGCGGTGATTTATCATCCTGAGGGAGAGAGCGACAGGGCGAGAGCCAAGGAACGTGCAGAGCAGATAGCTCAGGAATGGAGCAGGGGCATGAGAGCCTCACGAAACGGCTCGGTGCAGGACTTTGTGGCTGTGGGTGATGTGGACATAAAGGTCATAGGCGCTGACAATCAGATGATAGACACGGAGATACCTGTCAGACAGCTTATGGAACAGCTTGTAGCGAAGCTTTCAATACCACCGTTTTTGCTTGGACTGAACTGGTCAACCACTGAGCGAATGTCTGCACAGCAATCGGATATCCTCACAAGCGAGCTTGAATATTACCGCAGACTGCTTGAACCTATACTCAGAGAGATATGCGAGGCGTTTTTAAGGCTTAACGGATATGCTTGCGGGGTTGAGATAGAGTGGGACAACATAAATCTTCAGGACGAGGAAGCGTTGGCGAAGTCAAGACTTTACAATGCGCAGGCTAAGGCGGCGGAGCTTGAAAACGAAAGGGTAGAGAATGAGAGAAAAAAGGAGGAAATGCAATGAGCGAAACAGTATCAGGCGAGGAGCTTGAAAAGATAAACGGTTATGCGAGAGAGCCGCTAACGGAGGACAAGGTCTTTGTTTTCAGGGTGGCGCTTTGTGACAATGACATTGACAGAGATGGTGAAAAGTTTTCATCAGGCGCTTTGGAGAAGCTTGCGGAGCTTTTTAAGGGCAGAACGGGTATTTTCGACCATGACCCCAAAAGCTCAAAGCAGACTGCCAGAATATTCGACACTTGGGTGGAAACTCTGCCTGAGAAAACTACGACAGACGGAGAGGTCTACCGCAGGCTTATGGCAAAGGCTTACATGGTGCGAACTGCTTCTAACGGCGACCTTATAAGCGAGATCCAGGGCGGAATAAAGAAAGAGGTATCCGTTAGCTGCACCATGGGAAAGAAGCTTTGCTCTGTATGCGGAGCGGATATGTACAAGGGCGGCTGTGACCATGAAAAGGGCGGTGAATACTGCGGTAAGCTGTGTTATCACATTCTTGACGAGCCGCTTGACGCTTACGAGTGGTCGTTCGTGGCAGTGCCTGCACAGGTGAACGCAGGGGTAACGAAGCGTTTTGCCTTAAGGGAGAAGCATGAAGGCACCGACAAGAGCTATGAGCTTGCCCTTGCGAGGGAAGCTTTTGAAAAGGACGTTTTAAGGCTCAGCTATTTCTGCAAGCCTTTTATGAGTGCAAAGTGTGTGAAAGAACTTGCGGAGCTTATGACAGTTACGGAGCTTATTGACTTCCGTGGCAGGCTTGAAAAGCAGGCGGCTGAGAATGAGGAGGTCTACAAAGCTGAAAGGGAGAGCTTTATCACGGGGGATTACAAGATGTAAGGGACAGATGTGAAAGGGGGTGATTACAATGTGGAGATAGAGGCTCAGGGGTCAGGAAAAATATGTTTCTCACCTGCAAAACAGCGAAAATGCGTAACATTTGTTGGGGCGATCTTGGGTCGCCCGTGAAAGAGAGGGTTTGATGCAGGCTGGGTTCATTGGAAAACACACATCTAAATCAGTACAAAAAATCGGACAACTTTAATTATCGAAAAGGAGAAAATAATATGTACAACAATATCAAACTTGAAAAGGGACTTTATTCTATCACAGGCAAGACATTCACACAGGCGCTGGCTGAGCTTGATCCTGACGCAAACTATGAGAACACCGAGCTTAAAGGTCTTGACGCCTTTGAAAGACAGCTCAAGCGTTTTGACATCAAGGTAAAGGGTGCAAATTCTGACAGGGTGGAGAAATTCTTCATTTCCACTGAGTCGGCAGTGCTTTTCCCTGAGTACATAAGACGCACTGTCAAGCAGGGCATGGACGAGGCTTCTATCATGGGCAAGGTAGCGGCGGCTGTTTCATACACTGACGGAGTGGATTTCAGAGGTCTGAACGTTACAAAGTCAGGTTCAACTGACGTTGTGTCAGAGGGTGGAAATGTGCCTATCACAACTGTCAGACTTAGCACCTCCAGTAAGACTCTCACAAAGTTTGCAAGACGTCTTAACTGTTCTTTTGAGTCTGTAAGGAAGCAGAAGCTTGAGGCTTTCGGCGTGGTGCTGAGAAACCTTGGGGCGACTATAAGCAGAGATGTGAACAGCCTTGCCATGACTGAGATAACAAGAGGTATTACAGCTCAGACTCTTATTGGCAGCGAGCTTACTTACGCTGATCTGGCGGCTTTTTGGGCTTCCATGGGCGAGTTTAACATGACGACCATGATCTGTACTCCTGATGTTATGGCTAAGATCCTTGCTATGGACGAGATGAAATACTGCATTGGCGACTATATGGCAGGCGGCACAGTTCAGACGCCATATGGTGTAACGCTTGTAAAGTGTCCTCAGCTCACAGGCGGTATTGCGGTGGGCATCGACCAGAGCAGTGCGGTTGAAATGGTGCTTGGGGGAGATGTTATCGTGGACTACGATAAGCTTCTTACTAATCAGAGCAACGAGATCGTTTGCTCGGTGCTTGCAGGTTTCTCTGTACTTACGAGCGGTGCTGTAAAGACGCTGAAAACTACAAAGTAAGCTGAGAGGATAATGAAAAAGGGACGGTGGGCGGGTATATTTTTTTGAAAGGAGCAGGAAAATGGCAATAAGCAAAGACAATGTAAAAAGCAATTTTATGGAGCTAAGCGGACTTGACGGCACGTCGGCTGAGGTGTATGCAGGGCTTATAACGGTGTGTGCTGACGAAATGGAAAAGGCTGTTGACCAAGAGCGAATGGTCGCTGAGGGCGGAACGGCTATATGCGAATTTGCAGCGGCAGCGGAGGTCTTTTACAGATTTATTTGTCTGAAAGCCGCTGAATACAAGGTCATGTTTACGGCACAGGGCAAGGCGGTGGAGGCTTTTGACGAGGAGAACAGGATAAAGGCGGCAAGAGAGCTTCGCGACAGCGCAGTTTCAAGGGCGGAAAGATTTTTCTCAAAGGACGGCTTTGTATTCAATGCCGTTATCGCATATTAGGAAGGAGGACGAGCCATGACAGTCTGGACAGAAATGGCGGCAGAGATAAAAAAGATACTTGACGGAGCAGGCTTTACTGCAATGGGTGAATACACTTCGGCTGACAGTCTATTGCACAGTGGGGAAGCAATTGGCTTCTATGGACTTAAAGGCTATGATGTGGTCGATGAAGTCATTGGGCAGGGCGGCAAAAAGCTTTACACTGAGTATATATGTCATATCGACCTGCGGCTCATGGGCAAGGCAGGAAAATACGATGACATGGAAGAGCTTCAGGAAAAGTGTGAAAGCGTTATGGCGGAGCTTGCAAAAAGCGAGGTTCTGAATGTAAAGAGCGCAAAGCTTGGAAGCGCAGTTCAGACATTGCCCCTTCACAGGCTCGAAAGGCAGGCAGAGCTTAGTATCGGCATTTGCAGTGAGGAGGATATAAGTGAGTAAAAAGGGAAAGATAAAGCTTGACATCGGCACACGGTCATTTTACATGGACGGAGTTAAGCGAAGCGGAGGTTACATTCAGGAGGAAACAAAGGCTGTGAATGGTATTTTGCGAAATATCTCAGGCAAGGCGGCGGAGATATTTCAGTTCAGCGGCAGGATCGCTCCGTCGGACAAGGCTTACGCTTGGGCTGTTCTAAGCGAGAACGGAGGAAAGGCGATCAATTTCACGGCAGACGGGGTCTTATACAGCGGATACATACTCTCAGAGATAGAAATGGATTTTAAGCCTGACAGGATGATTGGAAGCCTTATGATAAAGCTTAGGGGGGCGGAATAATGGCGAAGATATACATCAGGTTTGAACTTATTGGCAGTGGCAATTTGGACTATAGAAACATTGTTTCAGCAAGGCTTGTGAAAGACCGCTATACGCCATACAGTGAACTTAAAGCGTCTGTCGTTTTGAATAACAGCATAAATCTTAACAATATCAGGCGTGTGGCACTTTATATAGGCAGCAGGCGTATGCACTATGGTCCTGCGGATTACATCAGAACAAGGGTGAGAGGTGGAAAAACTGTTCTTGAACTTATAAGCCGTGGGATAACACTTATGCTGGGGCAGAATGAGCCTGAACCTGGGGTATGGTCTAAGGTGAGTTTGACAGATATTATGAAGAGCTACAGTCCCTCAAGTGAGATAACCTACGAGAGTGGAACTGACACTGTGAACTATGTGAACATCAAAGAGAAGTCTACACTGTGGGAGGCTATCGGCGTATATGCGGTCAAGGCTTACGGCAGGCGTGCATATATCAGAGGGGACAGGCAGGTCAATGTGTCGCTGAGTATCCTTTCTGTGAATATCGGTACTCAGCGTATTATTGAATACGGCAAACAGCTTGATACGAGAACGATGCTGTCAAAGATATATATGAAAAACGTGGACGGGGAGTATGGATATAGCTATTCAAGCGGTAAAACTATACCACATGGTATCACCAGGGAGAAGTATTATGGTCTTGATAAGCAGTGGCTCAATAATGTGGATGCCGGGCTTAAAGATAGGATAGAGTTTGCAGAGAGGGAGTATTTGGTGGAGCATATCACATATGAGGGGTATTGCGGCGAGGATATCACGGATAAAATAATTTGTAATGGATATGGCGTAAATGGAAAAAGAGTGAGCAGAATGGAGATAACGGTCAATAGCAAAGGTATGCAGACGAAGCTTTTATGTGAATAGGAAAGAGAAGTAAGGAATGAATAGAGTAAAAAAACAGCGTACAGAAAAACTGTACGCTGTTTGAAGCTTCGTATTAACCCTTTACGCTTCCCAGAGCAACACCACGAATGATGAACTTTGAAAGACAAAGGTAAACAATTACTACAGGGAGGATAGCAAGTACGATGTACAAGCTGAACATTCCCACGTCCTTCTCCTGTGGTCCTGCATAACGCATTGCGTTGAGTACCAGAGGGATTGTGTACTTACTCTTTGATGTAAGAATAAGTCTTGGCATAAAGTAGTTGTTCCAGTTTGTTACGAATGTAAAGATGATCTGAACTGCGAATGCAGGCTTGAGGATAGGAGTAACGATCTTGTTGAAGGTCTTGAACTCTCCGCAGCCGTCGATACGGGCGGCTTCTACGATCTCAAGCGGAAGTGCAGACGCCATATACTGCTTCATGAAGTAGTATGTAGCCGGTGCTGCGACAGCAGGAATGATCAGCGGAATATAAGTATCTGTCCAGCCGAGTTTGTTCATGAACTGGTAGAAACCGATAGCTGAAGCCTGTGTTGGAACCATCATTACGATGAGAATGAACATATCTGCGAACTTTCTCAGCTTGAACTGGTAAACGTGTGTTGCATATGCTGTCAGTGCTGAGAAATATACGCTGAGTAATGAAGCACAAGCTGATATGAACAGTGAGTTAGCCAGTGAACGCCATACGCTTCCGTATGCTACGGCTGTTGAACCGCTGAAAAGGTTCTTGAAGTTTGTTGCGAGGAAGTGGTCAGGATACCACCTGATACCTGCCTGTGATCTGCCTCGTGTTGCGTTGATTATCAAAAGATAGAATGGGAAAAGTGAAACAACGACCAAAAGAACAAGGACAACATAAGCTATTATCCTATGTATGATAAGACCAGTACTATTTGTCTTTTCACCAACTATTTCAGTACTTCTTGGCATTTCAGCTTACCCCCTTTTCTTCTTTTTCTTCTTTCCGTCATGGTCAGCAGACGCAAACATAAGTGCAAGTCCGATAACAGCGGAAACGATAAAGATTATTACGCAGAGTGCAGACGCCTTACCGATGTCGCCCTGCTTATTTGCCTGGATTATCATTACGACGGTCTTAAGCTTTCCGTTAGGGCTACCCATATCCTTTGTGAGGAGGGCAGGTACGTCGTACATCTGAAGTCCACCGATGAGTGATGTTACAAGAACATATGACATGATAGGCTTGATGAGCGGAATTGTGATCTTCCAGAATGTCTGGCTGGAAGTTGCACCGTCGATCTGTGCTGACTCATAGAGTGATGTATCAACACCCATGATAGCAGCCATAAGAAGAATTGTTGTATTACCATACCAAAGTATGAAGTTGATGAGTCCAACTACACCTCTTGATCCCCAAACGCTTTCAAGGAGTGGTACCTTGATAAGATCATAGATAGCGCCGCCTCTGCTGAACAAGCTGTAGAACAGAAATGCAAAAGCAGATGCCATGATTACGTTTGGAAGATAGATAACAGCCTTGAAGAATCCCTGAGCCTTTATCTTAAGACGAAGGTCAGTGAACCATACTGCAAGGATAAGAGAGATAACGATCTGTGGGATAAATCCTACGATCCACATGATGATCGTATTCCAGAAAGACTGGAGAAGGTCACTTCCTGATGTGAATATAGTTGAATAGTTATCGAAACCGCAGAATGTCGGTGTTACTTCGACAGCCTGTCTTGTCCAACCACCGCCGATAGAGCCCTGATCCTTAACATAGTCCGTAAAGCTGTAATAGAAAGTCTGGAACAGAGGATATAGTGAGAAGATGATGTAAACTACAAAGAATGGGATAAGGAAAATATATCCCCACTTGGCATAGCTTATGCTTTTTCTCTTCATATAAGTATACCTATTCCTTTCGTGAGATTAATAAATAATAGGGGGGGATATCCTCCACCCCCTATATTTAATTAGATACTGTTTTTTTATACGATTAGAAATCGCAAGTAAGGTTACCATAGAGGTCTGTGATGTTCTTCTTGAAGTTCTCAAGAGCAGCCTCATATGAATCAACTGTGCCGAGGAAGTAGTCCTTCATAGCACCCTGGAATTTCTCGTTGCAGCCCTGGTCATAAGCAGAAAGCTTGTTCTCGAGGGAGATCTTGTCAGCAGCCTCTGTAAGAAGTGCAAGGTGATCCTGTCCGCCGAGGAATGCGTTTGTATAACCGCCGTCGATAAGCTCCTTGATAGCAGCCTTGTTGTTTGTGTAGTCCTGCTCGCCCTCAGTGATAGCCTTAGCTACGTCCTTGTTGCAAGTCATTACCTTCATGATATCAGCAACGATATCCTGGTTATCGGAGTCGATAGCGCCGCAGATCCATGTACCGCCCCAGTAGTAAGCCTGTGGGCCTGAGCAAGCCTTCCAGAGACCATAACCGCCGTTGCCTTCCTTAGCGTTTGAACCATCAGCCTTGATCTCTTCGTCAACTGTGTTTGGAAGAAGTGTGAAAGGAATGCCCCATGTTGAGAAGAAGTAGCCGAATACGCCACCGTCGATCTTCTGACCAGCAGCCCAAGCATCGTCCCAAAGGGAAGTCTTGTTGTTGTAGCCCTTGTCTGTGTATTCCTTAGTCTGGTCAGCCCAAGCCTTGATCTGTGGGTCAATTGTGATCTTGTTGTCTGTTACCCATGGGCTAGACATATTGTTTGAGAAGCATCTGTATGTATCATCGAAACCGGATACCATCTTGTAGCCCTTGTCAGCCATCTTCTGAGCTGTTGCTGTGAATGTATCCCAATCCTTAACAGCTTCCTGAACCTTCTCTGGATCGCTTGTGCCGAGAACGTCTTCAGCGATCTTTGTGTTGTAGAGGAACAGACCTGGAGTTGCCTGCCATGATACACCCTTCAGCTCGCCTGTTTTTGTATCTGTTGCAACGTCCTTTGTGTACTGATACATCTGTGACATATCGTCGTCTGTGATGCCGAGGTCCTGAATAGAAAGTGCAACGTCGCCGTTAGCATACTTCAGAGCGTAGTCAGCTTCCATAAGGAACATATCTACCTTCTCTGTGCTGTCCTGCTGACCCTTAAGAGCCTCGTCCAGCTTTGTCTGGTAAGCGTTACCTTCGTTTTCAACCTGTACCCAGTTCAGCTTAACGCCGTTGATTGTTGCGATCTCCTTTGAACCATCAGCAAGCTCGTTGTATGTAAGCTCGTTTGATGTGCCCTGTGGATAGTACTTATCAAGTCTTGACTTGAACTCTGTGTTCCAGCAGTAAATTGTAAGAGTCTTCTTTGAATCCTCTGATGAATCTACACCGTGAAGCTTTGAAGTATCCTGTCTGTCTGCGTCCTTGTTGATACCTGTGCCGTCGCCAGCCTTTGATGTTGTGCCGCCCTTAGCATCAGGTGTTGAAGATGAATCTGAGCTGCCGCAAGCTGTGAACATTGAAGCTGCCAGACAGAGGCTCAATGAACCTGCAAGTACTTTCTTAAGATTTGCCATAATAATTTTCCTCCTTAAAATCACATTAGTTTATTTGATTTGCTCCGCAGCATTTCTGCGGAAAATTAATGCCTTGAATTAATTGATGTCGCTTACCGAGCCGCCTTCCAGCAGCTTTCCGTCGACTGTTATCACCTCTTTAAAGGTGGTCTGTGGGTTTTCTATCAGTGATACCAGCTGTTTTGCGGCTGTTACACCGATAAGGTCTGTGTCCTGAAGATAAGTCGTAAGCTTCGGAGAGAGAAGCTGTGAATAAGCTATTCCGTCGTAGCCCACTATCGAGATATCCTCCGGTACTGAAAGACCCATTTCCTTGACTGCATTGAAAGCTCCCATTGCTGAATAATCATCGGGCATGAAAACGCAGGTCGGTCTGTTCTCTCTGCTAAGAAGTTCTTTTGTCAGCTTATAAGTCAGATCAGGGTTGTGATAATCACCGTTAAGTATCCAATCGGGATCAACTGAAATTCCTCTTGTCATACAAGCTTTATAGAAGCCTGCCAGACGTCTTTCGGCTACTGCCGATCTGTTGCCCTGGATAAAAGCAATCTTCCTATGCCCCATCTTCGTCACATAGTTGATAAGCTCTTCCATACCTTTTTCATTATTGGACATGATCGCTGTTCTGCAATCGAAGATGTGGTCGATCGTGACCACTGGTATATCTCCGTTTATCACCTCGTACACGTCCTGCGACGTAAAATCCGTACAGGCAATGATAACACCGTCAACATTGCGGTATTTGCAATGTTCATATGTAGACATTTTCTGCTTGCCCACATCTCTATTTATAAAGGTTATATCATATCCTGCTGCTTCAGCCGTAGTCTTAAAGCTGTCAAGCACCTTTGCGAAAAACTCATGGGTAAGACCGCTTCCTGCTTCGTCGAGATACATGACCCCGAGATTATAGGTCCTGTTGGTCTTTAAAGCTCTTGCCTGAGAATTTGGGAAGTAGCCCATTTCTTTGGCGGCTTTCATAAGTCTTTCTCTTGTTGCCTCGCTTACGTCCTTATGGCCGTTGAGGGCTTTGCTTACGGTTGCGACGGATACTCCGCAGCGAACGGAAATGTCTTTTAAGGAAACCAATGATATTTCCGCCTTTCCGTAGATTTTAAACGTTTACGCTTGATGCTTTCCATGAAAACTTATTTCAAACGTTTCCGTTAATAAAAATATACAATATTCTCGGCATAATTTCAAGTCTTTTTTCACATTTTTATGCCCTCTGTAATAAATTATGGAGGTTTAGCCAATTTTTCAACTTTACTTTTGTGCATTTTAACAATGCCATTTGGATAATTGTAATCGATTTGTTACAAAGGAGCTGACAGGCTAATCAAAAAGCTGCGAAAATGCACTGCGTTTTCTGAGGGGTATATGAAACCAGGCTGTGTGGTATGTGAAAAATGTATATAAACATTTCTTTTGTATACAATTATGTTATGTGAAATTACAAAAACCATTAAAGAACTTTATTCATTAAACGTTTTCGGATAATAATTGTTGAAAAGTGTGTTGTGACATATGATATTGTTAAAATATTATCTTGATATGAAAATATGATAGTCATTTGATCGGAAAAGTTGGAATATTCGGTGTTTGCGAAGATATTTTGAAACGTTTAAGCATATTTTAGCGTTTTTTTTATTGTGCAAAATAACGATGTGGAAAGAAAACGTATTTATTTCATACATTATATTCACAAGCTACATATGATATGACTATTTGATAGGGATTTTGCAAAGCTTTGAAAAAAATCTTGAATTTGCTTTGAGAAAAATCTTGAATTGATGTTGACAAATGTGTGGTTTTGGTGTATAATGTTTAAGTCTTATATGCTGATATGGCTCAGTTGGTAGAGCAGCTCATTTGCTGAGCAAGCGACCGCTGCCAGAGGCAGATGAAGGGAGCTTGCGAAGGGAAGAAATAAGGAGAATTGCGACAGCGACAGCCGAGCAAGGCGACTATATTTCTGACCGTATATGAGCAGGTCGTGGGTTGTTGATAAAGCGACACGGCGGCGGATCAAATAAGCTAACAGAAAAATTTAATATATGCTGGAATAGCTCAGTTGGTAGAGCAGCTCATTCGTAATGAGCAGGTCGTCGGTTGCTGTTAAAGCGACACGGCGGCGAATCGGATAAGCTGATAAAAAATTTAATATTTGCTAGTATGGCTCAGTTGGTAGAGCAGCTCATTCGTAATGAGCAGGTCGTCGGTTCGAGTCCGACTACTAGCTCCAATGGAAACCCCGTAAACTTGGCGTTTACGGGGTGCTTTTTGTATCATGTGTTAGTCTGACCCCTTGGGGTGTACGGGGGAAAGTGGGATCTCTGATAATGTTGTAGAGTATTACTATAACTACCTATATGGAACGATTGGCAAGAAAAGGATAACGACCGGATAGTGGAAGTGTTTCAATGAAAATCTGCTTATTTAGTGATTTACAGTTTACTTCGGTTACGTTCGTCAATAGAAACGGGATAACAAACCACGCTTTGGAATTCGGTTTAGAAGGTCTTAATTTATTCTATCTGAAATATGTACAAAAAGGCCGAATTATTTTCATGAAAATATTGCAATTTGGTGAGTTTTATGATATAATATAACAAAATATAACACTGTATACCAAAAGAAGGCAAGGAAATAAAACAGTAATAAGGGTAATGTCTGCTTTTATAAAAAATTTAGGAATCCAACATACTTCTTTAAGAAATGTATTCGATTGCCGTTTGAATAAGTCAGAGAAAAGTATGCGTAGGACTACTTCAAAGAGAATCCAAATGCTTTTGAGATCGGTATGTACTATAGTAGAGACTAAGTTTTCTAAAATTTATGGGGCGAACGAAGATATTGATGAAGAATTTTTCATTTAATCATAGTAAGGAGGCATAGGTGTGTCGAAGAAAAATGATGATTTTTTTATAGATAAGAAACCGTGGTCTGAAGTTAAGGATCAGCTTCTTGGTTGTTATTTCAAACCTTATGTATCCAAAATTCTCCATACATATAAACCGTTAGTGTATGTTGATTGTTTTGCTGGCAAGGGTAAATTTGATGATGGCAATCCAGGATCACCATTGATTGCGCTCAATATTGTCAATGAGTGTCTTGACACAACGACTATGGTCGATGCTCAAATAAGCATGACGTTTATTGACTTGAACTACGCAGATGAGCTGAAGGAAAATCTAAAGGATTATCCATGGGTAACAGTCATATCTGGTAAATACGAGGATAACATCAAAGAAATTCTTAAGGACAAGCGTGGCAGTAATGTGTTCCTATATATTGATCCATATGGAATTAAGGCACTTCAGTGTTCTATGTTCGATAGTTTTGCAAATAGCAATTTTAACTCAATTGAGATGTTGATCAACATGAACTCCTTCGGCTTTATTCGAGAGGTTTGTAATGCATTGGAAACTTCACTTTCTCTTGATGATCCAACAATCTTTGAAGATCTTGTCGAATATGACACAACGAAGATGACTGCCTCGGATAAATCTATCCAAGACTTGAATGAAATTGCCGGTGGTGATTATTGGAGAGATATTATAGAAGACTATAAGGCTGGCTTAATAGATGGATATCAAGCTGAAGAGTATTTTGCGGAACAATATTGTCAGCGTCTAATGAACAGTTTTACCTATGTGCTTAATATGCCATTAAGGATCCGACGTGGTCAGCGCCCAAAATATAGAATGATTCACGCAACTAATCATCCTGAAGGGTGTTTACTAATGGTTGATAATATCTGCAATCGTTGGGAGGCATGGCAGAATGTTCAGAGCGGTGGCCAGATGTCTTTGTTCCAAGAAGACCCGAATAATCATATTATCAATGAATCAGATATTGAGAGCAAAGCGATTGATCACTTTTCACAGTGTGAATCGTGGACTTCGTTAAATGAGGCGATGTCAATCTTTTTTATGAAATATGGTCCAATATGCAAAACAAGGGTTATTAGAGACCTATTAAAAAAATTTGAAAAAGATGGTCGCCTTCTGGTTTCAAGATATCCAAAAGTTACAGACAAGGGTAGACCAACAAAGTTTATGGAGGAAAACTCAAAGAAGAAAGTCTCGTTAAGGTGGTCGCTATGAAGTATGTCAAAAAGTTTATTAAGCGAAAAACGCTTATATATAGAACAGAGGTCGAGTATGGCGACTATACGATGAATCATGTTTTAGGTTGTTCTCATGGATGCCTTTATCCGTGTTATGCATATTTGCTAAAGAAACGCTTTGGTAATGTTGAATCATATGAGGATTGGTGCGAACCAGCACTTGTAGAAAACACACTTGAGTTGCTGGATAATGAACTTCCGAAGTACAAGAGTAAGATTCAAATGCTGCATCTTTGCTTTACAACGGATCCGTTCATGTATCAATACAAAGAGATTCAGGATTTGAGCCTAGCTGCCATAAAAAAGATTAACGCTGCTGGAGTAACGTGCTCTGTCCTTACAAAGGGTCTTTTGCCAATTGAGTTGGCAGGACTTTCTAGAGAAAACGAATATGGCATTACGTTGATTTCTACAAATGAAGCGTTTAGAAAGCGTATGGAGCCAGGCTCAGCTCCATGGAAAAAGCGAGTTGCTGCATTAAGGGCTTTACATGATTCTGGTTGTAAAACATGGGTAAGCATCGAACCATTTCCAACGCCGAATATACTTAAACAAGATTTACAGAAACTACTTGACGAAGTTGCATTCGTTGATCGAATCATATTTGGTCGCATGAATTACTGCCATAAAGCGACCGCATATCCGGAGCACAAACAATTCTTTAACGAACGTGCCGATGAGGTAATAGCCTTCTGCGATAAGCACGGTATCAGTTACCACATTAAGAACGGAACGATAACAGAATAAAAATAAATGACCTGCTGTATATTCAGCAGGTTGTATCTTTCTAACGGAGGCGTAAAAATGAAAACATATCGAATTCATGGTGACAATATTGTAGAGTGCGAGCGTATAGCAAAAATAATCATTAATACAGTGAAGCCCCATAGAATCTCCTCTGGCTTAATTTCTCCTTCGACAGTTTCGATAGAGCTTTCAGCAGAGTTTGCTGGGAACAGTGTTAATTGTAGATTGGAGCTACTGCCCGGATTTAATAAGAACACAAAACGGCGCTGGAACGGCAATATTTTTGACGCATTAAAAGAAGCCGGTAGCTATTTTGATGAAACGCCAGATGCAATAATATCTGTTATAGAAAATGGAGCGGAACGGATTCTTCTGGGAATTGAATTCTGTTCTGCATTACAGGCTGGAAATCAGGCATGGCAACGCAGTGCAAGAGCATATTCAACTGGGCGAACTGGTTGTCCGTATATTTACATAGTAGACTTTGTAAAATATGAACTTGATAACGAAACAAGAGTCCGTAAAAACCTGAGATTTCCAAACGCCGCTGTTCCTTACAGCTATGTGAACTATTCAAAGACCACAGGAAATTTTGTGGCACAACTATACACAAAATCAGAAGAATTTGATAAATCGCGAGATTTGAGTCTGGCAGATTTTGATGAGGATGATTTTGGCGATATAGAGCTTGGACTCTATATAATAAAAACCATGCTTGGTATTGATGCTTCAGCGGAGAAGGACACTATTCTTGAAAAGAATATGAATGTAGTCCAATTCCTTGCGGATCACTTTGATAGTTCAACAAACTTCACTGCTGAAGAATGGCAGGAAATATATAATCTTTCCTCTGAAGATATCGTTGACTATTCGGTCCAAAAAAGACGGTTTAGTTTCCATAAAACAATTGCGAAAAAAAGCCACCACGGTGCTTCTGCATCAGTAATAGAGCTTGTTGATCGTCTTAGCGTTGGACTTGCATCCAGAGACCTTCCTTTTGGCATAATCCCGGCAAAAGATAGACCTGAATTTGCAGATAGTATCTTGCAACTATACCCTAATGCAAACGAGAATGTTATAAACTCCATTGCTCGCAATGAGAAACATTTAGTGATTGCTATTTTTAAAGGTTTTAAACCTCGTGGAGATGACAACCGACCCGATAGAGGGCTTTTGCCATTAGCTTCTATGCTTTCTTCATCCGATGTTGATGTTATGACATACTTGTACGGTCCTATGATTGAGGCCAATTTGCGGTTGTTAGATAGGAATCCCATAGAACTTGCTGACAGAAATGGCCTGTGGCGCTCTATTCTTGCACTTAGCAATTATGTTGTATTAGATGTTCCCGTAATTGCAAGAACTCGGTATGATGTAGAGCGTGTTTATGATACGAGTAATATCAAAAATCATTTTTCGAGTATGGGAACTGTTAATAGCATTAATCCTAAACCCGCGTTTTCGAGTGTCCCTGTCAATTTCGGAGAAGACGATGTTGACACAGGAATACACTATTTATTCACTCACATCCTTGGAAGAAGTTGCTTTGAAGGCATGTGCAACCCACCCGGAGGTGATTGGAGCGGGTTTTCTGTAATATCAGGTGATTTTGAAAAGAGATGGCTTTCGCTTCCGCGAGTAAGCGATGTAGTGAGTGGAAAGCGCCCTGATCACATACTAGAAGTGTTTGGTGTATTTGAAAAACCTCTTCTTCTATCCATCGAATCAAAGGAAAAGTCTGCGGATCTGGAAACCGATGTCGGGACAAAACTGGTAACCTACATTGAGAAGTTGATGGATTATGTTCCAAGCGCCAAAAGAAGGATTAATCCTTCGATTGAGGATTGGCAATGGGGGGATAATAAAGTCCGCTTTGATGGTTTTGAAACGATCTCTGCAGCTGCATACCTTAAAAGATATGCAGAGACACCAGAAACAGTATTTACGAAAAAGTGTGAAATTCTGTTTGTGATGAATCCGGTTATGAAAGGTGGCAAAACGGGCTGGGAAGTAGAAATAATCCCTTCAACTGAACGAAGCAAAACTCTAAAAGCTTTTATTATAGACAAGTATGCGTTGTCTGGTGATAAGCAGTTCTTTTTTAAATAAAACATTGAAAAGTGAGCCTGTTGGGTTACGATTTGATGATAAATTGCCATCAGGCTCACAATTATGTAAAAACAGGAGAATGATATTTGTTAGCATGATTTTTTCGCAACCCCTTGCGAAATCAGTTCATTTATGCTATAATTGAAAGTGGACTGGAGGGACATGAATATGGATGTTTCTTATAACAAGCTTTGGAAGCTGCTAATTGATAAAAAAATGAGTAAGGCAGATCTTCGACGTGCAACGGGAATATCCCCAAACACCATGACAAAGTTAAACCGCGACGAAGAAGTCGCTCTATCTGTATTGAGCAAAATTTGCAATGTTTTAAACTCTGATATCGGTGATATCGTTGAGTTTGTAAAGAAGAACGAGGAGGATACCCATAGTGAGAAAGACTAAGGAAAATGCAGAATCTGTTGTAATTCCTTTTGATTATATTTCGAATGTAGATTGCATTGAAGGCATGAAGATCCTTCCAGATAATTGTGTTGATTTAATTATTGCAGATCCCCCATACAATCTTTCCAAAAGTGGTGCTTGGAAATGGGATAACAGCGTTTCACTTTCAGGAATGGGAGGAAATTGGAATATTACTAATGAGGACTGGGACAACATGTCCTTTAACGATTATTTTAATTTTAGTTTGGCATGGCTTGCTGAAGCAAAACGAATACTTAAGCCAACTGGTTCCATGTGGATTTTTGGCACATACCACAATATCGGAATCATAAATGTTGCCTGCCAACTGCTTGGAATTGAAATAATCAATGAGGTGATTTGGTACAAAAAAAACGCGTTTCCCAATCTTTCTGGAAGAAGACTTACCGCGAGCCATGAAACAATTCTATGGACGCATTCTGGAGGAAAAAAGCGAAACTATTATTTTGACTATGAATACTCAAAGAATGGTGATTTTACCAACGATGAATTAAAAGCACCGGGAAAACAAATGCGAACGGTGTGGGATTTATCAAATAACAAAAAATCCGAGGAATTAAAATACGGAAAGCATCCGACTCAAAAGCCAATCAAAGTGCTAACGAGAATGATTAAGTTATCTTCAAAAGTCGGGGATATTATGCTGACTCCTTTTTCTGGAGCTGGTAGTGAGTGTGTTGCAGCAAAACTTACAGGCCGTCATTTCATAGGATTTGAAATCGAAAAAGAATACTGCGATATTTCGGAAGAAAGGTTAGCAAACACAGAAAGGGAAATTGAACAGATTACATTGTTCAAAATTTCAAAGGAGGCCCCAAAAGATGATAAAACCAGTGATTAAATGGAGTGGAAGCAAGCGATCTCAATCTTCAAAAATCAAATCATTTTTTCCAACTTCATTTGGAACATATTTTGAACCGTTCATAGGCGGTGGATCAATGCTCTATGCGGTTAGTCCCGAAAAAAGTATATGTGGAGATATTTGCAAACCATTGATTGACTTATGGAAGGAAATACGGGACAATCCTGATCAATTGGCCGATGGTTATTCCGAAAGATGGAACAGGCTTCAAGAAGAGGGATATACGGCATATTATAATATCCGTGATGATTTTAATGCAAACAAGTCTCCGTATGACCTGATGTTTTTGTCAAGAACATGCGTGAATGGCTTGATTAGGTTTAACGATAAAGGAGAGTTTAATAACTCTCTCCATTATTCCCGACCAGGAATCAATCCGGAGAGTTTAAGAGCAATCATTAAAGATTGGTCTGAACACATTCAAGGCTCAGAGTTTTTTGCGGATGATTATATCGTGACAACCAATTCTGCTAAAAGCGGGGATGTTGTATATTTAGACCCACCATACTTTCATACAAAAGGTAGATATTTTGGAACAATAGATTATGAACGATTTCTTGAATACCTCGATGACTTGAACGGAAGAGGAATAAAATATCTTCTTTCTTTTGATGGTAAACGCGGCGAGGCTGATTATACGGTGGACCTACCAAAAGAATTATATAAAAGGCACGAATTTTTACCGTCTGGTAATTCAACATTTAAAAAGGTGATTGATGGAGAAACTGAAAAAGTTTTTGAATCACTTTACATGAATTATTAATTGTTATCTGGAGGTCGCACACATGAGTAACACAAATCAGTTTGACTGGGTGGCGTTTTATAAAGAACTCGCCAGCAAGTTGTTACAGTTCAAAGGAAAGCGGGATGAACTCGTTACAAATGTCCTGAAGATTTATGAGATCACTGGTATCAATATGCCTACGCTTGAGAAGGATAACAATATCGTGGACATTGACCCGTTTACTGTTTTCGGACTGTTTAATAAGAGCTCAATGAAAGAGACAAACCGGGTTAAAATCCTTACGGCTGTTGCCGATTTGTTCAGCATTTCAGCTCCAGTACCTACCTCCTTTGATAGCATTCCAGTGCTTAATAATCAGAATGCCACATTCTATTATTTCGTGGGTGACCGTGAGAACGGAGATATTGATGATCTGTGGAATCTTTTCTCCGCAGCTCTTGCATACGCTGCTGATCCGACAGCTGATAACAGGAAAACTCTGTCGAAGTATTTTGATTTGACGATTAATAAAAAAGGCAATGGAAACAGCAAAATTACAATGGGCATTTACTGGATCGCCCCGAATTCCTTCTTGAATCTTGACCAGCGTAATACTTGGTATATCTATGAGTCTGGGAAGATACCGTCCGATTTGGTTGGTACGCTTCCGGCTATTGAAGCAAAGATCCCGTCTGCAAAATATTTTGACATAGTCGAAAAACTGCGGAGTTTCCTGCAAAGCGATAAAAGCACGCTCAAGGATTTCAAGGAACTGAGTTTCGAGGCGTGGCGTTATTCTGAAGAAGTCAATGAAGAAAAGAGGAAAGAAAAAGCCCAAGCTGAGCGGGAATCAAAAGGCGCGGCACTGGCCGACGATGATGTGGAAACGACTCACTATTGGATTTATTCGCCGGGAGACGGTGCTACGATCTGGGATGAGTGTTATAACGATGGCATTATGGCTATAGGTTGGGACTCGATTGGTAATCTTCGTGCTTTCACAAGTAAGGACGAGATGAAGCTGCACATGAAGGAAACCATTGATCCAAGCAAGTCATATAAAAATGCGGCTTACGCTACATGGCAGTTTGCAAACGACATGAAGCCCGGTGACATCGTGTTTGCCAAGAAAGGTATGCACCTGATTGTGGGTCGTGGAATTGTTGAATCGGATTATGAGTATGACCCCAGCAGAAAGCATTACAAAAATATCCGCAAAGTGAAGTGGACCCATAAAGGTGAATGGGAGCATCCCGGTCAGGCCGTTATGAAAACGCTGACAGATATCACATCGTACAAGGATTATGTAGATAAGCTCAATGCTATCTTTGAAAGCGATGTCATTGACGATGTTGATGAACAGGAGTTTTTTTATCCTCCATACGATGCTGAGAAGTTTCTTGAAGAAGTTTATATGGATGAGGAAAACTACGACACTCTGGTCGCACTTGTCCTCAATAAGAAAAATGTCATTCTCCAAGGCGCTCCGGGCGTCGGTAAGACCTTCGCTGCCAAACGGCTGGCTTATTCCATAATGGGAGTAAAGGACCCGAATCGAGTTATGATGGTTCAATTCCATCAGGGCTATTCCTATGAGGATTTCATTATGGGCTTTAGGCCATCTGAAAAAGGATTCGAGCTTAAACACGGAGCCTTCTATAACTTCTGCAAAGAGGCTGAAATCGATAGCGAGAATGAGTATTTCTTTATCATCGATGAAATCAACCGCGGTAACCTGAGTAAGATATTCGGTGAGTTGTTTATGCTTATTGAAAGCGACAAACGCGGTGTTGAACTTCAGCTCCTCTATTCTGACGAGAAGTTTTCTGTGCCAAGCAATGTTTACATTATAGGCATGATGAACACCGCCGACCGAAGCCTTGCGATGCTGGATTATGCTCTGCGCAGAAGGTTTGCCTTCTATGAAATGAAGCCCGGGTTTGACTCGGATGGCTTCCATGAGTACAGAATTAACCTCGCAAGTGAAAAGTTTGATAGGTTGATTAACTGCGTAGAGAATCTCAACTCGGTAATTGCTGCTGATGATTCGCTCGGTGAAGGCTTTTGCATCGGCCACAGTTACTTTTGCAATTTGAAAGAAGCAACAGATCAGGCTCTTTCCAGTATTGTGGAATTCGAGCTGATTCCGTTGCTGAAGGAATACTGGTTTGATGAAACCACAAAGGTGAAAGACTGGACTAACAATTTAAGGAGCGCCATTAAGTGATACCCATTCAGAATATTTACTATATGCTGTCGTATGCCTTTCAAGTTCTGAACGAGCAAGGCTACAAAAACATAGCGACGGAACAATTTAATAATGTGGCGGAGCTATGTGCAGCTATTCTGTCAAAAGGTGTCTCATTGCAATTAAAGCGTGGGCTTGAAAGAGAGTACATAGAACAGACAGATGCCCTCTCATCGCTTCGCGGAAGAATAGAAATATCAGAATCAATCAAAACAAGGAGCATGCTAAAAAAACAACTGATTTGCTCCTACGACGATTTTTCTGTTAATTCCTATATTAACAGAATTATCAAAACAACGATGGACCTTCTTCTTCATGCTGATATTTCAAAATCGAGAAAAAAAGAACTCCGCAAACTGCTCGTGTTCTTTGGAGAGGTCGATTTGCTCGATGTACATACCATCAACTGGAATGTTAAATATAATCGAAATAACCAAACCTATCGAATGTTGGTCTCAATCTGCTATCTTGTTGTAAAGGGTCTGCTGCAAACAAACTCTGATGGCACCACGCGACTTATGGATTTCTTGGATGAGCAGCGAATGAATCGTCTGTATGAGAAATTCATCCTTGAATATTATGCCAAGGAATGCCCACAAGTACGTGCTACAGCATCTCAAATCCCGTGGGCCTTAGATGATGGAGTTAATTCGATGCTTCCGGTTATGCAAAGCGATATAATGCTGACCAGAGGCAGCGAGGTACTGATTATCGATGCGAAGTATTATACGCATACCACGCAGACACAGTATGATGTCCACACGCTCCATTCTGCGAACCTGTATCAGATTTTCACCTATGTCAAAAACAAGGATACGGACTTTGGTGAAGAACCGCATAAGGTATCTGGAATGCTTCTGTATGCAGCGACCGATGAAGCTATCCAGCCAGACAACAGTTATCAGATGAGTGGCAATAAGATCAGTGTTAGAACGCTCGATTTGAACCAGGACTTCCCGGAAATCGCTGCGCAGCTCAATGCCATAGTCGCAGATCATTTTCCCTAATTGAATTTCAAGTGCAAAAGAGGTGAAACGCAGTGACTAATTCAGAAGAATTCAAGAAGCAAGAAAACAAGGAGTTATCTAATGCAGCACTTGTTTCTTCCAAATTACACATTCTTGTGACCGACGCAGATACAAACGGATACGAGATTTCAAAAATGAGTGATTTTATGGGCTTATATGCTCAACAGTTAACTCGCTCTTTGGCAGAAAGTACTTTTGTTGAAATTGTTTCAAGTATTCCCGTAGCTGACATCTGCATAATTAATGATGTTGTTCAGAAAGCAGCTGTTGTAGCCAGAGGAAATATTACTCTTGTTCCTGATCTTGATAGTCTACCAACGGGAATTAAGGAAAAACTTAAACAGGGTCTTTATTCTATTGGCGACTCAAAACAAGTGGACGGGAACCTTCGTGCTGTAATTGTTGACGAGAATGGGGTTCGCGTAAAAGATATAACATTAAAAAAAGTGATTAGTAATCCTGGAACTCTTGAAACCACTCGTAGTATTGCTAATCAAATGCAGATGAAACAAATTCAGGACACCCTAAAAGGCATCCAAGAAATGCAGAGCTATCAATTGGATCGAGATCGTGATAGGGATATACTCACGCCGTTTTTTGATGCTCGTGACTATATTTTACAAGCCCAAAGTGCCATTTCTATAGAAGCAAGAAACGCATTTCTTGAAAAAGCATCTGATCGAATGACGACTGCGTTAAACAGCGTATATGCAGAAATGCGAACCGCTTCTTTGCATCTTGCAAAGAATACAAAATGTTCGCTGTTTCATAAACAGTCTTCAATAGATACACTCCTTTCAAACCTATCAGACGATTTGCAATTGGCGACAAAGTTTTCTGGAGTACAGATGCAGGTGTTTGAGGCTCTCGGCCGAAGGGATGATTCCAAGCTCGCACTTGATCGTTATCAAACTGTTATGCATGATTTTATAACGCAAGAAATAAGTGGAAGAGGTATGTCAGCTATAGAGCTGATGCACGATAATTACCACTATACAAAGGAAAACACAGATTGTTGGTATACTTTTTCAAAAGAACTGGAACCATCATTAGAAAACACAAGGCTCGCAATCGAAAACAAAGAGGTATACATAGTTTCAGTGGAGGATACGAAAGATGAGCAAGAATAATGGCGAAGAGAGAAAATGCAAAATATGCGGAAAAACAATAGTTGGTAAAAACAAAACAGGTATTTGCTCTGCATGCAAGAAGAAAGCTGGAGATACAAGTGTAACTGTGATGGGAGTTCTTGCTTTAATAGACGGAGCAATATGGACCGTGGTAGAGGCTTTTACTAAAAAGGATTAGTGTTTGAACATTTTAATTATTCCTCCGACAGCCATTTTTGAGGGGTAAGTTCCGAAGACCACAGAACCGGCCAGATACATTCGAATAAACAAAAAAGGGCTTCCGAAGCTCTGTTGCGAAACACAGAGGAACCTCGAAAGCTCTTTATTTCAAGCCTTATTCAGCACTTATGTGCCGGAGAAGGCTTTTTATGTTTGTATCAAAGATAGTGTCTTTATAGATCTGTCTTGCGGTTCGGGTGGTATGTTCATTCAGTCTGAAGATTTGCAAGAACGGATGAAAACAGCTTCCATATCACGATGTGAACAATTTGAATTGGGAGTTCAACAATGGAATTACAAATAGTTGGACTAAGTCATCGATTACCGTATACATATAGGAGCAAACCATACAGAATTTCAGTTCTGATTTTGTGCAGAGATACAAACTTTAAAAAAATTACTGTCAAAATGGTTGTCAAAACCTCAACTTCTTCCCGTATACAAGTGAGAGCAAACTCCACAAAAAATCCGTTACGACTTTGTTCACCTCTACAAACTTTATGAATTCTTTCAGATAAAGGGGTATCAAAACGGTGTCTTCTTCCCCTATACAAGCGGAAGAGCATAGTTAAAATGGCCGAAATCATATGAGCAGACTTGTGCAACCCTACAAAATTTTTTCACGAACGCATAAAATGCTTCTTTTCGTCGGCTACTGTATGAAGGCAAAAAGAATCTTGAAAACTAAATTCCACGCAGGAGAGATACCAAGCGGCGAAGTACAGCGAAGATCGTGCAGAAGGAGCAGGAGCGTACCAAGCTTGGAAAAACGTCCTTAGGTCAAACAAGGCTTACTGACAGGAACTGTACTGTTGTGGGGAAGAAGTAATAAAAAAAGAAAAGGAGGCTTGATAACTTGAAAAAATTCGATTCAAAGTCCTGCGAAGAAATTATGACCACTGTGTACAAGCCAATCGAGTATGTTGTTGATGGCTTGCTTGCACAAGGTCTGTATATCTTAGCAGGCGCACCGAAGGTGGGAAAGTCCTGGCTTGCGCTGAATATGTGCTTGTCGATAGCGAAAGGAGAAAAAGTTTTAGGTCAGGAAACTACACAAGGAACTGCGCTCTATCTGTGTTTAGAGGACAGCTTTCAGCGAATCCAAAACAGGCTTTATGAATTGACGGACGAACCTGTTGAAAATCTTCACTTTGTAATTTTGTCAGACACAATAGGAAAAGGTCTCGAAGAGCAGATAGAGCAATTCAAAAGTGAGCATAGCGATTTAAAAGTTGTGTTCATTGATACTCTGCAAATGATTCGCAGCGAAACGGATTCAAACTACGGCTCGGACTACAAAGAACTATCTATTCTGAAATGTCTTGCGGACAAGCTTGAAATTGCAATCGTAGCTGTTCATCACACACGAAAGTGTTCCGACAGCGATCCGTTCAATATGATATCGGGAAGCACAGGAATCAGCGGCTGTGTTGACGGAAGCATGGTTCTGATTGAGAACAAGCGTGGAAGTCGAAACGCAAAACTTTACTGCGTAGGACGTGATATTGAAAACCAAGAAATAAATCTTGTGTTTGAAAACAGTCGCTGGAAAGTTGTTGACGAAGCGACGGCTAAAGAAGCGGACTTTTTCTCTTTCGCTGTGCATGATTTCATGTTGGAACGCAATTATTTTAAAGGCTCTGCAACGGAGCTTGCAATCATGCTAAGCAAAATACTTTGTAAAGAAATTTTCGCAAACCATATCAAAAAAGAACTTATGAAGCACGCTTATGAATTGCAAAGTTACGGTGTGACTTTTAAATCCAGACGCAGCAACGGTAAGCGAGTAATTATTCTGAAATATGATAAAAGCAGTGACACCGGTGACGGTAAAAATCTAATGCCCGAAGCTGTTAAATATACTGACCCTGCTGTCACTGAAATGAGTTCGGAAGGTTCCGAAAAGCCTTTAAATACGTTGTTTGAGGGCGATTATGGAAATCAAAAAGATAAAAATTCTGCTGACCCTGTGTGCAAAGCTACTGTCCCTGTTTGTAATTCTACTGACCCTGTCCAAGGTGAAAAGATATGTGAAGTAAGGTGGACAACGCTTGATGAAATTCTGAATGAATCCGCAAGAAAAATCAGAAGCACACTTGCAAGTCAAGGCATTGAAGTTCCGCCATTTTAGAGTTAGCGAATGTAGGGCGATTTGTGCCCTCCTCACTTGCGGTAGGGTCAACATACCACTCAGGGCATCAGAGGGCAACACACGCCGATTGTGAGCGGTGTACGAGGGCATTACAGAACATCTTCTCTTCTGCGAATAATATTAAATTCATTATGACAAAATGAGGAAAAAACACATTTGGAGGGCTCGGAAAAGTTAAGTCCTCAGACTTAGCAAGCATCGCAAACGGCAGTCCGCCCACAAGGGGGCAGACCACCGATTGCTGCTTGTCGGGGCGAACCCAGAACCCCCTATCAAAAAAGAGCGATGTATGAGAAAAAGGAATTGTACAATCACAATCCGCTGTACCGAGGACGAGCGGCGGCGGATATACAACAAAGCTAAAGCGCATCATTTAACGCTGAGTGACTTCGTTCTAAGGTCTGTGCTTGGGAAAAGAATTGTAGTTGCCGAAGGCTTGTTGGACGTATTGAAAGCACAAAAAGCAATCGGCAACAACCTTAATCAAATAGCTTTGCTTGCAAACATGGGCAGGCTCAAAGCTGTAAATCTTGAATCAATTCTGGAACTACACAAACGAGCTACAGAGAAATTATGTGAGATAGCAAAGGCGGTGAAATAATGCCTATAGTTCATTTTATCAACAACAAAAGTCAGACATCAAGCGGTATGCGAAATGTTCTTGCATACGTCAGCAAGGCTGAGAAAACAGAGCTGGAAGATAAGAGATTTGTTACCGCTCTTAACTGTTCGGCGGATACTGCCTATGAAGAATTCAACGCAACCAAAAATCTCTACCACAAGAATAGCGGCAGGCTGTACTATCATCTGGTTCAAAGCTTTCCAAGTGGATATGAAATTGCTCCCGAGCTTGCTCACAAGATTGCCGTTGAGTTTGCGGAAAAGGCGTTTAGAAAATATGAGTGTGTAGTCGCAACCCACATTGACAGGGAGCATGTTCACTCGCACATCGTATTTAATTCCGTCAGCTTTGAGGACGGCAGGAAGTATCATTCGGACAAAAATACTGTGCAGGAGTTAATGAATTTATCCGATGAGATCTGTCGGAAGTATGGTGTGCAAACGCTTGAAAAACAGAAGCATAAACAAAGCAAAGATATATTGTCCGACAGAGAATACCGCTCAGCTGTCAGGGGTGAAAGCTGGAAGTTTCAGCTGATGAGTACCATAACTGAGGTTATGAAGAAAGCAAAATCGAAAAAGCAGTTCTGTTTCTTAATGAAACAGTTGGGCTATGGAGTGCGTTGGGAAGACAACAGAAAGTACATCACTTACACTTGTCCTAATGGTCAGAAATGTCGTGACAAGCGTTTACACGGAGAAAAATATTCAAAGGAGATGATGCAAAATGAATTCAAGATTAGATACGCAATCCTTAATAGAGAGGAACAAAGCGGACCTGAAAACGGCAGGAGAAACCATGCCTATGATAATCGTTCAGGATCAGAACTGGTCGGCGGTGATAGATCTGTTGAAAAGGTTATGCGAGTGTCAGGAAGAAATATTGAATATGCAGTCGGAGCTGATGACAGAAGAACAGATGAAAAAGTATCTGGAAAATCAGAAAGTCATCTGCGAGCAGTCGGAAAAGGCTTGCAGAGCAATTCAGAAACAGACGGCGGAACAATCGGCACAGACGCTGACGAGTCTGATAAGTCAGTGCGAAAGTATGAAACTACAGGCTGGGAAAATGAGCGAGGAGTACTCCTCCAAGCTGAAGAGCTTAGAAGAATGGAAGTCAAAGCAAGGCTCGAAAATGCTCAGAGCGATGGTGATATCTCAGTCGGTGTTGTTGATATTATCGACGGCATTGCAGCTGTGGCTACGGTGATTGAAGAGCCGACTGATGATGACGAATTCATTTATCATGAGGACAGCAAGCTGCTGCGTGAGGAGAGAAAACACAAGGAAGAGTTAGGCATGAAGATGTAAATATATTACGAAAGGACTGGTTAAAATGATTAGAACCAAAAGTACAGACAGAACAATCGGAAAGACAGCAAGGAGGGCGATAAGCGAATGCCGGAAAAGAAAATCTCTAAAATTTACAAAAGAGAATATGTCCTTGATAAACCGTTATGCAAGGATAATTCCGAGGTGCAGTCGGCTGAGTATACCGACCACTACATTGACGGAGTGACGTACAGAGTATGGTCGGCGTTTGAGGGCAAGACAGACCCGACGGAAAGTCTCGGCGTACTGATGCTCAGAAAGCTGGAATCGGGAGAGTACGTCGGAGAGGTGATCGACGAATTTGAAGTAGAAACAAAACGTATTCTGAATGACTCCATGACGATGTGAAATTTCACAACTTAGTCTTATCAATATTCAACAAAATATATTACAGACAGCGGATATTACTGGCTTTCCCTGAACAAATATGATAAAATATCAGTGCGGAAAATACCGCAAAAGCTTATTGAGATCCGCTGCTGGAAAGGAGTTATTATGAAAAAACAGCAGCATTACAACGCAGGTCTTTATTGCAGACTTTCAGTTGACGACGGAAACTTCGGCGGAAGCGTATCTATCGAAACACAGAAAATTCTGCTTGAACAGTACTGCAAAGACCATTCGATTACAAGCTATACTTTTTACTGCGACGACGGCTGCAGCGGAACAAATTTTGACAGACCGTCATTTCAAAAAATGCTTTCGGATATCGACGAGGGCAAAATTGATCTTGTTATCGTTAAAGACCTCTCACGATTTGGACGTAATTACGTTGAAACAGGTATGTATGTTCAGCGATTTACGGAGCGCAATATTCGTTTTATTGCCGCGGACGATAACTATGATTCCCTTACAAACGGTGACGATCTGCTCTTCCCTATCAAAAATGTGGTGAACGAAATGTACGCCCGTGACGTTTCAAAAAAGACAAAAGCGGCGAAAAAAGCGAAGGCAAAAGCAGGACAGTTCATAGGTTCAAAGGCTCCGTTTGGTTACAAAATTGACCCGAACGACAGACATCATCTGATAGTGGACGAGCCTGCTGCACAAGTAGTCCGCAGGATATTCAGAATGGCAAGCGAGGGAATTGGATACAACAAAATGGCGAAAATCTTTCGTGAAGAAAAAATACTCACTCCAATTGCCTACTTCAATCTGAATAATCCTGAATATTTTAAATCGGATTACTGGCGAAAAGAGTTTGACTGGCACGTCACTTCCATAAGGGCAATATTGAATAATGAGGTGTATCTCGGAAAGTTGGTTTACGGCAAAAAGCGAAATAAATCCATGAAAAGCAAGGAGAAAGTCAGCAATCCGAAAGAGGACTGGATCGTTGCGGAAAATTGCCACGAGCCAATTATCACGCAGAAATTATGGAATACGGTTCATAAGATTTTAAACTCTAAACACCGTCCTGCTAAAACAGGAGAAATTCAGATGTTTGCGGGACTTCTTTACTGCTCAGACTGCGGTCACGCACTCACCTATTCTCAGAAAAAGCACAAGGACGGCAGTTACCACGGAGCATATTCTTGCTGGATGTACAAGACTCACGGGAAAGAATACTGCGCCTCGCACTACATTACTTTTGATAATATCTATAATCTGGTGCTGATAGACATTCAGCGGAATCTGTTTCGATATCGTCAAGACACTGATAAATTCAAGTCGCTTTTAAGCCGTAAATATCAGTCAGACTCGGAAAAACAGGCAAAACAACTCAAGTCGGACTATGAGAGAAAACAGAAACGCTGTGAGGAGCTTGACAAGATCATAAGCAGACTTTACGAGGACAATGTGCTTGGCAGGATAAGCGATGAGAGGTACGAATCCATGTCGCAGAGCTACGAGTCGGAGCAAGCGGAGATACGCAGATTATTGCCCGAGCTTAAATCCCAAATCAACGAGCTGAAAAAACAGTCCGACTGTGCAGACAACTTCATCAATGTTATCAAGAAATACACCATAATTGACAAGCTGGACGCATCCATTCTGAACGAGCTGATTGACAAGATAGTTGTTCATCACAGGGAGAAAACCGAGGACGGCAGTACGTTTCAGCAGATCGAAATCTACTACAGATTTGTAGGTAAGCTCACAGCTGGAAATGAACTGTCCGAAGCGGCGTAAATGCCGATTTTACGGCGGTTACACACAAAAATTAAAATATGATTTGATGTCGCTTTATCGACAGCCCTTGGTCGCGTGTTCAAGTCACGTTTCCAGCTCCATAGAACCCTTCTAGACATTAGGAGGGTTTTGTCATATTATGCATAAACTTTTTTAGTTTCTCAAAGGCCCAGGCTAAAAGCAAAGTAAGCGTAAAATAAATCCACGACTTCCAAACAATTGAATTTTGGCGTATAATAAAGTCCAAGCAACTCTATAGAGTGTGTAGGATCAAATTAGACACAGGAGGAAAAGAACATGTCGGAAGCTCCGTGAGAAATGTGTAGCATCAGCGCAAGGCAAAGCGTACACATGATGAATGGATGAGTAACCTGCCCACTGAAAAATACTTGACCAGGTTGTTCTCAAAACCGAATGACACAATTTTTTGCCATGGAAAAACTAATACGCTCTTAACCTCGCTGTGTTTTTCGGCGAGGTCTTTTTCTGCTGTAAATAAACGCGGGTTATTTTACGCTTACGGTTTGAGTCCGACTATCAGCTTTTGGACTTCGGGATTTTGATTCCGAAGTCTTTTTTTGAAAATAAAACAATAATTCTCTGTAATAATTAGAAAATATATAAAACTGATTATGCAAAACATTAAATTAAATGTGTCGCTTATTGTCGTAAATAATCGAATAATGTAGAACATTTGTTTAAAAATTACAATATTCTTAATTTAATTAACTTAAAATTAGTGTAAGTTCTGAAATTTAGAATTTAAATATATTTTTTATAAATATTGTTAATTTTTGGTTGTTAATATTATATAATTATTAACAAGAGGTTTGTTTTAACTTAACAAGTTTCATTAATAAAATAACGGAGGTAAAAGAAATGTTTAAAACAAAAACAAAGTCAAGGCTGTAACGAACATTGTCCGGCATACTTGCCTTTACTATGACAGCGAGTGTGGCAGCTGTCATGCCGGCAGCGGCTGAGGAAACAGCGAAGTATCCCTAAGCTATTTTTTTCGCAGACGAAGATGCAGGCATTACTTTAAATACTGACAGTTTCACCTTAAACGGTAATGCTTACACAAACGGAGTTTTCTCGACAACTGCACAATATCCTAATATCAATGGTACTGTTACAGATGCTGACGATATTACTGATGTAGACAACACAGAGGAAGAAACCGAAGATGTATTTGATGTCAACAAAGATATGATACTCATTCACACCAAGCTGACAAGCAAGTATTTCACTGAAGGCTGTAATCCTGTATAATAAAACTTGACACATACAAAACAATCAAAGTATAATAAAAACAAAGGAGTGTGTCATCAATGGGAACAGGAAAACAATATGATGAAGAGTTTAAAAAGCAGGCAATAAAGCTCGCAAAGGAGATTGGCACCAAGGCAGCAGCAGATGAGCTGTGCATCCCCAAAGGGACGCTTGGGACGTGGGTGCAAAAGGCACGGATCGGAGAAATAGACACAGGTGCAGGCTCACGTACACCGGGAGAGTCACTTACTATAGCACAGCAGCTTCAGGCAGCAAACAAGCGGATCAAAGAGCTTGAAAAGAAAAACCGTGAGATTGAAGAGCTTAATGAATTTCTGGAGTAAGCATCTGTTTTTTTCGCTGCGAGCCGTCGGAAGTCATGAAAGAAGAACGGTTAAAGTTCATTTCCAAAACGTTAATTTTCATTTACTGCGTCACACATACGCTACTGTTTGTATTGAGAATGGCTTTGATGCTAAAACTGTCAGCGAGTTGCTAGGTCATTCTAATGTTAATATTACACTTAACCGCTACGTTCACTCATCGCTTGATACAAAAAAGAAATATGTTGAAAAACTCAATTTTGTAGCTTAAAAGTTTTTAGCCGTCAGAAACATCTGATTGGTAGTAAATAATGCATGATTTTACGTTGATTTTTTGCCTTTTTGCCTGTAGGTGCAGATTTTGCGAAAAAATTATATTTTGTTTTGTAAACTATTATACCAGAAAATTGATAAAATATGTATTGATTTTCTGAAAAATGTTTGGTATAATGGCGTATAAAGGCGGTGATCGTATGATCAGAGTTGCAATTTGTGATGATGATAAACATATGCAGGAAAGTTTATCAAAGTATTTGTTAGACTATTCAATACAATGTGACAGAGAAATTGATCATGCAGAATTTGATACTTGTGAGGAATTAATGGACGAGTATCTCAAGGGGAACTCGTTTGATGTTATATTGCTCGATATTGAATTTAAAAATAATGATGAAAAACAAATGAATGGTATTGAACTTGGGAAAAGATTGCGTGGACTGTATGCCAATGACAACACTGCTATCGTTTATGTGACATCTTATGGCGAGTATGCTATTGACTCCATTAAAATAAGGCCCTATGATTATATAAAAAAGCCAATTACCTATGAAAGAATAGTTGAATTTTTTGAAACTTATTATTTGGATCATGCTAAGAGAAAAAAGGTGTTTGAATATACTGCACATAAAGTCAAAAACAGTATCATAGTATCTAATATTTGTTATTTTGAGAGTCAGGGCAGAACAATAGTGATCCATACTATTACGAATCAATATACCTTTTACGGAAAACTATCTAACCTGCTTGACAATGAAAGTTTAAGTGATTTTATCAGTATTCATAAATCGTATTTAGTAAATAAGAATTATATTGAAAGATTCACGTCACATTCAGTCGTCCTTATTGGCATAGACCGAGTGGAATTGCCGATAAGCCCTAATAAGAAAATGGAGGTCAGTGAACAGCTGTTGAAAGAATGATATGACTACTTTATTTTATTTGTTTTCAAATGTGTTTCACATATATGCCACTTATCAGTTTTCCAATGTGTTTTTACAAAAGAAAAAAGAGTCGGCAAAATCAGACATCGTCCTGTTTACACTTTATTACATTATAAATAGCTGTGCGTATTTACTGTTTGACAATCGGCTTATTACAATCCTGTCAAACATTATACCATTTATTCTTATATTTTTGTACTATAAAGTATCGTTATTTAAGTCTTTGTTGTCAGCATTTGTGTTATGTGTTTTTTCCATTGTAGTAGATACAGCGGTTGTTGCTATACAGTCTTTGCTCAATATAAACTCTGTTTTTTTTGATGAGGGATTTGTATCAAATATTGTGCTTCTAACACTTGTAAATATCATAGCTAAGAGCTATTTTAAATACAGCGATCAAATTGTAAAATTACCAATAATGTATTATATTACTGTGATATTTGTTCCGCTTGGCAGTATAATGGTTGGTTACTTTGTCGCAAAAGATCTCAATGTCATATCGTTGATTTTAAGCGTTATCATATTATTGATGAACATAGTTATTCTTTACCTTTACGATAATTTGGTAAATATGTTTTCCCAGCAATATGAAACTGACGTTATTGAGCAGCAAAACAAGGCATATCTTAATCAGTTGCATTTAATGCAGGAATCTCAGATGAAGATAAGATTTTTAAAGCATGATATGAAAAATCATATTATCAATATGCAAAGTTTGCTTAGTGCTGAGAAATACGATCAGCTTAAAGATTACCTTGCTGAAACCAATGATTATATTTATAGTAATAATGTTATTATCGACTCAGGAAATGAAACGATCGACAGTGTTCTGAATTACAAATTGGCACCGTTAGAGAACAACAGCGTTGAAAAAAGCTATCATGTTGTTCTTCCTGAGCAAATTCTTATTAGTTCATTTGATTTAAATATTGTTATTTGTAATCTGATAGATAATGCACTTGAAGCGTTAAGCCTCCTAGGAGAGAACGATGAAAAGAAGATAACTATCGATATTGTTTATAAGCAGGGTTACATTAAAATATTAGTAGGAAATTCATTTGACGGAATCATACACAAGGATAAAAGGACAAGAAAAAATGATGAGATAAATCATGGAATAGGGTTAAAGAGTGTTCAAAATATTGCGGAAAAATATGGAGGACTTTTAAAAACTGATGTATCTGATAACTGGTTTGAAACATCAGTGATAATGTATGAAAAATAGAGGTAGCAATAAGTTACCTCTATTTTTTTTACAAAAAAGACGTTCTTTTTGACATTTACGTTTTTTTTATTCTTATATTATGTATAATCAAGTCGGAACTTGTTGTGAAATGAAGAAGATCATATGAAAAGAAATTTAATGAAACTCAGCACAAGAATGGGTAAGGTGTTTGCTGCATTGGCACTTTTGGTTACTGTATCAAACGTAAATTCTACATGCATGTTCATCACTCACCAGCCTGAATTGCCTGCTGATTCTAAAAAACTGCGTAAGTTCTAATGTTTAAGAAAACTGCCTGCAAAATAACGCAACGTCTTTGTGAAAAAGGTATTATATCAGAAAGCGATTTCGATTTGTATGAATACGGATTTAATATGGGGATAACGGTTTTACTTAACCTTATCAGCACTATAGTTATCGGCGTTATTGCGGGCAATGTGTTTGAAAGCATAGCTTTCTTAGTTTTTTATATACCACTGAGAAGCTATGCCGGAGGATACCACGCTAGCACCCCGAGGAGGTGCTATTTTATTTCCATTTGAGGATTTTCATACTTACTATGTTGGTATGAATAGAATTTGGGTTCATAATGAATGTAATTTGCCGACTAAAAGATCTAAAAATTTTGTAAAAAGAGTCAATCACAGGGATGGTAGTGTTTCAATAACAAAAAAAATAGATAATAAAAATGTAACCGTAAAGTATACAAAGAATAAAGACGGAAATTTATATCCTAGGTTCGAGAAATTTGCTCATCCAGAGCACCCTAATCCGATAAAAATGAAAGCAAAATTAACTGGTGTTTTTAGAAAAGATGTTAAAATCATTCGTAATGAAACTGGTATAAAATTACCAAAGGATTATACTTGGCATCATTTGGAAGATGGAAAAAGTGTGTTAATGGTTCCTTCCAAAATCCATTCACCAAGGTGTGGCGGATTTAATCATATGGGCGGAGCAACTAAAATAAGACACGGAATAATTTAAAGGAGGATAATTATGAAACTGGTCGAAGTTGGCGAAAAGCTAAGCAGCAAGGATATCAAGGAAATGGAGGGTGAACTGAATTTAAGCTTTCCAAAGGACTATAAGGACTTTTTGCTGAAAACAAACGGCGGAATGCCTGAGGATGAAGTGGAGTTCGATTTTATTGAGAACGGAACTTCCGACGAGGATGAGTTTGAGCAGGGCAGTGATATACACTATTTCTATGATGACAACGAGATAATGGAGTCATACGAGAATTTGGTGGACGAGGAACTTATCCCCGATGAATATCTGCCGATAGCCTGTGATTCTTTTGATAATCAGATATTGCTGCGTTTGGGCAAAGGCGATAATTATGGTGCGATATATTTTGCAGACGCTGAAAGCGAAGAGAGCGAGGACTTAGGTTGGGTGCTGTCAAAGGTGGCAGACTCATTTACTGCGTTCTTGGGTATGTTAAGACCTGCGGAGGACTGATAAAAATGGAGGTAGTTATATGTTAAAAGATTACGTTAAATTCAGAGATATTGATGTGTCACGAATCGAACAGTATAAGGGCAGATTGCCTGAAGAATTGTTTGATTTTTGGAGAGAGTTTGGTTTGGGAACATTCTACAATGGTTACTTAAAAGCGATAGACCCGAACGAGTATATCGAACTTGTGCAGCAGTCATATTTTGACGGTGAAGTTACTATCCCGATATTTGCGACAGCATTTGGTGATATCATTACATGGGAAGATAACAAGTATATCGGGATACTCAAGTATAGATATCAAGATAGTGATATAATATCAACTGGATTTGAGGACTTTTTTGAGGAAGTTGAAGAGGGCATCCTTGATGACGATTATTTCACTATCAAAAAGTATAACGCAGCAGTTAAGAAATATGGTGAACTGGAGTATGATGAGTGCTTTGGATATGTTCCGCTGCTTGCACTTGGCGGAAAAGAGTCTGTAAAAAACCTTAAAAAAGTCAAAATGCGTGAGCATATTGCACTTATAGCTGAACTGACAGACGGCATTTAAAAATATTTTACTTTAACAATATGGAGGTGTAAAAATGCCAAGCAACCAAGAAAAAGTTTCACAGCTTTTAGCGGCAAGGAGATATATAATAATCCTAAAACGGGAAAACAATTAGTATATGATACAGATGGTAATTACTTTAGGATTGAATACACAACTTTAACAGGAAAAAGAGTATACACTTATCTATTTTCTAACTTGCGTTTTGAATCTATATATGAGAAGATTCTAAGCTTATTCATTTGATGATCAATGGCGAAGAGATCATTACGACTGAAACGCACCCGTTCTATGTAAAAAATCAAGGCTTTATCAAAGCAGGAGAACTAATAGTTGGTGATGAACTTCTTGATGTAAACGGAAACATTCTTTTAGTTGAAAATTTTGATGTCGAGTTGACAGATAAACCTGTAAAGGTGTATAATTTTCAGGTGGAGGATTTCCATACTTATTATGTTGGTGGTTTTCGCATACTTGTACATAATGCAGGGGATGCATATAAACGTCCATCGGGTTATCGTAAAGGCGTTAGGGATAAAACATGGGAAGAAGCAAAGGCGAATTCTCCTGATGGAATTGTTCGTGATCCTAAAACAGGAAAACCAATTAACCCCAATGAGCCTTGGGATATGGGGCATAAACCTGGTTATGAGTTTAGAAAACATCGAGCAAGTGCACAGGAACGTGGTATAGACAGAAAACAGTTTTTAGATGAACACAATGATTCGTCCCACTATCGCCCAGAACTTCCAAGTTCAAATAGAAGTCATTCTTGTGAAGATATGACAGATCAATATTTAGGACCATGATTTTAGATTATTTGTCATAAGCTTGAATTGGTAGTTAAATAACTATTATTGCATTAGTTGGTATTTAAAGTATGTATATAACAAAATAAATTTTTGGAGGTGCAATATGGAAAATATGCAAAACAAAAAAGAGATTTTTAAAATCATTCACGAGGCCGTAAAACTAACGCCGAAGGTTATTTCATATTCTGATGAAACCGAAAGTCATAAGATCGATATATACATTGGTGAAAATAGGCCAGATGTTGGCCTTACAACATATTCAACTATTGGTTTGTCAGAGTATCCAATAGAAATTGTGGATAGACAAGGGAGAGAAATCAGGGTGGAATTTATAGGTATGTGCACGAGTGAGTTCACAAGTTTTCCTAATATATTAGCGTCCTGTGCGTTCAATATTATCAAGGATCATTATTCGTACACTCCTGGGATGGTGAACATGAATGTTATTGATGATTATTATAAAAACTTAGAAATGAGGCATATTTATTACACTATCCCGTCATACTGGGAGGATTTGCAAGGCCATCTTATTGACGGTCATATAGTAAACTGGCTGTTTGCAATACCTATCTCGGACAATGAACTGGATTATTTAAACGAAAATGGTGTAGACGCTTTTGAAGACTTGTTGGAAAGCAATGATACTGAGGTATATGATTTGTATCGAAGGTCTATCATCTAAATGACACCTTATTGTGAACAGCGAAGAAGTCGTTACAACTGTTGACCATCCGTTCTATGTAAAAAATCAAGGCTTTATCAAAGCAGGAGAACTAATAGTTGGTG
>ERZ773104.1005-NODE-1005-length-40817-cov-29.772950_pt1 | contig 40817 bp, 37 predicted proteins | sample MGYA00511920_ERZ773104 | MGnify/ENA primary metagenome ERZ773104 (study PRJEB29015, sample SAMEA2737857) | human gut metagenome | biome: human gut; feature: human-associated habitat; material: faeces | place: China | collected 2012 ... | reverse complement strand
GCGCCGCGCCGCCGTGGGCGATGAGCAGATTATAGATGGCGTGGAGGGTGATGGCCGCGCCCAGCAGCCCGCACGTACCGGCTATTTTAAGCCACGTCCGCCGCCACGCATAGGCAAGCCCGCCGCCCACGATCAGGCCGCAGAGGACGTGCATGGCTCCCGTGCCGAAGCCCCGGAAGAAGATGAAGGAGAAGCGGTCCGCGCCGTTTTGGATGAGATAGCACACGTTTTCAAAGGTGGCGAAGGCGAGAGCGACCGTTATTGCCGAAGCCTTGATTTTATCCCCCTCCGGCTCGAATACCAGAAGATAGAACACCAGCGGCAGCAGCTTCATCATTTCCTCCACCACCGGCGCGATCTCCGCCGTAGCGGCAAGGGCGTCCGCCTGACATACCGCCGCAAGGAAGGTATTGATATAAGCCGAAAGCAGGCACACCCCCATCCCGGCCATGCAGAACAGGAAGAAGCGGAGATGCCGCCTGCCCATGCACAAAGCAGCCACCAGCAGCGGGGACACCATGCAGAGGAAGATGTTTTCAATATAGGTCATGCTTCCACCGCCTTTCTCGTGGCGGGCAGCAGCCCCAGAATCGCAAGCGTCAGCAGCATATCGCACCAGAAGGTTGGGCTTGCCGGTGAGGTATCCGGCCAGAAGCAGCCCGCCGTCCACAGCAGATATTCCGAACCGGCAAAGCACAGCACGCCGCTATGGAAATACCGCATATTCCGCGCCGCGCCCGTCTGTCCGTTTGCATAGACAAGTCCGCGCAGGGCGCAGAAGGAAAGGAGGATCATCATGCCGCACCAGATCAGGTTGGAGAGAATGTCCCCGAAGGTACAGTAGAACGCCAGCAGCGGCACACCGAACACAGGCGCAAGCCATGCCCTGCGGCAGCGGAAGGCGCGTTCCTCTGGGGTGGAGAGCGTGGCCTGCAAAATGCGCAGGAAAATGACGCTGGCCACCCAGCCGAACTCCGACACATAAAAGACCCGCGGCGTGGTGTCGAACAGCAGCAGATACAGCGTCCAGTAGAGCGCGCCGAGGGCAAAGCAGCCGTAGAAGCACAGCAGCAGAAAATACGCCTGTCGCCCACTTTTCCGGTAGGAGATACCCGAGAGCAGCGCGCCCACGAACGTGACCAGCAGTTGCAGCAGGTTCTCAATCAGCTCCATGCGCATCCTCGCTTTCCTCGTTCTGCCCGTCCTCACGGCTCATCTGCCGCAGCCGGAAGCACAGAACGGTCACGCACACGCCGAGCAAAAACGCCAGCAGCCCGATGACGATGTATCCCAAGGCAGCGCCGCCGCCGTACATACTGGCTGCCGTTTCAAAGCCGGAATAATCGCCTGTCTGGATGTTTGCGGCAATGCCGGGCATGGCGAAAGACGCGCCGATGAGCAGCACAAGGCACGCCGCAACGGCGGAAACCATGGTGATCGTATTGCGCCGCAGCCGTTTCTCCCGTTCCATTTTGGCGATGCGCCGCTTCGTCTCCGCGATGCGCTCTTCATGACTCCGCATTTGTGATCCCCTCCCGTTCTAAGAGCCTTCGCAGGCTTTCTTTTCCGCGATACACCATGTTGGTGATCTGCTTCACCGTTTTTCCCGTAACCTCCGCCGCCTGCGCGTAGCTCATGCCTTCAAAATAGGTGAGATATAAAACCTCCCGATAGTCCGGGTTCATTTCGCTCATGCAGAAATGCAGAATGCGGTTTCGCTCCTCCGTCCGGATAACCTCCTCCGCCAGCAGCCGCCCGTCCGGCTCGTCGGTCAGCGCATCGAGGCTGAACAGGGGCTTTCGCTTGCTCTTATGGCGCAGCGCCATGTGGCGCGCGGCCTTATAGAGATACGCCTTGAAGCCGCCGTCCCGGATGCGGGGCTTTTTGGTGAACAGATAGGCGAAAACGTCCAGCATCAGCTCCTCCGCCTCGTGAACGTCGTGCAGATAGCCGTCAATGTACAGGGTCAGCGGATCGCCGTATTTTTTCATCAGGGCATTAAGCCCTTCGTCGTCGCCGTTCAGATATTGGCGGTACAAAGCCTCGTCGCAGGCCATAGCGTTCACTTCCTTTTTGCGGATGCTAAAATGCAGAGGGGTATCCGTCAGGTGCTTGTCCTGCCGGGATCGCGGTGCTGCTTCTGAAAGCGCGGGTCGGAGGGCTTTTCCGCGTTTTCCGGGATCGCCCATGAGCGTCCGAACCGGGACGCGCCGGGGATCCGCCCCTCGGCGCAATATTGGTTGACCCGCCGCTCTGACACGCCCCAACGGTAGGACGCCTCCCGAATGGAGATATAGCCCTTGATCCCGTTCATACCGCACCTCCGCATGGACAATACTCAACACGATACATTATATACGAATATCCGAAGAAACGCAAGGCGTCCGGCGAAGTGGGCAGAAAAAAGTTACCTATGCAGGGAAGCACAAGAAGCATCGCTGCGAAGGACGGGAGAAAACGTGGCAAGCAGGGCAAAGAGGTACCCACTTTGCTTTTCGGGGAATTTCCGCCGCCGCGAAAACTGCCCTCTGCTTGTCAGGGGCAGCGCCCCTGAAACCCTTTGAACACACATAAATGTGTGGCTGCGCGTTTCTGCGAAACGCTTGGGAGCATGGCCGTTATTGCCGGTCATGCTCCTTTTTCTTCTCCTCCTCGCGCTCGTTTTTGCCCAGCATACGATCCACGTTCTGCTTGTGGAGCAGCAGCTCGCGCATCTCATCGCGCGAACGCCGGTATTCGGCATACGCCGCCTTTTTTTCGGCAAGCAGCTTGGCATATTCCTCCTGCAAGCTCTTGACGGAGGGCAGCTTTTTCACGCCCAGCTCGTCAAAGGCGTTCTTCGCAGCCTTGTGCAGAAGGATGTCGCTCTCATGCTCCGCAAGATACTTTTTCGAGTAACCCGCCTTGCGGTAGCCCGCGTAAACCTCGCGGGTCTTGGCGTAGTTGATGATATGCGTTTTCAACACGGCGATCTCCGCCATGCGCGTCTCCGCCGCCTTGATCTGCGCAGACAGCGCGTGAAACTGCTCCGTTGCAGCAGAGGCTTTTTCCTCCAGCTCCCCGTAGTCCAGCAGCCCATGCTCCCGCAGATAATTGTAGGTCTGCGCCATCTGCTTGACGTTGAATACCTTTGCCCAGCGCTCGTAGCCGCCGCCCTTTCCGGCTTGCAGCTTCGCCTCAATGTCGATGAGTAGCGTGTTCTTTTTCCGCGTGGTCTGACTGCGCTTTTTGCGCGGCGTATGCTCCTTTTCCCCGGCAAGGACAGCGCACAGCTCATCCTCCGTATAGCCGTCGATGGAGGAAAGACGGATAAAGCCCTTTTTGCCGGGGTGGCGCAGGGACAGCGTATTCCCGCGCCGCCTGACCTCACATCCGCTGTCGCGCAGCAGCTTCAAAAGCGTGTCAAAGCTGTCCGGCTTCTGCAAAAGCGCCGCGTCGATCATGCCGCAGAGCAGTTCCCGGTGGGAGGGCTTTGCCTTGTTTCCCAGCCACCTGCCGTAGTGGTTGACGCCGCGCTTGGGGTCAGTAATCACGGAGAGCCGATGCTCGGTGCAGATGGCATCGCTGAGCCGTGCGACGGCCCTGCCGGAGCCAAGAAAATCACGGAACTTGTGCTTGCAGTCCAGCGTGGTGGAGTTCCAGATGATGTGATTATGAATGTGCTTTTTGTCGGTGTGCGTGGCAACGAAAAAGGCGTGTCTGCCTTTCAGAAACCGCTCGGCAAACTCATAGCCTACGCGGTTCGCGTCCTCCGGCGTGATCTCACCGGGCTTGAAGGACTGACGTACCTGATAGGCGATCACGTCGCTTTGCTGCTCCCTGCCGGTGAGGGTTTTGTACTGCCGCTTGGCGAACAGAAACTCCGCGTCGGCGGTTTTTGGGTCGCATTCGTAGGCGGAGATCAGCTCACCGCCCTGTGTCTTGTCTGGATTCTTGGAATAGTCGATGCGGTCTGTCAGGCAGTCGGCAATCGTCTTGCCCTGATTAACGTGCATGGAAATGATGCGTGTGGTCGCCATGGGGCGCGGCCTCCTTTCTGTGAGACGGATTTGTAATTTCTTTTTTGAAGACCTCCGTATTTTTCTTGTATGCTTGCGCTGCCATGTGCTATACTATGATATAAGGAGCGTGATACGAAATGACCTTTGGCGAAGCCATCATCAAGCTGCGCAGCGAGCGCAGGATCTCCCAACGTCAGCTTGCGGAGGAATTGAACGTGAGCTTCACCTCCGTCAATCGCTGGGAGAATGGAAAGACGATGCCCAATAAAATGACGGTGTTCGTCATTCGCAAATACTGCGAGGAGCACGGTCTGGATTTTTCTTATGACGAGGGGGTGCGGGCATGAGCTGCAAAATGACGATTGAACAAATATGTGGTGCGGTGGAATCGCCGCTCTTTGACCGCAAGAGCGCGCGGATTGACGCGAAAGCCCTTGCCGTTCACCTGATTGCATTTGCCAACGCGGACGGTGGCGTGATCGCTGTTGGCGTAGAGGACGACGGAACAATTACCGGAATTGACAGCTACGCAGAGAATATCAATGAGCTGCTGCGCGCGCCGTTTGACTTCTGCAAGCCCTCCGTGCGGGTGGAAACGGAGCGGCTGTCCTGCACCAACAGGAACGGAAAGCCCGACCACATCCTGCTGATCGAAGTCTTGCAGAGCAGCGACCTTCACGCGAATCAGGCGGACGAGGTTTTCTTCCGTGTCGGGGACAAATCCAAGAAGCTGAATTTTGAGGAGCGCTTGCAGCTTATGTATGCAAAGGGAACGCGGTATTTTGAAGACACGCCGGTTCCCGATGCAGGGCTGGACGACCTTGACCTCGGCTTTGTCAGGGAGTTTACTTCAAGGATCGGCTATCGGAAAAGCCCGGAGGAATACCTCCGGGAGAACAAGGAATTTCTCTCCGAAAGAAGCGGAAAAGAGGAAGTCAGCGCGGCGGCCATGCTGCTGTTCGGCAAAAATCCGAAGCACTTCTTTCCCCGCGCCCGTATCCGCTTCGTGCGTTACGAAGGAACGGAGGCAAGGGTCGGCGCAAGGATGAACGTCATCAAGGACGTGATGTTTGAGGGGCGCATCCTTCAGGTGACAGAGAAAGCGCTGGAGTTTGTGGGAAGCCAGATCAAGGAGCGCACCTACCTCGGCGCGGATACGCGCTTTGTCACGGAGCCGGAATACCCGGAGTTCGCGTGGAAGGAGCTTATCATCAATGCCGTTGCGCACCGCGATTACAGCATCAAAGGGACCGACATCCAAATCAAGATGTTCGACGACCGGATCACTGTGGAAAGCCCCGGCACTCTGCCGGGAATCGTGCGGCTGAACAATATGCGTCACGTTCACTTTTCCCGCAACCCGAAAATCGCGCAGTTTTTGCATGAGTACGAATATGTGCAGGAGTTCGGCGAGGGTGTAGACCGGCTCTATGAGGTCATGGAGGCAGCCGGTCTGCCGCAGCCGGAATACAAAGTAGAGGCGTTCATGCTCTATGCCACGATTCGGAATACGAAGTTAGGCGGCAACTGTGGTGGCACCACACCAGTCACCACCACAGATAGCACCACAGACACCAGCACAGTCGCAGCGATTTTGGCTTTCTGTGCGCAGCCTAAAAGCCGTGAAGAAATCATGACCATGTGTGGACTGAAAAACAAGAACCATTTTATTAAAGCACACCTCAAGCCCCTGCTGGAAAGCGGACAGCTTCGCATGACCATTCCCGACAAGCCCAACAGCCGCAATCAGAAATATGTTGCGGTTAAATCGGAGGACTGATATGTTCACCTATATTTCCATTGAAGAATTTGCGGACGGCGTAGTAAAAAACAACAAGGATACCAACCGCAAGGAGCTGATCGCCTCGCTGCGGGAGGCCCTTACCGCCAAAAGGAGCGGCGCAAGGTGCATGATCTGCGGCGCGCCCATCTGGGCGGCAGGCAGCGGCGTCACGGGGACGTACCTGTGCTTCACCTGCACCACCGGCGAGGCCGACGACAGTGAGGATTACGAGATCGAATAAAACGAAAAGCGCGGGGCGATATGCTCCGCGCTTTTGCTTGATGCGGTGTTTCTGAAAACAGCCTTATCCATATATCCAGTCCCGAAGCATATAGCGTAGGACATGGAGCTTTGCCACCAGCCAGCCCGCCAGCATAGGAAGCCCGTAGGGGCTTATGAGGAACGCGATCACCAGCAGCCCCACGCCGTAGCTGACGGAATCCACAAAGAGTATGAACAGACCGAAAAAGCCGAGAATGGCGGCGGGGATGCAGAGGATGCCGCTGGAGAGGCCGACAACGAACACAAGAAACCATGACACGACGGCAAGCACAGCCATGACCGGCGCAAACAGAAGTTTCAAAAGAAAGCGCATCTCTTTTTCCTCCATTCGTTTTGTATTGTGAGAACAGGATACAGGAATATGCTCCAGATTGCAAGGATGACGGGAACAAAAAAGAAGGGGCGGCTTACCTCGCAGCAAGCCGCCCCGCATGGGATATATACCCCTTTATTTGATGGCGGCAAGCCGGGAAAGGATACCGCTTGCCGCCTGCCATATCCGCTCCTGATTTTGGAGTATATCCTCCATATCCGCAGCGTAAACGCGCCCTGTTTCATGCGCTCTCCGGGTGAGCTGATTGAGGTTGTTGGAGGAATACCGCAGCAGCGACACCAGCTCCCGCAGCTCCGGCAGGTCGAGCTTCACCACATAGCCGTCAATGGCCATCTTTCTCATGTACGCCGCCATATTGGTCGTGCCGAGCTGCGCCATCTTCGCCTCGATCATCGCCCGTTCCTCCGGCGTCACGCGGACTTTGAGCTGGATGTCCCGTTTCCGCTTCGCCATGTCACAGCTCCAACTCCTTCTTCTTTGCGGCGGTCGGCTTCTGCTCCGCCGTCTGTTGCAGCTTGGAGCGGACGGAGGGACGCCGGAGGCTCTGGCTGCGATCCTCATCCTTGCCGATCAGGGCATACACGCCCTTGCGGTCCTTCAGGTTGGAGAGGGCGAGGGAACGGAAGGGCAGCAGCTTTTGCAGCGCCGCAGTGTCCTTCGCTCCGGCGCGCTCCATGAAGTCACGGGACACCTCTGCCATGAAATGCGTCCCGTTTGGACTGTTGGGCTGCACCGGCTCTTGCAGCTTGCCCAGCAGCCGTGCAGCCTCTGTTTTGATCTCGTCGGCGGTGAGGGGCTGGCGCAGCCGCTGCTCGTGCCGCGCCTGTGTGAGAAACAGGTCCGTCAGGCCGGGGTGGGAGCTGACCACAAACTGCACCGAGCGGTCGCTATCCATGCTGTCCCCGTTTTGATAAGCGGGGATGGTATTCGCCCAGCGCTTGTTGTCCCGCGAGATGCGCCCGTCGTAATCAAAATGGCGGACGGTTGCCGCCAGGACGTAGAGCATCCGCTCCTGTCCGAACTGCTCCGCCACCTGTCCCACCGCCGCAGTGTCAAGGCGGTTGTCATGGTAATTGTCCCGGATGGCGGCTTCAATGGCGTCCTTACAGCTCACATTGGCGCGGAAGGACGCGCGGTAAACGTCCAGCTCCCCTTGTTCCCGCGCGTGATCGGCGGGGTAGGGATAGACCGGCAGATCCCGGAGCTTTTTTGCTTCGTCTTTTGCCGTGTCCTCGATGCTGTCGCGGATCGTGTCCATGTAGCCGGTTTCCAGATCGGAGAACTTGTCGTAGAGGATCGCCATAGGCGAGGGGGACAGCAGCAGCGCCCGCGTTTCCGCCTCGCTGAGCGTCAGCTCCTCCATGCTCATCAAAATATCCTCCCGCACGGTGTATTCATAGCTGTGATGGAGGATTTCCTCCGGGGGCTGGCCCTTCAGCCAGTCCCGGTACTTGTCCTGCTCCCGTGAGAGCTTGTCGTATAACGATTGCTGTAATGCCTCGTTCATATTCATCGTGCCTCCTGTTCGTGAGATTTTTTCTTTTCCCCAGCGCCGTGGACGCTGGGCACCTTCAGCTTGCCGAGGACGGAGGGGCGTTTTGCCACCACATTCTCCGCCGCCTGTTCCATGGGCGTCCGGTCGTCGATGTTCAGCTCGGCGTTCAGCTCCGCCAGCCGCGCGGATTTTTCTTTCAGCTCCGCCTCCTGCGGAAAGGGCTTGCCCAGCTCCGCCTTTGCCGTCGCAAGCTGCGCCTGCACATTTTCAAGCCTGCCCTGCACCGTTTTGTACCGCTCCGGCATCTGGGCGAGGGCGTTGTCGATGCGGACAAGGTTGCCCCTTGCGTCCTTGCCCAGCTCTACCCGGTGGCTCATCCGCCCCTTGAGGGTGAGAACGAAGTCCTTGCCGAAGTTTTCAACGGTCAGGGACATGGCAAAGCCACGATAGCTGCCAATGGGAACGGGCTCCAAGCCCTTTGCGTCCTTGAACGCCTCCAGAATGGCAGCGCCCGCATTGTCCTTATCGGTGAGGAAATCCCCCTTGACCTCCATACCCGCAAAGCCGTCCTTGGGGTGGGGATGCTGTTCCAGCGTTTTCATATCCGCCTCAAAGCCGGAGAGGAAGCCTTTGTTTTCCTCGATCTGTGCCGGGAAATGCCGCAGGATGTTGTCCTCCAAACGGTACTGCTGGCTCTGGTGGTTGGCTTTCATCAGCCGCAGCCGCGCCACGTCCACGTCGAGGTCCATCTTTTCACGGATGCGCTCGTCTCCGGCGCACAGCGCCTTGATCTCGGCATAGGAGAGCGCCGCCTCGTCAATATCCTCACAGCTTCTCACCGGGGATTTTGAGGTCATGATCTGGGAGATGAACTTCTGCTTATTTTCTACCGTCTGCCAGAGGTAGGCGTCGAATGTGGATTCCGTGACATAGCGGTAGATATGCACTTCTTTGTTGCGGTTGCCCTGCCGGATGATGCGCCCGCTGCGCTGCTCCAGATCTCCCGGCCGCCACGGGCAGTCCAGGTCGTGGAGCGCCACGAGCCGGTCCTGCACGTTCATGCCAGCGCCCATCTTGAAGGTGCTGCCCATGAGCACACGCACCTGACCGGAGCGCACCTTTGCAAACAGCTCCTTCTTTCGGACTTCCGTATTCGCCTCATGGATGAATGCAATCTGCTCGCGGGGGATTCCTCTGGCGACGAGCTTTTCCCGGATGTCATCGTAGATGGTAAAGGGCGGCTCCTCCGGTTCGGTTTCCGCGTCAATGGCAGCCTCCAGCGCGTGAAGCTCTGGGCTGTCCGTGCCTTTCGCGGCGATCCTGCCGCTCTGCGCCGCCTTGCCCTTGGGAGTGGACAGGTCGCAGAACACGAGCTGCGTCAGCTTATCCGCCTGTCCGTCCTGCCAGATGCGGTGGATGTTGTCCACGCAGCGGTTGACCTTGCTGCTCGGGTCGTCCGGCAGGTCGGGGTTGATTACCCGCTGATCGAGGCCCAGCTTGCGCCCGTCCGAGGTGATTTTCAGCATATTGTCCTCCGTGGGAGCAATCGCGCCGGAATGTACCTTGGCGGCACGTTCGGACAGCTCCTGCACCATCTGCTGTTGCAGCGCCGTGGGCTGTGTGACCTCGGTGTGATAGACGGCGGTGGGCGTGGGAAGGTTAAGCTGGTCGGCGGTCTTGATGTCCGCCGCCTCCCGGAACAGGTTCATCAGCTCCGGCAGGTTAAAGAACTTGGCAAATCGGGTCCGCGCCCGGTAGCCCGTACCCTCCGGCGCAAGCTCGATGGCGGTGGTGGTTTCCCCAAAGGCGGAGGCCCAGCAATCGAAGTGGGTCAGGCTGTTGCGCTTGAGCATATCATGCTGCAAATACCGCATCATGGTATACAATTCTGTCATGGAATTTGAGATGGGCGTACCCGTGGCGAAGGTGACGCCCTTGCCGTGGGTGATTTCGTCGATGTACCGGCATTTCAAGAGCATATCCGAGGACTTCTGGGCGTCGGTGGTGGAAAGCCCCGCCACGTTTCGCATTTTTGTGTAAAGGAACAGGTTTTTGAAGCTGTGCGCCTCGTCCACATACAGCCGGTCTACGCCCAGCTGTTCAAAGGTCACAACATCGTCCTTGCGGGCGGCGTCGTGCAGCTTTTGCAGTTTGGCCTCCAGATTTTTTTTCGTGCGCTCCAGCTCCTTGATGGTAAAGCGCTCGGCGCGGCTGGCCTTGAGTTCCGCGATGCCGTCCTCTATCTCCCATATCTGCTCCTGCAAGAGCCGTTCCTGCCGTTCTCTGGACACGGGGATGCGCTCAAACTGGCTGTGGCCGATGATAACGGCGTCATAGTCGCCGGTGGCAATGCGGGCGCAGAACTTCTTGCGGTTGCGTGTCTCAAAGTCCTTTTTGGTGGCCACAAGGATATTTGCGGAGGGGTAGAGTCGCAGGAACTCCGAGGCCCACTGCTCCGTCAGGTGGTTCGGCACGGCAAAGAGGGATTTCTGGCACAGGCCGAGGCGCTTGCCCTCCATGGCGGCGGCGATCATCTCAAAGGTCTTGCCCGCGCCCACCTCATGGGCAAGGAGCGTATTGCCGCCGTAGAGGTCGTGGGCGATGGCGTTTCGCTGATGCTCCCGCAGGGTGATCTCAGGATTCATGCCCGGAAAGATCAGGTGCCTGCCGTCATATTCCCGGGGACGGGTGGAATTGAAGCGCTCGTTGTAGAGCTGCACCAGCTCCCGCCGCCTGTCCGGGTCCTTCCATATCCAGTCCCGGAACGCTTCTTTAATGGCCTGCTGCTTCTGCTGGGCAAGGGTGGTTTCCTTGCTGTTGAGGACGCGCTTTTCCTTGCCGTCCGCGTCCCTTACGGTGTCGTAGATGCGCACGTCCCGCAGGTTCAGCGTATCTTCAAGGATTTTGTAGGCGTTGGCACAGTCGGTGCCGTAGGTCATGCGGGCGTTGATGTCGTTGTAGGGGATGCTGTTCTTGCCGGAGATGTTCCACTCCGCCGTGAACTCCGAGTAGTTGACCTCCAAGGAGCGGCGGGCATACAGAGGCGGCTCCAGCAGCTCGAACATGAACTGCTGAATGTACTTCTTGTCGATCCACGTCGCGCCGAGACGCACCTCGATCTCCGAAGCGTCAAGGTCTTTGGGCTGTGCGGCGCGCAATGCCTCCACGTTGGGCAGATAGCCGGGGCTGTCAACGGCGGCGTTCTCCGCCTCCCGCAGCTTTTGCCGGACGTTGCCGGAGAGGTATTCGTCCGCTGTCTGCCAGTCGCCGTACACAGGGTCGAGGAAGATGACGCCGTTCAGCTCGTCGATGATGTCGTCCTCACTCTTGCCGGTGAGCTGGGACATATACGCCATATCCACGCGGGCTTTTTCCCCGATGGACAGGGCGAGGGCTTCTGCGGCAGTGTCCACGCTGGTGACGGACTGCCGCTGCCGGATGGTGCGCTTGGTGAACATATCCGCCTTGCCCTTGAGCTTGGTCTTGTCCTCATCGTCCAGCATTTCAAGGGAGCAGAGCAGGTAGTAGGAGCTGTCGTCTGCAAAGGCGAGGGCGTTGCCCCGGCTGTTGATGAGGCCGTATTTCTCGGTGAAGCGGTCATAGAGGCGGTTGAGCTTCTGCTGCTCGGCGCGTATGGAAATGTCGTCGGATTCCCACATCTGGAGGTCGATGAGCCGGTGAACGCAGTCCCGCAGCTCTGCCATTCCCTTGACGCGCTCCTTTGCGGTGGCGTTCAGGTTGGGCTTGACCATGACGGAGTTTTCCCGATAGTACACCTCGCCATCCACCACGGCATAGCTGTAATTCTTCACGTTGGGGTCTGCGGGAATGGTATCCTGTATGGTTTCGTTCTCACCGAGGTCAGGCAGCTCGGCGGCTCTGTATTCGCCGCCAATGCTCTGCACCGCTGCATGGAGCAGCGCAGCAAGGTCCGCGCCCTCGATGGGCGCAACGGTAAAGTCCTGCCTGCCGTACTGCGTGCTTTCCGAGGTCTGCCGCCCCAGCACCATCTCCGGGTGGTCGAGGAAATACCGGTTGATGGGAAATCCATCTTCATTTTCACCGAGATGCACCCAGTCCGGCTCAATGTCGATGGGTCTGTCACGCTTTTGCAGGAAGATGATGTCGGACACCACCTCCGTACCGGCGTTGGCCTTGAACGCATTGTTGGGCAGGCGGATCGCACCCAACAGCTCCGCCCGCTGCGCGATGTACTTACGGACTTCGGGAGATTGTTTGTCCATCGTATAGCGGGAGGTCACAAAGGCGATCACGCCGCCGGGTCGAACTTGGTCGAGCGTCTTGGCAAAAAAGTAGTCGTGAATGGAAAAACCGAGCTTGTTGTAAGCCCGGTCGTTGACCTGATACTGTCCAAAGGGCACGTTGCCGATGGCAAGGTCGAAGAAATCCCGTCTGTCGGTGGTTTCAAAGCCTGCCACGGTAATGTCCGCCTTGGGATAGAGCTGCTTGGCGATTCTGCCGGTGATGCTGTCCAGCTCCACACCGTAGAGCCTGCTGCTTTCCATGCTCTCCGGCAGCATACCGAAGAAGTTGCCCACGCCCATGCTGGGCTCCAGAATGTTGCCAGTCTGGAAGCCCATGTTCTCCACCGCGTCGTAAATGGCGCGGATAACGGTGGGGCTGGTGTAGTGGGCGTTGAGGGTAGAGGCGCGGGCGGCGGCGTATTCCTCCGGGGATAGTGTGGCGTACAGCTCTGCAAATTCGTCTGCCCAATTTGGCTTATTTTCATCGAACGCATCTGCCAAACCTCCCCAGCCCACATAACGGGAGAGGATTTCCTGCTGTTCCGGGCTGGCCTGCAAGCCCTCAAATTCCAACTCCTTCAGAAGATTGATTGCCGCCATATTCGCCCGGAACTTGGCCTTTGCGCCGCCGACGCCCAAATTGTCATCCGTGATACGGAAGTTTTCCGCAGGCGGCAGCGGTGCGGGCGGGTCATGCTCCGGCTCGGTAGTGCGGATAGTCTGGATTTCAATGTCATAGGGAAGATGGCTTTTCTCGCCGGGGTAGAACGCTACGGTTTCCGTGGTAAACTGCGGCTGCTCCGGTTCAGTCGCCTCCGATGCTGGCTGTTCAGGAAGAGAAATATCTGGTTCAGGCTGTGCCTGTGTCCGGCTCTGCGCCTGCGCTTCCTCCAGAAAAACGGCGCGCAGCACGGGAGCGGCGTCCGGCCACAACAATCCGAGGGCGTGTACGCCCTTTTCCCCATGTACCTGCGCCTGAAAGCCGCTTCTTGAGGTGATGAAATCTGCCTCGGTGCCGTCCTCCAGCGTCATGGTGTCCGCGTCCGACGCGGCGAAAACGTTGGAAAGATACGCACCGATGGCGGCGTTGCCCTCGCCCTGCCGGAACAGCTCCCGCACCTCGTCCCGGATGTCAGGCGTGAGGATGCCGTTCATCAGGAGGTCGCGGAGGTCGTCGTTTCTGTTCCGTGCGGGAAGATAATCTGTTATGGCGGCGTTCCGCTCATCCCGGCGCAGCAGCCGTTCAAAGTTCTCGCGGCTTTCGGCGCGGAATACGGGATAGCGGAGCGCAGGGTCACGAAGCTGCACGTTGAGTGCGCCGACCTCCGTGATTTCAAAGGGTGTGTTGTCCAGATAGACGGTATCGCCCACGGCATACGGCGCACGGAAAATCATGTTTTCCTGTTCGTTTTCGGCAGTGACCTCCTTGACAGGTTGCGTCTGCTCCGCAGCGAAGAAATAGCCGGTGTCGAGGTAACGCTCAAAAACAGTGCGGTCTACGCTGACCGTTTCCTGTTCCGGGACGCTTGGCAGAGTGTACCAAACATTATCTTCGTCTACACGCTCGACCACCATCAGAGTATCCCGCTGTTCGGCTGCGGTGGAAGAAAAGCCGTCGCCCATGCGATAGGCATTCCCCAGCGGCGTTGTGAAAACCGGCACGTCCGGCTCCATACCGCGGCTGCGCTGAATACTGGAGAGGTAGTCAATGGCGTTAGATTGCTCCGCGAAGCGAAGCACCTGCCCACCCTCCTCATAGAAGCGGTCAAGGGCCGAGTCCCAGATGCCGGTAATGCCGCCCTCGTTGGGGTGCAGACGGATGGAAAAACGGTCCGGTGAGTCCATATACGCCGCCTGCGCTTCCTGCACCGCGATCCGCTCCACATCCGCCATAACCTGCCGGATGAAGGGGCTGTTGCGGTTTGCCTCCGCGTCCACAATGCGCCCGCCCACAATACCGCGTTCAGCAAGCGCTTCCCGGATGGCGATGGGGTCAATATTGTCAAAGTTGTCCTGTTCCTGCTCGGTGTAGAAGTTATCGGATTGAATGAGCTGCGCAATGCGCCGCTGCACCTTTGCCCATGACAGCGTGACCGGCTCGGAATTTCCCACGGAGATTTGCAGCGGCTTGGAGCTGTCACCTACGCCGTATTCCGCTGCCAGCCATGCGGCGGTGTCCCGGTCGCGGGCGTGAGCCTTCATATAGCGGACAACTGCGTGCTTGCTTTCAATACTGCCGTTCCACTGCTGCAAGGCCGCGTCAATATCCGCCTGCGTCACCTTGTAGGGAGAGGGCGTGACCGTGGTTGCCATCGTGGGGTACAGCTCGTCCAAAAGCTCCTGATGCAGCCGGTTGTGGAACGCGGGCATATCGAAATAAAGCCGTGTGAGCTGCAAATCACCGGATTCCGTGACAATGCGCCGGATTGCCGCCGCACCCTCCAGATAGGCGTTCTCCCGGTCAGAGTTGTGGCAGGCGTTGAGGAAAGCATCGTCCGCGACAAGCGCGTTGCCCACGGTCAGCTTATACCCCTCAAACAGCTCTGCTACCGTGGGCTGTGGCTGCTCTGCGGCAGGATCGCGGAACACCCTCGTGCCGTCTGCGCCAAACTCGGCTTCGTATGCGTCAATGGCGGCTTCTGCTTCATGGTCGATAGAGCGCAGCGTGTAAATGTGGCGCTCACTTCTAAAGTCTGGCGCTTCGGCAATCGTCACATCATACTTATCGCGCAATTTCTCTACATACATCTCTAAATTGTGCGACGGTACGCCGCACATCTCCACACGGCCAGCGCCGGGTATCTCTCTTGTGGTAAGGTTGAGGTCAAGCAGCTCCGCCGCCTGTTTTGCGTCCTCGCCGTAAATCTCAAAGAAATCGCCCACCTGAAACAGCACGATGTCGTCCGGGTGGGCTTCCTTGATGGCATTGTAGTCGGTCTGTGCCTGTGTTGGCAGTTCTCGCTCCGCTTCCTTTTCCCGCTGAAGCTGGGCGTAGCGCTCCTTTTCCCTTGGAGAGAGGAAGCGGTCCTTCTGAATGAGGCTGTCAATCCTTGCGGCCACCTTCGTCCAGCTCAGCTCCACATTGGCACAGCCTGCTTTTTTCAGGACAATTCCGCGGCTGTCGTGGCTTTCATCACTATGGGATGCACCGGAAACGGCATGGGAGCGCCCGCCTATGCCGTACTCATTTTTGAGGAAAGCTGCCTTTTCCCTGCCGGTGTGGTCGGCGGTGAAGTATTCGTAGATTCTGCCCTTGCCGCCCTCGACACCGCTGCCGCGATCCAGCGCGTGGTCGATCTCGTCCTCGGTGATAAAGCGCCCCAGCTCCGGCACGGCGGTCATTTCGGAGGAATACTCCCTGCGGGGCAAGGACAGGTCCCGCAGGCTCTGCCAAATCTGATTGAGCTTGTGATAGTGGAAGCGCAGCAGGCTTCTGTCCTGCTCATGGGCGGCGTAAAACTGCGCGAACTCGCCGGAGAGCGTGTCGCGGAAATCTATGTTTGTCAGCTGCTCCGCCAGCCGCGCCGTTTCATCAGGGAATCCGCCGCCCCGCAGCGTATCCATACAGGAGAGATAGCCCTGTTCCCGCGCCTCGTCACTGAGATCGTGTTTCAGATACCAGAGGGCTTGTGCAAGCTGCATCCGCTCATGCTGTCCTGCCTCGGCAAGCTCCACATTGGAGGCATACGCGCCGCTGTCCATAAGCTGGGAAATACGCGCGGCGGCGTCCTGCCATGCGATTACCTGCGCGCTGCGCACATACTCCGCGCTTCTGCCGGGAGCGATGTGGATGCCGTCTACGGCGTACCACGCGGAAAGCTCGCCCTCCGGCGTCTTAAAGCCGTTGCCGCCGTGAAAGGTGTTTTGCAGCAGCGCGGCAATGTCCTCCGTGGACTTCTGCTTCTGGAACGCGGCGGCAATGACCATGCGGGTATCGTCCTCGTTGCCGCCCAGCCGCAGCACAAGGTCAAGCTGCTCCTGAGAAACGGAAAAAGCGAAGGGCGTCTGCGCAACGCTCTCCGCTTCTTCGATAGATGCAATCTGTTCCGCTTCGGTGGGGAAAAAGGATAGCTGACCGCCCCGTGCGGGGTGTTCTGTTATGCGTAGATCAGCTCCGCGAGAATCACTTCCTCCGCCTGCGCCTTGCAGGTGTTCATCAGGCCCACCCATTTCATTGGGTCGCGAGCTTTCAGTGCCTCCGTCGCTCCGGCCTCCGCCGCCAGCTCCGGCATCATCTGCTCCAGACGGCTCTGCGCCGCCTGCTCGATCTCCAGCAGGTGCGGGAACAGGGCTTCCTCCAAGATCATCTGGTTCCAGAGGATGGGCCGATGCTCCTTCAGGTACTTCTGGCGCATCCGCCCGTACTTGCCGAGGGGCTGCTCCGGCACCTCGATCTTCAGGTCGGGGATCATGTAATCTCCGTTCATCGTGTAAGTCAGGTTGTTCTCCATGCTCTGCCGTCCTTTCCGCGCTGTGTTCGCGCTCATAATTTCGTATGGTGACTTCGATCTGCCGCAAAACCTGTTCATTGATCTCGCTGACCGCCGTGCCAAGGGCTGCCACCGTGCGAGGGGTGTTGAAATCAAAGATGCTGAAAAAATCCTCGTGTTCAAAGTGATCCTCCGGCTGCATCCCGCAGCGGGACATGAGGGAGTAGGTGATGCTGACCACCGCGGCGTTTTTGAACGCCACCTCGATGTTGTAATCATCATACTCCTCCAGATAGGAATCCGCAACGATGCCGAGGATGTCGCGGGAATGGTCGCGCCAGTATTCCGCAGCAAGCTGGGAAGCGACGCTCTCGAACTGCTCCGCAAGGCCGTTTTTGCCGGAAACGCTGTAATTACGCTCCAGCATGGCGCTCACGCTGTCGGTATGCGTGTCTTTCAGCTCCCACAGCCTGACGCGGCGGGCGTTTTCCTTGCCGCCGGTGTCGGAAACGTCAAAGACGTATTTGAGCCTTGGCTTGTAGCCGGTGGCGTCAATGAGGGCGATGCCCGTGCTGCCGCGCCGGACATAGCGCCCCATCTTCTCGTTCCAGAAGTCGTACTCCGCGCAGGCGGTGGCCTCCGGGCGCTGCATATAGATCATGAGCTGCTCGTTGTAGGGGTATTTATACAGCCTTGCGGCGGTGGTCAGGAACGCCGTCCACGCCAGATGGCTGCCGGTGATCTGCCGCGCGGTGCGCTCCGCCTGCTCCGCGTAGGCTTGCAGTTTGTTGGGCATAAGCAAAATCCTCCCTTCATGGTTTTCTGGTGAAGCCGTTTCTTTTTGCCGCCTCGCTTGCTTTCTGTTTCCGCTTCTCACTGTACGGCGCGGTCAGGCGGAAGGACAAGCGCCCCTTGCGGATGGTGAACTCGTCGGGGTCTGCGTCCAGTTGGCGGCACTCTGCGGGGTGCTGCGCGGCATAGGTGGCAAGGCGGTTCTTGAGGTCAGTATTGTGGGTGCGGATATGGATAAGGGGTTCTTTCTCGTCAAAGGTGATTTCCGTGATTTTCTGCGCTTTTGTCAGTCCTGTTCTCATAAATGGCCTTTCTGCGCCTCCTGCGTGAAGCAGGCGCGATTTTCGGGTATTTTCTCCGGCTCATGACTTGGGAAAAACGGAGATTTTCAAACAGAAACGCGCCGGATGATACATTCCTCATCCGGCGCGCTCCCAGCGGCAAATCTGCGTTTTTTCCGGCTCTTGACCGTAAAACAGTCAGCTTTGCTCAGAGGTCAAAATCCGGCGTCAGGTCAAGGGCGGCGTACTCCGCGTCGGTAATGCCGCGCAGCTTTGCGAGGGCGCTGTCCGTCAGCTCCCGCAGCTCGGCCTCCTCCACGTCCAGATACCCCCACATTTCTGTGAGAGCCGCAATCAGGCCCTCGCGGGTGCCGTCTGCGTTGTAGATGCTCATGAGGTTGATTTCTTCATGGGTAAATGGGTTGTTTTTCATATCAAAGCTCTCTTTCCGCGCTCCGTTTGGGCGCTGTCTTGTTTTTCGCCTGCTCCGGCATCTTTTCCCTGAGCTTTTCCAGCACGGAGGGCTTCTTCTGTTCGCGGTGGGAGGCCGCAGCCAGCTCCGTCAGGGAGATGGAAAAGCCGGCCTTGACCTGCGCCTCCAGATCGGCCACGGTGGGCTGTTTGGGGCCGTTGTTCAAGATGCCGTCGATCATACCGTAGTCGTCCTCCAGCAGCATCTCCGCGTTTTTGAGGTAGTTCTCCGGCTTGAGGAAATTGGGAAGCTCCCGGAAGCCGATGCTGTCAACGTAATGACAGGATACTACGCCGTTTTGCTTTAAGGCAACGATGTCGCTGACCGACAGGCTGTGACCCTTGAAATCCGCAGGGTGATCCACGTTGAACCGCTGATAAATCATATCCAGATTGGTTCTGGCATTCCCATAATCCATAAATCCCCCAGTGTAGATCGCGTCGTAGCCGCCACGCTCCGGTGTGACGCCCTTGCTCTGCAAGTAGTCATAGTTCATGAAGCGGTAAGCGTCCAGCTCACCGCCGCGCCGGATCTGATAAATGAGGAAAGCGTCCTGCGGGTTTTCCAGAAACAGCTTTTCCGTGTCCGCCTGTTCGCTCAGCGTCACAACGCCGCGCACCGCGTCCCATTCCTCTCGCTCCACGCCGAACACGCCGGTGTGGGAGGAAATGTCCTCTTCGTCCAACGCCATGGCCTCGGTATTATCGCCGTAGAGCAGGAACACGGGAACGTCCTGCATGAACAGCTCCATGGCGCGCTCCTTGGTCAGCGGCAGCATGGTATTGCCGTCCGTGTAGCCGTACTGATACATCTCCGAAAAGCCGATGCCGGTATCCGGCATGGGATAGCCCTGCTCCAGCTCCGGCAGGGGCGGCAGCTCATCCTCAACATTCGGCGTTTCCGTTTCAACTTCCGGCTGCGGTTCCTCCTTGGCCCGCCATTCCTGACGGAACAGGCCGTTGAAGCGTTCCAGAAGCCCATGGGAGCCGTCGTCGATGCCGATCTCGTCTGCCAGCTTGACGAAATCCACCAGCTCCTTCCGCAGTTCCGTGTCCTCACCGGCAAGCAGCCGGGCCGCCACCGCCTTCGCCGTGGGTCTGTCCGCGCTGTCGGGAACGTTCAGATCCCGGCGCAGGAACGCCGCGTAGTCGGCGGCGAAGGCCAGCGCGTCGGCGCGGGAGGGCGGGATGGTGACAAGCTCATATTCCGTGTCCTTGGGAAGCTCGATGCCGCGCTCCTTGCAAACCTCCGCGAAGTGCTTTTCCACGTCGGTGATGATTCCGTTTGCGGTCTTGCCGATGGTGTCCAGACTGGCACGGAACTCCGGCAGCTCGGCGTTTTTTGACCACGTTGCCACATAGCCGAAGCTGTTTGCGCCGGTTTCGATGCCAAAGTAGGCGCAGACCATAAAGGAGATGCTTTCGGCCTCCACCTCCTCGGTATTGCGGCTCTTATGCCTGCGCTCCTCTGGCTGCTGCAAGGCGTAATTGTGGAGCTTGGCGTGGGCGATCTCATGGACGGCGGCGGATACCGTCTGCACCTCGCTCATGCCCTCCCGCAGCGTGATGCTCTGGGATTTGGGGCTGAAATAGCCGTCCATATCCGCAGACAGCGGCTTGAACTCCACCGGCACGGGAGAGGAACGGCGCAGCGCCTCCATGAACGCCTCGTAATTTTCCACGCTGCCGGTCAGGTTGGCGACGGGGCTGGCCACGCGCTCCGGCAGCGGCTTTCCGTCCGTCTGGGCGTAGTCGAACACCTTCACCGGGCGGAACATGGGGATTTCAATTTCCTTTTCCTCGGTGACAATTTTGCCGTCCGCGTCCAGAATGGGCAGCTTGGTGTCCGGGTCGAGCTTTTCCTGCTCGATTTTCTTCTTATACGGCGTGGGCGCGATGATGGTGATGCCCTTCTCGCCCCGCAGCACATGGCGGGAGAACTTGTCCCGCCAGCGGTTATAGCCCGCCACAAGTGTGGCGTCCGGGCGCTGCAAGTGGATGAGCGCCTGATTGTTGAGGGAATAGTTGTGAAACCGGCTCATGGTGCGCAGGTAATTGCGGTACTTTTCCATATCGCCGGATTCAAAGATGTCGCGGATGCCCGCCTCGATGCGGTCGGTGATCTCCTTGAGCTGTTCTCTGTTTTTACCGGGTTTCTCTGGCATAGGTTCCTCCTTCCGTCAGGTCGATACGCAGGAGCTGAAGCCCCCGCGAAAGATATTCCCGTAAATCCGTTTTTCCGCAGAGATAGCGGATGTCGCCTGCCTTGTCCTGCTCCCGCAGCGTCCACAGGTCCGCCGCCCAGCGTACAAATGCCGCGTCCGGCGCGTTGAATGGCTTTTTGCGGCGCTGATAGAGATACTGCCGGCCCAGCACCATAAGCGTGCAGACGGTGTTGATCACATCGAGAGAACATTCGTTGAGTACGGCGATCCTCCGTTCATAGGAGGCCGCTTCCAGCAGCTCGCGCAGCGCAGGCTTGGCGTTTTCAATCAGCATGGGGTAAGCGGCTTTTGTCGGATACGAAGTTATTTCAGTCATAGGCAATTCCTTTCATGGGCTGTTTATCCCTGAAATGGCAGCGCCCGCGCAGGGGTAGGCTTTCCTGTGCGGGCGCTCGGTTCTTATTCGTTTTCGGAGTATATACTCCTTGCGGGCGGCGTATATCCGGCGTTTTTGGCGCGTTCGCTGGCGGCCCTGCGCCGCTCGTCGCTGAACGGCTCCCGGACGCTGACGCAGCTTTTCGGCACGATGTAGCTGACCGCGCCGGCGTGGACGGCCTTATCCGGGTACACCTTGTCCGGGTATTTCTCCGCAAGGCGCTTGAGCTTGCGCTTCAGCTTGGGGTCGTGGGTGTAGATGCTGGCGGTGGATTCTTCCTCGTTGTAGAGGATGATACTTTCCTGTTCCAGCTTGGAGAGCTTCATGTCCTCGCCCCCTTGTCAAACTCCAGCCGGAAGCGGACGCTCTCGCCGGTATCTTCCAGCACGGCGGTGGCGTCGTAGGTGCCGCCGGTCTTTTCGGAGTAGAGGCCCGTGAGCTTCACCCGCCCGTCTGTCAGCAGCGCGGCGGCGACCTTTTTTGTCAGGGCGACGTGCTTTGCGGCAAAGAACTTGTTGTCCCGCCACAACCCGAAACGGCAGTCGTTTTTCTCGCAGAAGAAGCCCTTTTTGCTCTCGCTGACCTCGCCGCCGCAGCGGGGGCATTTGCCGATGACCTCCCGGCCGGAGGGGAACAGCACCTCCGCGCCGGAGATGACCTTGTAGGTTTTCACCAGCTCCGTGAGCATATCCGCAATGCCGGCCATGAACTCGTCCGGGGGAAGCTTGCCGCGCTCCACCTGCTGCAAGCGGTATTCCCATTCGGCGGTGAGAAGCGGGGACTGTAGCTGCTCCGGCAGCACGGTGATGAGGGAAACGCCGGTATGGGCAGGCACAAGGCTGACGGCTTTCTTCGCCCGCTTGCGCTCCACAAAGCCCGTGGCTACCAGCTTTTCGATGATGGCAGCGCGGGTGGCGGGCGTTCCCAGCCCCTTTCGTTCCGCTTCTTCCGGCATATCTTCCTTTCCGGCAGTCTCCATGGCGGAGAGCAGCGTATCCTCCGTATAATGCTTGGGCGGCGTGGTCTTGCCCTCCTTTACGGCAGCTTCGGCGCAATCCAATACCTGCCCCTCCGACAGCTCCGGCAGTGCGGCGTCCCGCTTTTCCTGCGCGAGATACCGCTTCCAGCCGGTATCAAGGACGGTTTTGCCCTTGGCGGTGAACTCGGTGCCGCCGCACTCCAGCGTAACTGTGGTTTCCGCATAGCGGTGTGCATCGCTGACCGCTCGGAGAAGCTGCCCCGCCACAAGGCGCAAAATCTCGCGCTCTCCCAGCGGCAGGACGGAGGTATCCGCCTTGCCCGCGCTGGCGGTGGGGAGAATGGCATGGTGGTCGCTGACCTTGCGGCTGTCGCATACCTGTCTTGCGTTCACGCCCTCCGGTGCGGTGGTTTCGCAGATAACGGCAGCAACGGCCACAAGCTCCGGCACAGAGGATCCCAGATCATCGGTGAGGAAGCGGCTGTCCGTGCGGGGATAGGTGCAGAGCTTCTTTTCATAGAGCGCCTGCAAGTAGTCAAGCGTCTGCTGGGCGGTATAGCCGAGGCTGCGGTTGGCTTCTCTCTGGAGGGCGGTCAGGTCGTAGAGCAGCGGCGCTTTCTCCGTTTTCTCCGTGCGCTGCACCGCCTTGACCGTGACCGGCTGACCGGCGCAGGCGGCGGCAAGACCGTCCGCCTCCGCTTTCTCTTTGAACTTTCCGGACACGGCGGCAAAATCGCCGCAGCGAAGATTTACCGTGTAAAAGGCTTCCGGGCGGAACGCCCCGATCTCCGCCTCCCGCTGGACGATGAGCGCCAGCGTGGGCGTCATAACGCGCCCCACGTTCAGGGTGCGGTGATAGAGGACGGAAAACAGGCGTGTGGCGTTGATGCCCACCAGCCAGTCCGCGCGGGCGCGGCAGAGGGCGGACTGGTGCAGTCCGTCGTATTCCCGTCCCGGACGAAGGTCCGCAAAGCCCTTTCGGATGGCCTCGTCCTCCATGGAGGAGATCCAAAGCCGCTTCATGGTTTTCGTGCAGCCCGCCATGTAGTAGACGGTGCGGAAGATCAGCTCCCCCTCGCGCCCCGCGTCGCAGGCGTTGATGACCTCGGTCACGTCCTCCCGGCGCATGAGGTCCCGCAGCAGCTCGAATTGCCTGGATTTGTCCGCTTTCAGCGTGAAGCGCCAGCTTGCGGGCAGGATGGGCAGATCGTCATAGCGCCACTTGGCGTACTTTTCATCGTACACATCCGCGCCCGCCAGCTCCGCCAGATGCCCGTAGCACCAGCTTACAAGGTAGCCGTTTCCCGAAAGATAGCCGTCGTTGCGTTTGGTCGCGCCCAGCACGGCGGCGATGGACTGGGCGACGGAGGGCTTTTCCGCGATCACTAATTTATGGTGTGTCATATTCATTTTTCTCCTTTTCTGCACAGCAAAAAGCAGCCCCGAAGGACTGCTTTTCGTGTCTGTTTTTCTAATCGTATGTGGGTCAGGGCCGTTCAAGGCACCGCTTCCGGTATCGCTCGGCAGCCTCGGCAAAGGCTTTGCGCTCGGCGTCGGTTGGGTCCCGTGTTCCATCCAAAAGGCGGCACTGTTCATAGCTTTCCACCGCGCCGGTCAGCCTGTCCAGCAGCGCCTCCGGCGTGAGGCAAATCTCAGCGGTGTCCCAATTTTCACGCCTGTCATCCCATGTGAGGTAGGTATAGCCGTGCCGGGTCGGCACCACCTCCACGCCGGTATCTTCTGTAAGGTGCTCCCTGAATGCCTCCAGCACCCGTTCAAAGCTCAGCATCCGTATCACATCCTTTTCCGCTGCATTTGGTCTTTCATGGGTACATTGTAGCATCGGTGGGAGAATGCGGCAAGGGTCGGGGTCCTAACGCTCCGGCGCTTTTGCCCGCAGTTTCTCCCGCAGGTCGGTATCACGGTAGCAGGGACGGAGGCAGACGGTGCCGTAGCGGGAACAGCCGCAGCAGAAATGCCCCTCCGGGGCAGGGGTTCGCGGCGTTTCCTCTTTTCCCGGATAGGGGCGCTGCATCATCAGCCGCTCCAGCGGGTTTTTGGTAAAAAGGGTCATGCATCTGCGACCTCCGTTTCCTCCGGCTCGTCCTCGTTTTCATATTCCTCGTCCTCATCATCGCCGTAGTCGTAATCGTCCAAGTCCACAGGTCCCTTTGTGTCGGGCTTTTTCTTGCGGAGCTTGAACCAATACAGCGCGCCGCCGCCCGCCATCAGGAGCAGCAGCACAATCACAACAAGACCGCTGCCGGACTTCTTTTCGCCGCCGTCCTTGTCGGGGCTGTCGGTCGTATCCGGCGTCGGGTCGGGCTCCGGCGTCTTTTCCGTGACCTTTTCCTTGCCCATGCACTCCGTCATATTGGTCTTGCAGACTGCGCAGGCGGTGTTGACCGCACCTGCCTCGCACTTGTCCTTGCAGGAGCAGACGGGGGCGGAATCCTCGTCGATGAGTGCAAGCAGGTCGCTTTCGTCCACAAGGTTCAAAAAGTAGGTTTCATACTGATCTCCGTCCTCGTCCAGCGGCTTATCATAGTCGATCACCAGATAGAGGGTATGGCCGTTGCGGGTTTCCACCGCGATGAACTGCTTGTTGGTGTGCTTGTCGTAGAGCAGGTCGCGGGTGACGGCGCTGCCGTTTTGGGAAAAGCCCGTCCCTTTCTCAATGGCGACAGGCGCGGCGGTACCGGCGGGCTCCTGTGCTTTCGCCGGCTCGGCGGCGGCGGGCGTCTGTGCCGCAGCGGGCTTTCCCGTGCTGCCGGAGGTGCTGGAGGGCTTTCCTGCACCGGTATTGCCGCTGCTGCCGGTATTGCCGGAGGGCTGCTTCCTGCAATCGCAGTCTGCGGGACAATGGGTGCTGTGCTGCTCCGGTGTGGGGCTGGGCGCAGGCGTTTCCTTTTCATAGAAGGGGTTGGCGATCACCAGATAGCCCGTGCGGTTGCCTGCGTTGTCCACGCCCATGATGTAAAAGTGGGAATCCCGCGTGTTTTTGTCAATGCGGACGCTGAACTCGCCGTTTTGCAGGGTGGTATAAAGCTCATCGTTCACATAGACCCCGGCTATGCCGGAGAGGGTGTCGGCGGCCTCCACGCGCAGCAGCGTACCGCTGATGCCCGCGCGAAGGACCGGCGCTTCAAGGTCTATGCAGCGCAGCTCCAGCGTCAGCGTATGCTCCGTGCCGTAGGGGTCGGTGACAAAGAAAAACACGATACCGTTGTCCGGCACCGTGTAGCGGGCGAGGCCGTTGTGGGTAAGCTGCTCCGTCAGGTCTGTCCTTTCGGCGGTTTCCCGCAGCGCCGCCTCTACCTTCTGCCAGCCCGCGTTGTTTTTGTCCCTGATACGGACCGTGACCGTCACCGGCGCGTTGTGCCAGCCTGCCGGAATATCTGCATCCAGCGCGTATTCCGCCTCCGGCTGCGGCGTTTCCGTCGTTTCAGGCGGCGCGGGAGCCGGTTCCTGTGTGTCCGGCCCTTGCTCTGCCGGAGGGGGCTCCGGCGTTTCTTCGGGCGTGACGGGAAGCTCGGCCTCCACGATCTCCGGCGTGCTTTCCGGCGCGCCGCCTGCCGGGGCGTCCTCCATATCCGTCGCCATGGCCATGCCGGACATGGTGAGGAACATCAGGGTAAAGCAAAGGACGGCGGCAACTCCGCGCAGCAGCCGGTTGTTATTCTTCTTCATGCACATAGTCCGTATCCTCCTTGGTATTGGGTGTGATAAAGGGCGCGCCGCCCCTTTTGAGCTGTGTGAGGAACTGCGCCAGCTCCTCCATGCTCATGCCGGTGGCGCGGGCAAGGCCGATGATGTAAGTATTCTCCAGCTCGACGATGCTCTCGTCAAGCTCCCGGTTGCGGGACTGGAGGGCGGCGATCTTTTCATCGTTTTTCGCCCGTTCAGCCTTGAGCTTTGTAATCTTAGGGTTCATTTTTTGCTCCTTTCTGAGAGATCAGGGCGCAGGTACGCGCCCATAAGCAAGGAAATGGGATTGCCAGTAGCTTGAATTGAGGCTTGCGTACTGGATGGGGTCGCCGCAGTGGAGCATCATATTATTGCCCACATAGATGCCCACATGGGACGCGCCGGTGGTGTCATAGGTGCCTTGGAAGAACACCAGATCGCCAGGGCGGACATTGGCGGCGGACACCCTTGTGCAGAGCTGGCGCAGTCCCTCCGCACCCAGCCTGCCGAAGCTCCAGCCCACGCCGCAGTTGTTGTAGACGTAGCTGACAAAGCCGGAGCAGTCGAAGGAGGTGGCAGGGCTGCTGCCGCCCCAGATGTAGGGGTAGCCGAGATACTTCTCCGCCTCCTTGATGATGGCGGCGAACTGCGCGTCCTCCAGCGCCTCCGGGGGTATCTCGTATTTCTCATAGTCGGCGGTGTAGTATTTCCCGATGTACTCCGAGCTGCCGAAGAGGTCCGGGCGGTTGCCCAGAGTAGCCATATACATGGCGTAAAGGGAGAGCTGATCCTGCGACGTGATGTAGACCGGCACATGGGAGAGGTTAAAGTTTTCCAGCTTTACGGTGCAGATGTAGTAGGTGTACGGCACCTGCACGGTGTATTCATAGCTGTGCAGATTGCCCTCCGCGTCGGTGTAGTAGCCGGTTCGGGTCTCCGTGCGGTATCTCGTTTCCGTGGTGACGGTTTCTGTTAGGATGTACTGCTTTTCAAAGAGCATATCCAGAATGCTGCCGACCTCGGAGATCGTCCACTCCCTGCCCATAAGGGCGGTGACGGCGGAGATCAGCACATAGGGGTCATGCTCGATGTCGTCCAGCTCGAAGTGGTACTCGTCGTAGTCGTGGGTGCTTTCGTAGGTGTCGAGATACTGCTGCAATTCCGCTTCCATGGCGCAGTAGGCGACCTCTGCCGCCAGCATATCCGCGTCCTCGCTGGGATAGGTGGACACATTCACGCCGGTTGCCCCGCCCTGAATCAGCATGGAGCAGGAGGACACGGTGCAGAGGATGAGGACGATCATTGCCGCGATGCCGCCCACGATAAGAAAGCCCTTTTTGTGACGGGCGATGAACTCACCGGTTTTCTTGGTGTTCTCCGCGGCTTTCCGCACCGCCTTTGCCGTGGCTTCGGAGGCTTTGACCGTATTCCCGGCGCTTTTTCCGGCTTTGACGGCGGCGTACTCCCGCTTGATGGCCTGCTTCTGCTGCCAGCGAGAGTAGGGATTGCTGGAAAACTGCGGGTCGTGGTGCTGCGCCGTTTTGTCCAACGCACGGAGGTTGGCGCGGTCTGCCTTGGCCTCGGCGCGGTCTGCGCGGCGGTAGGGCTTCTCCTTGTGGGAGCGGTGGGCGTGCTGGGCAAGTCGCACGGCGCGCTCCGCCGCCTGCTCCACGCCGTGGGCGCTCTCCACGCCCACATTGTCCTGCTCATGCTCCCGAATCTCGCGGTGTACGGCGGACAAGGCCGCCGCTCCGGGCGCGTCACGCACCGCATGGGTCAGCTTGGAGGGCGGGCGCTTCTTGTCCACCTCCTCAAAGGAAAGGCGCGTCGTTACCCTGCCGGTTTTCGGGTCAACGACGCGCTGCTTTTTCTTTATGGTTTTCTTGGGTATCTTCGCCTCGGCCTTTTCCAGCTTTTGATAGGCTTTATCCGCTTTTTTGACGGCCTTTTTAAGTTCCGGCGCTGTCCGCTCCTCCTGCGTGAACAGCAGCCGGGGCGAGCGTTTGCTCATGGGGTTTCACCTCCGTTCGGGGCATACGGTACGCCGAGAAAGTCCAGCACCTTACCGCAGCCCAATTTATGGATACAGAAATCGTATTGCTTCGGATGTGTCAGCGCCATGCGCTGAAAGCGGTTCGGCTCCTTTTCCAGATGAACGCCGAACATACAAAACATACAGCCGGTGCGCTTCGCGCCGGTGGTGGTCAGCCTGCCGTTTTCCTCCACGATCTCGCCGTAAACGGAGGCATACGGGATGCCGGTCATTCTGAGATATTCCAAAACATCCTGCTCCGTCCAGAAGGACATGGGCTGCGAGGTGGGGTCCCGCTTGTGATAGGCGTTGCAGCCGATTTTGAGATAGACGCTCTGGCGGCGTGCGCTCTCACAGGCCATGGTCGCAATGATCTGCTTTCTACCGGTTTCCCGGTTATATCTGTGCAGGGGCCGCTCCTTCATCACGGCGCAGCAGGCGTCGGAAACGAAAAACGGCGCATCCAGCAGGATACGCCATTTCATGTATCGTTCATTGTATTTTGAGGGCGTACCGTCACGGTTTAATCCGTTCAGATGGCACAGCGCCCACGGGCTGCCACGCTTTGCATAGCGAACGCGCCGTGCCACGTCCTTGGAAACGACGGGATAGCCGTATTCCGATATGACCTTTGAAAAGGGCATTTCAGGCCGCAGCCACGTTACATTGGGTACGGTTTTCACAAACTCCCGTATCTCCGGGTATTCCAGCCCCGTGTCCACAAACACGGCGGGAATGTCAGGGAACGCCCGCCGCGCAAGGTCCAGCAGAACGGTGCTGTCCTTGCCGCCCGAAAAGGAAACGGCGACCTTGCCGCCGTAGTGGTGATACCATTCAATGATCTTCGCCTGCGTCACGCGAATTTTCCGCTCCAGCGGCCACGCCTGCATGACGCTCAGATCCTGCCGGGTGTAGGCGTTCATACCGCGACACCTCCGATCCGTTTCTCTGCCAGCGTACAGTATTCGGGATTCAGCTCAATGCCGATGTAGTGCCGGCCAAGCTGCCTTGCCACCGCCGCCGTAGTGCCGGAGCCGAGGAAGGGGTCCAGCACCACGCCTCCGGGCGGGCAGCCTGCCAGCAGGCAGGTTTCCGCCAGCTTTGGCGGGAAAGCGGCGAAATGCCCGCCTCTGTACGGCACGGTATTGATCTGCCAGACGTCGCGCTTGTTGCGAAGCTGCGGGATGTCCTCATCAGCGTACCCGTTCGGGCGGTGGTCGTTGAGGTGTTGGTGCTTCTGACCGGGAATATCCGCGGAATACTTGTTGCCTGCACCAAATCCACGCTTCATCCGCGCAGGAGTGGAGGCCGCAACCGGCTCCGCGATGGCAGCGGCATCATAATAGTAGCGGCGGGACTTGGACAGCAGGAAAATATGCTCATAGCAGCGGCTTGGCCTGTCCTTGGTGCTTTCCGGCATGGGGTTCGCTTTCATCCAGATGATGTCCGAGCGCAGATACCAGCCGTCTGCGCGCAGCGCGAAGGCCAGCAGCCACGGCACGCCGATCATGTCCTTTGCCTTGCAGCCCTCCACCTTGCCGTTGAGGGCGACCGCCTGACCGGTCCTGCCGTTGGGGTACTTGGGGTCGAGGCTATCCCCCTGATTGCCCTTTCCGGCATAGGTGTCCGTGATGTTGAGCCAGAGTGTTCCGTCCGGCGTGAGAACGCGCCTGACCTCCCGGAAAATGGAAGTCAGGCGCTCCACATACAGCGCCGGGGTTTCCTCCCGCCCGATCTGCCCGTCCACGCCGTAATCCCGCAGGGCGTAGTACGGCGGCGAGGTGATGCAGCAGTTCACGGAATTGTCCGGCAGGGTTTTCAGCACGGTCAGGGCGTCGCCGCAGTAGATGCGGTCAGTCTGCATAGTCGAACTCATCCCTTAGAAGCGAGGTAAGCCCCTCGACAGCCGTGAGGATGTCCCTGCACACGCCGGTCAGCTCAGATATGGCCGGTTCTCCGTCATACTCAAATACGTCGGCGTCCTCATTGTCCTCGTCCGCCTCACGCTCTGCGGTGTATTCGCGCTCGATGCGCTCGGCATACTCGCAGCAGCGTTCGCCGGGGCAGCAGGGATTGTCCGCAGGAACGTAACCGGCGTATTCCGGCTCGATCAGGTCGTTTTCGATGAGGTCGGACAGGTCCGCAATGTCACGGGACTTGAGGTAATTGAGCGCCATGCCCCAAGAACTGAACATCTCCTCGCAGCGCTCGTCAAAGTCGAGGGTGGATCTGCGTACAAGGTCCAGATAGCCGTCCTTCTCGGCTCCGTTTTTGATGTAGTGCATGAGGATGGTCGCCATCCACAGCAGCTCCAGCTTTTCCTCGATGTGGCGCAGATAGTCCTCGCCGTGGATGAGGTACAGATTTTCTTTTTTCATGGTGTTACGCTCCTTATTCGTTTAATCAATCAGTTGGAAGCGCCTCGCCGCAGCGGAGCAGCTCCCGGAACAGGCTCTTGCCCATGGGGGTGATGAGGGTGTACGCGCCGCTGTGACCGTTGCGGACATAATCCCTCACGCGGAACAGCCCGCGGTTGCGGGGGATGGCGTAGGGCATGAGGTTCCCCGCAGGGCTGCGGTAGAGAAAGCCGGTCTGCTGGAGAAAGCGGGCAAACCAGCGCTCCGGCACATTCAGCTCCTTTGCCGTGGTGCGAAGGTTGGTGCAGCCGTCCGCGTCCATAAAGGCGTCGTAGTAATCCGCCTTGGGCAGCAGCGTTTGGCGCTCCGCCCTGTGCCGCAGGTTCTCCGCATGGGCGGCGTAGAGGCTTTTCATCAGCGCGTCCAGTAGCTCAGGGTGCTCGGCGAACAGCTTGAGCTTCTCGTCGGTGATATACACGCCGTGCTTGCGGATGGCCGGAATGACCTCATGGGTGATCCAGCGCTTGAACGCCTTTGCCTCCGGCTTGCGGGAGGTGATCACCAGCGAATACAGCCCGGGTTCGTTGATGATTGCCATGCGCTGTTTCCCGCCAAGGGTATCAATAGTGCTGATACCCTTTTCATCATCATCCAGACGCTCAACCGTCATGCTCGGATTCCCCAGTTCCAGCGCCTTGCACACATCTGCCGCTACAAACCACGGCTCGCCGTTGAGCTTCAGCGTTCGCACCTTTCCAAAGGCGTCGTTTTCAAAAATCATCAGTTTGTTTTCCATCGTGCAATTCCTTTCTTGTTTTGTTATGCAGTCTGCTCCTGTGGCTTGGTGGTAAGTAGGTCATAGAGTTCCCCGCGGGGGAAACGGTCTACAAAGGGAAGAATGACGTTGCCGTAAAAAAGCAGCCCTTCGCCTTCACCGCTGTGGGTGACATACGAGAGCTGATGCGGGGAAATATTGAGCTGTTTTGCGAGAATCTGCCGGTCGCCGCTGGCCTGATTGAGCATGAGGATGAAATCGCTGTTCTCAAAGATGTTCTCCACCTCGCGGGAGGAGAGCAGGTCCTTGACATTCTGCGTGATGCCGGTGGGGATGCCGCCCCATTTGCGGAAGCGCTTCCAGATTTCCACCGTGTAGGCGGCGGTCTGCTCCTCGCGCAGCAAAAGGTGCATTTCGTCAATGTAGTAGCGGGTGGACTTGTGGGCTTCCCGGTTGATGGTCACTCGATTCCACACGGCGTCCTGCACGATAAGCATCCCGATCTTCTTGAGCTGCTTGCCAAGCTCCTTGATGTCGAAGCTGACAATGCGGTTTTCAATGTTGATGTTGGTGCGGTGGTTGAACACGTTGAGGGAGCCGGAAACGTAGATTTCCAAAGCTGTGGCGATGTACTGCGCTTCCTTTTCCTCCTGCCGCCGCAGCTCGTTATACAAGTCCTCCAGAATCGGCATATTCTCAGGCTTCGGGTCGCTGAGATAATCCCGGTACACCATGCGCACACAGCGGTCGATGATGGTCTTTTCCACCGGCATGAGGCCGTCCTTGCCGCCGACGATCAGCTCGCAGAGGGAGAGGATGAAGTCGGATTTCAGGCTCAGCGGGTTTTCATCGTCGCTGTAATTGAGATTCAGGTCCATAGGGTTGATGTAATGCGGGCTTGTGGGGGAGATTTTAATGACCTGTCCGTGCAGGCGCTCCACCAGCGGCCCGTATTCGGCTTCCGGGTCACAGATGATAATGTCGTCGTCAGTAACGAGGAACACGTTGGCGATCTCCCGCTTCGCCGCAAAGGATTTGCCGCTGCCGGGTGTACCAAGGATGAGGCCGTTGGGGTTCTTCAGACGCTTGCGGTCTACCATGATGAGGTTGTTCGACAGCGCGTTCAGCCCGCAGTACAGGGCTTCCTTGCCGTCCTGAAACAGCTCCTGCGTGGTAAAGGGGATAAAAATAGCGACGCTTGATGTGGTCAAGCCCCGCTGTATCTCGATCTGGTTCAGCCCCAGCGGGAGGCTGCTCATCAGACCCTCCTCCTGCCGGAAATCAAGGCGGGTAAGCTGGCAGTTGTACTTCTGGGCGATGGAAGCCGCCTGAAATACGTTGTTGTCAAGCTGCCGGCGGCTGCCTGCGGTGTTGCCCACAATAAAGGTCAGCAGGAACATACGCTCGTTGCGGCTTTGCAGGTCTTGCAGCAGCTTCTTCGCCTCCGTGCCGTAGGTGGCAAGGTCCGAGGGGATGATGTCCATGTCGTATCCGGCGCGAACGGCCTTTTTCTGCTCCTCAATGGTCATTTTCTGCAAATCCGTGATCTTGCGCTTGATGGTCTTGATGGCCTTGACCTGATCCACGGACTGGACGTGCATACTGACGATGAGGGAGCTTTCCATGTCGAGGAAATCCGCCAGCATCCGGTCGTTGAGTTCGGGGGCTAAAATCTGCAAGAAGCTGGCGCAGCCGATGCGCCTGCCGACGCCGAAGGAGCGCCCGGTGCGGAACTCAAAGGAGCTGGGCGCGATAAAGTCCTTGACCGAAAGCCCGGAGGGTGCCATCCAGTCCCACGAGAAGCGGAACGGCTCCTGCTCGTCCATGTGCAGCATCCCGTGCAGCAGCCGCAGCCGTTCCGTGCCGTTCATGGGCTCCGCCGCCACGCCGAGGCGCTTGAAGTTGTTGAGGATGTCCGTTTCGATGCGCTCTAAGCGGGGCTTTGCCGCTTTCAGCCCATCCGCCTCCACGCCGAAGGTCAGGTACTTGGTCTTGATGAGGCCGTTGTTGCCGCGGGCAAGCTGGTTCTGGAGCATCTGGGTATATTCCAGACGGATGCTGTCAAAATCGTCGCCCTGCGGCGAGATGGTGATGTACCTTGCGTAATTGTCCTTGTTGGCGGACATATTCACGAAGGAGAGCTGAAAGCGCACGGAGCTGTCGAAGTAGTTGAGGAAGTCGCACCAGCCGTCAAAGATGGCGGTCTTGTCCTCGTTCTGGTTGAGCTGATAGTTGATGTCCTGAAACTGGACGGTTTTCGTGTAGTAGCTGTCCGTTACGCGGCAGATGCCGTCGGGGAACATCCGCTGAAACGGGATGCTGTCCTGTGCGGATTTCTGTTTCTTATCCTGCCGCTTCGCTCTTGCGATGGCGGCCTCGATCTGCCTGCGTTCGGCGCGGGTGAGTTTTGTGCGGGTGGACAATGCGATACACCTCCCGGTCTAAATTGTCCTGCCGTTCCAGAACGGCGTAGAAATTATTGGTTGCGTAGGGGCGCTGCTTGGGGCGCAGGAAGCAGACCTGCACGATGTTGCGGACGATCTTTTCAAGGGGCTGTCCGTTCTTCTCATACATGGCCAGCAGGAAAAAGGGCAGCATGAGCAGGATCATGCAGATCGCCGCCGTGCTGACGCCGGTATGGGCTTTAAGCAGGAAGAACAGCGGAACGCCCAGCGCCGCACCAGCGCCGAAGCAGATGAGCTGGCGCTTCGTCAGGTTCAGCAGCACCTTGGTCTTGACCGCGTTCAGGTCCTTGGGTACGGGAACGTATGCCATATTGGTTTACCTCCTATGTCATAGTGCTTTTTCATAGCGGAGCTTCATCTGCGCAGGGTATTGTCCAGCCTTCGGTGCTCTCGCACCTGTCCACGCAGTGCCGCCTGCCCGCCCCGCGCAGCACCAGCCAGCAGCGCGCAGGCTTGCTCCGCCCTCGGTGTCCAGCGTATAGGTGATGATTCGCTGATAGCCCATTGCCCGCGCCGCCCGTGCCGCAGCAGCGTAAAGGAAACTGCAAGCGTTTTTGGTTCCGTCGGTGCAAAGGCGATTAACCTCCAGCGTTTTCCCATCGTCCAGATACCGGCTGACCGGACGCCCTACGATGGCGACGCCTGCCAACCGTCCGTCTGCCTCGCAGCCGATGGAAAACTTGTGTCCAACGACGGGCTTATGATGTCGGTGCCAAAGGGCGACAAAGGCATTTGCTTCGGACAGCGAAATGGGGGTAAGCGTCAACAAATCTCCGCCTCCTTGTCCTTGATCGCCCTTGCGGGCGTGCGCTCTGCTGACATGCGGAGCTTTTCCAGCACCGACGGGCGACACTCGGTGCTGCTCATTGCGTAGCTCTGCAAGACGTCCTGCTTTTCAAATACCTCGTCCAGCGCAAAGCAAACGTCGCTCATATCCTCCATGCGGTTCTGCCACTTATCAGCCACCATCTTCAACGGGTTGTCGAACAGCAGCAGGTAGTCCGCCTCATCCAGCTCAAAGCCGTGGGCGGTGGTCAGGTATTCATGGATCTGGCGCACGGCGGTGATGGCGGCGGAGTTGCAGATCAGGTCATATCTGCTCATCTGCTCCCACTCGCCCTGTAAGGTGGTGAGATTTTCATCGAGCCGCGCAAACAGACGCGATAGCCTATCCTGTTCCGTATTTGTGGATTTGTTCATGTTGGTTTTCCTCTCTAATGACTGTTGAAAATTGACTTTGCGAGACTGCTGGTTTTGAACAGGGTGAAGCAGAGCAGCACCGTGTAGCCCATGCACAGCCAGATGGCCGTGGAAATGTTGTCGTCGATGAGCATATTCTGTACCAGCACCGCATAGATGGCGATGCAGATGATGATGAGAAAGCCCTGAAACGCCAAAGCCAACAGGGAGCGGAGATAATTCTGCCCCATGCCGCCCCATTCCTTGCCCATCATGGTGGCCATGGGGATGGGCGCGATGCTGGTGATAAGGTAAATCTCAATCATGCGCCCGTAGATGATGATGAAAATGCAGATGGTCAGCCCCCACATGGTGAAGCCCACCACGAAGGATTGCAGCCACAGCCCCAAAAGCGTCCACACGTTCATCTCCAGCAGCCGCGCCTCGAGGTCTGCGATATGGTCGGCAAGGTTGATGGAGGTGTTTCCGACGATAAGGCCGGAGGCGCTGTTTACCACACTCTGCGCCGCCTCAAACACGCCCATGACGATGTTCCATGTGTTGGATACGATGAGCACGGCAGCCGCCGTCTTGAATACCCACTTAAAGAATACCCATGTGTCGATGTCGTGGAGGTTATTGCGGTCCGCGATAAGCTGTATCAGCTCCAGTGTCATCACAAAGGCGAGAATCACGCCTGCAATGGGCAGGATCAGGTTATCCGAGAGAGAGCGGATCATGCTGTAAATATTGGCGTTCCACGCCTGCGGGGTGCTGCCGATGTGTCCCGCCGCCTCCGCGACCTTGGCGTTGACGTTATCAAAGAGGCCGGTGAGGTTATCCATGATGCCCCCGACCAGCAGCTCCTTGAGCCATTCGGTGAATTTTTCCCATATCAAATCCAATGGGTCAGCCCTCCTTTCCCGCCCCCGCCCGCGTCAGGCGGGCAGGGGCGAAGGGTTTTACATTGCGGCATGGACGGGATTAACCGAACAGCCCTTTGAGCAGAGGCACGAGGATCATACCGATGAGCGCCACACCGCCGCCCGCCATGAGCTGTTTCATCCCTTGTGATTTAGCCCCCGGATTATCATTTCCGTAACCTTCCAGCAGGTTGATCACGCCCCAGATGCCAAGACCGGCTCCGAGGGCAATGACGAGGGTCTGCAACACATCGACTGCGCTATTGAAGAAATCCATAGTTTATGTGCCGGAATCGTTTCTTTTTGGTTTTTTGTAGTGGAAACCGCAAAGCCGGAATGAGCTGGCCGCGCTGTGCGGCTGTCGATTCCGGCTTCTCCTTTCAAATTTTCGGTTGTGCTTTCCTCCGACTTTGCGTTTCGCCTGTATCTGCTGCATTGTCGGCGTCCTCCTTTACGGAATGGGTGTCTGATGTATATATAAAAATCCGCCCATTCAGGCGGATTCTGAACCCGCGGCCGCGCCCGCGTCAAAGACCTCAAATTCCTCCTCCGGCTTCAGCTTGAGCTTTGTGGAGAGGAATTTTTCAATGTCAAAGGCGTTTTTCGGGTCCGCGTCGGAGAGGTATCGGTAGTTGGGGTGTTTTGTGATGTCGTATTTGTCGGATAAAAACGGCCTGACGCCGCGAAGCTGTAAGATGCACTTGCCGCCATTAAGAACGGCAAGCTCATCCTGACTCATCAGCTCCTTGCCGAGCTTCTGATAGTTCAGCGAATGGGAAACCTCTCTGCCGCGGCTTTCGCCGGTGTTGAAGGTGTCAATGGTTTCCTTGCCCAGCGCGGCGGACAGCTCCTTTAATGTGGTCGGCTCCTTGCCGCCGAGGAACACGGAGCTGTCGCAGTTGCCGATGATGGTGTCGCAGTTGTCCTTGTAGAGCGCCTTGAGCTGGCTCTGTGCCTGCAAGACAAGGCAGGCGGAGATCTCGCGGCTGCGGATGGTGGCCATCAGCTTCTCCAGCTTGGGAATCTGCCCGATGTTGGCGCACTCGTCGATGAGGCAGCGCACATGGACGGGCAGCCTGCCGCCGTACACATCGTCCGCCTTGTCGCACAGGAGGTTGAACAGCTGGGTGTAGACCATGCTGGCAAGGAAGTTGAAGGTGTCGTCTGTGTCGGAAATGATGATAAACAGCGCCGTTTTCCGGTCGCCCAGCGTGTCCAGCTCCAGCTCGTCATAGGAGGTGATCTCCCGAAGCTCCTGGATGTCGAAGGGGGCAAGGCGCGCGCCGCAGCTAATTAAAATCGACTTCGCTGTTTTGCCTGCCGCTAAGCGATATTTGGCATATTGGCGCACGGCGAAGTGATGCGGCTCCCGTTTTGCCAGTTCTTCAAACATCAGATCAACGGGATTTTTGAAGTCCTCGTCGTCCTCCCGCACCTCCATGGTGTTGATCATTTCGATGAGGGTGGCGAAGTTCTGCTCCTCAACCGGTGCTTCGTAGTAGATATACCCGATGAGCGCCGTGTAAAGCAGCGTCTCCGCCTTGCGCCAGAAGTCATCGCCGGATTTCCCGTCCCCCTGCGTGTTGGCGATGAGGGTCGTGACCAGCTTCAGAATGTCCTTTTCGCTGTGGAGATACGCGAAGGGGTTGTAGTGGTGGGACTTTTTGAAGTTGATCGTGTTCAGTATCTTGATCTTATACTGATTTCGCTGGAGTAATTTTCCACATTCGACCACGATGCTGCCTTTTGGATCGGTGACAACGTAGGAACTGTGAAGCTGCATGAGGTTGGGCTTGATGAAAAACCGCGTCTTGCCGCTGCCGGAGCCGCCCACCACCAGCACGTTTTTGTTGCGCGCTGTCTTTGGGTCCTTGGGTCGGCTGTTCATGGTCAGCCGCTCCGTCTGGGTGAGAATGACGTTGTTGGCAAAGATGGGGTCAGTGTAGGGCTTGATGTCCTCAGCGTTGCCCCATCTTGCGCTGCCGTACTCGATATTTTTCCGAAACTTCCGCGCGTTCTTCCCCTTGACGTAGACGGCAAGCCGGATGAGAAGGGCGGCGGCAATGCCCACGCACAGGTCGATGGGGTAAAAGCTGGGCAGCGCGGACTGAAATGCGGCGGCGAAGCCCTCCATGATGTGCAGCGCCTTTTGAGAGAAGTCCGCGCCGGGAGCCAGCCGCGCCGCCTGCCCCAGCTTGGTGGCAAAGAGCGCGATAAAGACGTAGGGAAGATTGGGCAGCAGGAGCTTCTTTACGTTGATCTGCTTCATAGCTCCAGCCCCTTGTCCTTGCTCCGGGACTTGTCCGGCGTAAGGGACAGCACCTTCGCCTTGAGCGCGCGGAGCTGCTCCAGCACCGAGGATTTATCCTGCGAGGCCCGCTTGACCTCTTTTGCGGTGTATTCCCGGAACGCCGCCGTCAGTGCGTCTGCGTCCCTCGCCTTGAAAAAGACCAGGTATTTCGGCGGGGACACGCTGCGGTCCTTCTTCACGGCGAAATCCACGCCGTACTTCCGTGCCACGCGCTCAAAGGACTTGATGTTGCTGTCGATGATCTCGATGTTGGATACGCCCTGATTCTGCCCGATGAGCTGCTTTACCGTCTGCTTGCCGGTGGGCTTTTCTGGCGCGGCACGCGCCTTTGCCAGCTTTTTCTCCTTGCGGCTGGCAAGGTATTTCAGAATGGCGGCTTTCAGCAGCCGCCCGGTGAGCTTTGTCGCGCTGATGACCAGCGTGACCGCTCTGTTTTCCACTTCCTCCTGCAAGGGTCATCCCTCCTTTGTTCGTGATTGGATAAATGCCGATGGAAGCCAGCGCTCATCTGCCGCGCAGCCCGTCGCCGTACATATCGTGGTTGACGAGGGCGGAATAGTAGCTTCCGATGGTACTGGGCGCGTTGAACAGCGACGCCAGCAGGTATTTCTTGATGTTGCGGACGTAGGTGGTATTCTGCTTCAGGCAGTCAAAGACGTACTCGATGTGGGAGGCTGTGATGCGCAGCAGCTTCTCCTTCACCATCTCAGCCGGGTACTCGTCTCCGGCCACCACGATGGTCTGTCTGCGGGAGCAGAGGGTCTCCGCAATGAGGTCCACCACCTCGTCAAGCTGCTCCCTATCCTGCCGCGGATCCTGCACCAGAATGTCGTACTCGATATTTTCTCTGACGATCTCTCGCGCTTCCTCGTATCCCATCCCGTCATATCCCGCGCCCTGCAAGGGGGCTGGGGGATAGATTGGATCAGGATTTGATGTATCCGTAATAGATTCATCAGGAATTTCTTTTTCTTTATTTCTTCTATCTTTATTTAATTGCGCGGGCTTTTCCGTATATGGCTCGTCCGTATCCGGGGTATCCAGATACGGGTTTTCCGTATCTGGTGAAGCCGTATCCGGCAGAGGCGTATGCGGCGATTCGTAGATGGTGTACTCGGTGTCGGTAATGCGCCCGCGGCTGTCCCTGAGCTGGCGGCGTACAAGGTAGCCGTGCGATTCCAGCTCCTTCAGCGCCGCGCCGATGGCGTCCACGCCCTCCTTGCAGATGGCGGCAAGCCCGCGGGTGGTGTAGTCCCACTCGTCGGTCAAAGAGAGCATCTTGGACAACAGACCGATGGCTTTCAGCGTCAGGGCGGTGTCCCGCAGGTGGTAATTGGACATGACCGTGTAATTGTGGTTCTTCTCCACGCGAAATACTGCCACGGTGTTCACCTCCCCTCGGAGGGAAAAAGCAGCCCCGCAGACGGAGCGTTTGCCCCTGCTTCGCGGCGGATGAGGCGGCGGAGGGTATATCCCCGCTGTCCGCGTCTTGCGGTGATTTTCAGGGCGTCCAGCCCGAAACGGGCGATGAGCAGGGCGTTGATGAGCAGCCGGAACGCCTCGTCCGGGATGATCTGCGGCTCCGCAAGGTCACCCTGCGTGACCTCTGCCGTATGGCAGTAAAGGCTTTTCGCCGCCATGAGCAGCGTGTAGTCGTGGGGAGAGATGCCGCGCCTGCGGGCGTAGCGGAAGTCGATGCCGCCGCGGAAGAAGCAGTTGAAGGTCCTGTCCGCAAGCTCCTTGTTGGAGGTCAGCAGATACAGCGCGGCGAAGAACTCCGGCGTATCGCGCTCCCTGCGGCAGCCCAGCAGCAGCCGCAGGGTCTCCATGCGCTTTCTGTGGGCGTCATCCTGCCACATGGTGCCGGGAAAGCGCTCCGCCAGCCGCATGATTCTTGCGGTCAGGCGCGGACGGTACGGAAACAGCTCCGCAATCGCCTCCGCGTAGCCCACTGTACCGGCTTCCATACGCTCGGCAAGGCAGGGGCAGGACAGGGCGGTGCAGCCCAGCTTTTTGACATATTCCGTACAGAGGACGCAGGAAACGTCCTCCGGCTTATACTTGAACGTGTTGATATACATGGCTTTGCTCCTCTCTGGATATGACAAAACCGGGCAAAGAAAACTCTCTGCCCGGTCGGTGTCGTGGTTGTCTGCGGTCGTATTCGGTTATCTGGACTGGTCACGCTGGCGCTTGCGCAGCCATGCGTCCAGCAGCTTCAGGATGGTTTCCTCCATCTTCTGCGGCGTATAGGAGCGCGGGAAGTATTTGCGCAGCTTGTCCACCGAGAGGACGACGTTATACCCCTCCGGCTTTTTCTGCTCCATCATGATGTCCAGCATGGTGTCGTCGTTGAGCTTGCCGTCGCGGGAGAGCTTTTTCATGCGCTGCGCCTGCGAAAGCGAGGGCGTGGCCTGCTCGCTGTCGATGGCGGTCAGGAGCATCTGCTGTTCCTCCGGCTTGAGGTAGGAGATTTCTACGGCGGGGGTCATGCCGATCTTCTTCTCGTCCACCATCTGCTGAAGCTCCGGGGTGAGTTCGGTTAGGCGAATGTAGCGCTGTACCTGAGATTTGCTTTCACCGGCTTCGTCCGCAACGATCTCGACGCTGCGCTTCCCATCAAAATTGTGCCCAACTTGGTCACAATTTTCTTCGGGTAGATTTTCAGTCCCTTTTGCCGGTCTGCCAGCCTTGCGGCGGATGGCCTCCAGCTTCATTTTGTACGCCTGCGCCCGTTCGGAGGGCAGGATATTCTCCCGCTGGATGTTGCTGTCCACCATGAGGATGGTGGCGGTGTCGTCGTCCATCTGCCGCACAATGCAGGGCATGGCGGAAAGCCCCGCCAGCTCGCTGCCGTGCCTGCGCCGGTGTCCTGCGATGATCTCATAGCCGCCGTCCTCACGGGGACGGACGATAGCCGGAACGAGAACGCCGTACTGCCGGATGCTCTCCGCCGTTTCCTGCATGGCCTCGTCGTCCCGCACCTTGAAGGGGTGGTTGGGGAAGTCGTGCAGCTCCGACAGCGGGAGCGAGGTAATCTTATCCTCCTGCATGGGAACAGCGGGTTTTGCCCCGCGCTTCGCTTTGCTTTTCGGTTCTTCCATGTTCGTGTTCCTCCTGTTGAAAGCGGCAGGAACGAAAAAAAGGGAGAATGACCGCAGCTACCGCCATTCTCCCATGAAAACAACTATGCGATTGTGATTTCTGCCCCTTGACCGTCTGAAAGAGAGGTATCTGATCGAGAGCCATCTCGCCGCAAACCCGCATGAATACTGGATTTTTGCTGTTTGCGCTTCACCTTCCCGAACGACGTATGTTCAACGAGTTTTACGCCCGCGACACAAGCAAGAAAATCCGCGCAGTTAAACAGGCAC